>Ga0070706_100004330_pt1 | contig 13743 bp, 13 predicted proteins | sample KBSK5501metaG_FD_65476 | JGI IMG/M metagenome (GOLD analysis project Ga0070706, IMG submission 65476) | Corn, switchgrass and miscanthus rhizosphere microbial communities from Kellogg Biological Station, Michigan, USA - KBS K5-50-1 metaG | ecosystem: Host-associated > Plants > Roots >...
GGCTTGCCGCTCAGGGCCGGTGTGCCGAACAGCAGTCCGGTCTCCCGCAGCATCCGCCGCAGATACGCTCGGGCGCGCGCGCGGGCAGAGCCGCCGCGCCACTCCCGTTCAGGGGCTTGCACCACCTTCTCGGCTCGATGGCTGACGGCCTCTTCGGAGAGCAGGACGAACAACCATCCGGCGGGACCTGGCTTCATTGTGCGCGGCTTCTCGCGGCCACGAGAGCGGGAGGAGATAACGCCGCCGCAGCCGGAGCGGCAAATGGAATTTGAAACCAGCGCGGCTTCGTTGCATCTATTGCTTCCAAGTTTGCTCGATACATCGTATCCGAGCGCTTGGACCGCATTTTCAAGATAAGGAGAAACCCATGCGTCACCCCGTCATCGCTGCTGCCACGCTGCTGTCCTCCATCTCCTGGGCGACTACCTGGGACATCGACCCTTCCCATTCCAGCGCGCAATTCAAGGTCAGGCACATGATGATCACCGATGTCAAAGGCGAGTTCGGGAAAGTGACGGGGGTGGTGAACATCGACGACACCAACGTCGCCAAATCCACTGCCGAGGCGACCATCGACGCGACCACCATCAACACCCGCGAACCGAACCGGGACAAACACCTCAAGTCGCCCGACTTCTTCGACGTGGAGAAATTTCCGACCATTACTTTCAAATCCACCAGCTTCAAAAAGACCGGTGACGGCAGGTACAGCGTCGGCGGCGATCTCACCATCCACGGCGTTACCAAGCCGGTGGTGTTGGAGGTGAACGCTCCGGACCGGGAGGTCAAGGACATGCGCGGAACGATCAAGCGCGGGGCCACGGCCACCACGCGCGTCAATCGAAAGGACTTCGGCCTGCTGTGGAACAAGCCGGTGGAAGCCGGAGGAGTCCTGGTCGGTGATGAGGTGGACATCACCATCGACATGGAGCTGGCGAAGAAGGGCGATGCGCCGAAGTCCGCGAAGACCACCAACTGAGCGTCTGGCCGGCCACGAGGCCATCGCCGAAGTCGCTACTCGGGAGCGGGATCTCGGCTGGCCTGGCCATCAGGTGACCGCCAGCAGTAGCTCGGGCCGGTAGCGACATCTCGGTTGACTCGGAGGTCACCGCGAGCAGTAGCTCGGCCCGGTAGCGACATCTCGGCTGACGCGGAGGTCACCGCCAGCAGTAGCTCGGGCCGGTAGCGACATCTCGGCTGACTCGGAGGTCACCGCGAGCAGTAGCTCGGCCGGTGCGACATCTCGGCTGACGCGGAGGTCACCGCCAGCAGTAGCTCAGCCCGGAGCGACCGAGGCAGGCTCTGCCGATGGATCTACTCGTCTTTGCGCGCCGGCGCGACTTGACTGTGCGGTACGGTTGCAATTTGGGCTGAGAGAAACTGCCTGACCACCGGTGTCACGCGGCAGATTGCAGCGAACGCTTCGAGCCGCTGCAGGTCGCAACGGTTTTGCTCCAGCGCACTCCGCAGTCCGTTGATTGCGACGGCAGCTCCGATCTTGTGTCGGTACTTGAAGCAATCTGCGATTGTCTTTTCCGCGGTGTAAACGCGGATGGCGACGCCCTTGTCGCGATGCAGCTCGATTCCCTGGCGAAGGGCCCCGCCGGAGAATCGGACGATTCGCAGCGGCAATGCATCCACTTTGGGCCGTCGACTCTTGGGCCCAATCGCAACCCACACAAAGTCCGGAGAAGTCGTCGTCAGCCCGTGGAAGAAAAGCGCCGACTCGAGGCAGATAACCCCGCCATCGATTCGCTTTGCCGCAACCGCCTCCGCGCTGGGGACCACGCCACGCAAGACGTAAAGACCCCGACCCAGCCGTGCGACGTCTCCCGATTCGACCGCTCTCGCGAGATCGGGGTGGTACATCAAATGCTTCGCGAGCTCTCGCGGGCGCAAGATGCCGGCTGCGTCCACGATTCGCGGAATGGCCAACATCGGATGTATCGGACGCCACCGTGCGTAGCTCATCTCTTGATCCTTCCGGCCGCCTCCCCGTCATGACGCCATGCCCTTGCGGAACCTTCGTCTGCTTCAGCCGACGGTGGCGTCCGTTCGCCGGATCATCGAACCCGGCCGCGTGCATGCTTCGGGCCACGTTATGGAGCCCGGATTGTCGGCCCGAGCTTGAGGGCAGGGCTTGCACCGTTCGCGCGCGGAAGACCACGGAAGCGGGGCAGAGAACGTTCAGCGCACTTAGTCGATGCCATGACCGAGCCGAGGCTTCGCCCGCGTATTGAGCGCACCAGTCGATTCTGTCGGATGAAGACCGCTGATCAGAACACTTGCCTCCTCGCCGCATGCAACCTGCGATGGCGATGGCGGAGCCGCGGGCCGGACCGAGTGTTGAGCGCACTAGTCAATTCTGTCGGAAGAAAAGCGCTGGTCAGAATACTTCCCTCCTCGTCGTGTACAGGCTGCGATGGCCGGGGCCGCGGGCCGGACCGAGTGTTGAACGCACTAGTCGATTCTGTCGGAAGAAAAGCGTTGGTCAGAACACTTCCCTCCTCGCCGTGTACGGGCTGCGATGGCGATGCCGGAGCCGCCGCCCGGACCGAGTGTTGAACGCACTAGTCGATTCTGTCGGAAGAAGTGCGTTGGTCAGAATACTTCCCTCCTCGCCGTGTACGGGCTGCGATTGCGATGCCGGAGCCGCGGACCGGACCGAGTATTGAGCGCACTAGTCGATTCTGTCGGAAGAAGTGCGTTGGTCAGAATACTTCCCTCCTCGCCGTGTACGGGCTGCGATTGCGATGCCGGAGCCGCGGGCCGGACCGAGTATTGAGCGCACTAGTCGATTCTGTCGGAAGAAGTGCGTTGGTCAGAATACTTCCCTCCTCGCCGTGTACCGGCTGCGATTGCGATGCCGGAGCCGCGCTGAGCGCACCATAGTGCTCGCGAGTCCCTCCTCCCCTCCGCGGAGCCAGTCCGCTACGCCGCACCCAGTCCAGCAGTCGGGACGCGGCCTCCCCCGATTTTCATCCGACGAATGCGACTAGTGCTCGCGAGTCCCTCCCCCACTCCGCGCAGCCAGTCCGCTACCCCGCACGCACTCCAGCCGTCGGGACGCGGCCTCCCCCGATTTTCATCCGACGAATGCGACTAGTGCTCGCGAGTCCCTCCCCCGCTCCGCGGAGCCAGTCCGCTACCCCGCACCCAGTCCAGCAGTCGGGACGCGGCTTCCCCCGATTTTCATCCGACGAATGCGACTAGTACCTCGCCACAGAGAAGGTGACCGGTTTATGCGGCCGCCCTGCGATGGGCGATTTGGATAGGAATCGTGGGATAGCTGCGTCTGAGCTTGTGGCCGGGCTCGATCGATGGTGAAAAGCCATTTGATTCGCGCCCGTTGGGCATTGCGTCGACGTTCCCACTGCTTGATTTCATAGGTCAGTGTTTTTTTGTCGGGGATTCGACGGTCGAGGCATTGACCCACCATGACCCCGATTTCAATCTCCACCATGTTGAGCCAGCTGGCGTGCTTGGGTGTGTAGTGGAATTCGAGTTTCCGCAAGATACGGCGAGCTTCCGATGGATCGAAAGCCTCGTAGAGTGCCGATGGAGTGTGTGTCGATAAATTATCGAGCACAACGCGGATCAACTCAGCCCGTGGATAATGCACATCCACCAGATCGCGAATGCATTCGGCGAAATCACACGAAGCGCGGTGGTCCGTCACCTTGGCATGTCGCCATGGACGGTGGGCGTCGATGAACATGAAGACATTCGCCGTTCCATTGCGCACGTACTCATAATCGAAGCGCGCCGCCTTCCCTGGTTTCGCACAGATGGGGATGCGCGCCTCTCCGATGAGCTGGCGTGGGGTTTCGTCGAAGCACACCACGGGACGCTGCGGGTCGGGTTCTTCGCAGTACAGCTCAAGCACGTCCTCCATTCGGGCGACGAACTCGGAATCGACCTTTGGGATGCACCACATCTTCTTCTGCCACGGCTTCAGTTCGTTTTCGGCAAGCCGTCGGCGGATCGTCTCGGACGAGAGGGATTCATGGTTCGTCAGCCGCACCATCTCATCAGCCAGTAATTCGAGAGTCCAACGAGCCCGACCTGCTGGCGGCTTCGTGCAAGCAGTGGCCACAAGCAACGCCTCTTCGCTCGGCGACAACTTTCGTTCCGCTCCAGGTCGTGGCTCCTCGCTCAGCGCTGCCTCCAAGCCCTCCTCACGAACCGTCGTTTCGTTCGGTACACTGTCGAGCTGCCGACCCCCACATTGACAGCGATGGCCTCGTCGGTAGCCCCAGCGGAAGCAGCCAGAAGAAGCTGGGTACGTTTGACTTTTCGGACCGCGTTGTGACCGCCCCTCACCAATGATTGAAGCTGAATATGTTCCTCTGTCGACAGCGTGACGCGATAGCGTACATTCATCGTGGCTCCTTACGGGCCGCCATCGCTCATACCGGTGCCGACATGTCCAATTCCTCACCGCGACCACACTTCACCGCGAAGCAGGGTCAATATCTGGCGTTCATTCATACCTATCTTCTGCTCCACCGCCGCGCGCCAGCCGAGGCAGATATACAGAATTATTTCGGCGTTACACCGCCGACGGTTCACCGAATGATTCTCGAGCTCGAACAACGCGGCCTGATTCGACGACAGCCACGGCAGGCCCGAAGTATCGAGCTCGCGGTTGCCACCAACGAACTTCCACCCTTATGCCCCCAACCGATCAAAACCACTGTGGCGAGGTACTTAGTGCTGGCGAGCGTGGGGCTTCCAGTCCGCAGCAAGCCTCCGAAATGCCACATCACAGTGATGCGAGGCGATCCACGCCGCATGGGCACGGAGCAGTCGAGTCGAGCGCCGCGAAGGCTGGTCTATCCGATTGCGATACGGCTCTTGTTCTGAGCGAGCCAGGTGTCAAAGAATCTGCAGCCCGGGCTTCAACGCGCGGGCTACTACAGGGTCGCGCGCGCCCGTAAAGTACGACTCGAAGTCGCGCTTGAACTGGAACATGTTGCCGAGATCGTCGGCGCTGGGGAAGCCGAAGCCGCGATATGCCTCCGGCGAAACTGCGTTGTAGCGGCGAGATCCCGATCTTTGATCGCGTCCCGAAACCAGCGCGAGTACTCGCCTCGCCAGGTGATAGAGCCAGGTCGCGTCGTCCACGCCCTCCCCCAGCTGGTTGAAGAGCGTCAGGTTCTGCGCGCGAGCCGCATTCTGACCGGCGCCATCGATGGCCCGGGGCGCCAGAGGATTGCCTCTGCGCGTTCCAGCGAAGAATCCACCGCGGGCGCCTCGATTCCCAAAGCCCTGGCGAAGTCGCGCACCGTTTCCTCGGCGCCTTCGCCCAGCGCGAGCAAGATGCGGACCGACGAGAGCACGGCCGGGGCGAGGTGGCTGGGATTGTCCGTCACCAGCAGCAGGCCGGCCATTTGCCGCGGCACCGTCTCCGGCGCTGCCCGGCAGGGTGCCGGCACGAGATGATGTGCCTCGTCCAGCACAATCCAGTGCGGGCGGCCGGTGCGGGCGCGCATTTCTTGAATCCGTGGCCAGAAGCTGGCGAAGGCGCTGGGACGCTCCTGCACTGGAGTCGCCACCAGATTCGCGATCGCGTTCTCCTCCGGGTTGATCAACACCTTGAGCACCTCGTCGGCCGCGGGTGCGCGATCGCGCGTCCCCAGACTGATCGCCCGGGGAAAGGATTCGTGATTGCCCTCGGGATCGAGGAGACAGAATTGATACGCCTTGTCGACGATGCGCTCGAGGATGGCAGTGGTCGCGGCGGACTTAGCGCTGGCGGAAGGACCGGCCAGAAGCGCGACCTCGCCGTATCCGCGCAGGTGGACGGAGCTGCCGTCGGTGGTTTCGCCGACGGGAATGTCGTGGCGATGCAGCCGCGGCGCCAGGTCCGCCAGGTCGTTTTCCAGCAGCCGGGCTATCAGCTCGAGCAGGCCGTCCCCTTGCGCGCCCCGCGTGACCAGGTCCGCCTGTTGCTGGACGGTGGGCAATGCGTTGGCCACCGCCACCGCGCACTCGCAGAGGCTCAGGAAAGCGTGATCGTTCTCCGCATCGCCCACTCCCACGCAGTCGTGGCCCGACAGCCCCAGCTCGCGCAGTGCGACGGTGAGCGCCGTCCCCTTGTTGACGCCCGACGGCAGCACCATCACCGCCCCCTTGTTGAAGATCACCTGGAGCTCCAGGCCGAGCTCCCGGATCGTTTCCAGGACGATCGACTCGTTGGGCTCCCGCGTTGCGACGATCACGCCTCCCTGATGCAGCGGCGCGACGCCCCGCTCGCGAAGCCGCTGCGCGAACTGCTCGGGCGGAGGTTCCGCGAGCCACTTCTCTTCCCGGCTCTCCGGCCGGTACAGCAGCGCACCGTTCTCCGCGATCACCCGGTCGAAAAGTCGAACGTGGGGAAAAAGCTCGAGCAGCTCGCCGAGCTCTCGCCCGGATACCAAGAGCAACCTGCGCCCGGAATCCCGCAGTCGCTTCAGCGCTTTCAGGACTTCGCCGCCGACCTGGCCCCCCGTCGCCAAGGTGCCGTCGTAGTCAGAGGCCAGAGCCAGATAGCGCATGACGCGTCCAAAACGCCGACCAGCCCAGGCCGACGAACGACTTGATCAAGCTAGGCGCTCTCCGTTTGCGGCGCAAAAGCCCGGGCCGCAGGACGGGGAGTGGGTCAGCGGACGGCCTTCACCCGCGGCCTTTTCTCCTCGACGTCGTCGGGATTCGCCACCGACTGTATCGGCGGCTTGAACATCCCGAACTTCTCCAGGACCTTCTGCTCGATATCCCTGCAGATCTCCGGGTGGTCCCGCAGGTAGTCCTTGGCATTCTCGCGGCCTTGTCCAATCCGCTCGCCGTTGAACGAATACCAGGCGCCGCTCTTTTCGATGATGTTCTCCTGCGAAGCGAGATCGACCAGATCTCCCTCTCGAGAAATTCCGGTGCCGTACATGATGTCGAACTCCACTTCCTTGAACGGGGGCGCGACCTTGTTCTTGACCACCTTCACCCGCGTTCGGCTTCCCACCACCGTCTCGCCGTTCTTGATCGCGCCGATCCGTCGGATGTCCATCCGCTGCGACGCGTAGAATTTGAGCGCATTGCCACCGGTGGTGGTCTCCGGATTGCCGAACATCACGCCGATCTTCATTCGAATCTGGTTGATGAAGATGACGCAGGTCTGGCTCTTGGAGATGGTCCCGGTGAGCTTTCGAAGGGCCTGGCTCATCAAGCGCGCCTGCACGCCCATGTGAGCGTCACCCATCTCTCCCTCCAGCTCGGCTTTGGGTACCAACGCGGCGACGGAGTCGATCACCAGCACGTCGATCGCTCCGGAGCGCACCAGCATCTCCGCGATCTCCAGCCCCTGCTCGCCGGTGTCGGGCTGCGACAGCAGCAGATCGTCGGTGCGCACGCCGAGCTTGCGGGCGTATCCCACGTCCATCGCGTGCTCGGCGTCGATGAAGCCGCAGATGCCACCCTTCTTCTGCGCCTCGGCGATGATGTGCAGGCACAGCGTGGTTTTGCCGGACGACTCCGGCCCGTAGATCTCGACGATGCGACCGCGGGGAACTCCGCCCACGCCCAGCGCGATATCCAGCGACACCGAGCCGGTGGAGATGACCTGGACATCGCGAATCAGCGGCTCCTCGTTTCCCAGCCGCATGATCGAACCTTTGCCGAACTGACGCTCCACCGCTGACATCGCCAGCTCAACGGCCTTTTCCTTTTCCGGGCTCACGGGCATCGCAGCTCCTTTGGCTTCCGCTCCCAGCGTTCTGGTCGACCTGAAAGCGTGTTTAGTATCCCACTGGACGGACATTAGTCCAGAACTCTGACACCACCTCCTGTCCGAGACCGTCCGGTTTCTCAGGTCGGCGCGCGCGTCCGATTAGAATCGCCGGATGCGGACCCATGCGTTCGGGTCGCAGCCCGCCCGCAACTTCGCGCGCCGGATGGGGTTGGAGCAATCGTGGAAGGTGACGCAGACGCCGAGCTGATGCTCCGGGTCGCTGCCGGGGACAAGGCGGCGTTTGCGCAGATCTTCGACCGCCACCAGGCCAACGTGGCCCGGTTCGCGTTCAGGTTCGTGGGAAGCAGGGCGCGGGCAGAGGAGCTCGCGCAGGAGATTTTCATCAAGCTCTATCGGAATGCGAAGCGCTACCGACCGAGCGCCAAGTTCAAGACGTTCCTCTTCCGGGTGGCGACCAATCACTGCCTGAACGAGGTCCGCCGCGGGGAGTACCAGGTGTCGCATGCAACGCAGAGCGCTGATGGGCCCGCGCTGGACGGGATGGCCGAGGCGCACGCGGGGCCGGAGCAGGCGCTGCACGGAAAAGAGCTGGAGCTTGCGGTGAGCAGCGCGCTGGCGCGGATGAGCGAGCGCGAACGCGCGGCCTTCACCATGTGCCGCTTCGAGGGAATGGCCTACAAGGAGATCGCCATCGCGCTTTCCGCGAGCGAATCGGCGGTGAAGAGCCTCATCCACCGCGCCACGCTGGGACTGGCAAGGAGCATCGAAGAGCTGCAGGCGGGCGCCGCGCCCGTGAGGAGTCGAGCATGAGCTGTACAGTCGAGCTGGAGTTGACCGCGTATCTGGACGGCGAGCTGGCGCCGTTCCAGGCAAAGCAGGTGGAGAATCACCTGACTACTTGCCGGAGCTGCCGCGCGACGGAAGGTCTGCTGCGGCGCACGCTTTCGCAGCTATCCCATCTGCCGAGCTTCGAGCCGTCGGCCGCCATCCGTCGCGCGGTGCTGGCGCAAATCGAGCGCGAGCCGTCGGGGCTGCGCACGCAAATCCACCGGCTCTTTCGGCCGCAGCTGATCGCCCCGTCGATGGGCCTGGTCGCCGCAGCGGCGTTGGCGTTCATCTGGGTGAAGGAACGCCGGCAGGAGATCGCCGAGCCGGGGATGTACGAGCTGGCGGCCAATCTCGAGGTCGCGGAGGATTACGAGGTGCTGGGCGTGAGCAGCGTGGACGATCTGGAAGTGGTGCAGCACCTGCACGAGCTGGAGGTGCAGCGATGAGCTCGAGCATCCGCGCAGCGCTTTGGACGGTGGCGCTCGCCTTCGCCTGGGCACCGGCCGCAGCGGGAGCGTCCCCGACCGAGCCCAGCTCTCCTCCCGAGAATTCCGCGCGCTTCAAGAACCTGCCCGAAGCCCAAAAGGAAGAACTCCGGCGGAAGTTGCGCGAGTACAAGGCCCTCCCCAAGGAAGAGCGCGAGAGGCTTCGCCAGAACCTGGGCCGATGGAAAAAACTCACCCCGGCCGAGAAGCAGCGGATCGATCAGAACCTCAAGGCCTTTGCCCAGCTGTCGCCGGCCGAGCGACAAGAGCTTCGCAACCACTTCCAGAGCTTCCACGAGCTCAGCGACGAGCGCAAAGCGGAGCTGCGCAAGAAGATGCACGACTATCTCAAGGCCAACCCCGAAAAGCGCGAGCAGGTCCTGGAGAACGTCCGCCGCTGGCGAAGCTTGAGCGAGGAGCAGCGCGAGCGCTACCGCGAGCGGATGAAGGAAAAACAGCAGGAGAGGCACCGGCGTTGACGCTCGCGCTGGCGCTCTGGGCGGCCCTCCTGCTGCCGCCCTGGCCGACGCTTTGGACCCACTCGGCGAGCGCCGATGGCGGACGGCCGTCGCCCGCGGCCCGGCGCGAAGCGCGCACGGACGGCGGAACCGCGCCGGTGTTCTTCGAGGACGATGACGGGGAGGTGATCGAGAACCTGGAGCTTCTCGAGCATCTGGATGTATCGCGCGACTTCGAGCTGCTGCTCGAGCTGTCCAGGGAGGACTCGCGCCCTGCGAAGTAGCACTTACCGTCAGGGGACCTTGAGCCGGATTCCCATCTGCAGCACGAAGCGATTCGGGTCCGCATCGCCGGCGCCGGTGAAGAAATGCCGGACGCCCACTTCCAGAAAGGGCACGAACCACCGGCTCACTTCGTATTCCAGGCCGCCCCCGCCGCCCAGCGCGAATGCCGTGCTGCCGGCGAAGATGATCGGGGTCTCGATCGATACGTATGCGTTGAACCGATCCTCCACGGGCACGCTGAGAGCACCCCGCAACGCCAATCCAAACTCTGGATAGAGAATCGCGCCCGCTGCGGCGCGCCAGTGGAGGTACTCGATCCCCCCGCCGACCTCGAAACCGAGCGGGCGCGAGGCGAAGGGATCCAATGGGGCTCGCAGATCGGCGAACGGCCGGACCGCTTCATCCTGGGAGCTCGAGGGGACGCTTTCCGACCGCGCCGACGAGCGGACCGGCTGCAGTTGCAAGGCGACCTCGGTCGGTTGCTTGAGGCGAACCACCACCTCTCGCGACGCGGCGTACGATCCGTCTGCGGTCTTCGCCTCCACCGTGTGCCGGCCAATCGGAACGCTCGAGCGGAGCGGCACCGGGCCCAGCACCTTGCCGTCCAACGCAACTTGCGCGCCCGCGCGGTCTGCCCGAACGCGCAGCTCTCCCCGAAGGCGGTTGCGCAAACCGTCCAGCATTCGCACCAGCGTGGGATCCACCTTGGCGGGATCCAGCGAGACCTCGGGGTCGTTCTCCAGCGCGAGCGCGAAAGCCTGCTCGGCGGCGGAAAAATCCTGGCGCGCGGCGTAGCACTGCCCGCGCAGCAAGTGGATTCTCGCCAGCGTGCTCTCGTCGGAAGTCTCGCTGATCGCCGACTCGAGCGTGCGCAAGGCGCCCAGGAAATCGCCGCGGTTGAACTCGGCCTGGCCGATCTGCAGCTTGGAAGGCGGCGAGCCGTTCACCTTGGCGGTGGTTGCAGTTACAACGACCAACGACGCGACAAGCGCGAGAGCCGATGTCATGGGTGGAGTTCGATTCGCATCACACGCGAGCGACCGGAAGCAACCTTTATTTGTTGGTCCACCGGCCGAAAGCCGGCGCGCTCGAGGTGGACCCGGTGTGTTCCAGGCGGCAGCTCCAGGTTCAGCGGCGTCCTTCCGCGATCAACGCCGTCGACCAGCACCGAAGCCCAGTAGGGCTCGCCCCGATGCACGGTGATCACGTTCAGGCTTCCGGGCACGTGCGAGCCGGATCGGTGCAGCGATCCTTGGCGCCTCACCGGCCTTGTCTTAGTCTCCTCGCTCGCGGGCCGGTCCTCGTCGGAATTTTCATCGCCTGCGGATTCCGCTGCCTCGGCCAGCACCAGGCCGAACCCCCCGTCGAAATCCTGCGTTGTCGGCGAAGCGGAAGCTTCCGCGCTGCCCGCGTCTTCTTCCGCCGCGGCCGTTGCTTTCGCGGCGCTGCGCACCAGCTCGTTGAACGCCGAGGCTTTGCTCGAAGAGGCGGCGGCTCGACTGCGCACGAACGCGGACGCGAGCGCCAGCAGCGCGACCACCGCTACGCCCCCGATGTACAGCGGCGCCCTGCCCTTGCGCGCGAAACGCTCGAGCTCGGACGTGTCCGGCCCCGGATGGGCTCCCGACAGCGCTGCCGGGCGCGCCGACGGTGGCGTCCGAGACGGAACGCTCGCTCCCTTGATTCGCCCGGAACTTCGCTTCAGAGATGGTTGGGTGAACATCTCCGCAGCAGACCCCGGCGCCGCGGTGAAGGCGGGGCTCTGCAGCGGAGCAGGCCGTCCGGTGACCGGAGCGGGCAGCTTTCCCGCGTACGCATCCTCCAGCGCCGCCAGCAATTCGCCGGCCGAGTCGTACCTCTCCTCGGGGCGCTTGGAGAGCGCGCGCTTGACCACGTCGCTCACCAGCCGCGGGACCCACGGCGCCCGGTCGATCACGTCCGGCGCCGGAGCGTGCGCCTGCATCTGGATCAAGGAGAGCTCGCTCTCCGCCTCGAAGGGCAGCGTCCCGGTGAGGCATTCGAAGAGCAGGATCGCCAGCGCGTAGAGATCGGCGCGGTGATCGATCTCCTTGGCACCCAGGGCCTGCTCCGGAGACATGTACTGCGGCGTGCCCATCACCATCCCGGTGCGGGTCAACGCTTCGGCGTTCTCGCTGGTGCGAAGAATTCCGAAATCGAGGATGGTGGCCAGACCGTCCGGACCGATGAAGATGTTTCCGGACTTGATGTCGCGGTGGATGAAGCCGCGCGCGTGGATGAAATCGAGGCCGGCGCACAGCTGGCGCATCAGCGCCAGCAGCTCGTCGCCGGAATGCGCACCGCTCTCGCGCAGGTGCGCCGCCAGGGTTCGCCCCTCCAGCTTTTTCATCACGATGAACGGCCGGTTCTCCAGCTTGCCCACCGCGTACACCGGGACGATGTTGGGGTGCTCCAGGCTGGCGGTCATCCGCGCCTCGCGCTCGAAGCGCGCCACCAGCTCCGCATCCCCAGAGAGAGAGCTGGCGAGGATCTTCACCGCCACCTTGCGATCCAGCTGGAGATCGTGAGCGAGATAGACCGTCCCCATCCCTCCCTCGCCCAGCTTGCGCTCCAGGCGCCACTTTCCCTCCAGCACGTCGTTGACGCGCACCGGAACGAAGGTGGGCTCCTCGCCGCCGCCTCGCCGATGCGCCGCGTCGGGGGCGGGGGCGCCACACCTGCCGCAGAACTTGCGGTCCTCCTCCACCAAATTTCCGCACTTGAGGCAGTTCAAGTCGCGCTCTCGCAGGGGTCCCGAGCCCGCACGATATCTTAGAATCCTCGAATCGCCGCTCTCGACGGCGGCGAAGAGGCGCGCGTCGACTGCAATGTGGGAGCACTGTCGCCACCGCCAATTCGTCCGGCGTGGGTTGACCTCGGGTAAGCTCTCCAGACCGTGTTGGGCGGCAAGCAGATTGAGATCCCCTCCAGGCGATTCGGCAAGTACCTGCTGCGCTCCCGAGTCGGGGCCGGAGGCATGGCGGAGGTCTTCCTCGCGGACGCGGTCAACGAGGGCGGCGACGCGGTGCAGGTCGCGCTGAAGCTGATGCGGAAGGGAACGCCGCCGGAGGCTTTCGCCGACGAGGCGGATCTGATGGGACTGCTATCCCACCCCAACCTCGTTCAGCGCCTCGAGGTGGGCGACGCGTTCGGACGCCCGTTCATCGCGATGGAATTTTTGGTGGGCGGCGACCTGCGCGTTTTGATCGACGAGCACCGGCAGCAGCGCACCGGATTTCCGGTCGCCATGGCCGCGCACGTGGTGCTGGAGGTGCTCAAAGGCCTGGCCTACTTTCATCAGGCGAAGACGCGCACGGGCAGCGCGCTGGGGCTGGTGCACGGCGATGTGAATCCGGCGAACGTCTTTTTCTCCGGGGGCGGCGAGGTGAAGCTGGGCGACTTTGGCGTGGCCAAGAGCCGCGCGGCGAACATCGGTCCCACGGACGGCGTGGCCGCCGGCAAGCTGCACTATTTGTCCCCTGAGCAGACGCGCGGCGAGTCCCTCACGCCCGCCTCGGATCTGTTCTCTGTGGGGATCGTGTTGCACGAGCTGGTGGTCGGCTACCATCCGTTCCGGATCGAGAGCAACGAGACCGCAGCGGTGATGAATGCGATCCGCGCGGCGAAGCTGTCCCTGCCCGATTCAGTGGACCGACCGCTCGCGCAGATCATCCGCCGCGCCCTGCACCCCGGACTGAGCATCCGCTATCGCTCGGCGGGCGAGTTTGCGGGAGAACTGTTTCACTACGCGCTGGACCATGGGCTGGTGCCCTCGCAGAAGGAAGTGCAGGCGTGGCTGGCCGGCGTGCTGCAGCTCGCGCTCTAACCGTTCACGCCGAGCGTAGCGAAGCGGAGTCGAGGCGCCAGCCCCAAGCGCCCGTTCACGCCGAGCGTAGCGAAGCGGAGTCGAGGCGCCAGCCCCAAGCGCCCGTTCACGCCGAGCGTA
>Ga0070706_100004332_pt1 | contig 13742 bp, 6 predicted proteins | sample KBSK5501metaG_FD_65476 | JGI IMG/M metagenome (GOLD analysis project Ga0070706, IMG submission 65476) | Corn, switchgrass and miscanthus rhizosphere microbial communities from Kellogg Biological Station, Michigan, USA - KBS K5-50-1 metaG | ecosystem: Host-associated > Plants > Roots >...
GAGACCTCATTCGTCTCCGATCGAACGCAGCACGACATCGCGCGTGATATCCGACGACAGCTCGAGGTCGAGCCTACGAGTCACGCACCCGCGCCGCCGGATCTTGAACACGTGCATGCCGGGCGACGCAGGCACTTGTCCGTCGAACGGCGTGTGACCGAGCCACTGACCATCGAGCACGATCGTGGCGTCCGCGGGGGTCGTGGTGATCCGGATCCGGACGGTCGAACGCGCGGGCGGCGGGGTCTCGTCCACCAGGATCGGGGTGACGACCGGCGCCGCAACAGCCGGTGGCTTTGCGGCGGGTGCTGGCGCCCTGGCCGGATCTCTCGGTGTTGGTGCACCCAGCACCACGTACGCGCCGCAGAGCATCAGCGCGACGCCGATCACGACCCAGCTCCAGCTCCGCGATCGCGCGGGTGCCGGCGACGGAGCGTCGAGCTCCGGGATCGTGCCGCGCGGATAGTTCCGGGGCGGCGTGCCGAGCGGCTGGGTCGCGGCATCGAGGAACGGGGGATCGTCGTCGACCGCCGACGGCGTCGCCTTGCACAGCCCATCGTCGGAAACACCGATCGGCGTGCGCCGGCCGCGCTCGAACCTTCGCATCGGCACTTCTGCCGGCTTCCTCGGCGGTTCTTCCAGGCGCACGACGTCGCGGGACGAGAGCTCCATCGTGACCGGAACGGTCACCACGTCCTCTGCCACCTCGGGTACCGCATCGACGACGTGCGAGCCCGCGCCACGCTCGAGCCATGGCTCATCTCGATCCTCGAACAGCACCTCCATGACCGTGACGATCGCGGAGTCGCCGACCGCGAGGCCCTGCCGCCGCGCGAACGCCTCGAGCTCGCGGCGCATCGCATCGGCATCCTGATAGCGCGCTGCCGGATCACTCTGCAGCGCGGTGAGGATGATCCGCTCGAGGTCGGGCGGGAAGTCTTCGACGAGCCGCGACGGCGGCACGACGTAACCTCGCCGGATCTGCGCGAGCGTCTCGAGGTCGGTGCTCTGGCGGAACGCGCGCGTCATGGTCGCGAGCTCGTAGAGCACGGCGCCAAGCGCGAACAGATCGGCGCGGTGATCGAATGCCTCACCGGCGATCTGCTCCGGCGCGATGTAGCTCACGGTGCCCTTGAGATGTCCGGACCGCGTCTTCGTGAGCCGCTCCGCGGCCTTCGCGATCCCGAAATCGATCAGCTTGACCGTGCCGTCGTAGCCGAGCATCAGGTTCGACAGCGAGACATCGCGATGGATGATCTGCAGCGGACGCCCATCGCGCCCGAGCAGCGAGTGCGCGTAGTGAAGCGCCGACGCCGCCGCGATGACCACCGTCAGCGTGAAGCCCAATGGAAGTGTGAGCCCGAGCTCGGACGTCTGCTGCCACACCGTCTTTGCGGTCTGGCCGTGGACGTAGTCCATGACGAGGAAGTACTGGCCGTCCTCGTCCGAATCGAGCTCGTGCGCCTGCGCGATGTGCTGGTGGTGCATGCGACCGATGACGCGCGCCTCGTCGAGAAACATCGCGAGCGCTTCTTCGTCATCGCTCGAGACCGTGGCGAGCATCTTCAGCACCACGTGGCGCTCGAATCCGGCGAGTCCGCTCGATCGCGCGAGGTAGACGGATCCCATTCCGCCCGACGCCAGATGCTTCAGGATCTCGTAGCGACCTATGCGGATAGCATCGGTCATCCCACCGTTGGCCAGCATGGCGTTCGCGCGACGCCGTCGTCAAATGATCTCGACGCGTGATCTCGTCGAGAAACCGCATTGGATCAGTTCGCGCACTGATCCAATCAACAAGCGCATCGAGATTCGCGCGCAAACCGCATCCGAAGAGTGGGCCGACTGAATCAGGCACACCGCACGGAGTGCGGCGTCGAGGCAGATGAGCTGCGAGCGGAAGCAAGCACGCCGATCCCGCCTGCGATTCGTGAGCGCACGCCGGTGCACGTAGTGTGCACGCGCCCATGGGGAACACTTGGATCTTTGCTGCTCTGATAACGCCCGTCGCATTGCTTGGATGCGATGACCACCAACCGTCGAGAGGCGCGAGCAGTGCGCGTTCTCCCGCAAACACCGGCGTGTCTATCGTCGAGGCGACGCCGGTGCAAGCCGCGATCGCGCTCGGTGTCACACCACTCGCGATCGACGAGGTCGGCGAGCCGCGCCTGTTGCGAGGCACGCAAGGCCCCGCGCTTCCGGCGGCAACGCCGAGCATGTCGGCGTCGCTTCATGTCGCGCGACTCGCGGCGGCATGGGGTGTTCGTTCGAGCACGGTGCCGCGGCTCGATCCGATTGGCGAGGTCGCGGTGCCCGGCGGGACCGTGTCGCGACTGCGCCAGGTGGTCGATGGCTTGGCGATCGACGGCGGCGAGCTCCGCGTGATGACCGCGCCCGATGGCACGCTCGTCGCGGCGAGCGGCATTCTGAGGTCGACCTCGGCAAGTCGCACTGCGCCGCGCTGGGCGTTCGGCGAATCCGGCGCCGTCGCGCGCGCGGTTGCCGCGAAGTACAAGGCTGCGTTCGCCGCCACGGCGCTGCGCGTGACGGGTCGAACAGCCGATGGCGTGTTGCTCGCCGGCCGCTCCGGCTCGCTCGACGTCTCGCGCGCGCGTGCACGCAAGGTTTGGCACGCGACCTCGCGCTCGCCGAATGCGACGCTCGTTGCCGCCTGGATCGTCGAGGCCTATGCCAACAACGCGCCGACCTCGGCCGCCGGCGACGCGTTTCGCATCGTGCTCTCCGATGACGGCCGGGTGCTCGACGAACGCAGCCTCGTCGCTGATGCCGCGTTCTCCTATCGAGTGTTCGCCGAGACGACCGGCGAGCTGCATCCGTTCGACGGCCCGATCGTCGATAGCACACCGCATCCGACCGGAGCTCCCAACGGAGTGTTCCCCGCGTATGGGCAGAGCGCGCTCGTGTCGGTCACCGGCCTCAACCATCCGTCGGGGCAGTCCAGTCCGGACGCGTGGCTCGCTAATGGTCGCACCGAGACGATCGGCAACAACGCCGAAGCGTACGCCGACTTCAACGCACCCGATGGCCTCACGTTCGGTGACTTCCGCGCCACGACCACGACCGCAGGCGTGTTCGATCGTACCTACAACTTCACGGTGGGGCCGCTCGACAGCCAGAGCCAGCAGATGGCCGGCATCACGTCGCTGTTCTTCATCGTCAACTGGATGCACGACTTTTGGTACGACGGTGGCTTCAATGAAGCGGCCGGTAACGCGCAGAACGCGAACTACGGGCGCGGCGGAGAAGATCGCGACGCGATCCTCGCCGAAGCGCAGGACAACGCACTCGGTGGCTCGCGCAACAACGCGAACATGTCGACGCCCGATGACGGCCTACCGCCGCGCATGCAGGTCTTCTTGTGGGGCGGCAAGGAGACTCGTACGCTGACGATCGGCGCGCGCACGCCCGCGTCGGGCACGGCCGCGTACGGTCCGAAGAACTTCCACGTCGACGGAACCGTCGTGCTCGCGAACGACGGAGTCGGCATGACCAGCGATGCATGTACCGCCCTGCCGGCGCTGACCGGCAACATCGTGCTCGTCGATCGCGGCGGTTGCACGTTCAAGACGAAGACCCTCAACGTGCAGGCCGCGGGTGGCATCGGTGTGCTCCTCGCGAATAACGCCGCGGGCAACACGCCGCCGGGCCTCGCGGATGACCCGATGATCACGACGGCGATCACGATCCCGACGCTTTCGATCACGCAGGCCGAGGGCACCCAGCTCAAAACCGATCTCGCGTCGGCGGTCACCGCGACGCTGCACCGCGAGGTCGGCGCCGATCTCGAGGGCACGCTCGACGCCAGCGTGGTCGCGCACGAGTTCGGTCACTACGTGCATCACCGGCTGAGCCAGTGTTCCACCGTGTTCTGCGGCGCGATGAGCGAGGGCTGGGCCGATTTCAGCGCGCTGCTCGTCGTCGCGCGTGATGGCGATGCGCTCATGGGAGCGTACCCGATGGGCATCTACTCGACGCAGAGCTTCTCGGCCGATCCGGCCTACTACGGAATCCGGCGCGCGCCATACAGCGCGGATCACGCGATCAACGATCTGTCGTTCCGGCACATGACCGATGGCGTCGCGACACCGACGACGCACCCGTTCCAAGTCCTCGGCAACAACGCTGAGGTCCACAACGCGGGTGAGGTCTGGGCGTCGATGCTGTGGGAGGGCTACGTCGCCCTCCAGCAGGCAGGGTCGTCGTTCGACGACGTCCGGCTGAAAATGCGCAAGTATGTCGTCGCGGGGCTTCTGCTCGCGCCGCCCGACGCGACACCGACGGAGATGCGCGACGCGATCCTCACCGCGGTCCGCGCATCCAGCCAAGCGGACCATGACGTGCTCGCCGCCGCATATGCGCGCCGCGGGTTCGGCAGCTGCGCCGTCTCCGCACCGCGCGGCAGCACGCACTTCCAGGGCATCGTCGAGAGCACCGAGGTCAAGGGCAACGCTGTCCTCGGCGCACCCACGATGGCGCTCACGACAACTTGCGATAGCGATCAGATCCTCGACGCGGGCGAGACCGCTCAGTTCACGATCTCCGTGGCGAATGCAGGGCCGATGGCGCTGAGCAACGTCGTGGCGACGCTGACCTCGACCACGGCCGGCATCACGGTGACGTCGCAGCCGGCCTCGATCGGCTCGATCGCGGCGTACGGGAGCACGATGGTCAGCTTCGACGTGACGGCCGATGCGTCGGTAACGAGCGCCACGGCTGCAGACCTCAAGCTCACGCTCACATCGAGTGGCGGCTGCGCGGATATGGTCGAGCAGCCGCTGACATTGCTCGTCAACTCCGACGACGCGCCGGCGACCTCGGCCACGGATTCGTTCGACGCGAATCAGTCGGTGTGGACTACGGCGAGCACGGACAGCACGTGGTCGCACGCGCGTCCCACAGCGCTGAACGGCCTCTGGTCAGGTGCCGACAGTGGCAGCATCGTCGACTCGAGCCTCACGTCGCCGCCGCTCACCGCCGACGCGACCGCGCCCGTCACGATCACGTTCAGCCACAAGCACTCGTTCGAGTACTCCTCGAACACGTACTGGGACGGCGGCGTGATCGAGATCTCGACCGACGGCGGCACGACCTGGGTCGACATCGCGACGCTGCTGACCGCGTCGCCGTACAACGCCACTCTCTCGACGCAGGCCGACAACCCGCTCGCCGGCCGCCCCGCGTTCGGCCGCACGAACCCGATGTACCCGAACGCCGACACCGTCGCGCTCGACCTCGGCACCCAGCTGGCCGGTAAGACGTTCCAGCTACGCTTCCGCATCGCGACCGATAGCGGCACCGGCGCGCCGGGCTGGGAGATCGACGACCTCGCGCTCACCGGCATCGTCGGTACGCCGTTTCCAACCCTCGTCGCCGATGCGAGCACCTGCGATGGCGGCGCACCCGATGCCGGAATGCAGCCGGATGCCGGCGACGACAACCCGGAGATGGGCGAAGGCGGCGGCTGTTGCCAGTCTCAGCGCTCTCCGGCCGGCAGCGGCCTGCTCGCCCTCGGCGTGCTTGCGATGATCGTGCGTCGTCGCCGGCGCCGGTAATCAGGGAAGACCGAAGTGCGCGAGGATCGCGGCGAGCACCTGCTCGGGTGTCTCGACCTGCGGATAATGACCGACGCCCGGTAGCTCGACGACATTGGGGTTGGACACCAGCTCGCGGTAGCGCGCGATCATGTGCGCGCCCGAGACCGGATCGGCGAGCCCGTTGATCAAGCGTACAGGGGCCGGCGGGTCGACGATCGCACCGATCCAACGCTCGCGATGACGGCGGCGTTCGGCCATGTAACCGAGCAGCTTCGGAAGCACGAGCTGGCCGTTGGCCGCGGTGACGAGCTGCCACATCGCGCGAAGCTCGGCATCGCCGATCGGATGTGTGCCCCAGATCCGGCGCATCGACTTCGCGAACGCCGCGTAGCGGACGAATCGCGCGACCAAGAAACCGATCGGTGACGCGAGCAACTTCTGGGTAGGCAGCGCGCGGTGTGTCTCGGGAAACAGCCCGCCGTTGAGCAGGCACGCGGCGACGATCTGCGGTGCGCTCGGATCGCGTTGGCGCGCGAGCAGCTCCTGCGCGACGGTGACGCCCATGTCGTGGGCGACGAGGCGGTATCGCGTGGTGCGCTCGCGCTCGAGCAGCGCCGCGATCAGATCGGCCTGCGCCATGATCGAATATGCGAAGTCGCGGGGCTTGGCCGAGAGGCCGAACCCGATCAGATCGAGCGCGAGCACGCGATAGCGCGTCACCAGCGCGGGCCACAGGCGCGCCCAGTCCCACGAGGCCGTCGGGAAACCATGGACGAGCAGCAGCGGTTCGCCTTCGCCCTCGATGCGATGAAAGATGCGATGGCCACGCCAGTCGAACGTGGTTCCCAGCTCGCGCCACTCTTCGACCGTCACCATGCGCGGGTACGTTGACGAACGTGGATCACTTGCGCGCCTTCGCCGCCTTTATCTGCGCGAGCAGCTCCTTGCGCTGCGCTTCGGGGAATTGATCGGTGCAGATGAACACGCCGGTCTCGGCCTTGGTGGTGTCTTCGTGCAGTGCGCGACCATCGCGGCCTGCAGGCGGCCGAGGCCAGCTTCGTCGAGACCGCTGACGTTCACCGGAGGACCGCTTCGAGTTTTAGAGGTGCGTTCGATTCCACCGTGATCGGAATCGAGACTTTCGAGCCGCTCGAGGGTCCCTGCACGAGCGGCACCGGCGCGCCAAGTCCGACGAGCGACGCCTGCTTGACGTGGGGCTCGACACGGCTGCGCATGCCGTCGAGGCTGACCGGCACCGCGAGCACGAGTACGCCTCGCTCGCCGGCCGGGGTCATGATCGCGGCGCTTGCGACGACGACCAGACCGCTGCGGTCGGCATTGATGCGCGGCTTGCCGAACGGAGGCGGCTCGATGTTGCCTGCGTCCTTCGGCAGCACCAGCATCGGCGTGAGCTTGCCGTCGAGATGACGATAGACCTCGATGACCTCGTGCGCCTTGATCGGGAACGTCACGTCGTTGTCGCTCACTTGATCGGTGAGCGTTCGTATGTCGGTCTCGATGCCCGCTTTGAGCATCGGCGAGGAGGCCATCGCTTCGACGCGCACGCTTGCTCCGTGTGCTTCGGCATCGAGGGTCATCGCGATGAACTGCGCCGCCGTTTCGAGCGCTGCGCGGCTGGCGCCGGTATCGTCGCCAACGCGAGCGGGCGCGGTCGGTTCAGGCTGTTCGCGTTTGATGAACACGACGGCGGCAACGCTCGAAGCGACAACCGCCGCTGCGAGCCCCCAGAGCACACGCCGTTTCCGCGGCGGGGTCGGCGCGGGCTTCGGCGGTTCGGGCTCGAGATGGACCTCGATCTTCGGCTGGCTGTCGGTGAGCCTCGGATGTTCGCCCGAACGAATGATCGACGAGCGCGGGGCGATCTCGCCCGTGTGCACGATTTGATCGGCGGTCGGATTCGCCGCACGCCGCCGTGGTGGTGCGCGCTTGGGCGGTGACGCTGATGGCGGGTCGGGTTCGCCCGCGGTCACTTCCATCTCGACGGAGTCATCTTCCCCGGCGCTTTGCATTCGAGCTCAGGGTCTAGGTTACAGGTATGCGCGCCCGTGGACTCGTCATACGGCATGCGATGATGATGTACGTGCGGCTGCGCACGGGCCGGATGTAGGACTACTTGCCCGGATTTGAACCGGCTGACGGTCATGCAGACCATTGTCCGCACTGGCCTCCCGGCTCCCTGACTAGTGGAGTTGCTAGCAGGCGATTCGCGCCGTTAGAACTGCGATGCCGCACTGCTCCCGGGCATACCGGGTGCACTACGTATCGACATGATGAGGATCCTCGCCGCTTCGCTGCTCCTCACGGTGATCGCCTGCTCCTCGGAAGGCACCGACACGCCGCCGACGCTCGAAGTCACGAGCCCGGCACGCGGCACGCTCGCCGGCGCCGACACGGTGACCGTTACCGGCCGCGCGGTCGACAGCGATGGCCCGGTGAAAGTTACGGTCGGTGGCGTCGAGGTCACGCCCGCCAAAGACGGCACCTTCACCGCCGACGTGCCGCTCGCGCCGGGCATCGCGTTGATCGAGACGCACGCGATCGATAACGCGGGCAACGAGGTGCGCGACGTCCGCGCGGTCCTCGCCGGCTCGCTCGCGCCGAGCGACGGTACGCACGCTAGCCAAGTCGGCGCCCGCGCCGGCGTCACGGCGTTGCGCGCGGTCGGCAACGCGCTCGCGACCAGCGCGAAGGCGATCGATTACACCGCGGCCGCGCAGGCGCTCAACCCGGTCTACGACAACGACGGCTGCCTCGGCGCGAAGGTCAACATCACGAGCATCACGCTGACGAACGTCGGGGTTGGTCTGGTCCCGCAAGCCGGCATCCTCGCGACCGATGTCACGATCGACAACCTCGTCGTCAAGCTGTCGGCGAACTTCAAGGTCGCGTGCATCGGCGGCAGCACGACGATCACCGTGCGCGCGTCGAAGACGAAGATCCATGGCGACCTCGCAGCGCGAATCGCGAGCGACAAGATCGCGACGTCGCTGCCCGGCGCTTCGGTGAGCTTCGACAACTTCTCGGTCGACGTCGGCGGTGTGCCGGGCGCGATCGAGAGCTTGCTCCGCGATCAAGCGCGCAGCGGCGTCGAGAAAGCGCTGACGAGCACGATCAAGAGCAAGGTCCCGCCGCTCGCCGACAAGGCGCTCGCCGGGTTGATCGCGAAGCCGGTGAGCACGTCGATCCTCGGCGCCAACACCACGATCTCGATCGTGCCGACCAAGATCTCGATCACGCCGAGCGAGCTGTTCGTCGCGGTCGACAGCAAGCTGAAAGTCACCGGCGGCGAAGGCGGCACGGCGTTGACCACCGCCGCGAACCTCACGCCCGCGATGATGACGGCGTCGCAAGGCCTCGGCATCGCGCTCGATGACGACATCGTCAACCAGCTGTTCGCGGGCCTGTGGGCCGCCGACACGTTCGATCTGTCGGTCTCGATCGACACGATCCCCGCGCTCGGCGCCGTCCTCGACGACGATGCGCGCACGGTCGACCTTCATCTCTCGCTGCCGCCGACCGCGTCGACCGACACAGGCGCGCTCGCGCTCGCGGTCGGTGACCTCATGGTCAGCGTGCGCGACGAGTCCGGCACCGAGATCCAATCGATCGCGCTCTCGCTCACGACGACGATCAGCGCCGAGCCGAGCCAGACCAACAAGGTGCTGCTCACCGTGGGTGCACCGACGGTCTACGCGCAGGTGCTCGCGCAGAGCGACGTCGTCGACGATCCGCTGACCGATCAACAAGTCGAAGCGCTCGTCACCGCGGTGTGGGGCCTGATCGGCGTGAAGGCCGACGACGCGCTGCAGAAGCTGCCGATGCCGACGATCGGCGGGGTCACGCTCGGCGCGCCGAACGTCAGCGCGGCGAATGGCTTCGTGCTCGCCGACATGAGCGTGCAGTAGCTTCGCAACGTGCTGTAGATCGTGTCTCCCCGCTCGGCGATGGCCGTTGGGGGCATGCGGATCTCGGCGGCAACGTGTGGGAGTGGACCTTGGACTATTACGTGAGCCCGTATCCGATGCCGTGCATCGACTGCGCGAACCTGGCGCCGAGCCTCGCTCGCGTCTTTCGCGGCGGAGGCTTCTCTTCTGCGAGCGACCGGCTGCGCGTCGCGTACCCACGACTACCTCGTCGGTATTCGTTGTGCGCGTTAGTCGTCCTCGCCCTTCACGAAGAGCACCTTGCCGCCCTCGTGCCGATCCTCGACCGCACCATGCTTCTGCTGTAGTGCGCGTAGGTCGGCCTCGTCTTCGCCGAGCGCCGCGCCGACCGCGATCGCGTGCTCGGTGAGCGTCGTCTCGATCCAGTAATCCTGGAGCACGGTCTCGTCGACGGTCGCGCCGCGGGCGCGCAGCAGCTTCACGATCTCGGCGTGCTCCGGTCTGTGCTCCCACGCGATCGCGACGCAGTGGAGCGGCCGCGGATGTTCGCCCGCCGCCGAGATCCATTCCCAGCGATCGTCGTCGCCGGCATTCGCGTTTGGATCAGCGCCGAGCTCGAGTAGCGCTGTGACCGCATCGAGCCGGCCGGCGTAGGCCGCCTCGTGCAGGCTCCACGATTCCCCGGCGCCATCGGTCCACCTCACGACTCGATGGTAGCGCGCCACGTGCGCGCGAGCGAGAGCGTCAGCGCGTGCTCGGGGACGGCTTCGAGGAACGAGCGGCGTAGCGACTCGTCGCCGATCCGCGAAGCGGCGCCGAGAATGCGTTCTTTCGTGTCTGTGATCGCGTCGACTGCCTCGGGCTTGCCATTTGCGTGAAGCGCACGTGCGAACGCGAGCCGCACGACCATCTCGCCCTCCTCGGGCCGGCCATGTGTCTCCATGAGACCTATCGCGGTGGTGGCCTCGGTGAGCGCGGATGCTGCATCGCCGGCGAGCAGGAGCGCGATGGCGGCACGCGCCCGGTACACGCAATGGAAGCCCGGCTGATCGGCGTCGAGGGCGATCGCGTCGCGCGCGTAGCGAAGGGCGGCGCCGGCGTTGCCCGCGCACAGCTCGATCTCGGCGAGGTAGTTGCGCGCGAACGCTTGCTGGCGGCGATTGTCCTGCGCGTCGAATGCGACGAGCGCGGCGCGCTCGACTTCGCGCCCTTCATCGATGCGGCCGATGCGCGCGAGGCAAAGACCGAGATTGTGTTGCGCTTGGGCCGTGACTTGGTGAAGGCCGATCTTGGTGGCAGTCGCGATCGCGTTGCGCAGCGAGCGCTCGGCCGCCGCGTTCGCACCGAGCATGAGTTGGCCGTAGCCGACCGAGGCTTGCTGGCGACAGGCTTGGCGAAGGTCGCCGACGAGCGTGAAGCATTCCTCGACCTTCTGATCGAGGAAGAGCGCCGCGGCGTAATCGCCGTCGTGCAGAGCGCGCCATGCACGTGCGTAGTAGATCCAGGCGAGCGCGACGGGGTCGGCGCGGGCGGCTTCGATCGCGGTGAGCTGGGCGAACAGCTGGTCGACGAGCGCGGGCTCGGCGTGCCAGAGCAGCGTGGTCATCGTGGTGGCGACGGCGTGGGCGAACGCGTGGTGGAGTGGACGCGGCGTCGCCAGGTTCGCGAGTGTGCGGCACAGCTCGAGGACGCGCGCGTGCTCGAGACGGCGCGAGCAGGCGTCGGCGACCGCGGCGGCCGTAACCAGCCACGGCACGCTCGCGGGCGACAACGCGGCGAGAGCTTCATTGCCACGCTCGGCAGCGAGCGCGTACTCGCCGCGCCACACGTGCGCGCCGGCCTGCAGCTGGCGCAGGACACCGACGAGCTCGCGGTTGTGTGCGGAGCTCGTAGCGTCGGCCGCGTGCACGCACGCGATCGCACGCTCGGCACATTCGATCGCGCCCGCGAGATCGTCGCCCTCGAGCGCTTGCTCGGCGGCGTGGCGATACCACGCGATCGATCGGGCAGGTTCGCCGCCGCGCAGGAAGTGCTCGGCGAGAGCGACCGCCTCGACGTCGGCGCCCTCGTGGACGCGCGCTTCGAGCCAGGTGCCGGCCTGCCGGTGGCCGACCATGCGATCGCGATCGGTCACCATCGCGTACGCGGCCTCGCGCACGATCGCGTGACGAAACGTGTACTCGATCTCGCCGGAGAACCGGCTCTCGCCGCGGATCGTGACGAGCTCGCGGCGCACGAGCTCGTCGAGCCAGTCTTCGACCTGCGTCGTACCGCCTTCGATCAGCGCTTCGACGCCACCGCGCCAAAACACCTGACCGAAGATGCTCGCCGCGCGCAGCACGTGACGCGCCTCGAGCTCGAGCGCTTCGATGCGCGCCTGCACCATCGCGACGACGGTCTCGGGCAGCCGATCGCCCCGCCCTTCCGCGACCGAGCGGATCAGCTCTTCGAGATAGAACGCGTTGCCGGCCGCGCGATCGACGACGCGCGAGACCAGCTCTGGAGCGACATCGCCGAGCGTGTCCTTGACGAGCTTCTCCGAGGCGCGTCGGGTGAGCTCGCGCAACTGCAGGCGCTCGACACGGCGGTCCGCCCACAGCCGCGGGAACACTTGATCGACCTCGGGGCGCGCAAGCGCGAGCACGAACAATGGCCGCTCGGCGAGCCGGCGCACGATCGCGTCGACGAACTGCACGGTCGCGCGATCGCTCCACTGCAAGTCTTCGAGCACGAGCACGACGGGTTGCGCGTCGCACTCGGCGGCGAGGAAGGTCTGGCACGCGCGCAACATCTGATCGCCCATCAGCTGCGGATCCTGGCGCGCGGCGCGCAGCTGCACGCTGCCATCGCCCGGCGGCGACGCGCCGAGCAGCTCGGCGAGAAACTCGGTGACGTGATCGGCGTCCGCGGCAGATACGTTGCGCAGCACGCGCGCATGCAACTTGCGCAGGCGCACCGATGCCGGCTCGTCGTCGACCATGCCGGCGGCGCGGCGCAGCGCCTGCGCGAGCATCGCGAACGGCGTACCTGCGCTCATCGGGTCGCCGCGGCCGATCCAGAGCTCGAACGGCCGCCCCTGCTGGGTGAGCCGCTGGACCAGCTCGTAGCGCACGCGCGACTTGCCGATGCCGGCCGGCGCGGTGAGTAGCACGACGTGCGCCATCGGCTCGGCCGCGCACTCTTCGAACGTCGCGAGCAGCATCGCGAGCTCGCGGTCGCGCCCGACACACGTGGTCGGTTTGCCGAGCAACGTGCGCGCCGCCACCGCGACGTCGCGCTCGCGCGCCAAGTAGAGGCCGTGCGCATCGCCGTCGATCGCGAAGCGCAGATCGAGTAGCGCCGCGGTGACATCGTCGACGTAGATCGGGAACGTGCCGTGCTTCACTGCCTCCGGCGGCGGCCGCGCGAGCACCGCGGTCGCGCGATCGATCAATTCACCGAGCGGCACGCGGTCGAGCACCGCGGTGCGACCGATCGCGAGCGCCATCGCCGTGTTCGGAAAGATCGAGCGCAGTGCGAGTGCACAGCGCGCCGCGCCCGCCGCCTGATCGGTCGCGGCGCTGCGCCCGAACAGCGTGACGACGACCGAACCGTCCTTCATCACCTCGGCGCGCCCTTGATGCTCGGCGACGATCGTCTCGAGCCTGCGCACCACCTGGTACGTCGGCCTCACCGGTCGCCGCGGATCGATCGGAACGGTCTCCGCGTCCGGCGGCACGGTGGGGACCGGCCAGTCGAAGCTGGTCGAGGGCGTGCTCGGCGTGTGATCGATACCCGGCGTCACTTCGATGGCCTGCTCCGCGAACACAACGCAGACGAGCCGTTGCTCGCCGGTGGTCACCGCTGCGTCGCGCGGCCCACTCGGCCGCCGCGCCGTACCACCGAGATCGCCGATGGCCGCGAGCTCGGCCGCAACCGCACGGCCATCGCGCGGGCGTTCGTCGCGATGCTTTGCGAGCATGCGTGCGAGCAATTGCTCGAGCTCAGCCGGCAAGTCGTCGCGCACGCTGCTCAGCTTCGGCGCGTCCTCGAGCAAGATCTTCGCGAGCACGGCGCCCTGATTCGCGCCTTTGAACGCGGGCCGCCCGGCGAGGCACTCGAACAGCACGCAGCCGAGCGCGAACACGTCGGCGCGTACGTCGACGTCGCGGCTGCCGCGCGCCTGCTCGGGAGCCATGTAGCGCGGCGTGCCGACTGCGGCGCCGGTGCGCGTGACGCCGTCGTCGGCCATCTCCCAGCGCGCGACGCCGAAGTCGAGCACCTTGACGCGCGCCGGATCGCC
>Ga0070706_100004333_pt1 | contig 13739 bp, 13 predicted proteins | sample KBSK5501metaG_FD_65476 | JGI IMG/M metagenome (GOLD analysis project Ga0070706, IMG submission 65476) | Corn, switchgrass and miscanthus rhizosphere microbial communities from Kellogg Biological Station, Michigan, USA - KBS K5-50-1 metaG | ecosystem: Host-associated > Plants > Roots >...
GCGCCGGCCAGCCTGCCGAGCCTGCCGGAGATCTCCGCGGCCGCCGCGTCCGCCTCCTGGATACTGGCCGCCGCGAGGGCCACCGCCTGCCGGGCCCGCTCCTCGACCGCGACGGCCTCCGACAACTCCCCGGCGACCTGCTGGCAGTGGCTCTCCGCCCGGACGAGCCCGGCGGCGGCGTCGTCCGCCGCGCTCCGCAGCGCGAGCGTGCTTGGCGGCCGGGCCGAACCGCCGACTGCCCAGTGCGCACCGATCAGGTCACCGTCACGGGTGACCACGCGCAGCGCCGGATGTGCGCGCAGCACGTCCCGGGCCTGGCCGAGATCCTCGGCAACGACCACTCCGGCCAGCAGGCTGGCCACGGCCCCGGCCAGCTCGCCCGGTGCCTTCACACAATCAACCGCGAGCGCAGCGCCCTCCGGCAGCACTGCCCCATCCACGCCGGTGGATGCCGCAGCGGGCCGGGCGGAACCCGGATCGGCGGGACCGCCGGCGATCATCAGCCCGGCGCTCCCCCCGTCCTCGCTCTTCAGCGCCTCCAGGATGGTCATGGCTGCTTCCAGGCTCGCCACCGCGACCGCGTCGGCCGCGCCACCCAGCGCGGCCGCTATGGCCTCCTGCGCTCCGTCCTGCACGGTCACCAGGGCGGCCACGGAGCCGAGCACGCCGCTGAACCGGCCCGGATCGGCCAGCAGCGCCGCCGAAGCGTCCTTGCCGCTCCGCAGCGCGGTCAGGCCCTCCTCCAGTGCCTCGCGGCGGGCGCGCAGGGCAGCACGCTGGCCGCTGGCCTCCCGCTCCGCGGTGCGCAGCCCGGTGACCCTCTCGGAGGCGTCGGCCAGCACCGCGCTGGCCCGCTCCTGCCCGGCGGTCAGCCCGCTCCGGTCGTCGTCCTGGCCGGAGCATTCGGCCTGGAGGTCCTGGTACTCCCGCTCCGCCCGGAGGGCGCGGGAGCGCGCCGCCTCGAGCGCTTCGGCCAGGCGGCCAGCCTCCTCCTCCGCCGCGGTAGCCTTGCTGCGCGCCTGGCCGACCTGCCCGCGCAGCCGCGCGAGCCGCTCGGCCCGGGCCGTGGCGGCCCGGGCGCGGGCGGCGAGCCAACGTTCGGCCTCCTGGACAGCCGCCTCGGCGGCCGCCCGCCGCCGCGTCGCGGCGGTCAGCTGCTCGCGGGCGGACTCCAGCCGCTCACCCAGGTCCGCTTCCTGATCACGCAGGGCCGCCGCCTCACGGTCGAGTTCGTCCGGGTCGCGGCCGGGCCTCGGTGGGTCAGGCTGGGCCGTGAGGTGCGTGTGCCGCTCGGTGGCGAGGTTGGCCACCCCGCGCAGCCGCTCGGCGACGGCGGACAGCTCGAACCACGTCTCCTGGGCCCTGGCCAGGCGCGGCGCATGCTGCTGCTCGTCCGCGTCGAGCGCCGACTCGCGCTGGCGTGCCGCCGCCAGGCTGGCTTCAAGCGCGGAGCGCCGGGCCATCGTCGCGGCCTCGTCGCTCTCGTTCCGCTCCAGCTCCGCGGCGGCGGTGACGTAGTCGTCGGCGAGCAGCCGCAGCCGCGCGTCACGCAGGTCGGCCTGGATGAACGCGGCCCGGCGCGCGATCGCCGCCTGGCGCCCGAGCGGCTTGAGGCGGCGGCGCAGTTCGGCGGTGAGGTCCACCAGCCTGGTCAGGTTGGCCTGCATCGCCTCAAGCTTGCGCAGTGCCTTCTCCTTGCGCCTGCGGTGCTTGAGGACCCCCGCGGCCTCCTCGATCAGCGCGCGCCTGGCCTCCGGGCCGGCGTGCAGGACCTCGTCCAACTGGCCCTGGCCCACGATGACGTGCATCTCGCGGCCCAGGCCCGAGTCCGAGAGGAGTTCCTGGACATCAAGCAGGCGGCAGTGGTCACCGTTGATCGAGTACTCGCTCTGGCCCGACCGGAACAGCAGCCTGCTGATCGTCACCTCGGCGTACTCGATGGGCAGGGCGCCGTCGCTGTTGTCGATGGTGAGCGTGACCTCGGCCCGGCCCAGCGGAGCCCGCGACGCCGTCCCGGCGAAGACCACGTCTTCCATCTTGCCGCCGCGCAGGCTCTTCACGCCCTGCTCGCCCATCACCCAGGAGAACGCGTCGACGACGTTGGACTTTCCCGACCCGTTGGGCCCGACGACGCAGGTGATACCAGGTTCGAATCGCAGCGAGGTGGCGGAGGCGAACGACTTGAACCCGCGCAAGGTGAGGGTCTTCAGGTACACCCGCGGGCTCTCCTCCCCGTCCGGCCGCTGCGGCGGCCGCTGGATACGATGGCTGGCCTTTCCCGCGCCGCACGCCCAACAAGCCTGTCCGCACCTTACCTTGGCCGGGCACCTAACTCGGGGATGCCGCGTTCTTCGGGGATGCGCGGCGGCTCAACGAAAGAGGCTCAACGAAAGAGGGACGCCCCAAGGGACGTCCCTGTTCGTAGCGGACACCCCGGAGGGGACGTCCACATGCGTTGTGCAGGTTGAGGCGCGTCAGGTCAGTGCCGGTTCGCGCTCCCGATCAGCGACGAGCAATTCGTGGCCTACCTCGGCGGCCAGTGCGTCATTCTCGTCCTGGAGCCGCACCAGCGCGGCTTCCAGGTCACGCACTCGCTGCTGTAGGCGGCGCATCTCAGAGACCATGCGGGGATCAAGCCCGCCGACGTGGCCGAGTAGAGCCTTCGCCATTGTAGTGGGTCCTCCACAATGAGTGACCAGACAGGGCGCACACGCGAAGACTCGCATGAGTGCGCGCAGGTGACATGTCTAAGGGTCCCACCCCTGGGGTATCCGGTCAAGTTGAGCGATCTCGCAGGTCACGGCGGCCGTATACGGGACCGCGGGCGAGGCTGGCAGCGCGGGCAGCTGTAGGCGGACCGATTCATGAACGGATCCCGCCGGATCGGGGTGCCGCACCGCAGGCAAGGCTGCCCAGCGCGCCCGTATACAGCGAGTGATCGGCCGAAATAGCCGCTCTCCCCGTTAACGTTCACATACATGCTGTCGAACGAGGTGCCGCCGACCTCCAGTGCATCCCCCAGGACGCTCCGCACGGCGTCAACGACCCGGATGGCCTCGGGGCGGGTAATCGCCTGGGTGTTGCGCGCCCAGTGCAGCCGGGCGCGCCACAGCGCCTCGTCGGCGTAGATGTTACCGATCCCGCTTACCAGCGACTGATCGAGCAGCGCGCGCTTGATGCCGGTCCGGCGGCCGCGCAGGCGGCCGATGAACGCGCCGAGGTCGAAGGCCGGCTCCATCGGGTCGGGCGCGATGTGCGCGATCATCGAGGGCAGTTCGGCACCGCCGGTCGCCAGGACCAGGTGGCCGAACGTCCGCTGGTCGCTGAACCGCAGGTCGGGGCCGGAATCGGCGAAGGTGAATGTGGCCCGGACATGCGGCGACACAGGAGCACCAGGATCGGAGAGCAAGAACTGCCCGCTCATCCCGAGGTGCGCCAGGAGAGCGTCCTCCGCCAGCGGGAGCCACAGGTACTTGCCGCGCCTGCGGGCGGCGGTGATAGTGCGGCCGCGGAGGGCCGCAGCGAAGTCTTCCGCCCCCGCCACATGCCGCCGCACCGCGCGCGGGTGCAGCACCGCCGCCTCGACGATGGTGCGGCCGACCACGTGGCGCTCCAGGCCCTGGCGGACAGTCTCGACCTCAGGCAGTTCCGGCACAGGTGATGTCCCGTCAGCAGCCCCCGGGGGCGGGGGCCGCGTCGCTGGCGTTCCCGGCCTCCGGCTTGGGCTGAGCGTGATCCCCGGCCGCAGAGACCGCGTTCCCGGCCTGCGGCTTCGGCTGAGCGTGATCCCCGGCCGCAGAGACCGCGTTCCCGGCCTGCGGCTTGGGCTGAGCGTGATCCCCGGCCGCAGAGACCGCGTTCCCGGCCTGCGGCTTCGGCTGAGCGTGATCCCCGGCCGCAGAGACCGCGTTCCCGGCCTGCGGCTTCGGCTGAGCCTGGTCTCCAGTCCCGTGCCCGTTGCTGATCGCGGTCCACGCAGCCTCGGCGGCCTGCTGCTCGGCCTCTTTCTTCGAGTGCCCCTGCCCCGATCCGTAGCTGCGCCCGCCGACCCAGACCGAGGCGCGGAAGAACTTCTGGTGGTCCGGCCCGCTCTCCTCGACGTGGTACTCGGGCACGCCAAGGAACCCGGAGGCGGTGAGTTCCTGCAGCGAGGTCTTCCAGTCCAGGCCGGCGCCGAGCCTCGCCGAACGGGCGATCACCGGGTCGAACAGGCGGTGCACGAGCGTCCCCGCATCGGACAGGCCCAGTTCGAAGTAGACCGCGCCGATCACGGCCTCCAGCGTGTCGGCGAGGATGGAGGACTTGTCCCGGCCGCCGGTGCCCTCCTCGCCGCGGCCGAGGCGCACATAGGCTCCCAGCTTGAGCTCGCGGGCCACGCCCGCCAGGGCGCGCATGTTGACCACGGCCGCCCGCAGCTTGGCCAGCTGGCCCTCTGGCAGGTCGGGATACTTGCGGAACAGCGTGTCCGTGACGACCAGGCCGAGCACGGAGTCACCGAGGAACTCCAGCCGCTCGTTGGTGGGCAAGCCGCCGTTCTCGTAGGCGAACGACCGGTGCGTCAGGGCGCGCTCAAGCAACGCCGGGCTGAGTCCCGCGTCGAGGGCGCGCAACAATTCCGAACGCTCCGGCTCGGTCGCGTTCGGGCCGCCTGCCCCGCCTTTCACGCCGGTACCTCAGCGCGTCAGGAAGGTGCGATCACCTGACGACGGTTGTATGTTCCGCACGTCGGGCAGGCCGTGTGGGGCAGCTTGGGGTCGCGGCACTGGGGGCACGTCACGAGCACGGGTGCAGTGGCCTTCCACTGGGCCCTCCGGGACCTCGTGTTACTCCGCGACATCCTCCGCTTGGGGACAGCCACGTCACCTCTCCTTAGTCAATTTAGTCAATTCAAGTCCTGGCCACCGCGAGCCTGCCGGTCTGTCTCAGTTTCGTACTGTGCCAATTCCGTCTTCTGCAATCCGGCCCACCGTGGGTCGATGACCGGGCCATGCGAATGCTCAGGGCCTGCCTTCGCGAGCTGCACCCCGCACTCGACGCAAAGCCCAGGACAGTCGTCCCGGCACAGTGGTGCCAACGGCAGCGCGAGGACCAGCGCATCACGGAGGGCCGGCTCAAGATCGAGCAGATCCCCGTCCAGAGCGTACCCGTCGGCGTCAGCATCGACGCCCGGCGCGTATCCGAACAGTTCCTGGCAGCTGACCTCTACCTGCTGCGCCAGCGGTTCCAGGCACCGTGCGCATTCCCCGGTCACCGGCGCCTGCGCGGTGGCGGTGACGAGAACCCCTTCGGTGACCGCCTCAAGCCGGACAGTCAGCTCGAGGTCGGCCCCCTCGGGCACGCCAGCCAGACCCACGCGCAGTTCAGCCGGGGCTGGCACGGTGCGGGTCTCGGTGTGTTCCGATCCCGCGCCTCGGCCCAGAGCGCGCGTGGTGAAGACCAGCGGCCTGCGGGGGTCGAGGCGGGGTGACGGATTTCTGCGTAGCTGTGGCATGGCGATGCGGTGTCGTGCGAAGTCGGAGGAGTCAGCCTACCCGCGGTCCGGGAGATTCCCAACTCGCGCGGCGGTCAGTAACCGGCCAGCCGCTCCCTGAGCTGCTCGAAGACGGGTGGTGGCACCAGGGACGAGACGTCTCCCCCGTACCTGGCGATCTCCTTGACCAGGCTGGACCGCAGGAAGGAGTAGAGCGGGTTGGCCGTCATGAACAGCGTCTCGATCTCCGCGAGCCGGTAGTTCATCTGCGCCATCTCCATCTCGTACTCGAAGTCGCTGACCGCGCGCAGCCCCTTCACGATGGCCGAGATCTCGTGCACCTTGCAGAAGTCCACCAGCAGGCCGCGGAACTCATCCACCCGGACGTTAGGCTGGCCGCCGGTGACCTCGCGCAGCATCGCGAGGCGCTCGTCGACGGTAAAAAGTCCCTCTTTGGCCATATTCGCGCCGACCACGACGAAGACTTCGTCATGGAGCCTGGCGGCCCGGACGATGATATCGAGGTGGCCGTTGGTCACCGGATCGAAGGAGCCCGGGTAGACGACACGACGCACGGGGACACGCCCTTTCGTCACGACACTCGCCGTCCTCACAACCCATCCGGCGGCTGGTTACCTGCGGCGAGACCGTACCAGAAGGTCGCCTCGCCATAACGGCGGGACCGGTCAGGTGCGTACCCAGCCGGCCAGCGCACCGGCTCTGACCGGCTGGCCCGCTCTACGGCGACAACCGCCCCGGGAGCGAGCCAGGACCTGTCCCGCAGCGCTGCCAGCATCGCCGTGATGTCATCGTCGGCCGCCGCGTACGGAGGGTCGGCCACGACCAGGTCGTAGCCGGGCTCGCCGTCCGGCCCGCGGGCGAGCACCCGCTCCACCCGGCCGGTGACAAGATGGCCGCCGGGCAGGCCGACCGCGGCCATGTTGCTGCGGATCACCCGCGCCGCCCCCGAGTCCGCCTCGACGAACAGCACGCGGGCCGCGCCGCGGGAGAGCGCTTCGAGGCCCGCCGCCCCCGTCCCCGCGTAGAGGTCGAGGACCCGCGCCCCGGCGAGCGGGCCGCGGATCGCCCTCAGCGTGCTGAACAACCCCTCCCTGGCCCGGTCGCTGGTGGGCCGGGTGAGCCGCCCGGCCGGAACGGCCAGACGCCGGCCCCGCGCCACGCCGGCGATTACCCTGGTCACCGCCTCACGCTTTCTCCAGGAACTCGGCCTGCTCCTCGTCGAGCAGCGCGGTGATCGCCGCAGCCAGAGCAGGATGGCCGGCCAGCCCCGGATCCGCGGCCACCAGGGCGGTGGCCTCCTGCCGGGCGTTCCCGATCAGCTTCCCGTCCTTCAGCAGGGTCAGCAGCCGCAGGCTCTTCTTCCGGCCCGCCTGGGCAACGCCCAGCACGTTGCCCTCCCCGCGCTGCTCAAGGTCGATTCTGGACAGCTCGAACCCGTCCAGGGTCGCCGCGACCAGGTCCAGCCGTTCGCGCGCCTTACTGCCTTCGGGCGCGTCCGTCACCAGCAGGCACAGGCCAGGCTTGGCGCCTCGGCCGACCCGGCCGCGCAGCTGGTGGAGCTGGGACACGCCGAACCTGTCGGCATCCATGATTACCATCGCGGTCGCATTCGGCACGTCCACGCCCACCTCAACGACGGTGGTGGCGACCAGAACATCGACCGAACCGTCCGCGAACTCGCGCATCACCGCGTCCTTCTCATCGGCGGCCATCCGCCCGTGCATGATGCGCAGCCGCAATCCGGCCAGCGGCCCGCCGCCGAGTTCCGCCGCCATGTCCAGCGCCGCGCGGGGCGGCCGGGCCGGGGCGCTCTCGCCGGGCTCGGCCAGGCCGGCGCCGGTGTCCGTACGTGGGGACCCGCCGGGATCTTCCGTTGTGTCACCGTTGTTGGTTTCGCTGGCATCTCCGCCGATGCGTGGGCACACGACGTACGCCTGGCCGCCGCTCTTCTCGACCTCTTCCCTGAGCCGCGCCCAGGTACGGGCGAGGTAGTGCGGCTTTTCCGCGGCTGGCACCACATGCGTCTGGATCGGAGCGCGGCCGGCCGGCAGCTCGGTGAGGGTCAGGATGTCAAGGTCGCCGAAGACCGTCATGGCCACGGTCCGCGGGATCGGGGTCGCGGTCATCACGAGCAGGTGGGGACGGCTGTCCCGGGCCTTGCCGCGCAGGGCGTCGCGCTGCTCGACGCCGAAGCGGTGCTGCTCGTCCACCACGACCAGGCCGAGGTCGAAGAACTCCACCCGCTCGTCGTCTTTAGCCCGGTCATAAAGCAGCGCATGGGTGCCGATCACGATCCCGGCGTCCCCGAACCGCACATCGCGGAGGGTCTCCTTGCGGACCCTCGCACCCTGCGACCCGGTTACCAGGGCCACCCGGGTCGCATGCTCCGCGCCGCCGAGCTGCCCGGCATGGGCGAGCGGGCCGAGCAATTCGACGATGGAGCGGTAATGCTGCTGCGCAAGGACTTCGGTCGGCGCGAGCAGCGCGGCCTGCCCGCCATCGTCGACAACCTGGAGCATCGCCCGGACCGCGATGACCGTCTTGCCCGAGCCGACTTCGCCTTGCAGCAGCCGGTGCATGGGGTGGTCGCGGCACAGCGCGGTGGTGATGTCCGTGCCCGCCTCGCGCTGGCCCGCGGTGAGCGTGAAGGGGAGCCGGGCGTCGAACGCCTCGAGGAGGCCGCCCCCTCGCGGGATGCGCGGGGTCGCGGGCAGCGCGTCCTGCGCGCGGCGCCGCTGGGCGAGCACGGTCTGCAACACGAACGCCTCATCCCACTTCAGCCGGTGGCGTGCCCGCCGCATGTCGGCCTCGTCGACCGGCCGGTGGATCGCATGCAGCGCCTCGGCCAGGCCGGACAGCCCGTGCCGCTGCCTGACCTCCGCTGGCAGCGGGTCATCCGCGATGTCCAGCGTGTCGAGGACGGTCCGGACCGCCTTAGCGATCTTCCATGATGGGAGCTTCGCGCTGGCCGGGTAGACCGGGATGAGGTTGTCGACGTATTCGGCGGCGAGTTCCGCGCCCGCGTCGGCGGCGCCGATGAGCTCGTAGTCGGGGTGGACCAGCTGCCGGCGATTGCCGTAGGTGGATACCTCACCAGCGAACAGGCCGTGCAGCCCCGGACGCAGTTTTGCCTCGAGATAACGCTGCTGAAAGAACAGCAGGCTGAGCACGCCATGGCCGTCGGTCACCCGGACCTCGGTGATCCAGCCGCGCTTGCGCTGCATGCGGCGGGTCGTGCAGGAGGCGATCTTGGCAAGCACGGTCACCTGCTCGCCGTCACGGAGCGAGGCCATGTCGGTCAGCTCGCCATGCTTCTCGTACCGACGCGGGTAGTGGTGCAGGAGGTCGCCGACGGTGCGCAGGTCGAGGGCGCCGGTGAGGACCTTCGCCGTCCTCGGGTCGAACACCCGGTCGAGCCGCTCGTCAAGCCTGGCCATGGCCCCCCAGAATAGGCGGCTTTGGCCAGCGACGGCGGCCGGCGCGGCGGCGGGGACGGGGGCTCAGCACGGGGCGCGGGCGGGGGCTCAGCACGAGCGGGACGGGACTCGGCGCGGGGGCTTTCGACGGGGCATCGGACCTGAGTTCGCGCTACTGACCGCCAGTCGGATATCCTTCGACGACTGCCCGGCTGAGCCTGGGCGGTTTGGTATGTTCTTGATCATTCATCCTCGATCACAATGGAGCGATCCGTGGCTTCGGTCTGCGACGTCTGCGGCAAGGGGCCGGGTTTCGGCAACAGGGTCTCCCACTCACACCGCCGCACCCCGCGCCGCTGGAATCCCAACATCCAGGTCGTGCGGGCTACGGTCGGGGGCACCACCAGGCGTCTGCGCGTGTGCACCTCCTGCATCAAGGCAGGTAAGGTCAGCCGCTGACGTCCGTGCTCCTGGTGACGTCCGTGTTCGTAGTGATGTCTGTGCTGGTGACATCTGTGCTGGTGACATCTGTGCTGGTGACATCCGTGCCCCCGGTGGCGTGGCCGTAGGTGTGCCGCATCCGCCAGCCGTGATTTACCGGCCCGGTGCCCGCGCCCACCGGGAAGGCTGACCTGATAGCCCCGGTCACGTACTGTTTCGCCTTCACCACGGCATCTGGCACGTCCTCGCCGAGGGCGAGATAGGAGGCGATGGCCGACGCCAGGGTGCAGCCCGTCCCGTGGGTGTTCTGGTCGGGGAGCCGCGGGCCGGTGAAGCGGTGCATGTGCTCCCCATCGAAGAGCACGTCCACCGGCTGCCCGGGCAGATGCCCGCCCTTCACCAGGACCCACTGCGGGCCGAGCGATCGCAGCGTCTCGGCCGCCTTGATCATCCCCGCCTCATCGGCCACCCGCACCCCGGTGAGCAGCGTCGCCTCGCCAAGATTCGGGGTGATCACGGTGGCCAGCGGGAGGAGCCGTTCCCTGATCGCCTCCAGCGCGCCCGGCGAGAGCAGCGAGTCGCCGTGCGTGGACACCGCCACCGGATCGACCACTAGCGGGGCGCGGACCCAGGTCCGGGCCGGGTCGCCGGTACTGGCGACCGCATCGGCGACCGCCTCGACGGCCGCCACCGAGGCCAGCATCCCGGTCTTCACGGCGTCCACGCCGATATCGCTCAGGACCGCGTCAAGCTGGGCCCGGACAGCTTCCGGCGGGAGTTCCCAGTACCCGTGGACGCCGAGCGAATTCTGCGCGGTGACCGCGCAGATCACGCTCATCCCGTATACCCCGAGCGCCAGCATGGTCTTGAGGTCAGCCTGGATCCCGGCTCCCCCTCCGGAGTCCGAGCCGGCCACGGTCAGCACGCGCGGCGGGGTCCCTGACATGAGCCTTAGCGTAAACGCCTTTAGGTGGCCATTGGCCACGCCGAGCGCCCGGGCCTGCTCAGCGGAAGGAGCAGGGGGTGTCGTCGAATCGGCAGTCGGACGGGGTGCTCGGCGTCCCGGACGCCTCGATAGTGATCACAACAGTGTTCTGGCTGTCATACCCGGATGCGTCCGGCCCGGACCCGCTCAAGCTTCCATCGCCGGAGTCCGACCCGTTCTGGCCGGTGCCGCCGGAGGTTTCGGCCTGCGCTACTCCAGAATCGTCGCCCGTCGATTGCCACTGCGCGCCTTGCACCTCGACAATGCGCGTTCCCGGGTAGTTGAACCCCAGGCGCCAGGTGGACAGCGCGGAGTCGGGCAGCCCGGAAATCGTTATCTGGCCATCGAACCCCCACGAAAACCGCTGGGTGGTCTCGTAATCGACGACCACCTTGCTGCCTGAGTAGCGGTGCCCGCTGTCCTCGCCGCCGTGTTTCCCGGTGAACGAGGGGCTGGGCCGGGCTGAATTCTCCGGGCCGAGGGTGCTCGGCACGAGCCTTTTGCCCGGGCTGGCCGAGGCAGGCGTCCCGGCACCGGGGGACCGATTGGCCCCGGTAGCGCAGCCCCGGACGACACAGGGCTTTCCCTCAGGGCCGCTGAAATGCAGGACCGTCCGGCTGGTCATGCTGACCGCAAGCCCTGCGGCGACCACCACGCCCAGTCCAGCCGCGAACGTCGGTGTCACCATCAGCCGACGGAAAGCCGGGCCGACGTGCCTGTCGCTAGGCTGATTCGCCTGAAGTTGTCCCGCCTGAAGTTGTCCCGCCTCCAGAGGCTCCGTCTTGGGCTCCGGTCCCAGTCGGCCTACCTCAGGCTGCCCTACCTTGGTCTGCTGAGCCTCGGACAGCTGAGCCTCGGACAGCTGGGCCTCCAGCTGCTGAGCCTCGAGTTGACGGGCTTCGGAGTGCCCCAGCCCGGGTGGTTCAGCCCCGGTTTGCCCGGCCTTGGCCCGCCTGAGCTGACGGCGGGCAGCACCGGACCGTGCGCGGTGCCGCGGCGGCGGTCTCCTGAGCGGTCGCATGGCGGGGGTATTCCAAGCGTGGCCGTAGGGGCTGGTGAGAGGAGTCTAATCTCTTCCCACCCGCGCCAAGCCATACCTTGCTCAGCGAAAATGATTCCACCCTGACAAGCGCCCGGAAGGCCGGGAATCCAGCCGCACGCCGCTGCCCTGCTCGACGTGGCCGATCACCACCCAGCGCTGCGGGAGGTCGGTGCCCGGCGGGAAGGTGGCGGCCAGGGCATGGTCCTCCCCCCCGGCCAGCACCCAGTCCAACGGATCAGGCCCGCCCAGCGGATCTAGCCCGCGCAGCGCGGCAGCGGCAGCGCGCAGGGCCTGATCGGGGTCCAGCCGGGCGGACTCGATACCTATTCTCACACCACTCGCCGCGGCCACATGCCCCAGATCCTGTCCCAGCCCGTCGCTGATGTCGATCATCGAGGTCGCGCCGAGCCCGGCCGCCTCCGGCCCGGCGTCGTAGGGCGGGCGGGGCCAGCGTTGGGCCGCGACCAGCGAGGCGGGTTCCGCCAGCCCGGCCCGCAGGAGCGCCAGACCCGCGGCCGAGTGGCCAAGACTGCCCGCGACGGCCACTAGATCGCCGGGGCGGGCTCCCGCCCTGGTGACCGGGGCCGCTCCGGCGAGATCGCCGAGCGCGGTCACCGCCAACATGATCGTGGCCGCCTCGACGATGTCACCCCCGGCCACGCTGGCCCCGGCTCGCACGCACTCCTGCGCCAGGCCCGTGGCCAGGTCCTCCGCCCAGACGACCGGGAGATCGCTGGGCACGGCCAGACCGACGATGAGAGCAGTGGGCGCAGCGCCCATCGCGGCGATGTCCGCCAGGCTCTGCGCGGCCGCCTTCCCACCGATATCGACCGGCCCGGACCAATCACGGCGGAAATGCCGTCCTTCGACGAGCAGGTCCATGGTCGCTACCACGCGGGAATCCGGCGCGGCCAGCACCGCAGCGTCGTCCCCGATGCCGATAACCGTGCCCGGCCCCGGCGGCATCCGGGCCGCCAGCGCCGCGATGAGCCCGAACTCGCCCAGGTCCCCGACGGTGATGCGACCCTCCCCTATTGGCACAGCGGGTACGGGATGAGCAACGCCGCCCAGGTAGCTGACAAAGCACTCCATGCCGGACGGCGACACGCAAGATGGCGACATGCCCGATGGCGGCAACTTTGCCTTAGGGTAGCGTGGCCATTCCGGCTGCAGGCAACGAGGCCCCTGGAGGACGGCATGGTGCAGGCATACATCCTCGTTCAGACCGAGGTAGGGAAAGCCGCCGAGGTCGCCGTCCGGATCGCGGCCATCGACGGCGTGACGCAGGCCGAGGATGTCACCGGTCCCTACGACGTGATCGTCCGGGCGGAAGCGGCCAATGTTGATGACCTCGGGCGGCTCGTGGTCGCCCAGATCCAGGCGGTACCCGGCATCACCAGGACCCTCACCTGCCCCATCGTCCACATCTAACAGCGACTCGGCTGCGGCGCCCGGGTTTGCAGCACACCCTTCATGATCGCGGTGGATTACTGGTCACGGAGCACGAGACAAGGCCGGGCCTAGCGTAGCTGGGCGGCGAGTGCCGCGGTCCGCGGGCCGAGGCCGAGCACGGCGGCGGCGCGCAGGTCGTCCGGAGTGTCCACGTCACGGCGCAGGCCAGGCGCGTCCGGAAGCGAAAGCTCGATCGCGCCCCCGCTCCGATACCGGACCGCCGACCCAGGCCCGAACCTGGGCGAGAACGCGACTCCGGGGCGCGCGGTGTACAACGTGGTCCCGGTGCCAGCGGCATCAGGGACAAACGCCTCCGGCCACTCGGCCGCGGCCCGCAAGCCGCTGTCGAGTTCACTGGGCCGCAGCGCCGGCAGGTCAGCCGCCAGCGCGCCGGTGCCGGACGCCGGCCATCGGCCGGCGGCGACCGCCGCCCCGTGTGCGAGGGCAGGGTTGAGACCGTCACCTGGCTCGTCGGTTACCACTACCGCGCCGAGCCCGCCAAGCATGCTCGCCGCCTCGCCGTCATCGGTCACCACGATCACCGCGCGCACCGCCGGGCAGGCCGCGACCACGCTCACCGTGTCCGCGGCCATAGCCAGGGCGAGCGCCGACCGGCTGGGCCCGGCCAGGGCCGCGAGACGGGATTTGGCCCGGGCGAGTACCTTGACGGGGATCACCACCGACCAGGCAAGCGGGGTTTGCGGCACACCGGCGACCATACTGTGATCCTGCCTCGACACAGCACCAGGCTGAACGGGACACTGACCAGATGAGAAGCGGGCCGCGGCGGGAGGGACGGAACCCATGAGCGAGCCGGAGGGGCGCGGCGCTGCCTGGACTGAGGAGCGAGGAACGAGCGACGAGGGAAGGCGGCGCCTCAAAGCGCCCCGGAGGCGAGCGGGAGACACAGTA
>Ga0070706_100004338_pt1 | contig 13724 bp, 15 predicted proteins | sample KBSK5501metaG_FD_65476 | JGI IMG/M metagenome (GOLD analysis project Ga0070706, IMG submission 65476) | Corn, switchgrass and miscanthus rhizosphere microbial communities from Kellogg Biological Station, Michigan, USA - KBS K5-50-1 metaG | ecosystem: Host-associated > Plants > Roots >...
CTACGCCGACGAGGTCGAGCGCGCGACCGCCGCCGACCTGCAGCGGGTCGCGGCGAGGTACCTGACGCCCGAGAACCGCTCGGTGGGCGTCTTCCTCCGCAAGGAGGGTGCGCCGCCCGAGGACCCCGAGGTTTCCGCGCTCCCGGCCGACGCGCAGGCGATGGTGAAGCAGAACCTGCAGCGGATCCTCGCCGAGACCGACGCCGCCAAGCTGCGCGAGGGCATCGCCCATATGCAGGCCGCCGCCGGCCAGGCGCCCGCGGAGATGAAGGCCGCCATCGAGCTGCTCGTGAAGCGCGCCCAGGAGCGCCTGGCCGCCCTCGAGAGCGGAAAGAAGTGACCGCCATGAGCGCCAGGAGCCTCGCTCTCGCCGCCGCCGTCTCGACCGGGCTCGCCCTCACCGCCGCCGGCCAGTCCATCCCGGACCATCCCGACAAGCTCAGCTTCAAGCCGATCAACTTCACGGTCCCGCGCGCCAGCGACTACCGCGTGCCGCTGAAGAACGGGATGGTGTCCTACGTCGCCGAGGACCGGACGCTGCCTCTCGTGAACATCTCGATCCTCGTGCGCGTCGGGAGCTACCTCGAGCCGGCGGGCAAGGAAGGGCTGGCCGCGCTCACGGGGAGCATGATCCGCCGCGGGGGCACGAAGACCCTGACCGCCGAGCAGCTCGACGAGAAGCTGGACTTCCTGGCCGCCCAGGCCTCGACCGGCATCGGCGACACCCAGGGCTCGGCCGGCCTGAACTGCCTCGCCGACAACCTCGACGAGTCGCTGCGGATCTTCGCGGAGATGCTGAGGGAGCCGCGCTTCCAGGAGGACCGGCTGGCGCTGGCCAAGGAGCAGATCCTCCAGGAGATGAAGAAGCGCAACGACGACTCGGCGGACATCGAGCACCGGGAGTGGAACGTGCTGCTCTACGGCGAGAAGCACTTCACCAACCGCTTCCCCACCGCGGCGTCCATCTCCTCGATCACCCGTGACGACCTCGTGGCCTTCCACCGGAAGTGGTTCCATCCCGCAAGCATGGTCGCGGCGGTGTCGGGCGCTTTCGACCGGCCGGCGATGGTCGGCAAGCTCGATGCGGCCTTCGCGGGCTGGCCGGGAGCGAAGCCGGTCGTGCCCCCCGTGCCTTCCGACATCGCGACCGCCTCCCCCGGCCTCTACCGGATCGAGAAGGACGTCAACCAGGGCCGCGTCTCCATCGGGCTCCCGACCGTCAAGCGCGACGATCCCGACATCTACGCGCTCGAGGTGATGAACGAGATCCTCGGCGGGAGCGGCTTCACGTCGCGCATCACGAGGACCGTCCGCTCCAACGAGGGGCTCGCCTACTCCGCGGGCTCGGGCATCCGCTTCGGCGTCTACTACCCGGGGCTGTTCCGGGCCGCCTTCCAGTCCAAGAGCCGCACCGTGGCCTACGCGCTGCAGCTCGTGCTCGACGAGATCCGCAAGATGCGCGAGGGCCGGGTGACCGACGAGGAGCTGGACACGATCAAGAAGAACCTGATCGAGACGCTGCCGAGCACGTTCGCGTCGAAGGCGCAGACGGTGGCGGTCTTCGCCTCCGACGAGTTCACCGGGCGCGACCCGTCGTACTGGCCGCATTACCGCGAGCGGATCGCCGCCGTCACCGCCGGGGACGTCCAGCGGGTGGCGCAGAAGCACCTCGATCCCTCGAAGCTCGTCATCCTCGTGGTGGGAAATCAGAAGGAGATCGACGTCGGGGACGGCAAGCACGTGGTCAAGCTCGAGGACCTCGCTCCGCAGCACCAGGTCGTGGTGCTGCCTCTGCGCGACCCGCTGACGATGAAGATGCCGTAACGGAAGTTGACTGTCGACAGTCAACAGTCGACAGTGAGTCCAGCCACTACGCTTTCTTGAATGCGCTGACGAATTCCTTCAGCAGCAGCGGGTTGTTGCTCTTGATCTTGCCGGTCATGAAGTCCGTCAGGCCGGGGGTGTGCTTGCCACTCCACACGTCGAGGAACATCTGCTTGGAGGACTTGAAGAAGCAGTCGGCGTCCTGCGGGGGCTTGCCCTCCTTCACCACGCACTTGTCCTTGTCGAGCGAGACCGTCCACTTCTCGTCCTCGTCGAGCGAGAAGTAGAACGTCCGCGGCTCCTTGACCGCCCCCTTCTGGAACTTCTTCGGCAGCCCCTGAAAGATGTCGCCGATGTCTGACATTCAATGACCCCCGCGCCGATGGGCGCCATGCTAGCAGGGCCGCGCGAGGGCTACAATCCGCGCGCAGCGGAAGGAGGAGCCTCATGACGTGTGCGAAGTGCGGCCAGGCCCTCGCCCCCGGCGCGCGGTTCTGCCCGGCGTGCGGCACGCCCGCCGCGGGGGCGCCCGCGGGCGGACGGCCCCGGGAGTTCCACGTGGTGGGCGACGTGATGCAGGCGGTGGTGGTGCCGCTCGCCGACGGCCAGGAGGTGCAGGCGGAGCCGGGCGCCCTCCTCTACATGGCGGGAGGCGTCGACATGGAGAGCCGCATGAGCGGAGGTCTGCTCGGCGGGCTGCGCCGGCTGATGGCGGGCGAGAGCCTGTTCATGACGCGCTTCCGCGGCCGCGGGGAGGGGCAGGTCGCCTTCGCGGCCCCCTACCCCGGCAAGATCAAGCAGCTCGACCTCAGCGGCACGCCCAACTGGCTGTGCCAGCGCGACTCGTTCCTGTGCGCCACCGACGGGATCGACGTGGGCATCGCCTTCACGAAGCGGTTCGGCGCGGGGCTGTTCGGCGGCGAGGGCTTCATCCTCGAGAAGCTCGCCGGCGCCGGGACTGTCTTCATCCATGCCGGCGGCAACCTGATCGAGTTCGACCTGCTGCCGGGACAGTCCATGCGCGTGGACACCGGCTGCATCGTGGCCTTCGAGGAGACGGTGGCCTACGACATCCAGTTCGTCGGCGGTTTCAAGAACGCGCTGTTCGGGGGGGAGGGGCTCTTCCTCGCCACCCTCAGCGGTCCGGGCAAGACCATCCTGCAGACGCTGCCGTTCTCCAGACTGGTGGGCCGGATCCTGGGGCTGACCAAGGAGGGGCAAGGCGGCGTCGCCGGCGTGGGCGGCACCCTCCGCGACATCGGCAACATACTGGGCGGGGATTAGAAGAGGCGAAACGGACGGCCATTTAACGCGGAGGACGCGGAGAGCGGCGGCCAGAAATGCTCGAGGCCGCGGAGACGAAGAGAATCACTTCCTCGACCCGCGTCCTCCCGTTCGTTCTCCGCGTCCTCCGCGTTTGAAAAGGCTTGCGCTCGATTGTGCGGTGAAGGCGTATCGCGAGCGGGCTAGCTCGCCGTCGTGGGCAGCTTGGCGATGAAGTCTTCCACCAGTTTGCGCTGGGCCTCCGGGGTGAGCGAGGAGACCACGATCTTCTTCGCGGCCTCGAGGGCCAGGTCGGCGATCTGCGCCCGCAGCTCCTGAAGGGCGGCGCGCTTCTCCCGCTCGATCTGCTCCTTCGCCTTCTGGATCAGGTGCTCGGCGTCGGCGCGCGCCTGGGCGATGAGGTCGGCGCGCAGCTGCTGGGCCTCGACCATCGCCTGCTTGATGAGCTCCTCGCGCTCCCGGCGCGCCTGGGCGAGCGCTTCCTTGTGCTGGGCGAGCAGGGCCTGGGCCTCGGTTTGGGCGCGCTGCGCGCCCTCCACGGCGTCGCGGATGGTCTTCTCCCTCTGCTCGATCGCCCGCAGCAGCGGGCCCCAGCCGAACCTCGCGAGCACGGCGGCGAAGAGGGCGAAGAGGACGATCGTCCAGATCGTGAGGCCGAGGTTGATGTCGGCGAGCCCCCCACCGCCGCCCTCGGCGGCGGCGAGGAGGGCCGGAAGCGTAGCGGCCATGGGACCTACTTCAGGAGGACGAGCAGCATGGCCACGATGAGGGCGAAGAACGTGACGCCCTCGATGAGGCCGGCGGCCACGATCATGGCGCCCCGGATGTCGCCGGCGGCGGCGGGCTGGCGGGCGATCCCCTCCATGGCGGCGGCGGCGAGGCGGCCGATGCCGGCGGCGCCCCCGATGATGGTGAGGCCGGCGCCGATGCCGGCGGCGAAGTACGCGAGGGCCTGGGCGTTCATTACGCTCTCCTCCTGAAAGTGTCTCGGTTTCTGGTCGTGGTCGTCATCAGTGGGCGGGATGCGCGAACATCCCGATGAAGATGGCGGTCAGCAGCGTGAAGATGTAGGCCTGGATCAGGGCCACCAGCAGCTCGAGCAGCATGATGAAGAGGGCGAGCGCCAGCGACACCGGGATCACCGCCCACCCGAAGGCGACGTTGATGGCGGCCATCAGCGGGATGAGCATGAGCAGCACGGTAATGACCATGTGGCCGGCTAGCATGTTGGCGAAGAGCCGGACCATCAGGGCGAAGGGCTTCGTGAACATCCCGAGGATCTCGACCGGGATCATGATCGGGAGCAGCCACCCGGGCAAGCCGGGGGGCACGAGGTTCTTGAAGTGGCCCAGGAGCCCGTACTTGCGGATCCCCGCGTACTGCATGGCGACGAAGGACACGATGGCCAGGCCGAGGGTGACGCTGATGTTGCCGGTCGACGTGGCGGAGAAGGGCATCAGTCCGACGAGGGCGGCGATGAGGATGAAGAAGAAGAAGCTGCACAGGAGCGGCGTGTAGATCCGCCCGTCGTGGCCGATGTTCTTCTCGGCGATCTCGTCGCGAATGAAGATCACGACCGTCTCCACCGCCGCGGCCAGCCCGGTCGCCACGCCGCCCTTCTGATAGCTCCGCAGGGCGAGCCGGCACATCAGCAGCACCAGCCCCGCCGCGATCACGAAGAAGACGAGGTGCTGGGTCGGCTCGAAGTGGAGCGGGCCATAGTCGAAGTGGCGGGAGAGCGCGCGGTCGGTCACGTGGTGCAGCAGCACCTCGGCGGGGCGGTGGCCCTCCTCGGCGGGCCCTTCCGCGGCCGCCGGCTCCACCGCGGCCAGCAGCCACAGCAGGCGGCTCACCGGGTCTCCGCCGGCGCGGCCGTCCGCGAGACGACGGCCGTCTCCAGGGCGAGGAACGCGACGAAGTGGCCGAGCAAGGAGATCACGAACGGCACGACGGGCAGGGCGCCGGCGCGAATCACGACCGCCACCGCGAGGAGGAGCACGGCCATGCGGACGAGCATGCCGCCGAGGATCGCCCGGAAGAACGAGACCGTGGGCTTGTCCCGGGACCAGAGCACCAGGCGATAGGCGGCCAGCGTGTTGAAGACGGCCAGGGCCGCCCCCCCCGCGGCCGCGGCCCATCCACCCGCGCCGAGCCGGGGAGCCAGCGGCCACAGCAGGACGAGGGAGGCCCCCGTCACCGCCATCACCACCTGCGCGTACCTCGCGAAGCTCACCGCTTGACCCTCACCAACCGGTAGAAATGGTAGCCGGCCGCCAGGATGCCGACCACCGCCCCCGCCAGCACGAAGGCCGGCGTCGTCCCGAGCTTTCCGTCGAGCCAGTGGCCGATCCCGACGCCGCCGAGGACCGTCACCGCCAGAGTGGCGCCGAGGCCCAGGTAGGGCGCCATCTCGCGGAGGGCGCGCTCCCAGGCACGGCTCTCCCCGTTCTTGTTCTCGGGGCTCACGTCAGGGTTACGGGAGACTCGAACGAAAATCAGCGAAGGCTATCACAGCCCTATTTGCCTTTCAACGCGGAGGACGCGGAGAACGAACGAAGAGAACGCGGAGAACATTCATATGGGTACCTCTCCGCGACCTCTCTGTTCCCCTCCGCGACCTCCGCGTTGAAAGGCCACAAATCAGCGGGTGCGGAGGGCGGGGGTGGGCTCCCGAAGCGTGGCGTCGGCCAGCGCGGGGGCGCTCGCGTCCTGCTCCTCCTCCTCGTGCCGCCACCGGAGGATGTCGTACCGGTAGATGCGATACGCGGAAAGCACCAGCGACAGGACCACCGGCCCCGCGATGAGCCCCTTGGCCCCGAACGCGTAGAGGCCGCCGAGCACGGACAGGAAGGCGAGGAGCGCGTGGATCTGCGCCGCCCCCTTCAGGATCATCGGCTTGATGATGTTGTCCATCGTGCTGATGATGAGCGCGCCGTAGAGCAGCATGCCGATGCCCTTGGCGGGGGACACCCAGAAGAAGAGGTAGAGGCCGGTCGGGATCCACACGAGGGGCGTGCCGATGAGGTGGATCATCGCCGAGAAGAACACGAAGACGCTCAGCAGCACCGGGGAGGGGACGCCGAAGATCCAGAAGCCGATGAGGGACACGATGCCCTGGGCGACGGGCACGATCACCATCGACAGCAGCACGCCCTTCACGGTCTTGGCCAGGTGGTCGAGGATCTCGGTCTCCTGGCCCCGCGTGAGGGGCGAGACCCCCCGCAGCACGTCGCGCAGCTGGGCCCCGTCGCGCAGCAGGAAGAACAGCATCATCATGAAGACCACCATGTCCATGATGCCGGCGACCAGGTGCACGAGCGCGAGCTGGAGGAAGCCGTTCACCGCCGTGGTGAGCCGGCCCAGGGCCTCCGAGGCCGCGGGCACGGCGTTGCCGCCCGAGCTTTCGCGGACCCACGCCATCAGGAACGGATAGCGCGCGGGCAGCGTCTCCCGCCACAGCTTCTCGAGGGCGGCCGGCTCCAGGTGCGGCCGCAGCCACTCGAAGGCGGCGATCGCCTGCTGCGTGAGCATCATGCCGAAGAAGATGAGGGGAAGGAGGAGCACCACCGTGCACGCCAGCACGAGCAGGCCGGCGGCGGCCGAGCCGTAGCCTCCGAGCTTGCGGGTCAGGCGGCGCTGGAGCGGCGCCAGGATGAGGGCCACCGAGCCCGCCACCGTGAACGTGAGCAGGAAGTAGCGAAAGACGAAGTAGGCGAGGACGGCGACGAGCAGGAGGCAGACGGCCAGGGGGACCTGGACGCGCCAGTTCCCGAAGCGCTCCCTCATGTGCGGCGTCTGGACGTGAGGCGCACGAGCCCCACCAGGATGTCCGTGAGCTTGTCGGGGTCGACGGGCTTGGTGAGGTGGTAGTGGTAACCCGCGTGGACGGAGGCCAGGCGCATGTCGCGCCCCTGGAACGCGGTGAGCGCCACCGCCGGCGTCCTCCCGCCGCGGTCGGGCGGGAGCGACCGCAGCTTCTTCAGGAACGCGTGGCCGTCCTCCCCCGGCATGGCGATGTCCGAGATGACGACGTCGGGCGGCCGCTCGCGGATGGCGGCCAGCGCGGAGTTGCCGTCGGCCACACAGCGCAGCGAGGCACCCCGCGCCTCCAGGGCCATGCGCAGCGCCTCGCGCGCGTCGTCGTCGTCCTCGGCCAACACGATGCTGACTCCTGCGAGCGGCTTCATCCCGGGCGCGGTCCTGGCTTCATTCTAAGCCTGCGCGCCGAGCCTGGGCGCGGGCCGCCCGGGAGGAGGGGCGGTCAGGGCCGCGGCGTCGCCGCGTGCGTGGGAGCCGGCGCCGGCATCGAGGGGGGAGCGGAGGGCGCGGGGGCCGAAGACGGAGGCTCGGCGGCAGGGGCGGAGACGGGAGCGGCGGGCGGCGTCGCGGGAGGCGCGGCCTGGACGGCGCCCGCGGCGGGGAACTTCCCGGGCTGCACCGTCTCCGCGATGCGCGCCAGGGGCGTGTGGATGAAATCCAGGAACGGCTTGGGGTACAGGCCGATCCAGAAGCAGAAGGCGACGAGGGGGACGAGGGTGGCCAGCTCGCGCGTGGAGAGGTCCTTCAGGTGGCGGTTCTCCTCCTGGGTCACCTTCCCCCAGAAGACGCGCTGGTAGAGCCACAGCAGGTAGGCCGCGCCCAGCACCACGCCCGACACCGCCCAGTACGCCCACGCGCGGTTGGCCGAGTACGCCCCCTGCAGGATCATGAACTCCCCGATGAAACCGTTGAGCAGGGGAAGGCCCATGGAGGCGAGGAAGAGGATCAGGGTGACGGTGGCGTAGACCGGCATCACGTGGGCCAGGCCGCCGAACTCGGCGATGGCCTTCGTGTGCCGGCGCTCGTAGACGATGCCCACGACGAGGAACAGCCCGCCCGTGGAGAGCCCGTGGTTGATCATCTGGAGGACGCTGCCCTCCAGGCCGAGCGGGTTCAGCGCGAACATCCCCAGCATCACGAAGCCGAGGTGGCTCACCGAAGAGTAGGCGATGAGCTTCTTCATGTCCTTCTGCACGAGGGTCACGAGAGCGGCGTAGACGATGCCGACGATGGACAACGTCACCACCCACGGCACCGCGTGCAGCGTCGCGTCCGGCAGCAGGGGCAGGGAGAAGCGGACGAAGCCGTAGGTCCCCATCTTCAGGAGGACGCCGGCCAGGATCACCGAGCCCGCGGTGGGCGCCTCCACGTGGGCGTCGGGGAGCCACGTGTGGAAGGGGAACATCGGCACCTTGATCGCGAAGCCGAGGAAGAAGGCCAGGAAGACCCAGAACTGCAGGTCGGGCGGGATCGACATCGCGTACCAGCGGGTCACGTCGAACGTGCCCGTCACCTCCAGCCCCGGGATCTTCCGCGACTGGAAGTAGAGGGCGAGGATGCCCAGCAGCATCACCACCGAGCCGACCAGCGTGTAGAGGAAGAACTTGATGGCCGCGTAGAGCCGGCGCGCGCTCCCCCAGATCCCGATGAGGAAGTACATCGGGACCAGCATGACCTCCCAGAAGACGTAGAAGAGGAACATGTCGAGGGCGCAGAACACGCCCAGCATCCCGACCTGGAGGAGGAGCAGGAAGATGTAGTACTGCCGCACGCGGACGGTGATCGCCGTCCACGAGGAGAGGATCGCGATGAAGCCGAGGAGCGTCGTGAGGAGGATCAGCAGCGTGCTGATGCCGTCCACGCCGAAGAGGTACTGGACGCCGATGCTCGGGATCCACGGGTGCCGCTCGACGAACTGGAACCCCTCGGCCCCGCGCTCGAACCAGAACCACAGGGGAAGGCTGACCAGGAACCCCGCGAAGCCGAAGAGGTTCGCGACCCACCGCACCGCGTCGTCGCTGCGCTTGAACGGCGGCAGCAGCAGCAGCGCCGCGCCCACGAGGGGCGTGTAGGTGATGATCGAGAGCAGGTGGTCCCGGAAGAAGTCCATCCTGGGCTCCTAGTGCCGTTCCAACTCTTCGCACCGAACCTGGCGCGAATGTCTTTGCGGCGCTCCAAATCCGACCTTCGAGATCATCGTCGGTCCATCCAGTTGGAACGGCACTAGTACAGGTGCAGCACGAAGCGCCCGGCCCAGATCATCAGGAACACGCCGATGAGGGCCGAGAGGGCGTAGTGCTGCACGAGGCCGTTCTGCAGGGCGCGCAGCACGTAGCTGGCGTTGTCGAGGATCGCGGCGGTCAGGTTGACGGCTCCGTCCACGACGTAGTGGTCCCATACATCGGAGAACTTCGCGACGACGTCGCGGGTGAGCCAGGCCAGGCCGTTGACGCCGAGGCCGGGGCGCACCTCGCCGTCGCCGCCGTCGATCACGTAGCGGTCCATCGTATACAGCACGTTGCCCCCGCCGAGGGCGAGGCCGCGGACGAACACCGCGTCGTAGATCTCGTCCACGTAGTACTTGCGCAGCAGCAGCTGGTGGATCGGGCGCAGCGAGGCGGCCAGCCGCTCCGGGTACTCGGGATGGCGCTGGAAGAACTGCCAGGCCAGCCCGATGCCGAGCACGGCCATCAGGACGCTGGCGCCCATGAGCGCCGCCTCCATGCCGTGGCCGGGGGCGCCGGCGCGGAACACCTCGGGCAGCGTGTCGTGGGCGCTGTCGAAGACGGGCTCGAGGAAGCGCTCGAACACGTTCGGGAAGCCCACGGGCTCGCCGAGGACGGCGGGGAGCCCGAGGTAGCCGGCCACGATCGACCCCACCGCGAGGACCTGCAGCGGGATGAGCATCGTGCGCGGCGACTCGTGGACGTGGTGCGCCTGCTCCTCAGTGCCGCGGAACGCGCCGCTGAAGGTCATGTGGTACAGGCGGAACATGTAGAAGGCGGTCAGGCCGGCGACCACGAAGCCCATCAGCCACACGGCCTGGCCGTAGCCCCCGACCTTGTAGGCCGACCACAGGATCTCGTCCTTCGAGAAGAAGCCCGAGAGGAGGGGCACGCCGGAGATGGCCAGGCAGCCCACGAGCATGGTGCGGTGGGTCCAGGGCATCAGCTTCTTGAGCCCGCCCATCTTCCGCATGTCCTGCTCGCCCGACATCCCGTGGATCACCGATCCCGAGCCGAGGAACAGGAGCGCCTTGAAGAACGCGTGGGTCATCAGGTGGAAGATGCCGGCGGTGAAGGCGCCCACGCCGCAGGCCAGGAACATGTACCCGAGCTGGCTCACGGTGGAGTAGGCAAGGACCCGCTTGATGTCGTACTGGACGAGGCCGATCGTGGCGGCGAGGACGGCGGTGGCGGCGCCGATGACCGCGACCACCAGCATCGCCTTCGGGGCGTGCACGTAGATCGCCGAGGAGCGCGCCACCATGTAGACGCCCGCGGTGACCATGGTCGCCGCGTGGATGAGGGCGGAGACCGGGGTCGGGCCCTCCATCGCGTCGGGGAGCCAGACGAACAGCGGGATCTGGGCGCTCTTGCCGCACGCGCCGATGAACAAGAAGAGCGCGATCAGGGTCAGCGTGCCCTCCCAGCTCCATTCGATCGGCATGCGGGCGGCCTGTTCCATCACGGTGCGGAAGTCCACGCTGCCGAAGGTCACGAAGATGAGGAATATCCCGAGCACGAAGCCCGCGTCGCCGATGCGGTTGACGATGAACGCCTTCTTGCCCGCGTCGGCCGCGCTCTTCCGGTCGAACCAGAAGCCGATGAGCAGGTACGAGCAGAGGCCGACGCCCTCCCATCCCACGAAGAGCATCGGGTAGTTCGCGCCGAGGACGAGCGTGAGCATCGCGAACATGAAGAGGTTCAGGTACGCCATGTACCGCGCGTAGCCGGCGTCGAAGCCCATGTACCCGATCGAGTAGACGTGGATGAAGAAACCCACGAACGTCACGACCAGGATCATCACCGACGAGAGCGGGTCCACCTGGTAGGCCCACGGGACCGAGAAGCGAGCCGCGCCGGTGGCGAGCTCGGCGGGACCGCCCGGGATCCATTCCCAGAGCGTCTCCACCAGCGTGTGGCCCGGCGCGCCGTGGGCCTGGAGCGCGGCGTAGAGCGAGACGAGGAACGAGAGGGCCACCGAGCCGCAGGCGACGAGACCGATGAGCGGATGGGGCGGCGTGGCCGCGCCGTGGTGGCCCCCCGGCAGGCCGCCGGCGTGAGCGGGCTGGCGAAGCGTCAGCACCCTCACGCCGACGGTGAAGTTGAAGAGGAATCCGAGGAGCGGCAGGAGGGGAATGAGATAGACGAACTTGGACATGTCTCGGGAGATGAGGAAGAGGCGAGAGGCGCCTCGGTCGCGACGGATCTTATAGAAGGCCCGTGAGGGCCGTCAAGCTAGAGGCTTGCCGCCCTGCTTACAGGCTCGCCGCCCAGGCCGCGCCCGCCTCGTCCAGGCTCTGGCCGAAGGTGCGGGCGAAGGCCGCCGACGGGTTCGTGCCCTGCGGGCCGCAGGCGCGGAAGAACTCGGCGACCTTGGCGATGCCGTGGGTCTTGATGAGGCGGTTCACGAAGGAGCCGGCCACCGCGTAGGCCGTATCGGAATCGAGCGAGTCGAACCGCGCGACCAGGGAGCTGAGCCTGGCGCTCGCGGCAACCTTGCGCGCCAGCGTGTCGACGTCCTTGCCCTGCCACTTGGCCTCGTTGCCGATCGCCACCGCCAGGCCCTCCTGGAAGAACACGCCCGGGTTGCCCATCTGGCCGGCGACGAGGTGAACGATCTCGTGCGCGTGGAACGCCTGCGTGGAGTGGATCTGCCCGGAGTGCGCGAGCGTGAGGCCGGCGGCGTAGGTGCCGGTGCCGGCGGCCAGCTCCTGCGCGGTGGCGTAGCGGTAGTACTCGGCGCGGCCCTCGACCTGCTGGCCCAGGAGCTGCTCGACCTGCGCGAGGTAGCGCTCGGTCTTCTGCGAGTCCACCTTCTGGTTGTCACGGCTGTAGAAGCTGAAGTGCTGGGTCTGGGCGGTGAGCACGAAGCCGGGGAGCGGGGCGGCCTGCAGGTTGGCAGCGGCCACGAGCCCGGCCGCCAGCGTCGCCATCGTTCTGATCATCTTGCTCACGCCTGCCCTTAGAGCAAGACTTTCGCCAGGTCGCTCTGAGTCTTAAGTTGCTTAGAATGAGCGGCTTGGTTGGATAGACCCGCGCCGCAGAAAGGGATTTATTGCCTATCGATAGCATCGCAGATCATTAAGTCTTTTGTTCAGAGTTATATACTGCATATACGGGCCCGAACGGGCGCTGGGCGGAGTCTTGGGGAATAAGTGCCTAATCGTGGCCAGTCCGGCCCTCGACGAGGTCGAGAGCGTGGGTCAGCAACGGCGCAAGCGCCTCGAGACCTTCGCGGACCGACGCGGGGCTCCCCGGGAGGTTGACGATGAGGCAGCGCCCCCTCAAGCCCACCAGCCCGCGGGAAAGGGCGGCTCGCGGGGTCTTGCGCAAGCCGTGGGCGCGGAGAAGCTCGGCCAGCCCCTGGGCTTCGCGGTCCAGGACGTCACGCGTGGCTTCGGGCGTCACGTCACGTGGCCCGAGCCCCGTCCCGCCCGTCGTCACGACGAGCGCGCAGCGCACCGAGGCCTCTCTCAGGTGAGCCGCGATCTGCGCCCGCTCGTCGGCGACGACGACCGGACCCTCGACCACGAGGCCCGCCTCACGGAGCAGGCGGCAGGCCTCGGGCCCCGACGCATCCTCTCTCGCGCCCGCCACGACCGAGTCGCTCACGGTTAGCACCGTGGCTCGTCGGGGCGTCATCTCATCTCCCTCCCTCGCGTTGACGACGGTCGAGGCGGCCCCCTATAGTGGACCATAAGATGATTGCTCTCGCCGCCGCACTCTTGCTCCAAGCCTCTGCCCCCGCCGAAGTGAGGACTCTCGACGTCTGGGTCACCGATTCGAAGGGGTCCGCCGTGCGCGGCCTCGTCCCCGAGGAAGCCGCCGTCGTCGAGAATGGCGTAGCCCGCAACGTCACTCGCCTCGAGGAGGACCGCCGGCCGCTGACGGTCGCGGTGGTCGTCGACTCCAGCGCCCCCATGGCGACCTTCTACCGGCAGCACCTGGTCGACCCGGTCGTGCAGCTCCTCAACCAGCTTCCCGAGGGCTCCCGGTTCGCGGTCTGGACGACGGGCGACCGGCCGCACAAGATCGCGGACTGGGGCGACCACGTCGCGGCGGCCTCCCGCGCCCTCAGGCGTGTGGCTCCGCAGGGCGGCAACACCGTCCTCGACGCCATCGTCGAGGTTTCCGCGGACCTCAAGCAGAAGGAGAGCGAGCGCTCCGCGGTGGTGGTGGTCTCGGGCATCGGCATCGGCTTCACCAACTACGAGCGGCGCCAGGTGGCGGAGAAGGCCAAGGCCGGCGGAGCGACGTTCATGGTGGTGCAGTTCGAGGAGACCGGCGAGCCGTCCCAGGGCGCCGGGGACCAGGTGAGCCGGCTCGACTACGACTACGTCTTCGACAGCGTCGCGCGCCAGTCGGGCGGCCTGCGCGAGATCACGATGTCCGCGATGGGCGTGCCCCACTCGCTGGAGAAGGTGGCGCAGGCCCTGAAGGCTCCGTACCGCCTCAGCTACACGACGGTCCCCGACCTCAAGGAGCGCAAGGTGGAGGTCCGGGTGGCACGGCCGGGGGTCAAGGTCCGGACCGGTCCCATCCGTCCCTGACCTCATGAGACCTCGCGCCGTC
>Ga0070706_100004341_pt1 | contig 13715 bp, 13 predicted proteins | sample KBSK5501metaG_FD_65476 | JGI IMG/M metagenome (GOLD analysis project Ga0070706, IMG submission 65476) | Corn, switchgrass and miscanthus rhizosphere microbial communities from Kellogg Biological Station, Michigan, USA - KBS K5-50-1 metaG | ecosystem: Host-associated > Plants > Roots >...
TGCCTCTGGGGGTGAGGTGACTGAGGCCCGCACGGCCGCGAGATTAGTACCCGAGCACTGTCCGGAGGGAGCCCTTGGCCCGGGCGGCGTGGGACTTGACCGTGCCCGTGCTGATCCCCAGGGTCGTAGCGATCTCGGCCTCGGACAGATCGGCGTAATACCGCAGTATGACCACCTCCCGCTGCCTGCCAGGCAGTGCGCTCAGCGCCGCCAGCACCGACGATCGCTGCACCCCCGCCAGCGCACTGTCCTCAGCGCTGGGCAGTTCTGGCGTCGGCCCAGGGGGATGGCGGTCGACCACCGCGCGGTGCCGAAGCACCGACCGGGATCTATTGATCACCGAACGCCGCAGGTAGGGCAGCGCCCTGCTGGTGTCCCGCAGCCGCCACCACGCGCGGTGCATGGCGATGAAGGACTCCTGCACCACGTCTTCCGCGGTGGCGACGTCACCGACCGGTATCGCCGCGGTCCGGACCAGCACGGCGTAGTGGGCTTGGTACACCACCGTAACCGCCTCATCAGCGGCCTGCCCCGTCACGCCCAGCACGGCACCCGAAGCAGCCAGCTTCGGCTGGGCACCAGCCACCGGACTCGAATCCCCATCGAAACCGTCCGCGGCCATGGTCATCTTGGCATCCCCCCTTGCCCGGGCCCCCCGGCCCCAGCCCCCTAGGCAACCCATGCATTCTTGCGCGCAGGCGGGCCCGGTGGCAACCCAGCGCCGGGCATGCTGCCGCCACCAGGGCCAAAATGGCGCGGACGAAGCTCGGGAGCGCCGCCCGAATTCCGCCGGCCGCCGGGAGGCGAGCCAGGTCCCGGCCGGGCCGCCCAAGGACGCGCTAGCGGTCCTTGTCGCGGACGCGGCCAGGGCCCGCGGACCCACCGTTCAAGGCGGCCAGCATGCGCTCGACCTGGCGGCCGACCTGATAGGCGGCCAGGGCCGGCCAGGCCGCCCACCGCAGGTAAACGCCCGCTGCGATGATGGCCGCCAGGATGACGATGGTAGTCATGAGGTCACTATCCTCACCGCGGGGCAATTGACCGTTGGACGCGCGAGGAGCGTGCCCGGTTCACATCCCCTCCCCGCGGCCACTTCGTGATCCGGGACTGACAGCCGTCTCGGGGGCCGGGATCACCGGCCGGTATCCGCGCCGTTGGCACAACTCACGCGTGTCGCTCAGCCGTTCATAACCGGTAACTATCCGGTGCTTATCTGCGATACCCCCAGGGTATAAGCCTGGTACAAGGCTTCTTGAATAGGAGCAAGCGGCCAAGTCGTCTCGGATTCCCGGTCACTCACGCGATCCCGTCCCAGCACCATCTGAGCGTGGGGGCCGCGGATGGCGTGGCCCCGGTATATCTGACCGGGGTCACGCCGCTGTCACGAGCGGACCCGGGACTGACCTCGCGGAGGCGAGACCGACTAACCTGGGATGGCGCTCGCGCGCGAACCTGCCCACCGCTAGTCCCCGTGAGGTCCGTCCGTGCCCACTGGCAAGGTCAAATGGTATGACGTCGACAAAGGGTTCGGCTTCCTCAGCCGCGATGGGGGCGGTGAGGTGTTCGTGCATTCCTCGGCGCTGCCTTCTGGCACGGTGCTGAGGTCAGGCCAGCGCGTGGAGTTCGGCGTGGCCGAGGGCCGCCGGGGCGTGCAGGCCCTGCAGGTCCGCGTGCTGGATTCCCCGCCGACGGTGGCGAAGGCGAGCCGCAAGAGCCCCGACGAGATGGTCGTCCTTGTGGAGGACTTGATCAAGCTGCTCGACGACCTCTCCGAGTCCTACCGGCGCGGCCGCCACCCGGATGCGCGCGAGGCCAAGAAGATCGCCTCGCTGCTGCGCGCGGTGGCCGACGACGTGGAGCCCTGACCGCGCCGCGAAAGCCGCCGCCCACTTGCCTTCGTTTTTATTGAGAAACGACCTGCGGGCGGGAATGTCGCGCCGCGAGGATACGGCGGCGCCGCTGGCCGAGCAGGAACAGGAACGAGCCAGCCAGCCCGACCGCGGCCACGGTCATGCCCGCCACCCCGCTGTTCGTCAGGGACATGGCCACCCCGCCCAGTCCGCCGGCCACCCAGGCGAGCTGGTGCAGGCTCTCCGAGGCGGCGAACGCGGACGACCTGATCTCCTCGCCGATCTCCTGCTGCACCGTCGAGTCCAGCGCCAGCTTGACCAGGACCTGCCCGAACGCGGCGACCAGGGCCACCGCCAGGGCCGCCCATAGTCCGAAGAACGCGGCGCAGGCCGTTGTGACGATGGTGGCGGCGCCGAGCATGCTGAACGTGATGATGTACGGGCGCTGGGACCGCAGCGCAGACCCGAGGGCCGTGCCGAGGAAACCGCCAAGGGTCGCCGCCACGAGCAGCCCCCCGAGGGCCACCTTGTCGCTCACTCCGTGGAAGTGGACGGTCCGGAGCAGGAAGGCGAGGAAGAAGACGGTGAAGCCGGAGAACGCACGCAGGGTGGCGTTGGCGCGCATCGCCTCGGCGACGACCGGGCCGACGTGGCGCAGCGTCCGCAGCCCTCCCCGGGCGGGTGGCCGGGCCTGTGCCCCCTGGGTTTCCGTGTGGGTGCCTTCGGCGCCCAGCGGCACCGTCCCGCCCGGACCCCGCCCCGGGTGGCCACCGGCACCGGGCGGCCCTGCGGTCGGCACCGTGGCGGCCTGCCCGGAATTACCGTTGGCGACCTTGGGGCCGAACAAGTCCACGTGCTCAGGCACCCGGAAGCTCATCGCGGTGGCGGCGATATAGACCAGGGTGCCGACGCGCAGCGCCCAGGCCGCGCCGTTCGGGCCGCCGCCAGCCAGGACGACGATACCGACAGCGGCCAGGCCGGCCACGCTGCCGGCGACCAGGCTGGCCATGCCGGTGCGCGAGTTCGCGGTGACCAGCGTGATTTCTGGCGGCAGCAGCCGGGGGGTGACCGAGGCCCTGATCACCGCGTAGGCCTTCTGCAGCACCAGCACGCCGAACGCGGCTGGGAGCAGTGCCACCACGTCGTTGTGCAGCACCGCGTCGACCATGCCCCAGCAGAGCAGCCCGCGCGCCATCAGCGTGCCCGCCAGCAGGTACCTGCGGCCCTGCTGCGCCCGGTCCAGCATCGGCCCGATCAGCGGGGCCAGCACGGCGAACGGTGCCATGGTGATGATCAGGGTCAGCGCGATCCGGCCTCGCGCCTGATCGAGCGAGGCGCTGAAGAACAGCGTGCCGGCTAGGGCGATCGTCACGAAGGCGTCGCCGGCCGCGCCGACGGCGGTGAGTTCCATGAGGCTCGCCAGGCCGGTCCGGTTGGCCCCGGATGCGCCGGTCATGCGGTGCACGGCACGGCCGGTACGGCGCGCGGCCCCCGCGCCCGCCCGGCTGCCGGACTGGGCGGCTGAGGAGACCGCCCGGGCCGCCTGCCTGGTCGCCGTCCAGGCCTCACCCAATCCCATAGTCCAAGTATTCTGTGTTGCGCCGGTCCTTGAAACGTGGGGCCGGGTGGCACCTGCCGATCTGGCCGCACCATGGTGCATGGATGCACCGGATGAGGAACAATTACTGACTGTGAGCCCAACTCGCGCGCGCAAGCCTGAGCCGGACGAGATCTGCGCCCAGGCGGTTGACCTCGCCCGCGCCGCGGCCACCGAAGTGGCCGGGCCGGGCTACGTCGGCGAACACGTCGGCGCGGACGCCGAGGCGGACCGGGTGGTCACCCACCTGTTCGCCTGCCTCGATCCCGCCTACCGGGGCTGGCGGTGCGCGGTCACGCTGACCCGGGCGTCGCGGGCCAAGGCCGCAACGGTGAGCGAGAGCGTCCTGCTGCCGGGGCCCGAGTCCATCCTGGCGCCGGAATGGGTTCCGTGGCGGGAGCGGCTCCGCCCCGGGGACTTGGGGGTTGGCGACATCCTGCCTGCGCCGGCCGACGACGAGCGGCTGGTGCCCGCGGTCTCCCTGGCGGGCGACGATGGGATGGCCGACGTCGATGACCTGGCCACGATCCTGGCCGGGCTGTCGGAGCCGTTCGCGGGCGACCCCGCCCTGATACCACGGCAGGGGCGGGTGCTGTCCCCGGCGGGCCGCGACGATGCGGGGATGCGCTGGTACGCCAGCGAGCACGGGCCCAAGAGCCCGCTCGCGCACGCGGCGCCCGGAGTCTGCACGGAGTGCGGGTTCTTCGTCCGGCTCGGCGGCCCGCTCGGCTCGGTGTTCGGCGTCTGCGCGAACGCGTACGCGCCCGACGACGGCAGGGTGGTGTCGGTGGACCACGGTTGCGGGGCACACTCCGAAGCGCCGCTGCCCGGTAGCGCCGACCAGCCGGTCCCCCCGGTGATCGACGAACTCGGCTACGACCTGATGGACCTGCCCGGCGTATCGGTGGACGAGACGGTCTTCGAGTCGCTCGACCACAACTGACCGCACCGCCGCCAGCGCTGGCCGTGCGAGCTCGAGCCATCCCCCACTCTTCGTTCGTGATCATGGCGATGTCGCTGCTGGAACGGCCAGATCGCATGATCATGAGTGGTGTGGCGGCGGACGGACTTCCTAAGGACTCGGGGTGCTGGCCTGTGCGCGGCGCGCGGCGGAGCGGGCGCGAGCCCGTTTCAACCGGGGCACGTACCACAGGGCGAACAGGCCCATCACGACCCCTGCTACGCACGTCCAGATCCACCACCGCTCCGCGGGCGGGATCTGGTCGCGCAGCACCAGCAGCGTCACCAGGGCAACCGCCCAGCCCACGGTGCCGACCGCCGTCACGAGCTGGTCGTTGGCCTCGAGCGGTGGCGGCGCAGGTAGCCGGCTACGGGACACACCCCCAGGTTAACCTCGGCCCGCCACCCTGACCGGTTCGCGGAATGCTTCGCAATAGCGTATTGTTAGCAAAAGTAATGAGTCAGGCTAATGAAGATGACGCAATCGGAGCACACAACCGACCCGGGCCTGGCCACCGCGCTGCGGATCTCGGTGAGCCGGCTGGCCCGCCGGCTGCGGGTCGAGCGGGCCGCCCCTGGCCTGGGCGAGCCGGATCTGTCAGAAACCCAGCTGGCCGCGCTGGCCACCCTGGAGCGGCACGGCGCCATGACGCCGGGGGAACTGGCCGCGCACGAGAAGGTACAGCCGCCGTCCATGACGCGCGTCATCTCGGTGCTCGTGGAATCGCAGCTCGCGCGGCGCGAGCCGCACTCCTCCGACCGCCGTCAGGTGATGCTCACCGCGACCGAGGCGGGCCGCGACCTGGTGCTCAAGGCGCGTCAGCGGCGGGAGGCGTGGCTGGCGCGGCGGCTCAACGAACTGTCCCCGGCCGAGCGGACGACGCTGCGGGCGGCCGCGCCGATCCTGGAGAAGCTCAGCCAGGCCTGACCCGCCCCGACCCGGGCCCGGCCCCCGCCGCGGCAGGCGGCGGCCGCCGCACCAGGCTCCAGACGTTCCGCTCGCTGTCCACCCGCAACTACCGGCTGTTCGCCACCGGGCAGGTGGTGTCCAACACGGGCACCTGGATGCAGCGGGTGGCCCAGGACTGGCTGGTGCTCGAGCTGACCCATGGCAGCGGCACCGCCCTGGGCATCGCCACCGGCCTGCAGTTCCTGCCGCAGCTCCTGTTCAGCCTCTGGGGCGGGGCCATCGCCGACCGCTACCGCAAGCGGAACATTCTGCTGGTCACCCAGGCGATCATGGGAATGCTCGCGCTCATCCTCGGGGTGCTCGCGCTTACCGGGGTGGTGGCCGTCTGGCAGGTGTACCTGCTCGCCTTCGCGCTCGGCCTGGTCGCGGTGGTGGACAACCCGACACGGCAGACGTTCGTGGCCGAGATGGTCGGCAGTGAGGGCATGGCGAACGCCATCGCGCTGAACAGTGCCACGTTCAACCTGGCCAGGATCGCCGGGCCTGCCGTCGCGGGCCTGGTCATCGGCGCCGTCGGCATCCCGGCCGCCTTTCTGGTCAACGCGGCCTCCTACGGGGCCGTGCTGATCGGGCTCAAGCTGATGCGGGTCAGTGAGCTGCGCCCGGTGGCCCGGGTGCCCAAGGCGAAGGGCCAGCTCAGGGAGGCGCTGGGCTATGTGCGGGCCCGCCCCGAGCTGTGGCTGACCCTGGTGCTCGTCTTTTTCGTGGCGACGTTCGGCATGAACTTCCAGGTGACCACCGCGCTAATGTCCAGGGGCGTGTTCCACACCGGGGCGTCGGCATTCGGCCTCGCCTCGGCCATGTTCGCGCTCGGCGCGCTGGGCGGCGCGCTGGTTGCCGCCCGCCGGGCCCGGCCGAGCATGCGGCTGCTACTGATCACCGCGTTCGCGTTCGGCCTGCTCGAAGTGGCCACCGGCCTGATGCCGGTGTTCTGGTCGTTCCTGGCGATGCTGGTACCGACCGGCCTGGCGCTGCTGATGTTCAGCACCGCCGCCAACTCCACGACCCAGCTCGGCACCACCGCGGCGGTGCGCGGCCGGGTGATGGGCCTGTACCTGCTGGTCTTCCTCGGCGGGACACCGCTCGGCTCCCCGCTCGTCGGCTGGGCGGCCGAGCAGTTCGGCGCCCGGGCGAGCCTGGTCGTCGGCGGGGTCATCTCGGCGGCCGCAGCCGTCGCCGTGGCGGTGCTGCTGGCCCGGGCGCGCGGCGCGCGCATCCGCTCCTACCTCCGCCCGGCCGCGCTGGCCCGAGCCACGCCGTGATGCCACCGCCACACGCTGCCACCGGAGGCGGGGCAATCGCGGCACAGGCGCGGCAAGCTGCCGTTTTGCCTGCTACCAATGGATCATGCGGCTGTTCGTGGCGATAGGCCTGCCCCACGAGGCGGCCAGCCAACTGGACGAGTTGGTGGCGCCGCTGCGCCCCGCGTGGCCAGAGCTGCGCTGGACGGGCCGTGACGCCTGGCACCTCACCCTCGCCTTCCTCGGCGAGGTGGACGAGGCCATCATCGCCGGGCTGGCGGTGCGCCTGGAGCGGGCGGCCCGGCGTCATCCGGCCCTGTCCCTGTCCTTGTCCGGGGCGGGGGCCTTCCCCGTTGCGAGCCGGGCCCGGGTGCTGTGGACCGGTATCCAAGGAGACCGGCGCGGCCTTGGCCAACTGGCTGCGTCGGCAGGCGCCGGCGCCCGGCGGGCCGGCGCCCCGCCTGCGGGCGGCGGGCGGGGATACCAGCCGCACTTGACCCTGGCCCGCTGCCGCGCCCCGGCCGACGTGCACTCGCTCGTCGGAACGCTGGGCGGCTTCGCCGGGACCCCGTGGGTGGCCACGGAGATCCACCTGATCCACAGCCGGCTGGGAGCGCACCCGCGCTATGAGGTCATCGGTACCTGGCCGCTGCGCGCCGGGCCCGCCCCGGGGCCTGCCAGCGGCCAGGACGTCCCCGGCCCCGGGGGCAGCCCGGACCGGCCGGGCGGATCTGTGCCCTAAGCTCCAGATGTGAACCGGACGACGCGCTGGCTGCTGCCCACCGTGCTCGCGCTCCTGGTGCTGGTGGCGCTGGCCGGAGCGCTCATTCACTGACCGGCCGCGGCGGCACTCCTAAAGGCGCTCGACGACGTAGTCCACGCAGGCCGTGAGCGCTTCCACGTCCGCCGGGTCGACCGCCGGGAACATGGCGATCCGCAACTGGTTGCGCCCAAGCTTGCGGTACGGCTCGGTATCCACGATCCCGTTCGCCCGCAGCGTCGCCGCGACCTTGGCCGCGTCGATGCGGTCGGCGAAATCGATCGTGCCCACCACCTGGGAGCGCTGGGCCGGGTCGGCCACGAACGGGGCCGCGTACGGCACCTTCTCCGCCCAGGTGTACAGCCGCGAGGACGAGTCGGCCGTGCGCGCCACGGCCCAGTCCAGGCCGCCCTCGCCGAGCATCCAGTCCACCTGCTCGGCCAGCAGCAGCAGCGTCGCCACCGACGGGGTGTTGTAGACCTGCAGCTTGGCCGCGTTATCGATCGCGACCCGCAACGAGAGGAACTCGGGGATATGCCGCCCGCTGGCGGCGATCGCCGCGGACCGCTGCAGCGCAGCGGGTGACAGCAGGACGATCCACAGCCCGCCGTCGGCGCCGAAGCACTTCTGCGGCGCGAAGTAGTAGGCGTCGGTCTCCGCGATGTCGACGGGCAGGCCACCGGCCCCGCTGGTGGCATCCACGAGCACCAGGGCGCCGCTGTCCGCCCCCGGCACCCGGTGGATGGGCATGGCCACACCGGTCGAGGTCTCGTTGTGGGTCATCGCGTAGGCGTCCACCCCGGGCGCGGCCTGCGGGTCCGGGTGGCTGCCGGGCGGCGACTCGATGATCACGGGCTCGTCCAGCCACGGCGCGGCCCGGACGACCCCCGCGAACTTGCTGGAGAACTCCCCGAACGCGACGTGCGAGGACCGCTGCTGCACCAGGCCGAACGCGGCGACTTCCCAGAACGCGGTGGTGCCGCCGTTGCCCAGTACCACCTGGTAACCGTCCGGCAGCCGGAACAGTTCGGTGAGGCCCTCGCGGATGCGCTGCACCAGCGAGCGCACCGGCGCCTGCCGGTGCGAGGTGCCCAGGTAGGTGGTTCCGGAGTTGGCCAGGGCGGCCAGTTGCTCTGGGCGGACCTTGGACGGGCCGCTGCCGAACCGGCCGTCGGCAGGGCGCAGACCAGCAGGAATCTCGATCGAGGTCACATATCCAGCCTATCGAGGCCGGCCTCTGGCCCCGGCCCGCAGCGCAGCCACTGTGACAACACCCACAACGCTCCGACCCCGGCCCGGCGTATGTGGTCGTTGGCACTCCGCCTACAAAAGAATGTGGGTGGAGTGCCAACGACCACAAACAGACCCAGGCAAGCTATATCCCGACAGCCACATCAGGCTCGGCAGTCACACCCACCACGGATGGCGGTGGTCAGATTTCGCCGAGGACGCCTTCGGCGCCGGGGACCTCCTTGACCGGGCGGGCCTTCGGGCCCACGTAGCGCGCGCTCGGCCTGATCAGCCGGCCGGTGCCCTTCTGCTCCAGGATGTGGGCGGACCAGCCGGCCGTCCGGGCGCAGGTGAACAGCGCGGTGAACATGTGCGCGGGCACCTCGGCGAAGTCCAGAACCACCGCTGCCCAGTACTCCACGTTGGTGGCCAGCACCCGGTCCGGCCTGCGGGCGTGCAGTTCGGCGAGTGCCGCTTCCTCCAGCGCCACCGCCACCTCATACCGCGGGGCGTCGAGTTCCTTGGCGGTGCGCCGCAGCACCCGGGCCCGGGGATCCTCGGCCCGGTAGACGCGGTGGCCGAACCCCATGAGCCGCTCACCCTTGTCCAGTTCCGCCTTGACGTAGCGGGTGGCGTCGCCGATCCGCTCGACCTCCTCGACCATGTGCAGCACCCGGGCTGGGGCGCCGCCGTGCAGCGGTCCGGACATGGCGCCCACCGCTCCGGACAGCGCGGCGGCCACGTCCGCCCCGGTGGAGGCGATCACCCTCGCGGTAAAGGTGGAGGCGTTCATGCCGTGCTCGGCGGCGGAGGTCCAGTAGGCATCGACGGCCTTGACGTGCCGGGGATCCGGGTCACCGCGCCAGCGGATCATGAACCGCTCGACGATGTTGCTGGACTGCTCCACCCGCTCCTGGGGGATCGCGGGCAGGCTGGTGCCCCGCGCGGACTGCGCCACGAAGGACAGGGTCATGACCGAGGCGCGGGCCAGGTCGTCGCGGGCCTGCTCGTCGCTGATGTCCAGCAGCGGCCGCATGCCCTTGGCCGGCGCCAGCATGGCCAGGGCGCTTTGCACATCCACTCGGATATCGCCCGAGCGGACGGGGATCGGGTACGGCTCGGCGGGCGGCAGCCCGGGCGTGAAGGAGTTGTCCACCAGCAGGCCCCAGACGTGCCCGTAAGAGACCTGTCCGACCAGGTCCTCGATGTCCACCCCCCGGTAGCGGAGCGCGCCGCCCTCCCGGTCGGGCTCGGCTATCTGCGTCTCGAACGCGATGACACCTTCGAGCCCGGGTTTGAAGTCGGACATCTGAGTTCTCCTCGTGCCTCGATGAGCGACGGCACCCGGACTCGGGAAGGCGTCCAGGACCGGCGGTGGGCCGCACTCGCCCGCGTGCCGCTTCATTCAACAACGTGACGGCCGTGTCCGGATAGCGCGGATTGGCGTGATGCGCGCCACCTGGCCTGCTTCCTCGCACCGGACATAGAGCCTGTGTGAGGATCGGTACCCGTGGACGACCATCAGCATCCGCCCCGGGCCGATGCAACGCAGACCACGGACCCCGGCCTGGATGAATCCATGCTCCCCGCGGACCCGGTGGAACAGTTCTCCGCCTGGCTGGCCGACGCGGCCGCGGCCGGGCTGCCCGAGCCCAACGCCATGGTGCTGTCCACCGTCTCGGCCGCCGGGCGGCCCCGGTCCCGGTCCGTGCTGCTCAAGGACCACGGTCCGGCTGGCCTGGTCTTCTACACCAACCGCACCTCGGCCAAGGCCCAAGACCTCGCGGCGAACGGGTACGCCTGCGCGCTGTTCCCCTGGTATGCACTGCGGCGCCAGGTGATCATCCACGGCGCGGTCACCCCGCTGTCCCAGGCCGAGAGCGAGCCGTACTTCCGCTCCCGCCCCCGCGGCTCCCAGCTTGGTGCCTGGGCGAGCAGGCAGTCGTCGGTGATCGAGTCCCGGGCCGTGCTGGAGGACACCTACGCGAAACTAGAACAACGCTGGCCAGAAGGGACGCAAGTGCCCATGCCGGACTTCTGGGGCGGCTACCGGCTGGTGCCGGAGATCGTGGAGTTCTGGCAGGGGCGGCTTAACCGGTTGCACGACAGGCTGCGTTACCGCCGGGACGGGCCGCGCTGGCTGGTGGAACGCCTCTCGCCCTGACGCGAGCTCACCACCCGTTGTCGCCCCTGGCGAATACCATCGGGTGGGAGGAGGTTCCCGTGACCGCCTACGGGCTCATCGACACCACAGAGATGTACTTGCGCACTCTCTTCGAACTGGAGGAAGAGGGCATCCCGCCGCTGCGCGCGCGAATCGCCGAACGGCTGTCCCAGAGCGGCCCGACGGTGAGCCAGACCGTGGCCCGGATGGAGCGCGATGAACTGCTGTGGGTGGAGGATGACCGGCGGGTGGTGCTGTCCGAGACCGGGCGCGCACTGGCGACCCGGGTCATGCGCAAGCACAGGCTGGCCGAGTGCCTGCTGGTCAGTGTCATCGGGCTGCCCTGGGAGGAAGTCCACACCGAGGCATGCCGCTGGGAACATGTGATCTCCGAGCATGTCGAGCAGCGGCTGGTGGAATTGCTCGGCTACCCGGTCCATTGCCCCCATGGCAACGTCATCCCCGGCCTCGCCGAGCTGGGCGTCCCGGCCGAAGCCACCGACCAGGCAGAGCAGGCCCGCCGCGAGCCGGTCCACACGATGCTGAGCGTCGCTACCGCCCGCCCGGCGCCCGTTGTCATCGAGCGCATCAGTGAACAAGTTCAAAGTGATATCGGCCTGATGCTTAAACTCAAGCGGAGTGGGATACAACCGGGACGCAAGGTTACGCTCTCGGTGGCCGACGACGGTGTGCGGGTGACAAGTGAGGACGGTGCGGGGAGCATCACGGCGGATCTGCCCCGCCACGTTGCCGTGCACGTATTTGTCGCCGTGCCGTAAGTCATTTGCGGCCGTCATCGGCGGTCCACTATGAACGCGTGGGATGAGGCGGCGGTTGGCGCTTACCTGCCGCCGGACACCGTGCTGGGGCAGATCGAGGCCGCGGTGGTGGTCACCGACCGGCGGAGCAACCTGCTGTACGCGAACGCCTACGCGGCCAAGCTGTTCGACTTCCCCGACGCCCCCGAGCGCCTGGTCGGCCGGTCCTTGCTCTCCCTCGGTTTCGAGGAGGAGGACCTCGGCAAGGCCGCCGAGCTGGCCAAGCAGGTGCTCCAGGGACGGGCCTGGGACGGCACGTTCGCATCGGTCCGGCCCGGGGGATCCCAGGTGTTCATCCGCGCCCAGGCGGTGCCGCTGCGCCATCCCTCCGGCTCGATCGACGGGATAGTCATCGTCGGCCGCCAGGCGACCAGGCGCAGCAGTCAGCAGGAGCGGGACCGGATCGGGCTGCTGGAGCGCATCGGGGAGCGCCTGGCCCGGTCGCTGGAACTCGGCCTCACGCTGCGCCACGTGGCCGAGACGCTGGTCCCGCAGTTCGCCGACCATTGCTTCATTGACCTGTTCCAGGGCGAGAAGCTGATCCGCCGGGCCCAGATCAACGCCGGCGGCTGGACGCCCAAGCCCGGCACCTGGGCCATGGTCGGGGAGCAGATCACCTATCCCGAGGGGCATTTCTCCCAGCAGGCCATGGCCCGCCGGGACGCGGTCCTGGTCTCCGACCTGGTCTACAACGAATACCCCGCCCCGAATGAGCAGAGCATGCAGGCCAGCGAGGACGTGGGGCTGACCTCGATCGTGGCCGCGCCGCTGGTCGCCCGGGGTGAGCTGCTCGGGGTGATCTGCCTCGCCCTGTCCCAGCTGACCGAGCGGGAAGAGCAGCGTTACGACATCGACGACCGGGACTTCCTGGGTGCGGTCGCCAGCCGGGTGGCGGTCGCCATCGACAACGCGATGTTGTTCGAGGAGGAGCGCCGCACCGCGCTGGCGTTCCAGACCAGCCTGCTGCCCCAGGTCAAGCCCACCTTCGATGGCCTGGACGTGGCATGGCGGTACGTGCCGGCGAAGCCGCTGGAGACCCACGGCCAGGGCATCCAGACCCAGGTCGGTGGCGACTGGTATGACCTGATCCCGCTGTCGGCCGGGCGGGTCGGCATCGTCATCGGTGACGTGGAGGGCCGCGGTGCCCGAGCGGCGGCAATCATGGGCCAGCTCCGGGCGACGTTGCGGGCTTTCGCCCAGGACGACAAGGCACCCGCGGAGATCCTGCGCAAGCTGGACGACTGGTGCCGGACGCTGAGCACCGCGCCGTCCGGTGCCGGAGATCACTTCGATTCACCCCGGGCGAGCTGCACCTACCTGGTCTACGACGCCTGGTCCCGCAGCCTTTCGTTCGCCAACGCCGGTCATGACGCGCCGCTGGTGGTGACCGACGGCGAGGTCGCGGAACTGGACATGAAGCACCACGGTGTCCTGCTCGGCGTCCGCGGCACGGGCGTGGCGGGACTGCCCACCTATCGTGAGGAGACGCGCACGCTCAAGCCGGGGACCACCCTGGTGCTGTACACCGACGGGCTGACCGACCGCAGGCAGCGTGCCGATGGCAGCGGTCACTACACCGAGGCGGAGGCACGGCAGATGCTGTGCGCGGCCGTCCAGGGGGCAGCCGGCTCGTCCGCGGAGACCATCGCCCAGGCGGCGGAACAGGCGGTGCCCGGCGACATCGACGACGACATGGCCATCGTCGTAGTCAGCACCTCGCGTGAAGACCTGGCCTCCTGGCAGGCCACGTTCCCGGCCGAGGCGATCCGCGTCTCCGAGGCCCGCCGCCACGCACAACTCACCTTCGAGCGCTGGGGCCTGTCCCGGCACCAGACCGAACTCGCCTGCCTGCTGGTCTCCGAGGTCGTCACGAACGTCGTGCTGCATACGGCGGCCCCGGCGCGGCGCCGCCACCGGATGGCGCTGGCGCCGGCGGGCGCTCCGGCCAGGGCGGGGGCGGCTGCGGCCGCGCCGCGCGGATGGGACACCGACGAATTCGACGACGGGTTCCCCGAGCAGCCGGCCCGGACCTTCACGCTGCGCATGCGGCGCGGGGCGGCGACCGTGTGGGTCGAGGTGTTCGACGCGGACATGCGGCTGCCGCGGATCCGCAGCGCGGGGGAGA
>Ga0070706_100004342_pt1 | contig 13713 bp, 14 predicted proteins | sample KBSK5501metaG_FD_65476 | JGI IMG/M metagenome (GOLD analysis project Ga0070706, IMG submission 65476) | Corn, switchgrass and miscanthus rhizosphere microbial communities from Kellogg Biological Station, Michigan, USA - KBS K5-50-1 metaG | ecosystem: Host-associated > Plants > Roots >...
GTCGCCGTCTTCGGAGCGTGGCTGGCGTACAACCGGTTCTACAAGCGAGGGGTGGCCGGCGACATCGCGCTGGAGAAAGATCTGCCCGGCCTCACGCGCACTCTCGAGAACAAGTATTACGTCGATGAGTTTTACGGCGACGTGGTTGTCACGCCGCTCGAACGCGCATCGCAGTTCCTGTGGCGCGGCGTCGACGCCCTGATCGACGGACTTCTCGCGCTCCTCGGATACACCGTCGCGCTCTTCGGCGATCTGATGCGCTTTTTCCAGACCGGCAACGTCCGCAATTATGCGCTGATGTTCTTCGTCGGCGTCATCGTCTTCATCTGGGTGATGGCATGACGAATGTGTTGAGCTGGACCATCTGGGTGCCGATCGCGGTTGCCACTCTGCTGGCCTTCTTTCCGCGCAACGCCGTCGGTGCGATCAAGGGCACCGGATTGCTGGCCTCGATCGCGACCTTTGCGATCTCACTCGCCATCCTGATGCAGTTTCAGGATGGCGTAGCCGGCTTTCAGCTCGTCGAATCACACTCCTGGATTCCGCAGTGGGGAGTCCGCTACGCCGTCGGCATCGACGGCATCTCGCTGTGGCTCGTCCTTCTGACGACGCTTCTGACGCCGGTAGTTTTCCTCTCGTCGTGGAACGCCATCCACAAACATCCGAAGGAATATGTCATCGCGTTTCTGATCATGGAAGCGGCGATGATCGGCGTGTTTGTCGCGACCGACCTGCTGCTGTTCTATGTGTTCTTCGAGCTGACGCTGCTGCCGATGTATCTGGTCATCGGCGTGTGGGGCGGCGCGAATCGCATTTACGCCGCCATCAAGTTTTTCCTCTTCACCATCGCCGGGTCGCTGTTGATGCTTCTCGGCATCATCTATCTCGCCTTTCTGCAATATCACCACCTGGGGCACCCCGATTTTTCCATTGTCGATCTGTACGACATCAGCATTCCGATGCGCACGCAGTCGATTCTCTTCGGCGCCTTCGCGCTGGCGTTCGCGATCAAAGTCCCTCTCTTTCCGCTGCATACGTGGCTTCCGGACGCCCACGTCGAAGCGCCCACCGGCGGATCGATCATCCTCGCGGGCGTGATGCTGAAGATGGGGACGTACGGCTTTCTCCGATTTTGTCTGCCGCTCTTTCCGGACGCCACGGCAAAATACGCGGGGCTGATGATCGTGCTCGCAGTCATCGGCGTGATCTACGGCGCGCTGGTGGCGTGGGTGCAGCCCGACATGAAAAAACTCGTGGCCTACTCGTCGGTCTCGCATCTCGGTTTTTGCGTGCTCGGAATCTACGCTCTGAACCAGACCGCCATCGAAGGCTCGATCCTGCAGATGGTCAACCATGGGCTGTCGACCGGCGCGCTCTTCCTTTTGGTCGGCGTGGTCTACGAGCGGCGCCACACGCGCATGCTGGCGGACTACGGCGGCATCGCCGCAACCATGCCTCTGTTCGCCACATTCTTTGTGATCGCCGTGCTTTCCTCTGTCGGCCTGCCCGGGCTGAATGGCTTCGTAGGCGAATTCCTGATCCTGGCCGGATCGTTCAAGACCCATCCAACAGCAGCCGTGATCGCCACCACCGGCGTGATCCTGGCGGCGATCTATCTGCTGTGGCTCGTGCAGCGAGTGTTCTTCGGGCCGATCACGAATGAAGAAAACCGGCACATTCCCGACATCGCGTGGAATGAAGTGGCCGCCATGGTGCCGCTGATCATCCTGATGGTCTGGATCGGCCTCTATCCGAATATGTTCCTGCGCAAGATGTCGCCGAGCGTGCAGCAGCTCCTCACGACGGTGCAGCGCGGCGGCGAGCGGGGGCAGACGATGGTGGCGCAGCGTCACGTCATCCTGAGCCGCGAAGACGGCGAAGGATCTCATCGACAGAGATCCTTCGCTTCGCTCAGGATGACGAAAGGGAAGCAATGAACCCGCTCATCGAGCCCGGCTGGCTGAACGCAATCCTTCCCGAGGTGATCCTGTGCGTCGGGGGGATGGTGTTGATGCTGCTGGCCGCATTCGCGCCGAAGCTCAGCGAGATCACGGCGCCGGTGGCTCTGATCGTATTCATCATCACGGCGTGGTCGGAGCGCCTCGTGCGCGGCGGCACATTCTTCGGCGGAACGTACGAGATCAGCGGCATCACGCGGATCTTCGACATCACGTTCCTTCTGGCGGCCATGCTCGCGACGCTCTTTGCGCGCGAGTACCTCGAGCGCGAAAGAATCGAGAGCGGCGAGTTCTACGCCCTGCTCATGTGGGCCACGGTCGGAATGATGATGATGGCCAAGGGCCTTGACCTCCTGATCGTGATCCTCGGCCTGGAGACGCTGTCGATCTGCATCTTCGTGCTGGTCGGATATCACCGGCGGATCCCGGTGTCGAACGAGGCCAGCGTCAAATATTTTCTGATGGGCGCGTTCGCGACCGGATTCATCCTCTACGGCACGGCGCTCTTCTACGGCGCGACCCGATCGACGAATTTCGCTGAGATGTCGCGCGTGTTTGCGACGGCCAACCCGAGCGATCCGATGCTGACCATCGCTTTCGTTCTGCTGATGTCGGGCTTCGGATTCAAGCTGGCGGTCGCACCTTTCCACGGATGGGCGCCGGACGTCTACCAGGGCGCGCCGACGCCGGTCGCGGGCTGGCTGTCGGTGGCGCCGAAAGCTGCCACGCTGATCGCGGTCATCCGGCTTCTCGCTGCAATGAGTCCGCTGCTGCAACATGCGGTCTGGCTGAAGATGATCGCGGCGCTGTCGATCTTGTCGATGGTCATCGGCAACGCAGTGGCCATCGCGCAGCGCGATCTCAAACGCATGCTGGCCTACTCCGGGATCGCGCACGTGGGATACATGCTGATCGCGCTGCTGAGCATTCGCGATGAAGCGGTGGCCGCGATCGCCGTCTACACCATCACGTATGCGCTCATGAACATCGGCGCGTTCGGCGTGGTGTCGATGCTCGCCAAGAATCAGAACGATCCTCAGACGCTCGACGACATTGCGGGGCTCGGATTCCGGCGTCCGTTCTACGGCCTGGCGCTGACCGTCTGCATGTTCTCGCTCTCCGGCCTGCCGCCGACCGCCGGCTTCATCGCGAAGTTTTACATCTTCAAAACCGCGGTCGATTCCGGGCATGTCATCATTGCCTTGATCGGCATCCTGACGAGCATCGTCTCGGTCTATTACTATCTCCGGGTGGTTTACTACCTCTACATGAAGGAAGCGCCGGAGGGCGAAGCGGTGGCGGTAGGCGGTGTTTTCGCGACCGGCGCGCTGGCCATTTCAATCATCGGCATCTTCGTCATCGGGCTCTTCCCCACGCCCCTGTTCGAAATGGCGGGAGCGGCGGCGCGGGCCCTCATCCCGTATCCATGAGCTCCAATCGTCTCAGCAGCGATCGCGATGTCATTTCGGAGCTGACCACCGGCCGTCTCTCGGTCTATCTTCGCTGCCTGACTTATCTCGAGTCGATCGGTAAGGAGACGGTTTCATCGGCGGAGATGGCCGATCGTTTTCATCTCAATTCGGCGCAGATCCGCAAAGACCTCGCCTGCTTCGGCGAATTCGGGACGCGCGGCGTGGGCTACAACGTTTCGCGACTGAAGGAACATCTCGTCCGCGAGCTGGGCATCGATCGCCGGCGCAACGTCATCATCATCGGCGCCGGAAACCTCGGCATGGCGCTGGCCGACTATCGCGGCTTCAACGACAGCGGATTCCGGATCGCCGCGCTCATCGACGTCGATCCGGCGAAGATCGGCCGCGCGTCGCGAACGGGAATTCCCGTGCTCCCCTATTCCGAGCTCAAACGCATCGTGCGCGAGCAGAACGTCGAGATCGCCGTCATCGCGGTCACGGCCGGCGCCGCGCAGGATGTGTACGACGCGCTGGTCGAAGCCGGCCTGAACGCCATCCTCAACTTTGCGCCGGTGCAACTGCGGACGCACGCGCAGGTCAAGCTCAAGAGCGTCGATCTGCGCATCAATCTCGAGTCGCTCTCGTTCTATCTCAAAGGCGTCGAGGACGGGACGACATAGGCATCGCGCCATGTTGCGGCAGATCGGACGCGATTTCCTGATGATGCTGGTCACCGTCGATCCGATCGGCACGGTTGCGCTGTTCGTGCCTCTCACGCTCGCTCTATCAGTGCCGCAGCGTCGAGCGGTCGCCCGCAAGGCGGTTCTGGTCGCCGGATGCGTCCTTCTGGCATTCCTGGTCGGGGGCGAGATTGTTCTGGCGCACCTCGGAATACGGCTGCTGTCGTTTCAGCTTGCCGGCGGCATCATCCTGTTTCTTTTCGGGCTGCAGATGGTCTTCGGAAGAGGCGTGGCGGCCGAGAATGTCGTCCCGGAGCCAGGCCATGATGTCGCGGTCTTTCCGCTGGCGCTGCCCGGAATCGCGAGCCCGGGCGCCATCACGGCTGTGGTGCTGCTGACGGACAACAATCGACACTCCCTGGCCCAGCAGGCCGTGACTGCCGCGGTAGTCGTGGTCGTGCTGGCGATGACCCTCGGCCTGCTGTATGCCGCGAGCGCCATTCACAGACTCCTCGGCAGCACCGGAGCGAATGTCCTGATCCGCGTCCTCGGCCTGGTCCTGGCCGCGCTGGCGGTCGAGCAGGTTGTGGCCGGCGTCGAGGTGCTGGTACAGCGGACCGCATGAGCCACGTAGAACCGGCTCTCCAGCCGGTTCGAGCCGGCTGAGAGCCGGCTCTACGTCGTCTCTTGACTGTAACGACTGTTACATGTAACACTCGTTACAGTGAAACGCCGCGACGAGCTCCTCGAAGCTACCGCCGCCTACCTGCTCCAGAACGGGGTCAGCAATCTTTCGCTCCGTCCGCTGGCGGCGGCCATCGGGACCAAGGCCCGGCTTCTGATCTATCACTTCGGCTCGCGGGATGCCCTGGTGTCCACGGCCCTTTCCGTGATCCTGCGCCGCGTGCAGCAGGATTTTTTCTCCATTCACAGCGCAGCAACACTCGGCCGCACTCTCCTCAAATTCTGGAAGGCGGCCACCGACCCCGCCAACGAGCCCTACCTGCGATTGATGCTCGAAGTCCACGGCGTCGCATTCCATAATCCGAACATCTACGGCCAGTACCGCCGCGAATCGCTGGAAAGCTGGAAGGCGCTGGTCGCCGGGAAGCTCGACAAGCGAAGGATGACACGCCGGCAGCGAGAAGATCTTGCAACGCTCGTGATCGCGGTCGTCGACGGCCTGCTCCTCGACTACCTCGCCACCGGCGACCTCGAACGGACGACGCGGGCGCTGCGGCAGTTCACAAAAAGCGGAGGCATTCGATGAGAAGACTTTTGCTGGTGGGCTTTCTGATCTGGGCCGGCGCAACGATTGCGCTACGACTCGGCGGCCAATACGTCTTCCGCTCGACCGGCACCGCTTCCGCCGTCGTTTTGCTGGCGGTCTCGCTTCCGATCATGGTGGCCGTCGCGCTGGCTGTATTGGGAAACGCACCGCAGCGCGCGGTCGGTGCGATCTATCTCGTCGCGCCGGGAATGCTGCTCGACACCATCAGCTCGATCTGGTTTTCGAATATCTTTCCCAACATTCGCTCCGACGCCGCGGGACTCTTTGGCGGCTGGCTGCTTTTCTGTAATGTTGTGGTACTCCTGACGGCGATCGCGCATGACCACATTCATCGCAATGATTCGGGGCGTCAACGTCGGCGGCCACAACATGCTGCCGATGGCGGCGCTGAAAGCGCTCTGTGATTCACTGAAATTGACCTGCGCGAAAACGTACCTGCAAAGCGGAAACGTCGTCTTCCAGAGCACCCGCAGGGATCGGCCGCAACTGCGTCGAGATCTCGAGGATGCCATCCGGAAAAAGATCGGCATCGATGTCAAAGTGATTCTTCGCACGCCGGACGAGGTTCGCAGCGCGATGGCCGCCAATCCTTTTTCGAAACGCGATCCAAGTCGCCTGCTGATCGTGTTTCTCGAGAGCGAGCCGTCCGGCGAGAGTGTGCGAGCGCTGCAAAAAGCGCACGCCGGCCCCGAGAAAATGCATTTCGCGGGGCAGGAGCTCGTCATCGATTACGTCAATGGAGTCGGCCGCACGAAACTGAACAACGCGCTGATCGAGCGCAAGCTCGCAGTGGCGGGAACCGGGAGAAACTGGATTACGGTTAGCCGGCTCCTCGAGCTGGCTGAGAATCTGAATTCGCCGCCAGAGTAGCGGACATGCGGTCCTCGAGCGCGCGAACGGCGCTCTCCAGTGTCGGCAGCAGCGTGGTGGCGTGGGCGAAATCGGCATCGCGGCCGGCGCGCTCGATCTGGACGGCGGCGTCGAGAGCCTCGCCGATCCCGAAATTGCTGATCGCTCCCTTGAGAGTGTGCGCGCTGCGATAGAGCATATCGGCGTTGCGCTGCGCGATCGCATCGCGCATGGCATCCAGCAACCTCGGCGACTGCGATACGAAGGCGTCCCGCACCCGCGCGAGCAGCTTGACGTTCCCGCCCACCGCTTCCAGGATCGTGTCGCCATCCGGCTCCGGCGATTGTCCGCGCAGAACGGCGGCCAGGCGATTTTGGGTCAGCGGCTTCGCGAGAACGCCGTCCATTCCGGCAGCCATGCAACGCTCGCGATCCTCGGGCGACGTGTACCCGGTGAGCGCGATCATCCGCGTGTGATGCCCACGTTCGACGGAGCGAAGCCGCCGCGCGACCTCGAATCCATCCATCTCCGGCATCTGAACGTCGATCAGCGCCAGATCGAAGGGACGGGCCTGCAGCAGGCGGAGCGCTTCCGGCCCATTGGCCGCCGTCGCGACGCTATGCCCGAGCCTCCGAAGAGCCTCGGCCGCGAATTCGAGATTGACGGGATGATCGTCGACGACCAGCACCGAGTGCGGACGGCCCACGTCGACCCGACGCTCGAGCGTGAATGACATCCGCCGGTCGATGATGCCGAGGGCTACGGCGATGGCTTCAATGAGCTCGCGCTCGCCCACCGGACGTGTCACGGTCACGTTCGGATGGATCATCGTCGAGACCGGCGAAACGATCTGCACCACCGGAACCGGCGAGATCCAAGGCGTGGATGCCAGAACCGCTGCGTCGATGATCACGCACGAGAATGCTTCCCGGATCGATGGCTGTAGCGCATCGGCAACCGTGGGGTACATCTCAGGCACCATGCCGTGCGCGGTGACGACCTCAGCGAGCATGGTGCGGGTGGCGGGGTGGGGCTCGACGATCATGACGCGAACGCCTGCGAGGGCGTTGTGCCAAGGCGGCGCAATCATTCCTCCGATCGCGTCATACGACAGTTGAACCGCGACGTGAAACGAGCTTCCCTGGTGAGGCTCGCTCTGGAATGTGATGTTGCCGCCCATCGCTTCGACCAGCCGGCCGACGATGGAGAGCCCGAGCCCGGTGCCGCCGTAGCGGCGGGAGTGCGAGCTGTCCGCCTGCGCGAACGGATCGAAAATGATGCCGCGCTTGTGGGCATCGATGCCGATGCCCGTGTCGCTCACTTCGAGGTGCAGCATCACGTCCGAGCCGAAGCCCTCTTCCGCCCAGGCGCGCAAGACAACTTCTCCGCGCGTTGTGAACTTGATGGCGTTGCCGACCAGGTTCACCACGATCTGCCGCAGGCGCAGCGGATCACCCCACAGACGATCGGGGACGCCGGCCGCGATTGAAAACGCGAACTGCAGACCCTTCTGTGCCGCCGTGACGCCGACGGTTTTCATGGTGTCGGTGATCAGCTCGCGGATCGAGAAATAGACCGGCTCCAGCTCGAGCTTCCGCGCTTCGATCTTCGTGAAGTCGAGGATGTCTTCGATAGTCGAGAGCAGTGACTCGGCCGAGCGGCTGGCCATCTGCAGTTGCTCGCGCCGTTCGGCGGTGGGCTCGCTGTCGCTGGTGAGTTGCAGCATGCCGAGGATGCCGTGCAGCGGCGTGCGCATCTCGTGGGAGATGTTCGCGAGAAAGTCGATCTTGGCGGTGCTGGCCGCCTCGGCACGCTGCAGCGAAGCGCGAAGCTCCGTGACCTCCTGCTCGAGTTGCGCGACCCGGTCGTTCGATGTGCGGCTCGAGTCGTCGATCGCGCGGCGCGTCTTCCGGACGGAAAGCCCGAGCGCCACGCACACGGCGGCGAGAAGAATCACGAGCGCGGTGATCACAGGTTTTCGCGGGCGCGTTGACGACGCTGCAGGACGCTTCGAATTCGCGGCAGCAGCGCCTCTTTACGAATGGGCTTCCGGAGAAAATCGGCGGCGCCCAGCTCGAGACTCCTGGCCTCCACTTCCGGGCTGGCGCTGCCGGTGACGAAGATCGCGGGCGTATCGATCCCCTTCTGAATCATGATCTCGAACAGCCGGAGGCCGTCGAGGGTGGGAATGTTGATGTCGAGAACCAGCAGATCGAATTCGCGGCGCCCTAGCTCGAGCAGGGCATCGGCGCCGTCGGTGACGGAGACCGCTTCGTAGCCGGCATCGCTGAGGAAACCTTCCATCAGAGCGGATGAAACGGCGTCATCTTCCACGAGCAGAATGAGCACCGGTCGAGCGAATGGCTTCTCGAACAGGTCGCGCGGCGCAGGCGTTTTCTTCAGCGCCGTCAAAATCTCTTCGTGAACGCGTTCGGTCTCGGCGCTCGGAGTGCGATGAAACTCGCGATGGAGAATGTCGCAGCACTCCTGATAACGCCGCAGCGCGGCGTCGGCACGACCTTGCTCGAGCTGCAAGCGCATGAGCGTGCGATGGACAACTTCCTGAGTCGGATCGAGCGCCAGCAGCCGGCTGGCTGTTTCGCAAGCGTTCTCCCACCAGCCAGCTTTGATCTGCACCGCCAGCAACTTTCCGAAAATGGAGAGAGCGCCACGCCAGTAGTGAAGCCGCTCGCCCGCGAGCCACTGATCGAAGGCCGTGATCCCGCTGGTATAGCCTTCCAGAAGATTGCCGGTATAGAGATCCGCCGCCTGCCGAAGCGCGTGGATCGTACCGGTGGCGACGAGGGTGTCGAAGTGGGCGACATCGACGTCGACCGAGGCCGGCCGGAAGCGGATCGCGTCGCCATCGCCCGCGAAAAGATCGGCCGGCAGGAATCGCAACGCGAATCGAAGATCGCGCGCCAGTCCGGCAACATCGTCGACTCCGAAAAGTGCACCAAAGTCGTAGAGCGGAACCGGCGTGTTGCGATGCAGGGCGAGCCAGATCAAAAGGGCTTGTGTTTTCCGGCTGCCGACCACGAGCGGATTTCCGCGGTGGTCTGTGGCTCGCAGTTCTCCAAACAGACGAATTGAGAGAATCGCCATCCTCTTCCCCAGGGCTGGATAGAGTACCATAATTCCTGCCCCAGCCTGGCTCGGGTATTGCTCCCGACACCTCCTCGCTAGGAGGTATAGAAATGAAGAAAACTCTTGTCTCAATTACGGTTACTCTCTTGCTCGTCGGTGCCCTGGGCTGCTCCAACTGGAACAAGTACACACCGAGGGGAATGGACGACACCGCGATCGCCGAGGAGATCCGCAAAAATCAGTTAGGGGACGGGATCACCGGCATGACGGTCAACGTCGACCACGGCGTCGTGACGCTTCGTGGCGATGTCAAGACCGCCAGCGACAAGCAGAAAGCGATCGACGACGCACGCAAGGTGAACGGAGTAACGCGCGTGATCGATCAGATCGCAATCAAGCCGTAGTTGATGCCCCCTCACCCGGTCCCGCTCCGCGGGACCACCCTCTCCCGGTGGGAGAGGGATCGCGATCATGAGGCCCCTCTCCCTCTGGGAGAGGGTGCCGCGAAGCGGCGGGTGAGGGTCACTCGAAGGCGCCCTTCGGAACCTCAGGCAGGATCCGCAGCTCGTCGAACCGCATGGTTTGGTTCTTCCCTTTGACCTCGCGCTGTAGCGAAAGGAGCAAACCCGCCACGCGGCGATAATCGTGAAACATGAGCTGGATAGGGGCTTGGTCCGACTTTGCCACTTTGATGTCCCACTCATCCACCAGCCCCGTGTCACGATTGATCCACATGTAGTAGACCTCGCCCGGCGCCATTCCCAGTCCGGCGTCGAAGGTCAGTTTCACCACGTCCCACGTATGACCACACGAGTCGGTCCGCTCGCCCTCGTAAGCCCGATGCACGCCGTTGTAAAACAGCTCGAGAGGCATCAGGAGCCAATTCATGTCATTGATGAAACGGCGATACGCGAGCTCGTACAGTTCTTCCAATTGCGCCCGCTCGGTCACCGGCTTACCACCGACCGTTCCGCGCACTGTTTTCGAGCCGATGTTGACGATCGCTTCGTACGGCTGTCCGTTGGGTTTTAGTCCGCTGACGCGATAATTTCCCGTCATGCGATCGAGTTGCTGCGGAAACGAGGCTGTCACCTTGCCGTCGCGCACGACATTGAAGGTGAATGCGAAGTAGCGCGCTTTTTCCCACGCCGGACCGCCGCCGGCGTTATCGACCGCCCTGCGGGCGATTTCATCAGCAGATGGAGCGGGCTGGGCGGCAAAAATAGTCGACGAAAATGAAAATAAAATCGCAAAAATGAGGGAAATGTTAGCCATGGGCGCGAGATCCTATCACTGGACGTTCACCGATTTTGCAATGTCCGGCTGGCAAAACGCGTTAGTCGAGGCGCAATGAACGGTAGCCGAATCGTCATCACCGGAATCGGTGCTCTGAGCCCCAACGGAATTGGCCGCGAAAAGTATTTCGCCGCCGTCGCCGATGGGCGCTCCGGCATCCGAGAGATCACGCAGTTCAACGCATCCTCGCTTCCCTGCCGGATTGCGGGAGAAGTCGACTTCGTACCAGAGCAGTGGGTGGATTCGAAGAACATCCGGCATGTGTCGCGCGTCGTTCCGATGGCGCTGGCTGCGACCGACGAAGCCCTGCGCGATGCGAAGCTCGATCCCGCACAGCTCGATCTCGCAACCCGCCGAACGATCGGCGTCATGCTCGGCTCGGGCGGAGGGGCCATCGAGTTCAGCGAGCGAATGTACGAGCTGTGGTTCAACGACGCCGAACGCCAGGCCTCGATCTACTCCATCCCCTCCGGGACGATCGGAACGATCGCATCCGAGATCTCGATGGCCTATGACCTCCACGGCTTCTCGCATCTGATCTCGACGGGCTGCACCTCCTCCACCGACGCCATCGGCTACGCGTATCGCAATCTCAAGCTGGGCGTGATCGATTATGTGATCTGCGGCGGCGCCGACGCCACGATTACGGAAGCCGTCATGACGGGCTTCTGCATCATGCGCATTGTTTCCAATTCGCGAAATCACGCGCCGGAGCAGGCATCGCGGCCCTTTTCGCGCGATCGTGACGGCTTCGTGCTCTCCGAAGGGGCGTGGATGTTCATCATGGAGCGCGAAGAAACGGCGAAAGCGCGAGGCGCCAGAATCTATGCCGAGGTCGCGGGCTACGGATCGACGTGCGACGCCCATCATCGCGTACGCATGGACGAGTCGGGCGAAGAGCCGGCCCGCGCGATGGCCCTTGCGATGAAGGACGCCGATCTCACAGTCGCCGACGTCGACTACCTCAACTACCACGGCACATCGACCGACCTGAACGATCGGATTGAGACCCGGGCGGTGAAAATCGCATTTGGGAAGAAGGCCAACGCGCTCGCCGGCTCGGCAACCAAATCGATGATCGGGCATCCGCAGGGGGCGTGCGGGGCGGCGGGGGTGGCGGCGACGCTGATGGCCATTCGCGACGGCGTCCTTCCGCCGACGATCAATCTCGACAAACCCGATCCTGAGTGCGACCTCGACTACATTCCGGACGTCGGCCGCCGGGCGCGGATCGATGCCGCAGTTTGCAACACCATTGCCTTCGGGTCGAAGAATTCAGCTCTGGCATTGAAACGTGTCTAGTTGCTGGGTTGCTCGGTTGCTGGGTTACTAAGCAACCTAGAAACCCTGCAACCTAAGCAACCATGTTCACTCCAAAACGCATCGACGCTCCCGAGCTTCTCGACGAACACGACGCGCCCCGTGAAGATGTCCAGCGTTCGCTCCGCGATCTGCGGCGATTCAACAGCATCTATGGCGGCGCGGGCGTTTATCGCAGGCTGCTGCGCCGGATGGCGCAACATCATCCGGCGTCGGTTCTCGACGTAGCATCGGGAACCGCCGATCTTCTGGAGCAGCTACCCGGCTCGACTTTTCGCGTGGCCGTCGACTTCAAGATCGATCATCTGCTTTATCTGCGCGAAGGATCGCGCGTACGCCGGGTGGTCGCGGATGCGCGCCGGCTGCCCTTTCTCAACAGCGCTTTCGAGATCGTCACGTCGACGCATTTTTTTCACCACCTTACGCCCGACGAAAACGCTGTGATGCTCCGCGAAGCGCTGCGCGTGTCGCGCCGCGGCGTGATCGTGAACGACACCCGCCGTCATTACATCCCCTGGCTGGTCGTGAAGCTGCTCGCGATTCTCCACCTGGTCGGGCGCATCACACGCAATGACGCTCCCGCCTCGATCCTTCGCGGATACACGATCGAGGAGGCGCGTGCGATCGCCGCCAACATCTCCGCCACACGCGTGGAAGTGATTCGCGCCTGGCCGTTTCGATTCGGACTCCTGCTATGGAAGTAGACGTTGCCATCGTCGGCGCCGGACCGGCCGGATCGACGCTGGCAGGGCTGCTGGCGAGGCGCGGCGTCTCAGTTGCGCTCATCGATCGCGATCAATTCCCGCGCGATAAACTGTGCGGGGAGTTTCTTTCCTACGATGCGCTTCCGGTCCTCGATCACTTCGGAATCGATCTCAACGGTGCACCGACAATCAATCGCTGCCATGTGGTCGGACGCCGACGAACTTACGGGTTTGAATTTCCCACTCCCGCCCGCGGTATCTCACGCCTGCTCCTCGACGACCTTCTCTTCCGACACGCGCGCGCAGCGGGCGCGCAGACGTTCGAAGGCTGCACTGCGACGTCGATTTCGAACGGCGTCGTGCAATGCGACGGAGGCGAGATCCGCGCACGGGTGGTCGCGGGGGCGTGGGGGCGGTGGGGGCGGTTTGACGCGCAATTGGAGCGAGCCTTCGTGCGCGATCGCACCCATCGCAATTTCGGCTTCAAGCGCCACTATCGCGGTGGCCCGGATGACGACACCATCCACCTCTACTCCTTCAATCGCGGCTACCTCGGCGTCGCCCGAGTCGAAAATGGACTCACGAACATCTGCGGCCTGGTGCACGGCAGCCGCCTGGCAGGACACAAAGGGCGATGGGAATCGTTCGTCGAGGAAATTCGCGGCGAAGAGCCGCGGCTCGAGCGTCTCTACGCTACCTACGAGCCCGCGCAGGATGGTTTCCTCTCATCGGAGCCGGTGATTTTCCGCGCGCGCTCGCCCGTCGAAGCGGGAATCTTCATGATCGGCGACGCGTCCGGCATCATCGATCCGCTGACCGGAAGCGGAATGGCCATGGCAATCCAGTCGGCGCTGCTGGCCGCGCCTTACATCCTTTTGGCACTCGGCAGAAAACGCGAAGATGCCGAGCGCGCCTACCGTCGCCGGCATCGCGAGTTCTTCGCATCGCGGATTCGATGGAGCCGGCGGGTCGCTTTTCTACTCTCGCGCCCTGCCCTTCTCGATGCTGCCCTCTCTCTCCACGTCATGGGTCCCTACCTGCTTCGGAGGACGCGCGCGAATCGCGACGAGGTGGCCAGGCTCGCAGACGTAGAATTTCGGCAATGAAGCTTCTGGT
>Ga0070706_100004346_pt1 | contig 13703 bp, 9 predicted proteins | sample KBSK5501metaG_FD_65476 | JGI IMG/M metagenome (GOLD analysis project Ga0070706, IMG submission 65476) | Corn, switchgrass and miscanthus rhizosphere microbial communities from Kellogg Biological Station, Michigan, USA - KBS K5-50-1 metaG | ecosystem: Host-associated > Plants > Roots >...
TCGATCCGATCCGATTCGGCCGGCTTTTCCCGCTTTCATCTGGACTCGACCAGCAAGATGGTCGTCTTTTCCTGTCGCACCGGCGATACACCTTCCGACGTGTCGTCGGTCCTGGGCACGCTCGATTCGCTCGTGCAGCTCTCGAACCTCTACGCCTCCGGCAGAAACGGGGCAGTCGATCTCGGATAGGGGCTGTCCGAGGCCCGGGAAAAGAAAAGCCCGGGACGGTGACCCGGCCCGGGCTTCGTACGGAAGAGTTCCGTTTCTTACTCGGGCTTGATCACGACGTAGCGGGAAATTTCCTCCGGCGCGAAGCGGCGCACGTAAAGCCGGATGTAGTCCCCCTTCTTCACTTTCTCCAGCTCCGAGCGGAACTGGGAGACCGAGGAAACCTGGGCTCCGTTGATCTCCGTGATGACGTCCCCCTCGGCCAGACCCTCTTCGGCGGCCGGTGAGGTGGGGTTCACGCTCTCGATGACGATTCCCGAAACTCCCGACGGGATGTTGAGCTCCCGGCGGATGTCCGCCGTCAGGTTGGTCGCCGCAACTCCCAGGCGCCCCTGGGCCGTGCCTTTCGACGCGGATTTCTCGTTGTCTTCGCTCGCAGAGGCCTCTCGCTCAGTCAGCGTCGCCGTGATTGTTCGCGGCTTCCCGTCCCGAAGGACCGTCAGTTTGACCTTGGTTCCGGGTGCCTTGGCGGAAACGTAGTCGATCAGGTCCCGAGTCTCTTTGACCTCGGCATCGTCCACGCGGACGATCGTGTCTCCGTGCTCGATTCCGGCTTTCCCGGCTGGCCCATCGGGCTCCACGGACTCGACGAACGCCCCGTTCATGGAAGGCAGGTGGAAGGCCTGCATGTGATCCTGATCGACGGGACCGATTCGCACGCCGAGCATGCTGCGGGTGACCTTGCCCTTGGACTTCAACTGCGGCAGGATCGCCCGCGCGGTGTTGATGGGAATCGCGAATCCGATGTTCTGGGCCGGTTGAATCATCGCGGTGTTGATGCCGACAACCTCTCCCGCGGTGTTGACGAGTGGTCCTCCGGAGTTGCCGAAGTTGATCGCCGCGTCGGTCTGAAGGAAGTTCTCGAAGCTCCTCGTGTTCGGGTCTCCGGAGAGCCCGGCGCGTCCCTTGCCCGATACGACGCCGACCGTCACCGTTCCTTCGAAGTTGAGCGGGTTCCCGACGGCCATGACCCATTCGCCCACCCGCAGCCTCGAGGAGTCCCCGAGGTTCAAGGCGGGAAGATTGTGCTTGGAATCGATCTTGATCAAGGCCACGTCGGTGGCCGGATCCGTCCCGAGGACATGGGCGGTCAGGATCTCGCCGTCGCGCAGCTTGACCTGAATCTTCTGGGCGCCGGCGACGACGTGGTTGTTGGTGAGAATCTCGCCGTCGGACGAAACGATGAAGCCGGACCCTCCGGCAGTCTGAGAACGCTGCTGGGGCTGGCCGCGGCGCGGTCCGAAGAAAAACTCGAACGGGTCGCCCTGGCCGAAGGGCGAATTTCCGCGCCCCGAAGTCTGGACGATCTCGCGGGAGGTGATCGCGACGACCGAGTTCAAGACATTGTCAGCGACGTCGGGGAACGAGGGAAGCGCGAGCCCCCTCACTGCGGGCGCGGGCGCGGTTGCCGCCGCCGAGGTCGAGACCGGCGCCGGTGTCTTGGCGGCGCTGATCGTGGGGGTGATGTGAAGCGATCCAGTCAGGATCATGCCGAACGCGGCAGCGGCGACCACGGTCGCGATTCCGACGGAGAGTCTGAAAGACCTCATGGGTTCTGGATTCCTTTCCGGGCCGTCTGTCTGACGCCCAACGACCTCCCCAAGCCGATGTTCCGGGGTGGAGATCCGTTTCCCGGGGGCGGTCCGGTTGCTGGTAACGTTCAAATCCGGCAACTGATTCCTCGATAAACGACTTGAGGGCTGCCGGACGCAAAAAAAGTGAACGGGTCTCGGTTGTCCCCGGCGATCGGGGACGCCCCGAACCGGCCCTTCCGGCGGTTGCATACTGAGGGGGAGGCAGTGATGAAAGCGATTCGAGTCCATGCTCCCGGGGGACCCGAGGCCTTGAAGCTGGAGGAAGTGCCGCGCCCCGTTCCCAAGGAGGGCGAGGCGCTCGTACGCATCGAGGCAGCCGGCGTCAACTACATCGACTGCTACATGAGAACAGGGCAGTACAAGATGTCTCTTCCCGGCACCGTCGGTCTGGAGGCGGCCGGAACCGTGGAGTCGGTCGGGCCGGGGGTGACGAGCGTCAAGGCCGGCGACCGAGTCGCCTATGCCGGGGTGCCGGGGGCCTACGCGGAATATGCCGCGGTGCCGGCGGAGCGCCTCGTCCACCTCCCCGACGGTCTGGATGCTCGGCAGGGCGCCGCCGCGATGCTTCAGGGGATGACCGCCCACTACCTGACCCACTCGACACATCCGTTGCGGCCGGGCGAGTCGTGCCTCGTGCAGGCGGCCGCGGGAGGCGTCGGGCTCCTGCTTTGCCAGATCGCAAAGAAACGCGGGGCCCGGGTCTTCGGAACCGTCTCGACGGAGGAAAAGGCGAAGCGGGCTCGCGAGGCTGGGGCCGACGAGGTCATTCTCTACACGCAGACGGATTTTGCGGCGGAGGTCCGGCGAGCGACCGGGGGACGCGGCGTTCAAGTCGTCTATGAATCGGTTGGCAAGACCACCTTCGACAAGAGCCTCGATTCGCTGGCGAGGCGGGGCCTGCTGGCGCTGTTCGGGCAGTCGAGCGGTCCCGTGCCTCCGGTGGATCCCCAGGTTCTGAATCAGAAGGGTTCGCTCTTCCTGACCCGGCCGACGCTTGCCCACCACATTGAAAAGCGCGAAGAGCTACTCGAGCGGGCCGGCGCGGTTCTCGGCTGGGTGCGGGACGGGAGCCTGAAACTCACGATCGACCGCGAGCTGCCTCTGGCCCAGGCCGCCGAGGCTCACCGGTTGCTCGAATCCCGGGCGACGTCCGGGAAACTGCTGCTGATCCCATGAGACGCGGAGACGCGGGGACGCGGAGACGCGGGGACACGGAGACGCGGGGACACGGAGACGCGGGGACGCGGGGAGGGGGACCCTTTACCAAGGACCGATGAGGGTAGATTCCTCGCCGCGCTCGGAATGACAGAGGCTGCCCACCAGTTTCTCGCTACTGACTACTGACTACTGACTACTGACTACTGACTACTGAGAACTGAGAACTAACATGACCTCCCGATCCGTCTCGCGCATTGTCACCGGGCTCAACACGCTCGAGGGAGCCGGCTTTCCTGTGAGGCGTCCCTTTCCTACTGCCGAGCTTTCGGACTTCGATCCCTTTCTGCTCCTGGATGAGATGGGCCCTGTCGAGTACCGGCCCGGAGAGGCCAAAGGCGCTCCGGACCACCCCCACCGCGGTTTCGAGACCGTGACCTACGTGCTCGACGGCCGCATGAATCACGAAGACTCGAAGGGGAACGCCGGGTCGCTCGGTCCGGGCGACGTTCAGTGGATGACCGCCGGGCGGGGCGTGGTCCATTCGGAGATGCCGGCGGCGGAGCTCGAGTCCCGGGGTGGATCGATGCACGGCTTTCAGCTCTGGGTCAACCTCCCGCAACGCGACAAGATGATGGAGCCGCGGTACCAGGAGATTCCTGCCTCGCGCATTCCCGAGGCCGTGAGTCCGGACGGGCGGGCTCGCGTTCGCGTCCTCGCCGGGGAAGCGCTGGGCCGACGCGCGGTGATCGAGACTCGCACGCCGATCTTCTACCTCCACTATCGTCTGGAGCCGGGGGCCTCGATCGTCCAGCCGGCGCCGCCCGACCACAACGTGTTTGCCTGGGTTTTTTCGGGGGAGGCATTCTTCGGCCCGGAAAAGCGCGCCGTTTCCGAAGGAAAAATGGTCCTCTTTGCGCCCGAGGGCGACGAGGTGGCAATCTCGACAAAGGACTCTCCGGCGCAGCTCCTGCTGGTCGGGGGAGTCCCGCTCAAGGAGCCTGTCGCGCGGGCCGGGCCTTTTGTCATGAACACACGCGCCGAAGTGATTCAGGCCTTCGAGGACTTTCAGGCCGGAAGATTTTAGGAGTCGACAGTCGACAGTCGGATCTGAAGAAGTCGACAGTCAACAGTCGACAGTCAACAGCGGAGGCCCGACTTGACTGTCTTGTCACTTCTATTCGCGAGATTTTGAAGAAGTCGACGGAGGCCCGTCTTTTCCTAATCACTGTTGACTGTAGACTGTCGACTGTCGACTCTTTCCAAACATGACCGACTGTAAACTGTCGACTGTCGACTCTTTCAAACATGCCTGAGCCAGAAGATCCCAAGAAGTGGTGGCGGCGCGAGCCGATGGACGCCTCGGGGATCATGCGCATCCGCACAGGTTTCCTTCCGCGGCTTTCCCGCGCGATACCCCGGCGCAAGCTCTGGCGCCCCCGGATGCGATGGAGCCTGGCGATCCTGGTGTTCGGTCTCGCGATCGGAGCGGTCGGGGCGCTGCACCGGCGCTCGATCGACAGTCGTTTGTCGGGCGCTCTTGCAGCCGAGCAGACGGCGCCTTTCGAAATCCAAACGATCCGCCGGGACCTCGTGGACCTCGAGGTGGACGAGAAAGAGCTCTCTCGCGCTCTGGACGCGCGCCTGAAGTATGCGGAGAGCCAGAAAGCCCGGGACTTCTACATCGTGATCGACACGAAGGCGAAGCGCTTCGACTTCAAGTACGCCGATCGGGTCGTTCGGACCGCGAGCGTTGAGGTCGGCGCGCCCCGGACCGTCGAGACGAAGTCCGGAAAGAGCTGGACCTTCGCGCCGATTACGGGCGCCTTCAGCGTCCGCCAGAAGCTCGCGGACGCAGACTGGAAGGCCCCGGAATGGGCCTATGCGCTCGCACGCGTCCCGCTGCCCGATCCGCTGCCGGATATCTCGGCCGGCCTGGGCCGATACGTGATCGTCTTCGCCGACGGCTATGCGATCCACTCGCCCCCCGCCGCCGAGAGCCCCTTGAAAGGTCCCAAGCCCGGGTCGTTTCTCGTGCCGGAGGCGGACCTGGCGGCAATCTGGAAGCGCGTCGGCCCCGAGACGCGGGTTTACATCTTCTAGGACTATGCCGGACTTTTATTTCCCCCCGTCGCCCCATCCCCCGTTCTCCCCGTCTGAGTCTCGGACTGGGGGACGGGGCGACAGGGGGACCGGGTGATGGCCGCCATGCAAGGCCCTCTCAAGTACCGCGCCGGCTTCCTCGGAGCCTGGGCCCTCTTCGTGATCTCCGCCGGCGTCTTTGCGCTCGCTGTTGCGGGAGAGGTGGAGAACGTCGCCGACGCTCGCTGGCTCGGGCGGCTCGCGCGAATCGACCGCATGATCAACGAGCGGCTGGCCGGGAAGGTCGAAGAGATGCGCGAGAGCGCGGAGGAGCGAGATGCCCGCGTGACCCGCCTGCGCTCCCGCGTGGAGCGCGCCGAGGTCCGTCTCGAGGAGCCGCAGGACTCGCCGCAGGTGATCACCGTTTCGACCGCGGAGAATCGCGTTTACGTGCGCCAGGGAGGCAAGACGGTCTTTGCGGCGGTCTGTTCGACCGGGAAGGGAACGAAGCTCGTGGTGGAAGGGGGCCGAGAGCTCATCTTCGACACGCCGACCGGGCGCTTCCGGGTCCTCTCGAAGGAAGAAAACCCGGTCTGGGTGCCGCCCGACTGGCATTACGTTGAGGAAGCGCGCAAGAAAAAGTTGAAGACCGTCAAGCTCGGCCCGGGCGAGCTGATCGACGCGGACACGGGCGCTCCCGTCCCGGCCGAGCCGGCCGGCGGGATCTGGACCTGGCTGAAAGGGGACAAGTCCCGGCGGCGCGTCCTGAAGGTGGAGCGAGGAACCGTCGTGGAGCTCGCCGCGGACGGCACACAGAAGGAGCTGCCTCCCGGCGAGCTGATTCGGGCCGGTAAAACCCTCATCATTCCCCCTTCGAGCGTTCCCCAGAGACGCTTCGAGAAAGTTCTCGGGCACTACCGGCTGAACATCGGCAACGGGTATGCGCTTCACGGCACGCTCGTGAAGGACCAGCTCGGCCGCCCCGCCTCCCATGGCTGTGTCCGCGTGGGGGACGCCGATATGGAAAAGCTCTTCCATATGGCGCGGGTGGGGGACGAGGTCATTATTTATTGATTCATTGGTTCATTGATTCATTGATGGGAATTGGGGCGGAAAACCGGCTGTTCCGAGTCAATCAACCAATGATTCAATGGATCAATGAATCAATCTCCCGCGACACAATTCCTCCCTTGACCAGGTACCGCAGGCTCTCTAAAATGTCTGAACCCTCGTGATGTCGAAGCGCCGTATCGCCCCACTGGCGGGGCTCTTATTTTTTTCGCTCCTCGGTAGTCTCGCCAGCAACCCTTCGCCCGCGCCCCTGGCCGCGCTGGGAGGCCTGTCCGGCAGGCTGCGCGCGGCTTTCGCGCTGCCGGGCGATAGCCTCGCGGCCGCCGCGGGCCCGCAGGGAGAGCGGCCGGGGATCGTCACCCTGTTTCGCGAGGGGGCACGCGCGTTCCAACTGATCGTGATGAGGCCTTTTTCAGAGAAGATCGGGGGGCGCATCGGGGCATACCGGCTCGGCCGCTGGCCCTACGAAGGAGCCGATCCCGCCAACCCTGCCTATGCGGACCCGAAGGGCTTCATCGAGGTCACGCCCCAGAATTTTTCGACCCGTGTGTCCGAGCATTTCAGCCTCGGACAGTTCATCACGAAGGATCAGCTCCAGGTCTGGCCCAAGTACGTCGTCCTCCAGAGCCGGCTGCTGGACAAGCTCGAGCTGACGATCGAGGAGCTGCGCCGGACAGGACACCCCGTGCGCGGCCTTTACGTGATGAGCGGATTCCGCACGCCGGAGTACAACGAGCAAGGGGTCGGGGAGGGGGGGCGCTCTGCGGTCTCCCGGCATCAATACGGCGATGCCGCCGACGTCTACCCGGACGACCGGGGCCGCGGCCGAATGGACGATTTGAACCGCGACGGTCGTGTGGACCTGAAGGACGCCCGCATCCTCGCGGCGGCCGCCGAACGAGTCGAAGAGAAGCACCCGGACCTCGCGGGCGGCATCGGGATCTATCCGGCGACGCCCGCACACGGGCCTTTCGTCCACATCGACGCGCGAGGCAAGCGAGCGCGGTGGGGGGGATAAGAAGAAGTGACGAGTGGCGAGTGACAAGTGACAAGTGAAGAGCCGGACTGCCTCCGGTCACTCGTCACTCGTCACTTGTCACTCGTGACATGCGTCTGAAGTTTTCGCCTCTCTGGCTTCTCGTCGTCCTTCTTCTCCTAGCCTTCCGCCATCCCATCGAGCTTCGGCTGCTGCGGCACGAGTCCGCGCCACGGCCCGATACCTCCCGAGAGCCGGATCAAGCGCGGACAGACCAGAAACCCTTCGAGTTTCGCGCGGGCGGCCGCCGTTTTCGGATCGCGCCCCGCTACTCATGGGACGGGGCCGCCCGCGTCGTTTCGGAGAAGACCTACCACTTCGGAGAAGCCGCGGCGCTGATCCCTGTGGACTACGCGCTCGCCTGGGGACCGGTCCTCCAAGCGCCCTATGTCGGAAGGATCCACTTCTCGCAAATGAGCCGGTTCTATATGTGGGGGACCTCCGACTCCTCCCTCGACCGCCGCACGATCGTCACACACACGGCCAATACACACCTGATTCCGTCTTCCTCTCGCTTGCGCCAGGCCGCCGCCTGCGCGGGCAAGGGAGACGACGTGCGACTCGAGGGATGGCTCGTCGATGTCGAGGGAATCGACGATCCGTCGTTTCGTTGGAGGACGAGCACGACGCGCGAGGACGAGGGCCCGGGCGGGTGCGAGACCGTGTTCGTCACGCGCCTGACGATCAATGAGAGGGTTTATGAGTGACGAGTGACGAGTGACAAGTGGAGAGCCGGACTGCCTCCGGTCACTCGTCACTCGTCACTTGTCACTTCCTATTCAATCTTCCCCGAACGGCGACCGCTCCGGCTCTGGCTTGATCTCCAGCGCGGTCTTGTCCGTGGCCGATCCCGCGCGAACTTCGATGGTGTACTTTCCGGGAGGCAAATAGCGTTTCCGCGTCAGCCGCAGCGGATCTTCGAGCTGCTTGTAGAGCTGAGGGTCGAGAGGCTTGGCCGGACCTGCCGGCGGCTTCTCTTTCTCCGGCTTCTCCTCGCCCTCCTCTTCTTCTTCTTCTTCGACCGGAGCGGCCTTCTTCGCGACGGCGGGCTTGGTCTCCTTCGGGCCGACGCGCTCCGCGGCGACGTCGCTCGGCTTGGCTTCCTTGGGCGGCTCGGCCGAGGCCGCCTTTTCGGCGGGCGCGTCGGAGGAGTCCTTCGAGGAAGCCTTCTCTTTCTCCTTCTCCTTCTCTTTTTCCTTTTCCTTCGCAAGAGCTTTCTCGCGCTCCTTCGACTCGGCCGCGTCCGCGAGCTTCGGCTCGGAAGAGAGGTCGTAGTCGACGACGTTGATCCCGGCCGCCGATGGCCCGTCGAGCTCCTTCCAGACGCTCCCGTTTTCGTCCTTGACGGTCAGATGAACGGGCTCGCCTCCTTTGGCCCAGTAGGCGATGCGGACGGAAGGATCGTCGCGGAACCAGGGGAACCAGGGGTCCTCTCCGTAGCCGCGGCGGGGGGAGATCTTGATCGTCTTGACCGGGAAGGCGTGGAGCTTCTGGTTCAAAACCGTCTGTGTCAGCTTGCGCAGCGGCGCCGCTTCGGCCACGTAGACGCTGCGGCCATGCGTGCCGACGACGAGATCGCCTTCGCGCTTCTGCACGACGAGATCCTGAACGGCCACATGCGGCAGCCCTCCGGCCATCGCCTTCCAACTTCCTCCGCGATCCAGCGATACGAAGACTCCGCCGTCCGTACCGAGGTAGAGCAGGTGTCTGGCCCTCGGGTCCTCTCGGACGACATTGACGGGCTCGGCCGGAAGTCCCGAAGCGAGCGACTGCCAGGTCTTTCCGTAATCGGTCGAACGGAAGACGTAGGGCGCGAAATCATCGTCGCGATATCCGCTCTGGGTGACGTACACGGTCCCTTCCTCGAAGAAGGAAGCCGCGACGCGGGTGACCCACTTGGCCTTCGCCAGTCCCGCCGAAAGGTCGGTCCAGTTCGCGCCGCCGTCCCGGGTTCCCCAGACTTTGCCCTCGTCGGTGCCGACCCAGATCACGCCGAACTTCTCCGGCGATTCCGCGATCGTCGTGATGGTCCCAAACGGCACGTCCCCCTGCTCGCGATTGGATGTCAGGTCCTGCGAAATCGCCGTCCAGGTGTCTCCGCGATCGAAGGAGCGGTAGAGCTTCTGAGTCCCGTAGTAGAGGATGTTGTTGGATTGGGGGGAGAGAACGAAGGGTGCGATCCAGTTGTAGCGAAGCGGTTTTTCCTTGACCTTGGCGGAAAGCTGGGGCCGCGGCTTGATGCGCGAGCGGTCGTTGGTCTTCAAGTTCAGGCGCGCGGCGTTGCCGAACTGCAGCGCGACGTAGACGACGTTGCTGTCCTTGGGGTCGATCGCGACGCAGCTTCCGTCGCCCCCGTAGATCGACTTCCAGGCCTGAGGATCGCTCTTCCCGTACTTGTAGTTGGAGGGTCCCCTCATCACCCCGTTGTCCTGGAGGCCCCCGACGATGTTGTACGGGTCCGCGTCGTCGACGGCGAGGATCGTGAACTGTCCGACCGGCAGGTTGTTCAGCTTGGTCCACGTCTCGCCGTAGTCGTAGGAGACGTTGATGCCGCCGTCATTTCCGAGGGCGAGCCTCTGCGGAGCCTTCGGGTCGATCCAGATGGTGTGATGGTCCCCGTGCACGCCCCGATTCCCCAGCCCCTTCCAGGTCTTCCCGCCGTCGCTCGAGCCCAGAAACGGAACCCCGTGGATGTAGATGCGCTCGGGATCGGTCGGGTCGACCGCGATCCGGGCGAAGTAGTAGCCGTAGGAATAGAAGACCTTGTCGATCCGCCCCTCGTGCGTGCGTTTCCAGGTCCCTCCCGCGTCGTCGGAGCGGTAGACCTCGGTGCCGACGACCTCGTTCTCGAAGAGATCGGCGTTGGCGTCTGCGAGGTAGGCGACCAGATCGGCGACCGTGATCGCGCCGGACTTCAGGTCTTTCTTCAACCGGGCGGCAGTCAGGGCCTTCGGATAGTCGCCCCGCCGCAAGAAGCGCGAGAGAGCGGCGTCATCCACGCGCCCGAGCTCCTCGGCCGTCAGCTTCTTCAACCTTCGCGGCGTGATCTCTCCCGGCGGCGCCTCTTCGTCGACCGGCTCCGACGCGGGGCGCCGGGCCTGGTTGTCCAGAACGGCGTAAACGGTCTCCGGGCGCGAAGCGGCGACCGCGAGGCCGATCCGGCCCACCGTGGCTCCCGTCGGAAATCCGCCCCCGACGCGTTTCCAGGTTTTTCCGCCGTCGGTCGACTTCCAGATTCCGGATCCGGGCCCGCTCTCCAGGAAGTTGCCCGCCGTGCGCGCCCGCTCCCAGGTCGCGGCATAGACGGTGTCAGGATTCTTCGGATCGGCCGCCAGGTCGATCGCCCCCGTTCGATCGTTCACGAAGAGCGAGCGGCTCCAGGTCTTCCCGCCGTCGGAGGTCCGGTAAACCCCTCGCTGTGAGTTCTCGGTGTAAAGGTGCCCCATCGCGGCGACGAGGACGACGGTGGAGTCGCGCGGATCGACGAGCACCCGGCCGATGTGGTGGGAATCCGTCAGCCCCACGTTCTGCCAGTGTTTCCCTCCGTCGGTGGACTTGGATATACCAATTCCGGCATAAGACGTCCGGCTGGAGTTCGCTTCGCCCGTGCCGACGTAGAGGACCTTGCCTTCGAGATCCCCGAGCGCGAAGGCCCCGATCGTGAGAGTCGGCTCGGCATCGAAGAGCGGCGTCCAGGTGCCGCCCCGGCTGTCGGTCCGCCAGAGACCTCCCGAGGCGAAGGCAACGATGAGCGAATCGGGACGGTTCGCTGGCGCGGCGATGTCGACGACCCGTCCTCCCTGAATCTCGGGCCCGACGTTTCGGAACCGCAGGCCGGCCAGAGGCGATTCCTTCTCCATCTGCTGGCGCCGCGCCCAGCCGGCCAGGCGAGTCTCGGCGTCCATGCCGAGGCGGCGGGGATGAAACTTTTCGCGCTCCTGCTCCTTGGTCAACGGGGGCTTCTCGTCGGCGAAGAGAGGGGAAGGAGTCGATGTGAACGCGAAGGCCAGCAGACACGAGGCGATCAGAGATCGGCGCACGAGAGTCCTCCTTGGGCGAAAACGCGGGGAGCCTAACAGAGTCGCGCTCGTTACATTGGAAGCCGAGGCAGCGACTCCAAGAACTCCTTCAGGTACCCTTGCCACACGGCCGGATACGAATGCGTCCCGTGGCCTCGCGTCTCGGGGCCGATCGGAAGAAGCACGAATCGGCCGCCCCGGACGCGAGGCATCAGCTTTTCCATCAGGCCGAGCTCGGGAGGATTGACCTGATCGTCGGCGGAGTTGATCGCGAGCACGCGCGCTTCGATCTGCTCGAGCGCGCTGGAAGGGTCGTAGTCCCGGGACGCCTCGAATGCGTAAAGAAAGTCGTTCGCGTCGGCTCCGGCGAGCCGCGCCTTCATCTGATCGGCCAGCAGCCGGTCCGCCTCGTCGCGGGTGGGAGCGGTCTTCTGCCATTGGAGCGGCACGGAAACCATGAAGACGAGGACCTGAACGGCCGCCTGAAGCCCTCGCGGCTGGGTGGCATAGTCGCCACCTTTCCACTCGGGGTCTGTGCGGATGTCGTCGCTGACCATCTTGCGAAGCATGCGATTGCGCCCCGCGATCTGCGCAGGCACGGAGGCGAGGGGAACCAGGCCATCCATGAACTTCGGAAACCTTTCTCCCCAGACCCAGCAGTGCATTCCGCCCATCGAGGTCCCGATCACCAGTCGCAGGTGGTCGACGTGGAGCCCCTCTGTCAGCAGCCGATGCTGGGCCTCGACCATGTCGTCGTACGTGTAGCGCGGAAACCGCGCCCTCAAGCCGTTGGAAGGTTTCGACGACTCCCCGTGACCGATTCCGTCGGGAATCACAATGTAATAGCGGGCCGCGTCCAGAAGCTGACCCGGGCCGAAGAGAACGCCGGCGAAGTTGTCCGACAGGAACGCGCGGCCGGACCCGGTCGTCCCGTGGAGGATCAGGACCGCGTTGCGAACGGTTCCGGAAGCGTCGCGCCGCGGCTCGCCGAAAGTGCGGTAGTGAATTTTCAACTCCGGCAGCGTCTCTCCGCTGGCGAAGTGAAAGTCCCGGATCACGAAGTCGCCGGAGGCGGGCTCGGGAGCCGCGGAGGCCCCGGCACTGGCAGCCAGCATCAGCGTGAGTGACAGGATTGCTTTTTTCATCGAATACTCCGGTCATCAATAAGTGACAAGTGACAAGTGACAAGTGAAAAGCTGAGCGCCTCGGACAGTCGGTCGTCAGCTTCTTTTGACTCCTCGCTCATCACTCGTCACTGGTCACTTGTCACTTCCTTATGTCGCTTCCCATTTCCGCGCGAGCCGCCGGGCGGCCGCGAAGAGAACGATCGCGATTCCGATGAGCACGGCGACCTGCGGGACCAGGTGCGAGGTCGGTTCCTCGCGCCAGAACACCTTCTGGAACCCATCGATCGCCCAGGCGTTGATGGTCAACAGGCCGATCTTCTGCATGAATTCCGGCATCAGGAAGCGCGGGAACATGCTCCCGCCCAAGGCCGACATGGCGAGGATCGAAAGATTGGACAGCGCCACTAACTGCATCCGCGAACGGGAGACCGCGGCCAGCAGCAGGCCGAAGGTCGAGGCGGCGAGCGCGGTCGCCACGGTCATGATCAGGAAGCCTCCCCAGTGGCCCCGCATCTCGAGGCCGAAGACCATCGAGCCCCAGACGAACATGACCAGCAGTTGCGTCGCCGCGAGCCAGGCCAGGTAGAGAAGTTTTCCGGCCAGGAGCTTCGTCATGCTCACGCGCGTGGAGAGGATCCGGTCGAGCGTTCCGCTCTCCGCCTCCTCGATCAGGGCACCGCCCGCCCCGGCCGCCGAGAAAAGCAGGAACATGACTCCGATCCCCGCCGCGTAGAAGGCGATCATCGGGTTCTTTCTCTTCTGGCCGAGAACCGCGCGCTGTTCGACGCTCACGAGCCCGGCATTGCTGTCCGTTTCCGAGGTCCGCGGGCCGCCGGTGGACGGAATCGGCCGCTGCTGTCGGATCTGGGCGAGGACCTCTTCCATGCGCGCCCTCTGCTGCGGCGTCAGGCCGCCGCTCCACCGGTCGATCTCGTCCATGCCGCCGCGCGCCATCGATTCCGGCATCGAGGTCATCGCGACCTTCTGGACCAGGCCCGCCAGGACCTGGGGCGCGATCGGATCGCTGGGGTCCGAGAGCAGAATCAGCCGGGGATGCTCGCCCCCCGGCCCAAACCGGATCGGGACCGAGCCGAAGCCTTTCGGGATGACCAGCGCGACGGGGAACTTGCCGGCGCGGACGGCCGCCTCGGCCGTGGCGGCCGTCAAGGGCGCCGGCTTTTCTGTCTTGTTTGTCGATTCGACCTCCGTGGCGACCTTCAACCCCGCTTCGGAGCGGAGCGCCTCGAGAAAGCGCCGGGAGCTGTCGGTTTGATCCTCGTCCACGACGGCCACGGCGATCTTGTTGGTCGTCGAGCGCCCGCTCGCGCTTCCGAAGATCGCGGCGAAGATCGAGAAGAAAACGATCGGCACGACAAAAGACAGAACGAAC
>Ga0070706_100004347_pt1 | contig 13700 bp, 14 predicted proteins | sample KBSK5501metaG_FD_65476 | JGI IMG/M metagenome (GOLD analysis project Ga0070706, IMG submission 65476) | Corn, switchgrass and miscanthus rhizosphere microbial communities from Kellogg Biological Station, Michigan, USA - KBS K5-50-1 metaG | ecosystem: Host-associated > Plants > Roots >...
CCGCGGATCGGGTCATCGTGCTCCACCGCGGAATGGTGCATCTGAGCGGCGCCCCGCGCGACGTATTCGCCCACCCCGAGATGTTGCGCGAGATCGGCCTGGACGTCCCGGTCGTGGCGCTGCTGGCGGACCGCCTTCGAGCCCGAGTTCCCGCCTTTCCCCGGGGGCTGCTCGGCGTGGATGAACTCGTCGATGCGATAGCCGCCCGCGCTCCCGTGCCGCGATGACTGGGCCGGGACCCCTGATCGTGGTTGAGGACCTATGGCACACCTATATGGCGGGGACTCCGTTCGAGCACCATGCGCTCCGCGGGCTCTCGCTCGAGATCCGCGCCGGCGAGATCGTCGGCATCATCGGCCAGACCGGCTCTGGGAAGTCCACGCTGATCCAGTATTTCAACGGACTGATGCGACCCCGGCGCGGGCGCGTGATCGTGGCGGGGCAGAACCTTGGGGCGCGGGACGCGGATATCGGCGCCGTGCGCACGTGCGTGGGGCTGGTGTTCCAGGACCCGGAGGACCAGGTCTTCGAGCGACTGGTCGGGGACGACGTCGCCTACGGCCCCCGTCAACTGGGGCTGCCGTTCGCGGAGATCCGGGAGCGCGTGCGGTGGGCGATGGAGACCGTTGGGCTTCCGTTCGACGCGTTCAAGGACCGGTATACGTTTAGGCTGAGTGGTGGCGAGCTCCGTAAGGCGGCGCTGGCGGGCGTGCTCGCGCTGCGGCCCCGGGTGTTGGTGCTGGACGAGCCGACGTCGGGGCTGGATCCCGGCTCCCGGGAGGAGCTGCGGGCCAGGATCGGTGAGTTTCGTGCGCGCGCGGGCCTGACCCTCGTGCTGGTGTCGCACGACATGGACGAAGTCGCCCGGCTCTGCGACCGGTTGTATGTGCTCCACGATGGGGCGATCGCGGTCACCGGCACACCGCGGGAGGTCTTTCGCGAGCGCGCCCGCCTGGTCGAGCTGGGGCTGGCCCCGCCGGTGCCGGCCCAGGTGATCCAGCGGCTGCGCGAGCGCGGGTACCCGATCGCCGGCGACGGGCTGACCGTCGACGAGGCCGCGCGGGCGATCGCGACCCTCCTCGGCGCCCCGGCATGAGCGAGTTCGAACTGCTCCGGAACATTACGATCGGGCAGTATCTGCCCACCGGATCGTACCTGCACCGGCTCGATCCGCGGGCCAAGATCCTCGCGGCGATCTTCGTCACCGGCGCCGTAAGCTTTACCCCCACCCTCTTCGGCAACGGCTGCCTCATCGCCGGCTGTCTCGCAATCGTGTGGCTCGGGAGAATCCCGTTGTCCTATGCCTTGCGCGGTCTGATCCCCGCGGTTCCGTTTCTGGTGTTCTTCGCCATGCTGCAGCTGCTCTTCTTTGGCCGGAGCTACGATCCGGCGAGCCCCGTCATCTTCGAGTGGGGATGGATCGTCGTGACCGAGGCCGTCGCGCGTCTGGTAGTGATCTCCGCGGTGAGGTTTGTAGAACTGCTGATCGTGACGAGCGTGTTCACGTTGTCGACACGAACCACAGAACTCACGCACGGCATCGAAAGCCTTCTCCGCCCGTTTCGCCGCCTCCGTGTGCCGTCGCATGAACTGGCTCTGGTGGTGACGATCGCCATCCGGTTCGTCCCGACGCTGGCCCTGCAGGCCGAACGCCTCCTCAAGGCGCAGGCCTCGCGAGGAGGGCGCATTGGGGGGAGTCGCTGGCGATTTGTTTCACGCGCCCGCCAGATGCTGCCGGTCCTCGTTCCTCTCTTTGCCTTTGCCCTCAAGCGCGGCGAGGAACTCATCGTGGCCATGGAATCTCGGGCGTACACCGGGGGTGAGGGGCGAACCACGTATATGCAGTTCCAGACCAGTCCGCTCGACTGGCTCGCGCCCGTCGCGGCTCTGGCCTTCCTCGTCGCCATGCTCAGCGCGCCGTTTCCCTTCTGATCCTCAGATCGCGGCCCCACCGAATGGGCAAAACCCGTCTCCGTTCGGTGATGCACGAGGGTGAGAGCAGGGCCCTAGGGAAACGATGGGGAATGGCGATCCGAACCGGCACCTCTCAAGCGGGGAGGGATCAGTACATGCAGGAGACACGGCAGGGTGGGCTCTCGACACGCGGGATTGTTATGGCCGGGATCCTCGCGGCCATCGCGATTTTCCTGGGCGCCAGTCGTCTGGGGTTCATCCCCATGCCGACCGGCGTGAATGCGACGATTATGCACGTCCCAGCCATTATCGGGGGCATTCTCGAAGGCCCAGTCGTGGGCGGCATCATCGGGACCATCTTCGGCTTGTACAGCTTCTTCTACGCCACCATCCCGCTCTTCAAGGATCCCATTGTCGCGATCATTCCCCGCATCTTCATCGGTGTGTTCGCCGCGTGGGCCTATGCGGCTGCCCGTCCCGCCGGTGAGTGGTGGGCCATCGTCGTGGCCGCCGTCGTCGGCACGGTGACGAACACCGTGCTCGTGCTCGGATTCGGCGTGCTCCGCCATTACATCCCGGGCGGGAGGGCGTTCAAGATCGCCCTGGCCAACGGCATTCCTGAGATCATCGTCGCCGTGATCATCTCCCTCGCTGTGCTGCTCTTCTGGAAGCGCGTCGAGACCGGGCCGGCGAAGGCGCGCGTCTAGGGGCGCGGGGTGGCGACCACCGACGACCTCAAGCGGATCGCGGATCTGGCGGGGCTGTCTGCGACTCCCGAGGAGGTGGAGCGGCTGGCCCCGGCTCTCGAGACGCTGTACGCCGATCTCGAACGGTTGCGGGCGCTGCCTCTCGCGGACCTGGAGCCGGCGTTTACGCCTCGGTTGGATCCCGCCGTCCCGTGAACGAGCTCGCGTTCGCGTCGGTCTCGGAACTGGCCGCCCGCATTCGATCCAGGGATCTGTCCCCGGTCGCGGTGGTCGACGCCCTGCTGGCCCGCATCGAGCGGTGTGGGGTCCTCAATGCGTTCATCACGGTGACGGCCGACGCGGCCCGCGCGCAGGCCGCGTCGGCCGAGCGGGAGATCGCCGCCGGCCGGTACCGGGGTCCCCTACATGGCATCCCGGTTTCGCTCAAGGACATCATCGGCACCAAGGGGATCAGGACAACCCGCGGTTCCCGGATCTTTGCCGACCACATCCCCACCGAGGATGCCACCGTCACGGCGCGACTGTATCACGCGGGGGCGGTGCTGTTGGGGAAGAACGCCCTCCATGAGTTCGCCTTCGGGGTGACCACCAACAATCCCCATTACGGGCCGACCCGCAATCCCTGGCGGCTCGACCGCATCCCCGGGGGATCGAGTGGGGGGTCCGGGGCCGCGGTGGCCGCGGGCCTTGGACCCGTGTCGATCGGGACCGACACCGGAGGCAGCATTCGCATCCCGGCGGCGCTCTGCGGCATCGTCGGACTCAAGCCCACGTACGGCCGCGTCAGCCGTCACGGCGTGTTCCCATTGTCGTGGTCCCTGGACCACGTGGGTCCACTGACCCGCACCGTCGAGGATGCCGCTCTGGTGCTCCAGGCGATCGCGGGGCCCGATCCGCGCGACCCGTCGACGCTCGGGCAAACGGTGCCCGAGTTCACTTCGAGGCTCGCCACACCGATCACCGGCCTCCGCGTTGGCGTGCTGACCGACGAGTACCATCGCGAGGTGGCCGACGACGTGCGTGCGCCGTTCCGCGCGGCGCTCGACGTGCTGGCCGAGCGGGGTCTCGATCTGGAAGACGTGGCGTTTCCTCGCGCGAACGAGGCCCGTACCGCCGCGGCCACGGTCCTGTTTGCCGAAGCGGCAAGCGTCCACGAGCGGTGGCTCCGCGACCGGGCCGCCGACTATGGGGTCGACACCCTTGCGCTGCTTCAGCAGGGGCAGTTTATCACGGCGACCCAGTACCTCCGCGCGCAGCGCGTCCGGACCCTGATCGTCAATGAGGTAGGGACGCTGCTCCGGCGATACGCGGCGCTCGTGCTGCCCGCGATCCCCGTGGTCGCCCCGGCGATCGGTCAACCCACCGTGACCCTGGGTGGACGTTCCGGGGAGACGCGAGGCGCGGTGACGCGGCTGGTGCGGCTCATCAACCTTGTGGGACTTCCGGCGATTACGGTGCCGTGTGGGTTTGGGGCGGACGGGCTGCCCGTGGGGCTGCAGGTCGTTGGGCGGGCCATGGATGAGCCGACGGTGCTGGCGATCGCACACGCCTACGAACGGGCGACGCCGTGGCACACCCGGCGGCCTCCGGATCCTCCGGAGCGGATCTAGCCGGAGCTATCGAGCGGCGGGTGCCCCCGGTCGCTGGCCGGTCAGGCGCTGCAGGGCGAGATGCACAGGATACATGACCGGCACGCCCAGCAGAAGCAGGATGACCTCGCTCGCGGTGATGGGTGGGAAGAGGGCCCGAAAGGGCGCTCGCAGCAGCACGGACAGCATCGTGGCCACGGCGCTCCCGATGATCAGCGCGTACAGACCGGCTCCCAGATACGCGTTGATTCGCCCGACCCGCCAACACGCCCACGCGCCGACGAGGTTCGCGAACGGCATCCATACCAGTTCCCAAGGGCCGACGAACGGGCTCGGTAAGTTGCTGAGGAAGTTGCCGAGGACGAACGCCAGGATCAAATGGGGCTCCCAGATCACGAGCGGCTTGAGGCTCTCGGCGAGCCGAAACTGCAGTGGGCCGTAGGAGGCCGGGGCCAGCAGGTACGTGAGCGCAGCGTACGCCGCGGCTACGACGCCGATCTCTGCGAGCCGGACCGTGCTGTGTTTCACGGTGACGGTGCGGGCCACCGGGCGCGAACGACCGTGTGGACCCCCCCTCGGATGCGATAGTCCAATTCGAGCTCCATCCACTGAGGCGCGCACGCGTGAACGAGATCCCCAAGGATCCGGTTCGCCGCATGCTCCTGATAGATCCCCACGTTCCGGTAGGACAGCAGGTAATACTTGAACGAGCGGAGCTCGAGCACCTGAGTGTTCGGCACGTATCGGACGGCGATTGTGCCAAAATCGGGGAGCCCCGACCAGGGGCAGACCGCGGTGAACTCGTCGGTCGAGATCTCCACGACCGCGGGGGATCCAGGGTACTCGTAAGGAAACGTCTCGAGCAGGTCGAGCCGGATTTCCCGGGGATCCCGGATTTCGAGGCGCAGTAGCCCGGACGGCGGCTCGGGGCGAGGCCTGTCTGGTGTCACGGCCGGAGGCGGGTCCGGTCGCGTGCGGGATTCCGGTTTTCGGGCCATGGCCCGTTCATCCCTCCGAACAATTGACCAGGGCGCACCTCTATAATACAATAGAGGAACTTCAGATGCAGACCAGCTCAAAAGCGCGTTCGTCGACGGCGGGAGAGCGCGGGCTCTCCCGTTGTGTGTGTCCCCTGGGCGCCCACGGCGCAAACCTCGGTGGGTGGGTGTGATGGCGGGAGGATCACGGGCAGCTGGCTTCGATGGTCTGGTGGATCCGCGGCTCCAGCGGGCGATCCGCGAGCTCGGCTGGACCGCCCCGACCCCGATTCAGTCGCAGGTCATCCCGTATCTGAAGACCGGACGGGACCTCGTCGCGAGGGCCGAAGCCGGTTCCGCGCGTACCGCCGCGTTCGGGATCCCCATGCTGCAGCGATTGGATCCCCGCAGCAAAGCCGTCCAGGGCCTCGTGCTGGTGCCGAGCAGGGATCTGGCCAAGAAAGTGGCCGTCGACCTGGGCACGCTCGGGGCATACACGCGCCTCCGGATCGTGGCGATCTCTGAAGGCGAGCCTTCGGCCAGACAGGTCGCCCATCTTCGAGACAAACCCCACATCGTCGTTGGGACCCCGGGCCGGGTCCTCGATCACCTGGGACGCGGCACTTTGACACTGCGGAGCGTCACCCTCCTCGTGCTGGACGCCGCCGATCGGATGCTGGAGATGGGTTTCCGGTCCGACGTAGAACAGATCCTTGTCCGCACCCCGTCCACACGCCAGACGGCGCTGTTCGCTTCGACGATCCCCGACCCCGTCCGGGCGATGGTCGGGCGGTACCTCCGGAACCCCATCTACGTCGCGCTGACGACACGAGAGACAAGGGCGGTCGCGACAGGCGAGTAGACGGAGGAGGGTTGTGGGGGGATGGTCGCCAACATCCTCTCGACTCAGCGCACAAGGCGGTCCGGCGGAGGTGGAGTCGTGAACGAGTCGCAACGAGCGGGGGACATCCAAGTCTCCGCCCCCGACAACGACCGCTTCGGTTTCTCGCGTTTCGCCAGCCATCCGTTCTTCGAAGAGGTGAACCGGTGGTTGGTGGAGCGGGTCGCTTCGCTGGGTTCCCGCTTTGTCGACCTGGCGTGCGGGCCGGGGGCGGTGACGGAGCTCATCGTCCAGGCGATGCGGGAGCGCCGCCGCGGCCTCATCTATGCCGTCGATCCGTCCCTCTCCGAGCTCGAGCGCGCCAGGCGACGGATTACGTCCAGCTTCGTGCAGTTCATCCAGGGCAGCGCAGAGAATCTCAGCCGCCTCGTTCCGCAGGTGGACGTGGTTGTCTTTTGCAATGCGATCCACCTGATCCGGGACAAGAGTCACGTCCTGACAGAGATCCGCAAGGTCCTCGGTTCTGGAGGGACGCTGGCGTTCAACACCACGTTCTTCAGGGGCTGCTATCCCTCGGGCACCGAGCGCTTCTATCGCTACTGGATCCTGCGAGCCGCCCAGTATCTCCGCGAACGCGGGATCTCGGTGTTGCGACACGACCGGGCAGAGAGTTTGGAATGGGTCACGCCTGAGGAGTACGGGGCCCTGGTGAGGCAGGCGGGTTTCGTGGAGACGACGTGGCGGCTCCACGAGGTGACGCTCTCTCCGGAGAGCCTGGAGGATATCGGCCAGTTTTCGCTATTCGTTCAGGGCGCTCTCCCTCAGGTACCGCTCGAAATCGGGGCGGACGCGCTGGCTCAGGCCGTGCGCAAGGCAATGGAGGACGCCAAGATCCAAGGCGGCGTTCCCCGCTTTTGGCTCCAGTTCATCGCTCGCGCGCCCGCCTAGCCTAAATCGGCCGGTCGATCGCCTCCTTTTAGATTCGCCGGGCCAAAATCGGTGGTCGCCCGGCACAAATCCCCAAGCTTGAATAAATCTTCACGTGCAGTAGATACTATCTGCCTCTTCCATTGGCCAGCGATCTGTGGTATAATTCCCGCTAGTTGATGGTCCGCACCGACGGTGCGGGCCTTTTCGCTTGAGGGGGGATCTCGTGGGATATCTTCACCATCTCGAGTGCACCCGGTGCGGCGAGCGGTACTCCCCGAACGAACTCCACAACACCTGTTCCAAGTGCGGCAAGGTTCTATTCGCCCGGTATGATCTCGACCGGGTGCGCGCCGATGTGCCTCGTGAGGCCCTGGCGGGTCGCGAGCCCACGATGTGGCGGTACCGTGAGGTCATGCCGGTCGCGAATCCGGCCAACGTTGTGACGCTCGGGGAGGGTATGACGCCCCTCCTGCCCCTGCGGGAGATCGGACGCCGGCTGGGTCTCCGCCACGTGTACGTGAAGGAGGAGGGGTTGAATCCGACCGGTTCGTTCAAGGCCCGCGGGTTGTCGGCCGCCGTGAGCAAGGCGAAAGAACTGGGAGTACAGACGGCGTCGATGCCCTCGGCGGGGAATGCCGGGTCCGCGGCGGCGGCATACTGCGCGAGGGCGGGGATAGAAGTGTATCTGGTGATGCCGGTCGACGTGCCTCACGTGAACCAGGCTGAGTGCGCCATCTACGGCGCGCACACCTATCTGATCCGCGGGTTGATCAACGACGCGGGCCGGAGTCTTCGCGAGCAGAGCAAGGCGGAGGGCTGGTTCGATATGTCGACGCTGAAAGAGCCGTACCGCGTCGAGGGGAAGAAGACGATGGGGTACGAGCTGGCCGAGCAATTCAACTGGAGCCTCCCCGACGTGGTCATCTATCCCACCGGCGGCGGGACCGGCATCGTGGGAATGTGGAAGGCGTTCAGCGAGATGGAGGCTCTTGGGTGGATCGGCAGGCACCGGCCGCGGATGGTGATCGTGCAGGCTGCGGGGTGCGCCCCCATGGTACGGGCGCACCAGAACGGCAGCGATCACGCAGAGCCCTGGCAACACGCGCACACGATCGCCGCCGGCCTGCGCGTGCCAGAAGCGATTGGGGACTATCTGATCCTGCAGGCCGTCCGCGACAGCGGCGGGACGTCGTACGCGCTCACCGACGAGCAGATCCTGGCCGACATGCGGGAGCTCGCCTCGGCGGAGGGGTTGTTTGCCTGCCCGGAAGGCGCCGCGACGTACGGCGCGCTCCGGGCGATGGTCCGCGAAGGGCGGGTGGCGGCCGACGAGCGGGTGGTGCTGTTCAACACCGGTGCCGGGCTCAAGTACGTTGATCTCCTCAAGCCCGAGCTCCCCACGTTCGAGCCGGCGCATCCGCCGGCGGCGCTGGGAGGCCTGAGGTAACCATCGCCACCCGCAAGCCTCGACCCGGCGGGCGCCTCCACGCCCACCGCGCGTCCCCGCCGTGGGACGAAGCGCGGGCGGCTGCGGAATCCTTGTCCGTGCTGCGCGGTGTCCTCGATGACCCGGTCGGGCGGCTGTGGCGCGAGCTGGTGGAGGCGCTCGCCTCCCGGCCGTCGTCCGGCGCGCGTGTTGCGCACGCGTTCGGGCGGTTGTTTACCCTCCTCGCGGGCGAAGCCGAACTGGCGGGGGAGCTGCTCATCGGTGACGCCTGGCAACACCACCTACTCGGGCGCTTGGTGGAGGACGAGAATCCGTTCAGCCTGAAAGCGGAGCGCGCGGGGCGCCGCGCGATCGGGCCGGCCCTGCTCAGGCAAACCCAAGCAGATCTCGCCGCCCTCCAGCGCTGTTATCGTTTGGACGGGGCCGTGATCGCCCGCGGGGTGGTCCGCCTCACCGGGGTCCCTCCGCCGTCCTGGAAGGGATTCCGGCCGCTTCCGACACGTGGAACGCCCTCCGCCCGGCGCCGGATGATGCTGCGCATCGCCGCGGCCCGCGCGTGGAGCCGGGTCGCAGGTGATCTCGCCGACTATTTTGCGGGATACGGCGTCGGGCTCTTCGCGCGATACCGCGCGTTTCGGTGGATTCACGACGGCCACGGTCGAGGTCACTTGGAGGGCGTGGCCGAGCCGGACCCCGTGCGGCTCGACGACCTCGTGGAGTACGAGGTGGAGCGCCAGCCCATCGTGGACAACACCCGGCAGTTCGTGGCCGGCCTGCCCGCGAACAACGTGCTGCTCTACGGGGACCGGGGTACCGGGAAGTCATCGACCGTGAAAGCGTTACTGAGCGAGTTTCAGGACCAGGGTCTGCGCCTAATCGAGGTGGCCAAGGAGCACCTGGCGGATTATCTCCAGATCGTCGCGCCGCTCAGAACCCGGCGGGAGCGATTCATCCTGTTCGTGGACGACTTGTCGTTCGAGGAGCACGAGACGCAGTACAAGGCCCTCAAGGCAGCGCTAGAGGGGAGTTTGGAAGCTCGCCCGGAGAACGTCGCCTTGTACGCCACCAGCAACCGGCGGCGCCTGGTGCGAGAGCGGTTCGGCGATCGCACGGGGCCGGTCCAGGACGACGACGTGCACATCGAAGAAACCGTGCAGGAAAAACTCTCACTCGCCGACCGGTTCGGGATTCACGTGCCGTTCTTGATCCCCGACCAGGAGCGCTACCTCGAGATCGCCACGGTGCTCGCGGCGCGGTACGGGACCGGCCTGCCGCGCGAGGAGATCCGGCGCCGGGCGCTGTTGTGGTCCCAGTGGCACAATGGACATTCGTGCCGCACCGCCCGCCAGTTCGTCGACGCGTTGCGCGGCGAGCTCGCGTTGTCCCCGCTTCGAGGATCGCGCCGCGCCTACACGGGGCGGGCGCGCCGCCCGCGCTAGGCCCGGATCTGCTGCACCAGCTCGATCAGCGTCCCACCGGTTGCCGTCGGGTCGAGGAACACGCTGAGCGTGTTCCCGGGCGCGCGTTGGGGGCGGACGTCGAGCATATCCACGCCCGAGGCGACGAGCACCCGCACGGCTTCGCGGAGGTCGACCACCTCGAGCGCGAAGTGGTGAGTTCCTTCTCCCCTGTCCCTTAGCGCCGCCGCCCACGGCGTGTCGTCGCGCAACGGCTGAATGAGTTCCAGCAGCGTCTCTCCCGCGTGGAGGAACGCCACCCGGGCGGCGCCTCGAAATTCCTCAAGCGCGACGGGGTCGAGCCCGAGCGCCCGCTGATACGTTTCCGCCGCTGCCTCCGCGTCGTGTACGACGATGCCGACGTGGTGGACTCGGATGACCCCCGGGATCTCGGGCAGCGCCGCTGCGGGCCGGTCGGCGGGCACGTCGATCTGCGGTGAGGCTACCGCGACGCCGTCCGCGGGGAATTGACGAGGGAGCGTGGAGGCTCCCCGGAGAGCGCTCTCACGACTTCCTCGGTGGCTTTCCGTTGCAGCTCCTCAACGGATTCCTCGGAGTAGAAGGCCACGTGCGGCGTGAGGATGACGTGGTCGAACCGCTGCAGCGGATGGTCCCGGCCCGGGGGCTCGCGCTCCAGAACATCCAGCGCCGCCCCCGCAATCCAGCCTTCCTCGAGGGCCCGGACGAGCGCCGATTCGACCACCAGCGGACCCCGCGCCGTATTGATGAGGTAGGCGCTCCGCTTCATGGCGCGGAGCTGGGGTTCGCCGATCAGCCCGCGTGTCTGCGGCACAAGCGGGGCGTGGACGGAGACGAAGTCGGATTCCGCGAGCAGCGTGGCCAGCTCCACCTTGCGTACGCCGCGCGCGCGCATCTCGTCGTCGCCGACGAACGGGTCAAATGCCAGGAGCGTCATCCCGAGCGGTCCCGCTTTCTCCGCGAGCCGCCGCGGGATCTTTCCGAACCCCACGAGTCCGAGCACCCGCCCGCGCAGCCGGTGAATGGGCGCGGCATCTTTCGCCTCCCACCGTCCGGTCCGGACGCGGCCGGAGAGCATCGGCACTCGGCGCGCGCAGGCGAGGACGAAGGCCAGTGCGTGGTCGCTGACCTCGTCGACACAGTAGTCCGGGACGTTCGTGACGGCAATCCCCTTTGCCGAAGCCGCCTCGAGGTCGACGTTGTCGACGCCAATCCCGTACCGGGCAATGATCCGGCACCGCGCCATCCGCTCGATGACCCGGCGGGTGATGGGAGCGTAGCAGACCAGCAGCGCGTCCGCCCCGGCCACGGCGTCCAGCAGCTCCGCCTCCGAGGTCGCCTGCAGCGTTGTGATCGAGGCCCCAATAGCTCCGAGGAGTGCCTGCTCGATGGCCAGGGACGCAAACACGTGATCCGTGATGAAGACGCTGTACACGGCCGCGACTCTCTCCTTGAACGGCGGGCGGGGGGATCCGCCACGCGGTTCCCGCCAGGCGGTTCCCATTGTAGCAAACGCCGGACCTGAAGGAATGCCCTCGCGAGGGTCCGAAGTCAGGATTTCGTATCCAAAATATCCTGTGAGGGCCGGGTCCTGGCGCTCCGACAGCTCCGGTTCCCAGACATCGACGCCGCCGGCGCGACTCCGGACCCGGCCGGCACGGGCCGGCGAAAGACTCCGCCTGCGGAGCCCGATGTGCTGGTTCCAGACGTTCTTCGTGGGCGGAGGACGATTCAGGAGATCGTCGCCGAGGCGTTGCGGGACGCCATCGTGACCGGCCGCCTGAAGGTCGGCGCGCGGCTTCACCAGGACGGGATCGCGTCGAAGCTGGGCGTCAGCCGAATGCCCGTTCGGGAGGCCCTGCGGCAGCTCGAATCGGAAGGGTTGGTCGTGTTTACGCCCCACCGCCGCGTCTCGGTGGCGGCGCTGACCACACAGGAACTGCGCGAGATCTACGAGATCCGCAGCGCGCTTGAGATCCTGGCCCTCGATCTTGCGGTGCCCCGGCTCTCCGCGAAAGAGTTCGCTCGACTCGGCATCTTGCTCGCGCACATGGACCGGGTGACCGATCCCGGTCGGTGGCTCGATTTGAACCGGACGTTTCACGGCACCCTCTACCGCGCGTCGGGCCGCGTTCGCCTCTGCGCCCTGATCGATTCGCTCCGCGGCAATGTCGAACGGTACCTCCGGATTTACGTGTCGACCGTGGAGCGCCGCGCACAGGCGCAGGCCGAGCATCGCCGGATCCTCCGGGCGTGTCGCCGCGGGCAGGCCGCCGAGGCAAAGAAGGCGCTTCGCCTGCATCTCAGCGGGACGGTCGATCAACTCGAAGCGTTTCTTCGCGACCGCACGGCCGTGCCTTAGTGCGCGTCTACCTGACCCAGCCCATCGCCGAGGAGGCCCTGGCCCGACTCCGGGAGGCTGCCGAGGTGGCGATGAACGACGATCCTCTGCACATGGTGACACGGGAGGAGCTCGTCGCAGGCCTCCGCCGGGCGGATGTGCTGTTCTGTCTCCTCCACGATCGGGTGGATGCCGGCGTGCTGGAGGCCGCCCCCGAGTTGCGTCTCATCGCGTCGATGGCCATTAACCCGGCCAACGTGGACGTGCCGGCGGCGACCGCGAGAGGGATCCCGGTCAGCGTGATCCCGCCGCTCGTCACGGAGGCGACCGCCGACGTGACGTTCGCGTTGCTGCTGGCCGTGGTCAGGCGCGTGGTGGAGGCGGATGGGGTGCTTCGCTCCGGGGTCTTTCCCGGCTCTCAGTCGTCGTACCTCGTCGGCGGCACCGTGCACGGCAAGGTCCTCGGGATCGTCGGGCTGGGTGGGATCGGGACGGCGATGGCGCGCCGCGCGCGCGGGTTTGGGATGCCGGTGCTGTACACGAAGCGGCACCGCCTCCCGGCGGCGGCGGAGCGAGATCTCGGGGTGACGTTCGTGCCGCTCGACCGTCTGCTTGAGGATGCGGATGTGGTATCCATCCATGCTCCCCAAACCCCCGAGACCCACCACCTGATCGGTGAGCGGGAGCTCCGGCGGATGAAGCCCACCGCGTATCTCATCAACACGTCGCGCGGCCCCCTGGTCGATGAGGCGGCGCTCGTCCGCGCCTTGACGGAGGGATGGATCGCCGGCGCCGGGCTGGACGTCTATGAGCATGAGCCGCGCGTGTCCCCAGGGCTCATCGGGCTCAAGAACGCGGTCCTCACCCCCCACATCGGGAGCGCGGAGCGGGAAACCCGCGAGACGATCGCCGGTGTGGTCGTGGACAACATCCTGGCGTTTGCCCGCGGGGATCGACCGCCGAACGTGTTCAACCCGGAGGTGTACGCCCGGTGAGCACGGGAGGGCGAGGCGAAGGATGGGCGCGGGGCGCCGCCGGCGTGGATTACGAGGCTCGGGTCGACATGGGGACGCTGCGCGCGGGGCGGCTGGCGCGCGCCTACCAGGCCATGGCCGCGTCCCGGCTCGACGCCGTCTTGGTCTGGAAGGAAGAGAACGTTCGCTACCTCACCAGCCTCCGCCCGCAGGTGATCGCGGGGAAGACCGGCGTGTTGAACGGGGCGTTGCTGCCGCGGGAGGGGGCCCCGATCTTGTTCGTCTCCGGGGGCGATCGGGACCGGGCCGAGGCGACGATGCCCTGGATCGCGGAGTGTCACCCGATCCCCATCTTGGAGGAGGCCGGCCTGGTCCGCCACTTCGCCTCGGAAATCGTGCCCGGGGTGCTGGCCCGCCACGATCTGACCCATGGGACGATCGGCACCGACCTGACGAGCAAGGTCCTGGCGGATGCGTTGCCGGAGTTCTGCGCCGGCGTCCGATGGGTCGACGGCGATGCGACAATGCAAGCCGCGCGCCGCAT
>Ga0070706_100004348_pt1 | contig 13690 bp, 8 predicted proteins | sample KBSK5501metaG_FD_65476 | JGI IMG/M metagenome (GOLD analysis project Ga0070706, IMG submission 65476) | Corn, switchgrass and miscanthus rhizosphere microbial communities from Kellogg Biological Station, Michigan, USA - KBS K5-50-1 metaG | ecosystem: Host-associated > Plants > Roots >...
GAGCAGCGCATGCCACCTCTCTGGTGTTGAACGAAGCCAACCTACTGGCTGTGGGGCGACACAGCCTCGGTGCAAAACCGTAGAAGCCCCTTCCCTTTAGGGATGGGGAGTCGTCACTTGGCAACGACGGTCGCGCCGTTTGGCGCATGGAAGTCGCCGATCTCGGCGGAGCTACTGGCCTCGGCGGGCGTCGCGCTGGCGCAGATCGAGTTGGACGGCGACGATATCTACTGGCTGGAGTCGCGCCCGCAGGAGGGCGGCCGCAGCGTCGTCGTGCGCCGCACGCCCGATGGCCAGCGGCACGATGTGACGCCGCCCGGCTTCAACGCGCGCACGCGTGTCCACGAGTACGGCGGCGGCAGCTATGCCGTCGCGAATGGCACCGTCTACTTCACCAACTTCGCCGACCAGCGCATCTATCGGCAGGACGACGGGGGAGCGCCGCGTGCGCTGACGCCGGAGGGGCCGCTGCGCTTCGCGGACTTCGTGATGGATGCAGACCGCCGCCGTTTGATCGGCGTGCGCGAGGATCACACCGAGTCCAGCCTGCAGCCGAAGAACACGCTGGTGGCCGTCGCACTCGATGGCGACGAAGCTGGTGGCACGGTCCTGGCCTCCGGCAACGACTTCTACTCGTCGGCGCGCCTCAGCCCGGACGGCGCACGACTGGCCTGGCTCACCTGGAACCATCCCAACATGCCGTGGGACGGCACCGAGCTCTGGGTCGCGGAGATCGCGGCCGACGGCAGCCTGGCAGGCGGCGAGCGGGTGGCCGGCGGCGCGCGTGAGTCCATCTTCCAGCCGGAGTGGTCACCCGACGGCACGCTGCACTTCGTCTCCGACCGCAGCAACTGGTGGAACCTCTACCGCTGGCGGGACGGGCAGATCGAGCCGCTGCACCCGCTGGCGGCGGAGTTCGGCGTGCCGCAGTGGCAGTTCGGCTTCACGACATCTGGCTTCGCGGCGCCGGAGACGATCGCCTGCGCCTACACGGCCGAGGGCACCTGGCGCCTGGCGCGGCTGGATACCCGCTCCGGCGCGCTGACGGCATACGCGCTGCCCTACACGCGCATCAGCGGCGTGCGAGTGACGCCCACCCACGCGCTCTTCCTAGCTGGCTCGCCCGCGACGTTCACCGCCGTCGTCCGGCTGGAGCTTGCCTCCGGCGCCACCGAGGTGCTGCGCGAGTCTACCACCACTGATATCCCGCACGCCTACTTCTCCGTGCCTCAGGCCGTCGAGTTCCCCACCGAGCACGGCCTGACCGCCCACGGCTTCTTCTATCCCCCCACCAATCCAGATTTCGCGGCGCCCGCCGGCGAGAAGCCGCCGCTGTTGGTGCTGAGCCACGGCGGGCCCACCAGCGCCACCGAAGCCATGCTGAGCCTCGGCTACCAATACTGGACCAGCCGCGGCTTCGCCCTGCTGGATGTCAACTACGGCGGCAGCACCGGCTACGGCCGCGCCTATCGCGAGCGGCTCAACGGGCAGTGGGGCGTAGTAGATCTGGACGACTGTGTCAACGGCGCGCAGTATCTGGTCGCGCGCGGGCTGGTGGACGGCGACCGGCTGGCGATCCGCGGCGGCAGCGCCGGCGGGTACACCACGCTCTGCGCGCTGACCTTCCGCGATCTCTTCAAGGCCGGCGCCAGCCACTTCGGCATCAGCAACCTCGAAGGCGACTTCCTCGAGACGCACAAATTCGAGTCGCACTACAGCGTCTCGATGGTCGGGCCGTATCCCGAGCGGCAGGATGTCTATTACGCGCGCTCGCCGATCCACTTCGCCGACCGCATCACCTGCCCGGTGATCTTCTTCCAGGGGCTGGACGACAAGGTGGTGCTGCCCGGCCAGTCCGTGAAGCTGGTCGAGGCGATGAAAGCGAACGGCGTGCCGGTGGCGTACCTGGCGTACGAGGGCGAGGGGCACGGTTTCCGCAAGGCCGAAAACATCCGGCGCACCGCCGAGGCCGAGCTGTATTTCTACTCACGCGTCTTCGGCTTCCCGCTGGCAGAGCCGGTCGCGCCAGTGGAGATCGCGAATATGCCCTAACCCAAAGGGAGTGCCTGTTACTTTGGGAGGCACCCCTCGTCCTGACATACAGTAGGGAACACGCCCGCGCGAAGGTTTGTGTGATGGTGGTGGCGGCAGCGGCGCGCGGGCATAGTTTCCCTTCGCACTCATCCTTCATCCGGCGGCGCGGCTCTCACAACTGAGGGCCGCGCCGCTGCGTTATGACCGCTCGCCCCCGCCAGCTCGCGCAGCCTCCGCAGCAGAAAGCGCCGCTCGATGGCGTTCTCGCAGAGGTCCAGCGCGCGCTGATATTCCGCCCGTGCCTCCTCCAGCCGCCCCGCGCGCCGCAAGAGATCCGCGCGGGCCGCGTGATACAGGTGATAGTGAGCGAGCGCGTGCTCCAGCTGGAAGCAGTCCAGCAGATCTAGCCCACGCGCCGGGCCGTCCGCCATCGCCACTGCCACCGCCTGGTTCAGCTCCACCACCGGTGAGGGCGTCATGCGCACGAGCCGAGCATAGAGCAGCGCGATCTGCTGCCAGTCCGTCTCCTCTGGGCGCGCGGCCTGCCCATGCAGGGCGGCGATGGCGGCCTGTATCTGATACGGTCCCGGCCGGCGCAGCGCCAGTGCGCGGTCCAGCACTGCTATGCCTTCGGCCATCTCGTCGCGGTCCCACTGCGTGCGGTCCTGCTCTTCGAGCACCACCAGGTCGCCCGCCGCGTCCACCCGCGCGCGCCGCCGCGCGTCGTGCAGCAGCAACAACGCCAGCAGCCCCAGCGCCTCCGCATCGTCATCCAGCGCCGGCTCGCGCGCGATCAGCTCTACCAGCACGCGCGCCAGGCGAATCGCCTCCGCGCAGAGCTCGTAGCGCAGCAGCGTGTCACCGGCCGTCGCGGTGTACCCCTCGTTGAAGATCAAGTACAGCACGGCCAGCAGCCCATCCATGCGCTCGGGCAACAGGTCCACAGGCGGCACTCGGTACGGGATGCCAGCGTCGTGGATCTTGCGCTGCGCGCGCACCAGGCGCTGTGCCATCGTCGGCACCGGCACCAGGAACGCGCCGGCGATCTCCGGCGTCGTCAGGCCTCCCAGCGTGCGCAGCGTTAGCGCCACCCGCGCCTCCAGCGCCAGCGCCGGATGGCAGCACGTGAACAGGAGCTTGAGCCGCTCGTCGGGGTACGCCGGCTCTTCCGGCGCCGCGGCCGCCTGCGCCTCATCCCGCTCCAGCTCGGCCACCGCCTGCAGCACATCGTGCTTGCGCGCGAAGGTGCTGTCGCGCCGCAACCGGTCGATGGCGCGTCGTCGCGCGATGGTGGTCAGCCACGCCGGGGGATTGCGCGGCACGCCTTCCTTGGGCCAGCGTTGCAGCGCCAGCACCAGCGCATCCTGTAAGGCATCCTCCGCCAGGGTGAAGTCGCGCACTGTCGCGATCAGCGCGGCGAGGATCTGGCCGGACTGCTGGCGAAAGGTATCCTCGATGACGTGCGAGACACTCTGCATGCCCTACCCCGGTGGAGGCGGAGCCACCGCGCACGATGGCCCCGCTGGGAACGCACTAGTTGAACTCCATCACCGGGCGCACTTCGATGCTGCCATAGGCGGCGCCGGGAATGCGCGCGGCGATCTTGATGGCGTCGTCCAGATTGTCGGCCTTGACGAGATAGAAGCCGCCAAGCTGCTCTTTCGTCTCGGCGAAGGGGCCGTCCGTCGTGAGGGTCTGACCCTCGCGCAGGCGCACCGTGGTCGCGGACGACGTGGGCAGCAGCGCCTCGCCGCCGGCGATCTGCTCTTTGAATTGTTCGCCGAACGCCGTATAGGCCACCATTGTGGCCTCTTGCTCCTGCTGGCTCGCCTGGCTGTCCGCTGTCTCATTGGTGTAGATCAACAACGCGTACTGCATGCTGTGCCTCCTCGTGGTGACGTGAACGCTCTCTCGCGACGGGCCAACTGCCCATCAACACTACGTCGAACGGGAGCGGCCAATTCGACACCAGGCGCGCGGTGATATGTGCACGTCCGCGCACGGACGGCCTCGTTCCCAGGACCGGGCAACCGGTCCCAACCGCAAATAGGGCGCTAGCCAAACCACCCGTTGAAGTATCCATGCGTCACCAAGAGCCAGACGAGACCAAAGCTGCCCGCGCACCCGACCGCCAGGCCGATGCCGAGGCTGCGAGTCGAACGGATAACGAGCAGCGGCACGATGAGCAGGACATTACCGCAGAAGAGGCCTGGGCTCACGGCCACTGCCAGCAAAGCGAACGTCAGCCCGATGATGCCAGGGATAGCAGCTACGAGGATGCCGGTTTCCGCCAGCAGCACAGGTCCCAACCCGAGCAGACTCCCCAGAGCAAAGCGCAACGCCGCGGCGACGGCAGGACTAAGTCTGCTGAGCGGCTCATCTGGCCACACGGTGTCGCTCCTCGAGTTGGGCCGAAGAATATCACCGATGGCACGAGTGGGCCTACATTCGGCCGTGCAGACAGCATAGCGCATGAGTGTTAACTTCTTGACCTCCATGTGCATGTGTGCCGCCTTTGTGGCCGGAGCTTACCAGAACGCTCGGACAGATGCGCCGACCTGTAAGATCACCTAATGTCGCTGTAATGTTCCAGTAGCCTGTTGGCGCTACAGTGGCACGTGTCTACCTGGGTCCTGGCGCCTCCGCTGGGGACCAGACCGCGAGGCCGCGACGCGTGTGTACGCAAGGCCCCACCGAACAGCCGGGAGTGCTGGGCAAATGGACAGGGGCGGGCGCATGAGCGCGACGAACCGCCCCACCACTGATGCATCGATATACGATATACGAGAGAGCGCAGGCGACCAATGCAGACCGAGATGCCGGCTGAACAGACCCCGCCCCTTGCTCGGGGGAGAGATATGACACAGCGTGTCAAGCTGGCGACCCGATCCTCGCCTGCGGACGAGGGCGACCCGACGGGGCCCGCGGAGCAGGCGACGCATCCACCAGAGAGCGAGCGGCTATTACGGACGGTATTCGAACGGGCGGATGTCGGCCTCGCTCTCGTCAGTCTGGAGGGGCGCTGGCTGCGCGTCAACCCGCGGCTCGGCGAGCTCCTCGGCTACAGCCGCGACGAGCTCGCGACGCTCACCTGCCAGGACCTCACCCATCCCGACGACCGCGAGACCAATCTCGTGAACTTCCAGCGCCTGCTGGCAGGCAAGCTGGAGACGTACGACACCGATCAGCGCTACGTCCGCAAGGATGGCGTGCCGGTCTGGGTCCACCTCACCGCCTCGCTTGTACGGACTGCGGATGGCGCGCCGGACCACGTTATCGTGACGGCGCAGGATATCACCGAGCGCAAGGCAATGCAGGCCCTGACCGACTCGGCCCTCTCCTCTCTGGCGCTCGACGACCTGGTGGGAGAGCTGCTCGACCGCCTGGTGGCGGTAATGGGTGTGGACCACGTCGCCATCTTCCAGCTTGAGGAGGGCGGCCGGACGCTGACCTTGCGGGCAGCCTGCGGTGAGCAGGGAGGGGCAGTCGGCCAGGTGCAGCTCCCGGTGGGACGCGGGGTCGCCGGCCGCATCGCGGCGAACAGGGAACCCTTGATCGTGGACGACATGTCCAACGTCGACACGGTGTTCCCCTGGCCGCGGGAGCACCTGCGCTCGGTCGCCGGTGTGCCGCTGCTGGTGGAGGATCATGTGAAGGGCCAGGTGGAGGATCAGCGGAAGGACCCGGGGAAGCGCCATCCGGTGAGCCGGCTGGTGGGGGTGGTCCTGGTAGGCAACGCTGCGCCGCGCCGTTTCACGGACGCGGACGTGCAACTGCTGCTGCACGCGGCTGACCGTATCGGCCTGGCGGTCGATCGCGCCCGCCTGTACGCCGCCGAGCAGGACGCCCGGCAGCGGGCGGAGGCGGCGCTGGCGCGGGCGCAGGCGAGCGAGGCGCAGGCGAGCGAGCGCGCCGAGCAGCTGCACACCATCCTGGAGACCATGACCGATGGGGTAGCGGTGACCGACGCGGAGGGCCGCTACCTGCAGACCAATCGTGCGTTCCGCGAGCTGCACGCGGCGGATCGCCTGCCGGGCTTCGACGCTATGTTGCCTGCCGAGCGAGGCCGTCTCTTGGAGGTGCGGGACCTTGCCACGGGCGCGCCGCTTCCCAGCGACCGTAGCCCTGTGGGGCGCGCACTGCGTGGGGAGATGGTCGCGGGGCCGGACGCGGACCTCCGCGTGCGCGCGTTCGATGGCCGAGAGCTAACGGTGAACGCCAGCGCGGCGCCACTGCGCGACGGCGCGGGGCACGTGGTGGGCACCGTCATGGTCGTGCGTGACGTGACCTGGCGCCGGCAGCTGGCGCACGAGCGCGAGGCGGCGCGCGTGCAGGCCGAGCGCCAGGCCGACCAGCTGGACCGCATCTTCGAGGCGGCCGCGGATGGGCTGATCGTCTGGGACGCGGAAAGGCAGCAAGTGCGGGAGAACGCGGCGGCCCGCCGCATCCTGGGCCTGGACGCCGCTCCGCCCGGCTACTCCCAGCTGCCGGTGCGCGAGCGTTTGGCGCTCTTGGCGGCCCGTGACGAGCAGGGTCGCCCGGTAGCCATCGAAGAGTGGCCGATCATGCGCGCTCTCAGTGGAGATGTGGAGGCCAGGACAAGGGCACAGACGCGCGACGTCCGGATGCGCGCGCTGGATGGGCGGGAGGTCGAGGTCACCTTCAGCACGACGCCGCTGCGCGACCGGGAGGGCCACTTCGTGGGGGCCGTGAGCGTGATACACGACCAGACGGAGAGCCGGCGCCTGGAGCGCGAGCGCGCGGCAGCGCACGCCGACGAACTGGCGGCACGCGAGGCGAGCCAGCGCATGGAGCAGTTCCTGGCCACCGCCGCCCACGACCTGCGCACGCCGCTCACCACCACCGTCGGCTTCATTGACCTGGCGGACCGCCAGTCCGAGCGACTGGCAGCAGCGGCGCGGGAAGAGTATCCCGCGCTCGCCCGCCAGATCGCGACCGTGCGCGACCGTTTGGAGGACGCGGACCAGAGCGCGGCGCGGTTGGCGCGGCTGCTGACGCTCCTCTTCGACACGGCGACGATCCGCACGGACGGGCTGGAGCTCCATCGGGCGCCGCTCGACCTGGCGGCGCTGGTGCGCCAGCAGGTGGAGGCGCTGCGCGTGGCGACGCCCAGGCGAACCATCCGCCTACACACGCCGATGGACAGTGCGCCAATCCCTGTCATCCTGGTGGTCGCGGCAGACGCCGACCGCATCGGGCAGGTGGTGGTGAACTACGTGACGAACGCGCTCAAGTACTCGCCGCCAGACCAGCCAGTCGACGTCACCGTTGCCGCCCGCGGGAGCCGAGCACGCGTGGCGGTGTGCGACCGGGGGCCAGGCATTCCAACGGCGGAGCGGGCGCGCGTGTGGGAGCTCTTCCACCGGGTGCCGGGGGCCACAGCGCAGGACAGGACGCAGGGCGGCAGCCTGGGGCTGGGGCTGCACATAAGTAAAGCCATCATCACGGCGCATGGCGGGCGGGTCGGGGTCAAGAGCGCGGTCGGCGAGGGGTCCACCTTCTGGTTCACCCTCCCCATATCCGCTCCGATATCTAGCCCGATCGGCGCAGCACACAAAGGCGTCAGGATGTAACACGGAGCAGCGCACTCCCCCGCTGCCGCCTCCGCTGTCGTTGAGCTAGCCGCTCGCGCCCGCGGAAACCCCTCCCCCGCCGCAGCGGGGGAGGGGTTGGGGTGGGGGTGGAGGTGGGGCCACCTACCGCCGCGTCTCGGACCCAGCCGGCGCCGGCATCTTGGCAGGCGCCGCGCCACCGGGACCGCGCAGGCGGCGGAACAGCAGCGTGATGCCGAAGATCACCAGCGAGGCGGCGGAGAGAATCGTCGTCAGTCCCGGCTGCGGGAAGGGCACGCGCGACGAGAGACGGGTCAGTGAGAACAGCCCGTTGAAGCCGGAGAGCGCCAGCGAGAAGAGCCAGAACGTCAGCAGCACGATGAAGCCGATCAGGCCCAGGAAGCGCAGCGTGTTCTCGGCGACACGCCACTTGAAGATCAAGAGCGTCGCGGAGAAGACGATCGCCAGCACGGCGACGACGCCCCACAGCACCGCCAGCGCCACTGCCTGATAGTGCTGGCCATTATCAAGCAGCCGCGTGGCAATCACGCAGTCCGCCGCCGAGGGATAGCTCGGGCAGGTCTTGGAATCGCTCAGCAGGTGCAGGTATTGCTGAATCTCGCGCGCCACCGTGGCGACGGCGATGATGCCGAAGAAGATCAGCACCGGCCAGACGACATTACGCAGCGACCTGGCCATGTTGTCGGCGGCCAGGCGCAGGCGCCGGTTCAGCGCGCTGCGCAGCGTATTGATGAGCGTGAGCGTGACCTGCTCGGAGACCGAGCCGGTGCCCGTCTCGCCCTGCGCGGAGGCTGGCACCGGATTGGTGACGTCTTCGTTGACGCCGCCGACGGCGCCGAAGCCGCTCAGCGTGGCGGAGAGCGCCAGCGCCAGCAGGCCCAGCGGCAGGTAGATCAACGTCTGGATCACGTCGATGAAGCTGAGCGTCGGCGGATCGGCCAGGCCGCCGCCCGGCTCGACACAATTGCCCAGCAGCCACGAAACGTTGCAGCCATGGACGGTGACGTTGGTGCCCAGGGCAGTCGAGAGGAAATTGAGCACGTCGGCATGGAAGAAAAGCGACAAGAGCAGCGTGAGCACGCCGCCGGCGATCAGGTCGCCGGAGATCAGCTCCTGCAGCGAGGGCATCTCGTCGGTCGACTTGCTCGGCCGTACCGTGCCGGTCACCAGGTCGATGTCTTCATGGGTGGCTGGCGGCAGTCCCCGCGCGCGGCGCACCCAGCGGCGGAGCGTATCCACCCAGAAAACGGCCAGCAGGAGGAGATTGAGCAGGTTGTAGGTGTACTTGTTGTCACCGATGAGACGCAGCAGCACGCGCCGCCCCAATATGTAGGTCAGCAGATTTTGCAGCAACTGCTGCAGCTCGACATTGTAGTAGTAGATGAGGCCGACGAGGATGACACAGATGGTCGTCACCGTCAGAGTCGCTACCAGCTGCCGGCGCAGCAGGGGATGGCGGAAGATCGAGATCTGCAGCGCCATGACGAGGGCGCAGAAGTACAGATAGAGCGGCCAGGGCTGGTGAAAAACCGTCTGCGTGAAGGCCGGCTCGGCGCGGTCGCGGTAGCCGAGGAAGCCGACCAGCATGAAGGCCACCACGCCGGCCAGACCGAGCGCCACGATCAGCACCGTGGGATACTGGACGAGAAACTCGCGCTTCTGCTCGTCGTAAAGGTCGGTGATTGCCCGCGCCGGGCGGTCGCTGGTCGGTGTGTTGTCTGCCATGAGGTCACTCCTGAACTCTGAAGGAGGCGGGCCGGATGGCGGCGCCTGCGCACTCGTGGCGGCATGCCCACAACCAGGCAGTGGACACCCACACAGCGAGCGGTATCAGCTTGGGGGCGGCGGAGGCGCCTCCGCCGCACGTGTCGCGTTCGCGTCGGCGTCCGCGGCGCCTTGCGCCATCGTCCCGCCACCGACGGCGATCGGCCGCCGCGTGGGCCCTGGCGCACTCCCAGGGGCGCGGGCGCGACGCAGGAGCAGCAGGAAGCCGAAGACCACGAGCGCCAGGAACGAGAGCGCCGTCGGCGAGCTCGGTGGATCGAATGGGTGGCGGACGGAGGCGTGCGTCTGCAGCAAGAGCTGGTTGAAGGCCCACAGCGCCAGCGAAAAGAGCCAGAACGTCAGCAGCACGATGAAGCCGACCAGCCCCAGGAAGCGCAGCGTGTTGTCGAAGACGCGGAAGCGGAAGAGCATCAGCGCGGCGGAGATCACGACGCCCAGCGTCGCGAGCACGCCCCACGCGGCGCCTGGCAGCACATAAATAAACGCGTCGTTCAACGTGCGGCCGCTGTGCAGATAGTTCTGCACGTTGGTCGAAAGCTCGGCCAGCCCATAGGTCGCGCCGACGATCAGCGTTGGCCAGCCGATCATGCGCAGCGAGAGGGCAAAGTTGCGCAGCAGCAGCCGCAGGCGGCGGTCGAGCGCGCTGCGCAGCGCATTGAGCACGGTCGTCGTCACATCCACCGCGATGGGCACCGTGCTGGACTGGCCCTTGTCGGTGGCGGTCGTCTCCGGCGAATCCGGCATCGCCTCTTTGGCGTTCACGCCGCCGACGGCGCCCAGGCCGCTCACGGTGGCGGAGAGCGCCAGCGTTATCAGGCCCAGCGGCAGGTAGAGCAGCGACTGAATCAGGTCCATGAAGAAGAGTGTCGGCGGATCGCTGATGCCGCCACCGTAGCCATGGCAGGCGCCGAGCGGCCACGAGAAGGTGCAGGTGGTCAGCGGCGCGATGCCCTGGGGGTGAATGATGCTGCCGACCACATCGGGGCGGAACGTGACCGCCAGCAGCAACGTCAGCACGGCGCCGGCGATCAGATCGCCTGAGACCAGCTCCGACATGGTTGGCAGGTCCTCGTCGGATGCGGCCCCCTGCTCGATGCCGAGGCGCACGCGTGGGTTAGGCGGCAGCCCGCGCGAGCGGCGCACCCAGCGGCGCACGGTATCTGCCCAGAAGATGGCGATGAGACCAAAGTTGATAATTGTATAGGTGGCGCTCTGCTGCACCAGGAACTTGAAGATTCGGCCGTTCTGCAGCAGATTGCGGATGATTGCGGGCAGCGAGGCGTTGAAGTAGGTGATGCCGATAAAGATGATGCTAATGAAGCTGATGAACAGGATGGCAATCAACCGCCGGCGCAGCGACACATCGCGGAAGATTGAGACCTGGAGCGTGAGGAGCAAGGCGCAGAACCACAGGAAGAGCGGCCACGGCTGCCTCACCGGCGAGCTGTTGGAATAGCCTAGGAACCCCGTGACCGCGAAGGCGGCTACGCCGGCAAGGCCGAGCAGCGTGATCAGCCAGATGGGATACTGGACGAGGAAGGTGCGCCGCTGCTCGTCGTACAGGTCGGTGATAGCGTGGCCCGAGCTCCCCAGCTCTCGTTGGGATCGCATGTGGCTCTCCTCCACTATGCCGACGGCGCCGCGGGCGTCGGTCCCAGTCTATACCGCGCTAGACGCCGTGCCCACAGGCAGGCGCGGCAGCGCTCCGGCGCCTCGTGCAGTTGGCAGTGGCACTACCACGCGGCAGTGCAGGCAGGCGGACACTGGTCGCGACCGAGCGCAGCCCCACTACTATACATGCAACCGGTGCAGAAGTGAAGTGCCAACTTCACACCTTGGCGGGTGCGCAGCCGCGAGCCTCGGCCTAGCCGGGCCGCTAGAGTGCCGCTGGTGTATCCTCGACGCGCTCGATCTTCGCTCCCAGCGACCGCAGCTTGGAGAAAAGGTCGTCGTAGCCGCGCTCGATGTGCTCGATGCCCCAGATGCGCGACGTGCCCGTGGCGCAGAGGGCGGCCAGCAGGTACGAAGCGCCGGCGCGGATATCCGGCATCGTCAGGTCGGCGGCGGAGAGCGGGGTTGGCCCGCGCACGACGCAGCTGTGCAGGAAGTCGCGCTCACGGAAGCGGCACTCCAGCTCGCCGAGGCACTTGGGGTACAGGCCCGTGTCGGCGCACATCTTGTTGAGCTCCAGCGTATAGCCGAAGCGATCCGCGAAGACGGTCTCGTGGATCACCGACATGCCACGCGCCTGCGTCAATAAGACCGTGAAGGGCTGCTGCCAGTCGGTCATGAAGCCAGGATGGACATCGGTTTCGAGGGCGATGGAGCGCGGGGGCTGGTCGCCGCCGAAGAAGCGAATGCTGTCATCCTCGACGCCGAAGTCCAGGCCGACGCGGTAGAGCGTGTTCAGGAAGGTGAGCAAAGTACCCTGGTCGGCGCCATGCAGCCGGATATCGCCGTGGGTGAGGTAGGCGACGACGGCCAGCGAGACCGCTTCGTTGCGGTCGCACATGGCGCGATGCTCCGCGCCGTGCAGCCGCGGCACGCCCTCGATCACGATCTTGCGGTCCACGCGCTGCTCGACGATCGCCCCCATCTTCTGCAAGAACTTGATGAGGTCCATGATCTCCGGCTCGATGGCGGCGTTCTGGATCACGGTGATGCCGCGGGCGAGGGTGGCGGCGATCAACAGGGTCTCGGTGGCCATCACGCTGGGATAGGGCAGCTCGATGGTCGTGCCGCGCAGGCCCTGACCGTCGGTGTGGAAGTTGTAGAGGCCATCCTTCAGCTCGATGTGCGCGCCCATCTGCTCTAAGCCGGCCAGGTGGAAGTCGATCGGCCGCGGACCAATGCGGTCGCCGCCGGGCACGGGAATGACGGCGTGGCCGACCCGGTGCAGCAGCGGTCCGACGGCGAGCACGGCGAGGCGATTCTTGCGGCCGAGCTCCATCGGGACAACGGAGTTCGAGATGGCGCGCGTCTGGGCACGGATGGCGTGCGCCGCGGGCCAGGAGATGTCTGTGCCGAGGGTCTGCATCACCTGCTCGGTGATGATGACATCGCCCAGCGCGCCTGGGGCGTTGTAGACGGTGCAGACGTCGTCGGTGAGCATGGAGGCGACGAGCTGCTTGGTGACGGCGTTCTTCGCGCCGCTCAGATGCACGTCACCGCGTAAGGACTGGCCACCCTCGATGACGTAGTGGGTCGAGCCGCGTGCTGGCTCGACTGAGATCAGCGGATCGGTGATCACCTCGCTCTGCTCCTTCACCCTACTACGCGCTCGTCCGAATGCGCCATCCCCACGCCGCACCTGCACCTTGCCCACGCCGCACCTTCCGCTCTCCATGGTTGCGCCGGCTGGCGCGGCGCGCATCCCCGCCAGCATAGCCCCCGTGCGCGGAATGTGTCAACGCGTACCACCAAGTCTTATTGCGACTTTGGCAGAGCGTGTCAGATCGCGGCGAGGCAGCTCGTAACCCGCTCATAGCTCTACTTGGTGGGCAGCCTCACCACGTAGCATCCGTCGGCCACTAGACCTTACGCTCGGCCCTGACCTCATCAAGATGCGTCACGGAGACCCCGGCCGTTAGGCCGGGGGCGGCAGCGCCGTTCTCCTCACGCCCTTGGGTGGGGTGGGTTATGGCACCGACACCAGCCACGAGCGAAACGCCAGCACCGTGCGCACCTGACAATCTGCTGGCCTGGCGGCTTGGGTGAGTCGCTTGTTCGTCCGGTAGGCGTGCAGACTCAGCCGCCCCTGCTCCCGGTCACAGCCCCCAATCGTACAGAGCCCGTAGCGGGGATGGCGCACCAGCGTCCCCCGCGTGAAGCCCAGCGAGCGTGTCCCCCCATACGGCTTGCGCACGCCACCCTTATCGGCCTGCAACCGATGTAGCTGGCGCCGATGCAGCCGGACGGGGACCACATACCCCAACCGGGTGCAGGTTGGCGCCACCGCTCCGCTCACCCAGGCGGCCAAGACCCAGGCATCCACCGCATGACTGCTAAACGTCTGTTGGTCCTTCTGGCGGGTTTTCGTGAGCCCGAACTGCACACGTAACTGCTGGGTCTGCCAGCCTGCCCGCAGCTGGAGCGTCAGGCCCAGCGCTTGCAGCATGCTGTACAGATGCGCTTTGCCCACCTGCACCGGGCTGAAAGCGGCGTTCCACTTCCTGCCCGGGCCCGGGCGCGTCGTGGCTTGGACATCTTCGACCACCACCGCCGTGAGCGGCAGAATGGCCAGCAGCTGACGCACGATGCGGGCCTTGGCCTCCCAG
>Ga0070706_100004353_pt1 | contig 13683 bp, 18 predicted proteins | sample KBSK5501metaG_FD_65476 | JGI IMG/M metagenome (GOLD analysis project Ga0070706, IMG submission 65476) | Corn, switchgrass and miscanthus rhizosphere microbial communities from Kellogg Biological Station, Michigan, USA - KBS K5-50-1 metaG | ecosystem: Host-associated > Plants > Roots >...
CGTGTTGCGTCGAGGTACTTGACGGTCTCGCGCATCGTGACGCCGGACATGGCGCGTCCGCCCTGGGGTTGGCTCTTGCAAGCGTCACAGCGGCCGAGTCGAATCCACCGTCTCCAACCGTGAGTGCGGCGTTGCCCACGTCACGGCGGGTTGGGTTGAGAACCGAGCGAACGGCGCCCGCAGTGCGTGGCGGAGGCCGGCGAGGTCCGGGCGCGGATCTGGCGGCTCTACCTGGCGACCTCGGCGCTCGACTTCGAGGCCGGAAGGACGCACATCCAGCAGGTGCTGGCGGCGAAGAGCGACGTCGGCGCGAGTGGGTTGCCGGTGCGACCTCGGTTCTGAGCGATTTCCGCCTCACTGTTGAAGGACCCGACCGAGATCTCCAGCCCTGAGTTCCCGAACGAGGAAAAGTACCCGGCCGGAGGGGTCTCCCTCACTCGTTCGCGGACCGGGGCGCTCCTACGTTCGCGTCATAGGGACAGGGACCGATGCCCGGATGACAGGAAGGAAGGGTCCGAGGATGCGCACCCGAACCGACCAACAACGACCGGGGCATCGCGCGTGGATCCCGATCCTCCTCGCAACCCTGGTCGTCGCTGGGACCCCGCTCAGCATCGCTCGGCTCGCGCCGTCACCCCAGATCGGGCCGCTCGCCGGGGCGGCTGCCGTCCGACCGAACATCGTGATCATCATGAGCGACGATCAGCGATGGGACACGATCCGGCGGCGGTTCATGCCGCGCCTGATGGACCGGATGGTCCCGGGCGTGAACGCCGTCTACTTCCAGAACGCGTTCGTCTCGAACCCGCTCTGCTGCCCCAGCCGTGTGACGACCCTGACCGGGAAGTACTCGGACACGTCCGGCGTCTACGGGAACAACGGGACCTTCAAGGATGGGGGCGGAGTGGGGGGAGGTGGTTTCTATTCCTTCGATGACGACCCGACGGTGAACCCGACGATCGCCACCGATCTCCAAGGTGCCGGCTACCGCACCGCTCTGATCGGCAAATACCTCAACCAGTACCTAACGGGGTCGAACTGGACGTACGTCCCGCCCGGCTGGGATCGCTGGTTCGCTGTCCCGACCGGGGCGTACTACAACTACATCGCTTCGTCCGACGGTCGCCTGCGCCTGTTCGGTAACGCCCCGCGCGAGTATTCGACGCGGATCCTGACGGGTCGCGCGGCGGACTTCGTCGAAGAGACGAGCGCAACCGGCACGCCGTTCTTCCTCTACCTCGCGCTGACCGCACCACACGATCCGGCGATCGCATATCCGCGGGATATCGGACGCTTCCGCGCGTACGTCCACGCGTACCATCAACCGGCGTCGGTCGGCGAGTCGAACATCTCCGACAAGCCGGAGTACATCAGGAGCCGCGGGTGGACCGGCCCGGAAAAGGGCAACTCGTTCCATGCACGACAGCTGAGCGCGATCTACGGCGTCGACCGCGCCGTCGGTCGGATCTGGGACACCCTGCCCGACAACACCGTCGTTCTGTACATGAGCGACAACGGCTACGAGTGGGGCGAGCATCGCTGGCAGCAGAAGTACGTTCCGTACAACGAGAGCATCCGCGTCCCGATGATCCTGGCAACCAAGGGCCTCGGCCTGCCGCCGATCGACCCCGGCCGGATCGCGCTCAACGTCGACATCCGCGCGACCCTCGGATCGTTCGCGGGTCTGTCGCCGACCACGATGGGTCACGCATGGACCGATCCTTCGTGGAGCCGCGACGAGTTCGTCTTGGAGCATTGGAACGACGGCTCTGTCGACGTTCCGACGTACTGTGGCGTCCGGTCCACGCGGTGGATGTACACGAGGTACGCCACGGGCGAAGAGGAGCTCTACGACGAGCGCGCGGACCCGCTCGAGCTCACCAACCTGGCGTCGAGCCGGCCAGTGACGCTTGCGCTGTTCCGAGCGAGAGCGCGGCTGCTGTGCCGGCAAGGGAACGTCTACCCACCCGATTGGCCCTTCTAGAGATCTCCAGTTCTCATCCCCAAGGCCGCGGCCGCGGTCGATGGCTCCGGCGCGATGGCGTTTGCGGAAGATCGCGCGAAGGCGTGGAATCGCATGTATCAGCCGTGAGGGGAGGAGAACGATGGCGATACCACCACCACCGCCGCCACCGCCTGCATATCCGGTGAACCTATCCGTCGAGTACCCCGATCGACCGCTCGATCGGCTCACGACGGCCTTCCGCATCTTCGTCGCGATCCCGATCATGATCGTGCTCGGGGCCGTGAGCGGCACCACATGGTCCTACTACTCGTCGTCGGGGACCTTGCACGTGGTGGCTGGCGCAGGGGGTCTGCTGTTCCTCGGACCGCTGCTGATGATCCTGTTCCGCCAGAAGTACCCCCGATGGTGGTTCGACTGGAACCTGGAGCTGCAGCGGTTCACGAACCGTGTGCTCGTCTACGTCCTGCTCATGGACGACCGGTACCCTTCGAGCGACCAAGAACAGGGGCTCCGCCTGGACTACGTCTACCCCGACGTGCCGCGCGAGCTGAACAGGTTCCTCCCCTTGGTGAAGTGGCTGTTGGTGATCCCCCACTTCATCGTCTTGGCGTTCTTGTGGATCGCGGTCTTCTTCGTCGTGATCGTGGCCTGGTTCGCGATCCTGTTCACCGGGCGGTACCCGAGAGGCATCTTCGACTTCGTCGAAGGGGTCGTTCGGTGGGGTCAGCGAGTCGTCGCGTACGCGTTCACGCTGGTGACGGACCGGTACCCGCCCTTCTCGCTGCGACCATGAGCAGAGACTCCGGCGACTCGGGTCGCTCGTCCTTCTCAGCTCAGGGGGTCACTCCCTCAGCACCGGAGAGACGGAGGACCCGCGAGATCGTGGATGGTTCTCCGCGCCAATGTTCGTACACGACATCGCTCCCAGCCGTGCGTACGAGGTGACGAAGCACAGCGGCGGCGACGACTGCGTCGTCGAGCGGCCCCAAGACCGGGATGAACTCGGGGATGAGGTCGATCGGTGATGCGAGCCAGACGGCAGCGAACCATAGCCACAGCTTCGCGCTCCGAGGGACGCGTTCATCGCGCAGGAGGTCCTTGAACAGGAGCAGCATGTTGGGGACCAGAGCGATGAGCTCGCGTGCGACCGCGATGCGACCCATCGCGACGAGCGCGACGATCCCCACGACCCAGAGGACGAGAGCGATCGCGAGCCCGATCAAGAGCGTGTGCAGGGTTAGTTCCTCACCGAACCGCGTGCCAAAGGACCACCAGCATCCCGGCCGCGAACGCGATCATCGTGATCGATCCGACCAGCAAGAAGGTCTTCAAGCGCCGGAGGACTCCCGGCACCTCGTCGAGCACCTCGTGAGCTCGGAGTGTGGCGTGCGCGCGCAGGCTCTCCCAGGTGCTCTGGTTGGTCACCTGCGGCGCCGGCGTCCGCTTCACCATGGCCCGGATCCGGGTCGTGTGCTCCCGCATCATGCTCCTCCTCCCCGCTCGAACACCTGTTCCGCGAACCCCTCGAGCCGCTCGGAGCTGGACTTGAGCCTGAGCTCCGCGTCGGAAGCCGAGGGTGCGCCGATGACATCTCTCGAACGCAACTCTCTGTACCAGCGTTGCAGCCGCTCGAGGTTCTGTTCCTCCTCATCGAGCTCGGCCGGCGTGAACTTCTGTGTTGCGATCTCGTGGGCGATCTCCGCGTCGAACTTGTCGCACTCCCTGACGAACTCGTGCCATTCCGCCTCTCGACCCTCGAGGAACGAATCCTCGATCCTGCCTGCCATCGCCTGATCCCGCGGGCGAGCGGTGAAGACGAGTGCGTCTCCCTCGGCGCGCTCCACGAGGGCCAGCACGCGATCGATCGTCGCGTCCGTGGCCGGATGGAGCGGGAGGGCCCACGTCGCTTGCTGGAGAGACACCGCTCCGGCTCGACGGAGTTCGCGCCAGATGGCGACTCGGTGCCGTGACGGATCTTGCGGCACCCGGTACGTCAAGATCGCCCAGTCCATATGTAGCGGATGTTACATCATGTTCGTAACGGCTGTTACTCGGGGACACGGAGCCTACCGCGAGCCCCAGGCTCGGGCATATCGTTGGGCCATGATGGGCGGCATCGCCGAACCCAAGTCGAGCGGCCTGACCCGGGGCTACACGCGCCATCCGCGTGATGCCTTCATCGTGGTCGGCGGCTTGGCGGTAGCGGCCGCACTTTCGCTGTTCCGGCTCGAGAACATCAGCACGGTTGAACGCACGGTCTCTCACTGGATCAACCATCTCTCGGATGGCCTGAACGGCCCCCTCGAGGTCGTGATGCTCCTGGGCACGTTCCTCGCGGTGCCCATCGTCGCGGCGATCGCGCTCGCGTTCCGGCGCGTCCGGCTCTCGGTCGTCCTGATGGCTTCAGGCCTGCTCGCGTACGCCGTCGCGAAGATCGCCAAGCAGTCGATCCGAGCCGGTCGACCGCTCGACGTCTTCGGCAGCGGGGAGGTGATCGTCCGGGGCGCCGCACAGATCGGCCTTGGCTATCCGTCCGGCCATTCGGCCGTGTCGGCGGCGCTCGCTTTCGGTCTGCTTCCGTACCTCCCGGCCCGTTACCGGTGGTGGATCTTGCTCGTGCCTCTGATCGTCGGGTTCGCGCGTGTATACGTCGGCGCCCATCTGCCGCTCGATATCGTCGGGGGCTGGGCGATCGGCATCGCTTGCGCATTCGCCGTGCACCTCGCCGTCGGAAGACCCGATCTCCGTGCCGAGAACGACAGCGTGCCGAAAGGCCGGGAAGCAAATGACCCTCAACGCCGGGAGGAAGGGCCCCAGGACCGCTCGTGAAGATCCCGAGGGCCCGCGGCGTGATCGTCTGAACCGGTTCCCCGGCCCGACCGTGAGCCCTATCACATCGGGAAGGCGAACCATATGGTACTTCATATGCTATGGTCGCACGGATGTCTCGCAAGCAGGTCCTCGTGCAGCTCGACGATGCCCAGGTGGCCCGTCTGGACGTCCTCAGCGACGCGGTCGGCGACAGCCGGAGCGGCATGATCCGACGAGCTCTGGATCTCTACCTCGACGCCGTCGCCGAAGGCGTCGCGGACCTCCGGTACGCGCAGGCCTACCAACGCATCCCCGATGACCTCGATGACCTCGCTGGGCTCCGCTCCCTCGGCCTCAGCGTCTGGCCCGACCGCTGAGCGGGAGTGCGACGCGGGGAGATCTACTGGGCGCGGCTCTCGGCTCCGGTTGGGCGACGTCCTGTGCTGCTCGTGACCCGGACCGTCGCGATCGCCGTCCGGACCTCCGTGACGGTCGCACCGATCACTCGAACGATCCGCAGCATCCCGAGCGAGCTCCCACTCGACCGGCAGCACGGCCTCCGCGGACGATCGGTGGCCGGCTGCGACTCGCTGCAGACGATCCCGAAGGACGTTCTCGGACCGCATCCCGTCGGCGCGCTCTCGCCCGACGAACTGGCTGCGCTCGATCGGGCGCTCCGCTTCGCGCTCGGGATCCGAGCCTGAGCAGCGGGTCCGAGCCTGACCTGCGACCTCGGTTCTGAACCCATCGCCGAGCTTGTGCGAAGCGATCGCTGCCTACTTGAATGGAGGATCCTGGACCGGATACACCACGAGAACGGAGCGACGGCATGACGGCGGAAACACCGATCCTCGAAACGCCCACCGGGAAGCCCCGAGCTCGCGCCTTGGGGATCCCCTTCGCGGGCACCGCCGGGGCCAACAACGCCCTCACGGACGTCCCCGGCGCGGAGGTCGGGTACGCCACGTTGATCGAAGGGGACAACGTCCGGACGGGGGTCACCGCGATCCACCCACGCGGTCGACCGAACCCCGGCGATCCTTGTGCCGCCGGCGTCCATTCCCAGAACGGCAACGGCGAGATGACCGGGGTGTCGTGGATCGAGGAATCGGGAACCATGACCGGCCCGATCGCCATCACGAACACCCACGCGGTCGGGATCGCCCACGCATCGATCATCCGCTGGACCGTGGAGCATCACCCGGAGCTGGCTGAGGCGTGGCTGCTCCCCGTTGCCGCCGAGACGTGGGACGGCTACCTGAACGACATCAACGGTGGTCACGTAACCGTCGACGTCGGGCTGGCGGCGTTGGAGTCGGCAGGATCCGGCCCCATGGATGAGGGCGCGGTCGGTGGCGGCACCGGGATGAACTGCTACGAGTTCAAGGGCGGCTCGGGAACATCCTCGCGCGTCGTCGAGCACGACGGCACCTCCTACACGGTCGGCGTCTTCCTGCAGACGAATTTCGGCGCGCGCCACGAGCTCGTCATCGCGGGCGTGCCGCTGGGTGCGGAGCTCGCCGACGACAACCCGTTGGAGGAGTACTTCTCCCCGGCTGGTGCCGGCTCGTGCATCGCGGTCGTGGCGACCGACGCACCGCTGCTCCCGGGCCAATGCAAAGCACTCGCCCGCCGGGTCACCCTTGGACTCGCTCGCACCGGAACCACCGGCTCGCATTTCTCCGGCGACCTCTTCATCGCTCTTTCGACCGGCAATGCCGGTTCGTTCACCCCGGGATCCGAGACGCTGTACGGACGGGGTCGTCCCTACGATGAGGTCAGATCCGTTCCGTGGGGATACCTCGACCCGTTCTATGAAGCGGTCGTGCAAGCCACCGAGGAAGCGGTCGTGGATTCCCTGGTCGCCAACACCGAGATGATCGGGTTCCGGGGACACCGCACGCCGGCTCTCCCCCGGGACCGGCTCGTGAAGATCCTGAAGGCTCGCGGCGCGATCGACTGATCGCCCTTCGGCCTGAGGGTGGTCGCCAACCGCTGACCTGGGGATCGTCGCCGAGCCAACCAACCTGGGCGCGCTTGGCACCGAACGTTCGACTATCGTTCGTCTCCAAGCAACCTCTGAGCGCTGGGAAGGATGATCGGTGGCCGACGATCTAGGGGATCGCCTCGACGAACAGCTCCGGTATTACCGGGCGCGAGCGCCCGAGTACGACGAGTGGGCGCTCCGGGAGGGACGGTTCGCTCGAGGGCCCCGGGAGCGAGCGAAGTGGTTCGCTGCAGTGGCGAAGCTCGAGCGAGCCCTCGACCGGTTCCGGCCATCCGGCAACGTCCTGGAACTGGCTAGCGGGACCGGTCAGTGGACCGAGCGATTGGTCCGGTATGCCGACCAACTCACGGTCGTCGATGCCGCCGAGGAGGTCCTGGTCCTGAACCGGCGCCGCGTGGGTGATGGCGTTACGCATATCCATGCCGACATGTTCTCGTGGCGGCCCACCGAGACCTACGACGTCGTCTTCTTCTCCTTCTGGCTCTCTCACGTGCCGCCGGCCCGGTTCGATGAGTTCTGGAGCCTGGTCCGGAGGGCGCTCGCACCCGGCGGCCGCGTCTTCTTCATCGACAACCTGGCGAGTCCGGAGGCGGAGGCGTTGGATCCGGAGCATGCGGGCCCGGAAGAGGGGTCGGTCACCCGTCACCTCGCGGACGGACGCGCGTTCGCGATATGGAAGGTGCTCCATCGGCCGAAGCAGCTCGAGGCCGAGCTGGCCAGGCTCGGTTGGGATGCGACCGCGCATCGAGCCGGGAACTTCTTCCTCTACTGTCGCGCGACCCCGGCGATGTGACCTAGCACCCGGTTGCCCGAGCGACCTCATTTCTGACGTCGACGGAAGAGCGATCGTTGTCATCGCCGCACCGAACCCGACTCTGAGGTCGCCCGCGGCTTCTGTGGTTCGTGATGTCATAGCCGGGCGCTGGGGTCGGCCTTTGGATGGAAGCTCGGTCCGTTCTCTGGATGTCTTTGGGATCGCGTCGGCCCTCACCGCGGTGGGCGTGAGCGTACGATGAAGGACGTGGCGGAAGAACAACAGCCAGAAGAGGGGCGGGAGCCAGGGGAGGTGCCACCGCCTCTTCCCCCCTACTCTCCCGATCCGCGGCTCATCGATCTGATGGAACGCGCCGCTGACATGACTGACGAAGAGGCCCTCAGGGCCGTTGCCCGCGACGCCGGCGATCGTTAGACCTTCTCACGACCGGGGCACGCGGCGACCTACGGGCTCGAGGTCGATATGGAGCGTACGGAGCCTCTGCGAGGAGCACGGGACTGCGGCGCCCGCCGCTCGTTATGTGAGTGCGCGCTAGCGGTCGGACGGCCTCACGCAGTCGTCCTCGTCGTTCGCAGATCGACCTGTGTAACCGTGCCCCCATCTACGCGGACCACGGCACACGGTCCTCCGTCGCTCCCCCACACCTTGTAGCCACCCTCATCCAGGTGGACGAACACCGCTGCATGGACGACGCCCGCGCCGACGCGGCGAGGATGAACCTCGGCATGCGTACGGATGCGGTCGCGCCCCACGGGGCTCAGCTCGATCTCGGAGCCTGCGAGGCGCTTGTCCGCCAGGAGGACGAGCGCGCCGACGCGATCACCCACGTCGAGGATCAGACCCTCGAGGGCTCCCGGGCCACTGTGGCCCGGGAGTGCTTTCGAGGGTCGAGCCGATGATGGCCTCATGCCACGTCCGGCGGGATGCTGTCGTAGCCCGCAACCGGTGTGCCGAGGTACGGGAACGAGGCGGAGAATGGCGAGGAGTTGTCGCTCTCCGCGGTCCCATCCGTCAGCAACGAGGCGGCACCATCTGGGGTGAACGAAGGATCGACCAATGGGATGGTCGCTCCGGCGATCGCCCGCAGTTCGATCGCAAGGACATCGTCTTGCGGACGTCGGCCGTTCGGGAAGCCGGCGAGGTCGCCGCCGAGGATGCCGAACCGGTTCGGGGTCTGCGTAGGTGGGATCACCACATTGAGCCGGAGCTTGTCCGCCGGCGCAGGCCCCGTGAAGTTCTGGAAGCCGCCGACGATGCCGTTCGGGATGCCGGTGAGCAGTATCGCCTCCAGGTCGGCACGGTCCTTGGAGTAGGCGGCGAGGTTCGGGAACACGCCGGGGTACAGGACCGGGAGCAGACCCGCGAGTTCCGGATGAGCCACGTACTTCACGAACCTGGAGTCCCCGGACGGAGGCACCGCGTTCCAACCGTCCTTGTCCGCCATCGGCACGATCACCTCGTTGAAGAGCGGGTTCCCCAACCGTGACACCTGTCGCCATGGACCGCTCTCCACGACGTCGCCGTCGGACTCGAGCAGGGTCGCCGCCCGTCGACTCGCCGACGCCCAGACGCCGATCACGGATCGTGCGCTCGTCGGATCCGTTGGCGAGGTGCCTTCACCCGTTAGCCGTTCGATCTTCACCTGCATCGCGATCGTGTGAACGTTGAAGCCACGAGTCCCGTCCACGCCCAGTGCGGCGGCCGACGGGATGAGGTGCAGGTTCTGGAAGGGCCGGAGGGTGCCAAGATCGAAGATCGACCCGAGATCAACGAAGAACCCCTCGTTGCGCTGCCCGGCGAAGACCACCTCGCCCGACCTCAAGGTGTGAACCGCGGCGCCGGCGAGGCTCTCGTAGCTGGGGGTCGACCGTGGCCCGATGTTCACGGGAGGGCACGTAAGTCCCTCAGCGAGCATGGACTCGTTCCCCTTGCGGATCTTCGTGACCGAGTAGAACTGCCGGCGGTTCCAGTTCGTGCTCGTGAGCGAGTCGATGGGTCCCGTGTTGTACAGGAAGGTCTCATCGTTCCGCAGCGATGTGTTGAACCGGAACCGATAGATGAGCTCCGTCTCGGAACGTCGACCGTTCGAGATGTGGATGTCATAAGCAACGTCGTCGCCGAACTCGAAGAAGTTCGGCCCGCCGGCCGGGAACTGGAGCGGGATGTAGTTCGCGATGATCGTGACCGTGTCGGGACGATCGGGGCTGACGAAGGCGTACAGATCGGTGTTGTCGGCGACGGGGTCTTTCGAGATCCCCGGGGCCTCTCGGTGTGAGGACATCGTTGTCTCCTTCCACGGGGCGAACCGCCTCGGGCGCCCGCGGCTAGTGCTTCGAGGCCTGGATGATCCGACGCGCGAGGTCGGGATCTCTGTGGACGATCTCTCTGGAGCCCGCCATCACGGTGACCTCACCGGATGCCCCCTGCCTGACGTATGCGACGATCGGCTCCGAGGTGATCGCCTCACCATGCTCAGCTGGAGCCTCGTTCGTCGCGCGTGTTGCAGCGCGGGCGATCCCACCTTCGGCCCCGAGTCCGATCGCGGCCACGCCGGCGGCGACCCCGATCGATCCCTTGCGAATGAACTCACGACGTGAGAAATCTGCCATCCTCCCCACCTTCCTCGTCGTCCGCCCTCCAGTCGACCGCCGATCGGAACCCTCGTCGACCTCGAAGGTCCTCCCTCGTGTCGCCGTGTGCGGCGCCACCGTTCGGCATCTGCCGAACCGGATCGAGGGCGGGCTACCCCGATGCCTTGCCTTCGCCGCCAGAGGGCGTGTGGATCACCGGCTCGCGTCACGGCTATCTCGGCGGACGGAAGCACGCTGGCCATCCTGGCCATCAAAATCGGTGGAAACCGTGAACTCAGTTCTGGGTTCGAAGGCGGCCGGCCGGTACTCGCCTGCTGGACGAACTCAGGCTTGAGTTCGGTCGGTGACTCGGCAACCCGCCTACACCGCGGGTAGCGGCGGCCCTTCAGCAGGTATCTGAGAGGTCGCGAGCGGACCCGAGCTCCGAACGGCGACGGCGACCAGGGTCAACACCACGATCGTGGTGTCGAGGCAGTACAGGGCGGCGGTGATCGCCAGATGCTGACGCTCCCAGCGCGACATGCCGTCGATCGAGGGTCCGAACGAACGCTCTTGGATCGACGCGACGATGGCCGCCCCCATCAGTGCGATGCCCGCCGCGGCGACGCCGAGGACCCAGCGTTGCGTTCGCCCCGGCGGAGGCGCCGAGCGAGCGGACCACCATCCGATCAGGGCCCCGATGGACCACCCGACGCCGCCGCCAACGGCGACCAGGAGGATCACGGCCACGGTCAGATCCGGTGGCTGCCGTGCCAGAACGCTCGGAGCGAAGCCGCCGACCAGCGCTCCCATCAACCCCAACCCGACCGCGTAGCCGACCACCGTCACGGACGCGTCCCGAGGCGTGGCCCTCGGGTGCCACCCGCCGCCGGCGGCTCCCAGGATGGCGCCGAGGGCGGCGCCGCCGAGCAGGCCGAGCGCCACGTTCGCTCCGAGCTGCTCGGCGTTGGAACCGAGGGGCATCGTCAGGGAGATCGCGACGAACCCGACGAAGGCACCGACCATCGCGAGGCTGACGACGGGAACCCGCCGGAACAGGAGCGGCATCGCCAGGAGCGACACGATCGGTACCCAATCGATCCAGCTTCGATAGTTGGCGAACTCCGCGATCATCGTTCGATCGAAACACGAGCGATGCTCGCGTCGGAAGGGTCCCGACGTTGTGATTCGGTGCTACGCCGGTTTCATCGGTTCTTTGCGTCAGCTGACTTCGCGCGCTTCAGCTGGCTTCAGCTGGCTTCGACCTTCTGTTTCAGCATCGCCATCCGGGCGCGCAGGTCCTTCTTGCCGACGAGCGGGAAGATGATCGGAAGCATCATCGCGGCCATGCCGCGCATCTTCATGAATTCCAGGCGGAGGGTGACCTCCGTGGAGCTCCCCGCCGGCCTGAGGGTGAAGGTGTTCGCGTAGTCCCCTTCCTTGTCGTGCGCGTGGAGGACGAACCGATCATTGGGGTGGTTCTCGACGATCACTCCCTCGTTGACGTGGTGCTTGTCGTTCGGGATCTCACCCAGGGAGCGGTACCGGCTGCCGACGGCGTTCGGCTCGCCCTCGATCCACTCGACCGAGTACGGCTTCGGGGACCATGCGGCGTGTTTGCCGAGATCGGCCACCCACGGCCAGACCCGTTCCGGTGGTGCATCGATCGTCACGGTGAATTCACCGCTGGTCATCCGTCCCTCCTTGCCACATGCCAGGCTGGGGAGAAACCATACGCCAAGGTGGGCGCGTCCGGGCTCGGCGACATCCGTCGTGACTCGGCTGTTCGCCGTAGCCGATTTGACCGGCACGCGCTTCCGCGTTACACACTGATGGAACGATCGGGGAGGGAGTTGTTCGCTATGACCGCACGTCGCACGAGACTTCAACCGCTGCTGCTGATGGTGGCCGCCACGTTGTTCATAGCGCTGCTCTTGCCGCCAGCGACGGCGAGCGGCGACGTCAGGGCGAGGACCGTTGCCTCGGGCCTCAACAACCCTCGGGGGATCTTCCTCGTATCCGGCAGGTCGTACTTCGTCGCCGAAGGTGGCACCGGTGGCTCCGGCCCGTGCCAACCGGGGCCGTTCGGCACGATCTGCGTCGGGCAGACCGGTGCCGTCACGCACGTGCAGAACGGATCGCTCGACCGCATCGTGAACCTTCCTTCGATCGCATCGCCGGATGGCTCGTTCGCGTTCGGACCTCACGACGTCGCGATGGGCGACGAAGGCGCCCTCTTCGCGACGATCGGACTCGGCGGAGACCCCGCGTACAGGGCCGGGTTCGGCCCGGCAGGAGATGACCTCGCCACGCTCGTGCGGATCAGCCGAAGCGGCCGGATGCGCGTCGTCGCCGACCTCCTCGCGTACGAAGAGGCTCACAATCCCGCCGGTGGCGTGATGGAGAGCGACCCCTACGGGATCCTGCGCCGAGGAGACAGCAGCATCGTCACCGATGCGGGTGCCAACGACCTGCTGAAGGTCACCGACCGCGGCCGCATCTCGACCCTCGCCGTGTTCCCATCGCGGATGGTCGACTTCCAGGGCGGTCAGATCGCGATGGATGCCGTCCCAACGACCGTGGTGCGGGGTCCCGACGGCGCCTATTACGTCGGCCAGCTGACCGGTTTCCCCTTCCCCTTGCACGGAGCCCGCGTGTTCCGCGTGGAGCCGGGCCAGAAGCCCACCGTGTGGGCGCGGGGATTCACGAACATCATCGATATGGCGTTCCACAACGGGAAGCTCTACGTCCTCGAGATCGCCCACAACAGCCTCGCGACGAGTTCGACGCCGTTCGGAGCGCTCCTCCGTTTGAACCCCGACGGTTCGAAGACCGTGCTGTTCAAGGACCTGTTCTTCCCCACGAGCCTCGCGTTCACCTCGGGCGGAGACGCACTCGTGACGAATTGTGGGGTCTGCCCCGGCGGAGGCGAGGTGCTGCGGATCGGGCTCTAGGCAACCGCATGGTTGGAGGCAAGCCGCGTTTACCACCGCGGTGGTTCGTCGTGACCGCCTGGTACGTGCACCGAGGGATCGTCCGGCTCAGCGGCGGGCCGGAGGGGGCTGTGGTCTCCGCGCCCTGGCAAGTGGGGCACCTTGCGACTCACCACGATGGGCCGGCGCAGTGGCGAGCCGAGGATGGTCATCGTCGGCTATTACGAGGACGGGTCCAACCTGATCTCGATGGCCATGAACGGCTGGGGCGCGGCCGAACCAGCCTGGTGGCTGAACATGCAGGCCCGTCCGGAGGCGGTCGTCGAGCTGGCCGGTGGGAAACGACGCGAGGTGGTCGGGAGGGCTCCGGCGGGTGAGGAGCGTGACCGGCTGTGGCAGCGCTGGCGGGAACTCGACAAGGATCTCGACGGCTTCGCCGCGCGACGCCCTCACGAGACGGCGGTCGTCGTCCTGGAGCCGCGCGGTGATCGGATGGACAGCCCTCCCAGATCCTGAGCAAGGCTAGGCGCGAGAAGACAGCTGCAGCGTTCGTCGGCGCCCGGCAGCCCGTCAAGGGGATCGGTTCATCCGGTCCGCAACGGCGGGAACCCGGTGAGGAG
>Ga0070706_100004355_pt1 | contig 13680 bp, 8 predicted proteins | sample KBSK5501metaG_FD_65476 | JGI IMG/M metagenome (GOLD analysis project Ga0070706, IMG submission 65476) | Corn, switchgrass and miscanthus rhizosphere microbial communities from Kellogg Biological Station, Michigan, USA - KBS K5-50-1 metaG | ecosystem: Host-associated > Plants > Roots >...
ATCTTGACCGCGGCCTGGCTCAGGTGGGTGTAGAGCGTACGTACCCTCAGCGAGACCCCACCACGCGTGGTGATCGAGTGCTCGAGCATCACAAAGGTCGCGACGGTGAGCTTGCCGCCCAGGACTGGGCAGGGGTACGGCGTGGTCTCGCCTGCGAACACCACTTTGCCATCGGCCACAGCAAGGATCGGTGTGCCCTCCGGCATCATCCAATCGATCCCGCTGTGGCTGTCGAACATCGCCAGGCGCTCGCCCCAGAAGCTGACGAAGATGCCGTCGTACTCAACGAACTCGCGCGGAACGCTGTGGTCGACAAGGTTCGACACGGGATATCGGCCTGCGAACGGCGGAGTGAATGCCGCCGCCGAGTCTGAGGCGGCGAGAGTAGGTGCGGGCGTGGGCGCGAGCGTTGGTGCGACAGTGGTGGATGGTCTGGAGGTCGTCACCACGGGCGGAGCGCTGGTCGCCGGAGGCGCCACCGCCGACGTGGGGCTCGGCCGTGTCAAGCCGGGCGCAGCGACCGAACTCGGCGCCGTAGCCGAGCCAGCGTCGGAGACATCGAATGCGAGGCGACAGGACGCATCGCCGACCGACAGTTGAAGGTAGTACGTGCCGAGAGGTGCGCCCTTCGTGTTCCAGCCGCCGGTCCCGACGCCATTCAGCGTGATCCTCTGCGAGGCAGCGGTCACCCTGATCGGGTCGCGAGAGAACACGCGCCCGTCGGGTCCCGCGAGTTGGAACCCGATCTCGGTCCCCGGCTTAGAGCCGACGACGAGAATGACGCTCTCTCCGACTCGGACCGAGCGTGAAGCGAGCGTGAGCGACGCGCCTGCGTTCGAACACCCCGTGTCGCCGCTTGGCATCGGAGCGACGGAAGCAGCGGCCGGTGGCGTGAGCGTGGGTGAGATCGAGTGTTCGTCGGAGGCGACGGAGGCTTGCGGCGATGGCATGGCCGGTGCCGCGCAGGCCGCGCAGGCGACCGCGGCGATCACGAGGCGCGACACCCACGGCCTCGTCATGCCCATCGGTCTTCCTGTCGCCGTCGGAGGTCCGAGACCCTTATGGGTGCTCGGGGAAGAGATCCCACGACGGCCAGCTCGAGATCGCATTCGCGGCGGCGTTCAGATCGGCGTTCAGTTGGCTTTCGTTCACAGAGCTATCGCTCAGTCCGGCATCCTTGTTAAGGAGGATCGCCCACCCCGACCCGTCGGCGCGGCTCCACGCTATCGCCGAGGTACCAGGCATCAGACCCGTATGCCCGAAGTACACCGACGTGCCCACACTCGTGACACCCCAACCCTTTGCATACCAGTAATAGCCAGTGGGCCACAACGGCAGAGACGGCCGGGCGAACAGCTGAGTGAACGAGTCCGAGGACAAGAGCCGCGTATCACGGGTCCTCAGCGCTGTTATCACGCGAGCGAGATCGGCCGCCGAAGAGACCCAACCGCTACTTGCCTGCTGGTCCGAGTCGATCGCATAGGCCGCGCCGTACGCGAGAGACACGAATCTGCCCTGGTCTTGAGAGTACAGGCTTGGGTACGTCGTTCCATCGACCGGGTAATAGGTCACCTCGCCCTCGCCCGTCCGACTAACGCGGGCGTCCCCGACCCGAGTGCGCGTAATGCCGATCCGAGCGAGTACCGACCTAACGTAGTTCTCATAGGACATTCCGCTAGCTTTTTCGATGACAAGGCTCAGCACGTTGTAACCGATCCCTGAATACACGTATTGCGTGCCGGGGTCGAAGTCGAGCTTGCGGCCAAACACCCAGGAGACGTATTGCGCGAGGGTCGGCGGGCTTGGAACCCCCATTGCGGAAGCAACGTTCCACAACGGCGGATTCCCGCTCTTGGCGAAGTCCCATCCCCCGCTGTGCTCCAGAAGCTGTCGCACCGTGATGGAACGGATCCGAGGATCCATCGCCGTCCCCCCGGGCAGGAAAGGTTGGACATTCAGGACGTCAAAGATCTGCGTGTCCAGCGAGAGCTTCCCGTCCTGGACAAGCCGCAAAGTCGCGGTGCCGGTCAAAGACTTGGAGATGCTCGCGATCCGGAAGAGCGAGTCCGTGGTCGCAGCCTTCCGACTCGCGATGTCCGCAACTCCATATCCCTTGATGTAAACGAGCCGCCCGTCCTTGATGACCGCCAAGGACGCGCCGGGAACGTTCCCCGCCCTCATGAACGCCAGAACTTTCCGATCGAACATGGCGAATGCGGAGGGATCACGACCGGCCGCATCTCTGATCACCACGGGTGCGCTCGCGGAGAGCTGCCCGAGTGCCGCCGTGACGGTCGCCTGACCCCACTCGGGACCGGCTGTGAAGATCCCGCTCGCGCTGATGGTGCCCATCGTCGGCGGATCGATCTTCCAGCTCACGGGTTGGTTCGCCAAGAAGTTGTCGAACTGGTCCTTGACCAGAGCGCTCATCTGGACGGTGCCGGAAGCATTAACCGATCCGGTCGCCGGAGAGAGCGAGAGCGCGGTCGGCGCCGGCACCGGGTCGACCCGCGCGGCGAAGCCGTCGTAGGACATGGCGCCGTCGCCGCCGCTGAAGCTGAGCTCGGTCACGACAGCGACGAGATCTCCGCCCTGAGCGTCGGCGACGACCGCGTATTGCGTGTCGTCGGCAAGCCCGTCCACTTTTCGCGGATCGACCCGAACTGCGGCGCCGGGCGTCAGTCCGGAGATGGGCTGGCGAAGCACGAGCTGGCCGTCGGCGAAGCGGTACCAGCGCAGCGTTGCGCTCGTCGCCCCGGCGGACTGGAGGAGGATCGGCGTGGTCCAGCCGGAGGACCCGCCCAGAGTGCGCGTGACGTTGGGCATATAGACCCGGTTGCCGGCCGCGAGCTGTCCGCCGAAGCCCATGGCCGTCGCGTCGGAGACGATGGCGTCCGCCACGGCGAAAACGCCTCCGCTGACCGTGGCCGCCCACTCCCCGTCTCCCAGGCAGCTCGCGCTGCCGGTCGGCGGGCACGCGGCGCCGGATGCGTCAAAGCGTGCGTCGAAGCTCCACGCCCGGCCTTGACGGATCGGCTTGGGCGCAGTGATCGTGACCGGGCTGCCGCCGCCGAAGCGCGTGAAGGTCAGCTTGGGCGTCGCGTCCGCGGTGCCTGCGTTCTGCACCAGCAGGCGCGACGTGCGGCCGATCCCGTCGGCGTTCCGCGACACCAGCGGGACGTACACGTTCCCGGCCGCCGGGTCGGCGATCCCGTTGTAGCTGAAGCCCTTGGGCGCGGCCACCTCGGGAGCGTCGTTGTGCGCGTTAATGACCACACCGATCGGCTGGTCGGACGTGAGCGTGACTGCGTATTCGATGCCGGTGGCCAGGGCCGACTCGACGGCCGGGTTCACGAAGCCAGAGCGGCCCGGGCCGATCTGCCGCGTCAGGTTCGAGTCGCTCAAGCCGTCGGCGCCGGCGAAGGCGATGTTCACGTTCGCCGGCTCAGAACCGAGGTTCTGCAGGATGAAGGTCGTGAGCCAGCCGTTGACCCACTTGGCCACGTACGGCAGGAAGACCTGCCTCGCTCCGCTGGAGAGTCCCTGATAGGACAGTGCTTCGGCCCGTACTGGGTTGTCCAAGCCCTGGTGCTCGTTGACCACGCCGATGATCGGGGCTCCGAAGCTTTGGACCACGACTGAGAATTGGGTGTTGCCCGGCAGGTCTTCGTCGTTGTTAGGGACGTCCGCGAAACTGGTGAAGGGGAGGAGCCCGGTCGCTTTGCGACAGGTGACCAGTCCGCCGTCAGCGAAGCGATAGAAGGTCACTTCAATGTTGGTGCTGACCGTGCCGATGTTCTGGACAATGAAAGGCGTCACCCAGCCGCCGGGACCGCCCAGGGTCTTTGTGACATTCGGGAGATAGACGGTCGACTTTGGCAGGGCCACCGAGTCACACGCCACGGCGAGGTTGAATGCCTTGGATGCAACGGGGGCCTGACCTGGTGGCACGGTCGTCTCGGACCCGGCGGCGAGCGAAATGGTCCGACCAGCGTTCGTCACATCTACTGCGCCTTCGAAGGTGCGCACGTGCAAGGTGTCATCGGGATCAAGGACGGCCTCGAATCGCGTACCCCGCACGCCGATAACGCAGTTCCTACAGGTGGCGTCGTAGGTCCCCCATCGCACCTTGAAGTCAGTACCCACCGAGACCCAGTAGCCGATGCGGCCCGTATGACCAGATCCGCTTTGCTGATGGACCACCCAACTGAAATGCAAGAGGTCTTGCTGTGCCGTCTCGATCGTGAGACTGGCGTTCGGGCTGAGGCGGATCTGAGAGCCGTCTTGAAGATGCAATTCCACGTTGTCGCCGGGACCCGTTCGTATCTGGTCGCCCTGCGAGAACTTCATGCCGTCTTGGATCTGCACCCATGTGTTCGTGCCGGCTTTCTGAACGGCTCCGCTGCCGACGGCGTAGCCAGTGACAGCTTCGGTCACGCCCGGACCGACGCCCCCGCCCCCCGCGCCTTGCGGATCAGGTGGCGCATGTGCCCCAACTGTCGAAGACGCCCCAGTCGAGGTGAGGCGGTCGCCGGCCATATCGGTCGGGGCGGCGCTCGCGACGGCGAGCGCGATGACAAGCGCATGCGCGATCTGAAGGCGCGGCAAGCGATGTCCCCTTCCTCTTCCCCAAGCCACTCACGTCGAATGGCCCCCGGCATAGTGATCAAGCGAAGCGTGGGCCCCTAGACCTACTGCGGCGCGGCCACCCACCCCGGGCCCGGCGCGCTGAGGCGGCCCGCATTCACGAGCCGCGTGACCTGGCTCAGGATCACCGGCCACGAGAACCACGTCTTGATCTCGTCCTGGTGCGTCACCACCGCGGCGCGCACACCGAGCACGACGAGATCGTCGAGCGCGGCGTTCGCCGAGACCTTGCGGCGCTGCGCGAACACCTGATCCCACCGCGCCAGAGTCGATGAATGCCGGTGCGCCGGCTCGATGCCGACCGGCACGAGCGCCTCCTTGGCGACGACGGCTCCCGACGACTCGAGCTTCTCGCGCGCAGAGCGCAGCCGCTTCGCCTCGAGGCCGAGCTCCGTCTTGAGGTCGTCGACCGTCGACGGCCCCGCGGCCGCGAGATGCCGCACGATCGCCGCGGCGTCCTCCCCCATCTGACCGTCCGCCGCGAGCTCGAGCGACTCGCGGCACAGCGGATCGGCGATCGCCGCGGCCTCGCGCGAGAGGAAGAGGATCTTGCCCTTGTGGATCTTCGGCGTGACGACGTTCGGCCGGCCGGCGAGCTCGCCGCCCCACTTCCACTTCGTCTTGGGCCACGAGCCGAAGCCCGCCTTGCCCGGCGCGTACGGCTCTTCGTGGGTCGCGGCGAAGAGGCTCGGCAGCGACGAGTCGGGGACGAGCGTCAGGACGCGGCGGTCCTGCAGGAACGCCTCGGCGTCATTGAGGTCGGCGAGAGCGCGGTCGGCCGTGAGGCGACACAGCCGGATCCGCTCCTGGCGCAGCTCGGCAAGGGTGGGCACGCCGCAAGGTGTAGCGCGAGGACGGAAGCCGCGCTAACGCGTGCGCTTCAGGGCATAAGCACGGGTGTCGGCGCGCTCCACGAGGTCCTTCGCCGTGGTCGCGTCGGTCGGATAGGTCGCCACGCCCCAGGACCGGCGCGGCATCTCGACGACCGCTCCGCCGTCGAGCTCGACGCGCGTCCGATCGAGCAGCTCCATGAGACGCTGCACCGCCCCCTCGGCCTCGTCCTTCGGGGTCTCCGGCATGATGATCGCGAACTCGTCGCCGCCGTACCGGGCGGGCACGTCCTCCTGGCGGACGTGGCCGCCGATCACCGCACCGAGCGTGCGCAGCACGGTGTCACCGGCGAGGTGCCCATGGCTGTCGTTGACGCGCTTGAGGCCGTCGATGTCGAAGTACGCGACGGAGAGGAGCGTCCCGCGGCGCTCGGCACGCGCGAGCTCCTCTTCGAGACGGTCCCAGAAGTAGCGGTGGTTGTGGATCCCCGTGAGGCCGTCGGTGCTGGCCGCGACCTTGAGGCGCTCGTGTAGACCCGCGACCTCGATCGCCGCCGCGAGCTGCGCTCCGACGGCCTGCATGAGGGTGAGGTCGCGCTGCCCGAAGGCGCCGACGGATCCGCTCAGCAGGCCGAGCACGCCGATGGGGCGGCCACCGGAGAGGAGCGGGACGATCATCGCGGAACGCGTGTCATCCCCGGTCGGGATCCAGCGCGCTTCCAGGCTCACGTCGTCGACGATCTGCGCGGTGGCATGACCCATGACCCAACCCGCCACACCGCGGTCCTTCGGGAGCCGGCGGTTCGCGCTCGGCGACCACTGGCCCGCGCTCGCGCGCAGCACGAGGTCGCCGGTGACCAGGTCCTCGAGCATGATCGCGAGCCGCGTGCCGGGCATGCGCTTCTCGAGCAGGCCGAGGACGCGCTCGAGCAGCTGCTGCAGGTCCAGCAGCGAATGGAACGTCGGCGTCAGCTCCGACAGGATCGCGAGCTCTCGCGCTCCGGCCAGCACCTGCTCCGCCTGCGCGATCGCTCCACGAGCCATCGTCATCTGCGCGAACTCCTCCACCAGCATGGGGTCGTAGCAGTCGCCCGCGTTCTTCCGGAGCTCGGCGATCGCCGCCGGCGGCGTGAGCGCGTGCCGCCACGGGCGGTCGACGAGCATCGCCTGGTACGCGATCGCGATGCTGAGGATGCGCGCGAGGCGCGGGATGTCCTCGCCCGGGAGCTTGTCGGGGTAGCCCGTGCCATCCCAACGCTCGCTCGCATGACGCACGACGGGAGCGGCGTCCTGCAGGAAGCGGATGGAGCCGATGATCTGCGAACCCAGGACAGGGTGCTCCTGGACGATCCGGCGCTCCTCCGGCGTCAGCGCACTCGTCTTTCCGAGTATCCACGCGGGCACGGCGATCTTGCCGATCGAGTGGAAGAGCGCGGCGTACTTGAGGGCGCGCAGGGCATCGTCGGGCAGGCCGAGGCGCTGGCCAAGCGCGACCGCATCGGCGGCGACGAGGCGGAGGTGGTCCTCGCGGTAACCCTCGCGGGCCTGGATCGTCGCGGTGAGCGTCGTGACCGTGGACAGGTACGCGTCCTCGAGCTCGTCGTAGAGCCGGAGGCTGCGAAGCGCCGTGGCCGCGGTGCCGGCGATGACGCCGACGAGCTCTCGCTCCTCATCCGTGACCCGGTGGGTCTCCTGCCAGCCGACGTAGATCACGCCGACCGGCTCGTCGGCCGCGCGCAGCGGCTGGATGAGGACCGAACGCGTCCCGCCCTCTTCCATCATCCGGCGGCTCCCCTCCGGGAGCTGCTCGGGCGACGTGATCTCGATCGGCTCGCCGGTCTGCAGCGCGCGCTCCGTCGCGGTCCCGCGCTTCGCGATCGTCTGCTGTCCCTCGCGCGGGCCTTCGCCGTCCATGTCCGCGCGAACGAGCGACTCGCCGCCGAGGTCGAGATAGACCGCGGCATGTCCGCCGAGGAGCGTGCCGGTCGCATCGGCAACGCGGCGCGACAGCGCCGCGACATCGCGCTGCGCCGCGAGCTCCAGACCCAGGCGGTACAGCTCGAACAGGCGCTGCGACAGCCGCGAGCTGCGCTCGTGCAGCTCGGCCCGCTCGATCGCCAGCGCTGCCTCGCTCGCGATGTTCTCGATGAGCTCGAGGTCTTCGTGATCGTACGCGTTCACGTTCACGCTCTGTGCGGAGATGGCGCCGATCACCGTGCCTCGGTGGCGGAGCGGTGCGACGATGATCGAGCGCTCGTCGATCGTGCCCCACGCCGCGCGCGGGATGCCGAGCAGTGACCGGTCGCGTTCGGCGTCGCGCAGGAGGATCGGCGCGCCTCGCTGGATGCAGAGGCCGGCGAGCGTGCCCTCGAGCTCGCGCTCGCGCGGCTCGAGCTCTTTCGACTCGTCGACCAGGAAGCGGTACGTGAGCATGGTCCGGTCCTCGTTCGCGATGGCGACGAAGAAGGCGTCGGCCTCGAGGACCGAGCGCACCTGGCGGTAGACGGTGCGGAAGACCTCGGCCGTGTCGAGCGTCGCGCCCACGGCATGGGAGACGTCGACGGCCGTCTCGAGCAACCGCACGCGGCGCTCGACGGCCGTACGGCGGCGCGTGGCCATGTACGCCAGGACCGCGGCGATCCCGGCGACGACGATCATGGCGCCGGCAAGGCCGACTGCCGCGACCAACGCTGGGTCGGTCACTTTCCCTACACCCCTCGCGCGATGGGGCCGAACGCTAGCACCCCTGCTTGGCCGCTTGGTCAAGAACGGGGATCAGCGGGTGCGCAGCCACCGTTCGGCGAGCAGGATCGCGACCATCGATACCGCGACGATCCCCAGCTCACCCCACCCGCCACGCTCGACGGCCGGGCGGGCCACCGTGGTGAAGAGGACGCCCGCGATCACGACCGCGGCGACGACCATGAAGATCGCGCGGCCGGTCACAGCGCTAGCGGTCGGACGGCGCCACCGGCTCCTTCTCGCCGATCTGGGGCTCGGGGCCCCCGAGGATCCTGCGCTTGACCCATGCGAGCGGATCGTAGAACTCGGTCACCGCGCGCTCCTTGAGCGGGATGATCGCGTTGTCGGTGATGTGGATGTCCTCGGGGCAGACCTCGGTGCAGCACTTCGTGATGTTGCAGAACCCGAGGCCGTGCTTGGCGCGGATGAGCTCGATGCGGTCGTTGGTGTCGAGCGGATGCATCTCGAGGGCCGCGAGCCTTACGAAGAAGCGCGGACCTGAGAAAGCCTGTTTGTTCTCGTCGTGGTCCCGGATGACGTGGCAGACGTTCTGACAGAGGAAGCATTCGATGCACTTGTGGAACTCCTGGACGCGCTCGACCTCCTCCTGGTACATCCGCCGCTTGCCGTCGGGTCCCGGCGGCGCCGCCTTGAACGCGGGGATCGTCTTCGCCTTCTCGTAGTTGAAGGAGACGTCGGTCACCAGGTCGCGGACGAGCGGGAACGTCGCCATAGGAGCGACCGTGACGGGCTCATCGGTCGGCAGGCTCGACAGGCGGGTCATGCACATGAGGTGCGGATGCCCGTTGATCTCGGCGCTGCACGATCCGCACTTCCCCGCCTTGCAGTTCCAGCGCACGGCGAGATCCGGAGCCTGCGTCGCCTGGATGCGGAACAGGGCGTCGAGCACCACCATGCCCGGGTCGATCGGGATGGTGTGGTCGATGAACCCGCCCGAGCCGCGGTCCTCGCCGCGCCAGATGCGGAACGTGACCTGTTGCGCGCCCTCGGCCACCGTCATCGCGCCGCGCCCATACCCGCGGGCTTCGTCGACTCGATGTCGCCTGCGGGCTCCTTCGGATGGGGCTGCTCGCCGACGATGGCGCGCAGGTCCGCGGGGATCTCGGGAAGCGGCTCCGTCGCGATCTCGAGCGCGCCATCCCTCTTGCGGACCACGACGTTCTTCTTTCCCCACTCCGCATCGGTCTTCGGGAAGTCGTCGCGGGTGTGACCGCCGCGGCTCTCGGTCCGCACGGCCGCCGCGCGCGCGCAGATCTCGGACACGGTGAGGAGCGAGACGAGGTCGAGCGCCGTGTTCCACGCGGGGTTGTACCGCGTGCCGCCGCGCACGCTGACGCGGTCGAGGCGCCCGCGGTAGTCCGCGATCCGCCGCGTCGCCTCCTCGAGCTCGCTCTGCGTACGGATGAGCCCGACGAGGTCCTGCATCGTCCCCTGCAGCTCGCTCAGGATCGCGTACGGATCCTCGCCACCGCCGCGATCGAACGGCGCCAGCATCGCCTTCGCCGTCGCGTCGAGGTCGCCGGTGTCCACCGCGCCCGGTGCGCGCACCGAGGCCGCGTACTGCGCCGCATGCAGCCCGGCGCGCCGGCCGAACACGACGAGATCGGAGAGCGAGTTGCCGCCGAGACGGTTCGCGCCGTGCATTCCGGCCGCGACCTCGCCCGCGGCGAACAGCCCCGCGACCGTCGATGCCGTCGTGTCGGCGTCCACGCGGATGCCGCCCATGATGTAGTGGCAGGTCGGACCGACCTCCATCGGCTCCTTCGTGATGTCGATGTCCGCGAGCTCCTTGAACTGGTGGTACATCGACGGCAGGCGCCTCCGGATGACGTCGGGCGAACGCCGCGAGGCGATGTCGAGGAACACCCCGCCGTGCGGGCTGCCGCGTCCCGCCTTCACCTCGGCGTTGATCGCGCGCGCGACCTCGTCGCGCGGCAGCAGGTCCGGCGTGCGGCGGTTGTTCTTCTTGTCCTCGTACCAGCGATCCGCTTCCGCCTCGTTCTCCGCCGTTTCGGCTCGGAAGAAGTCGGGCACGTACCGGAACATGAACCGCTCGCCCTTCGAGTTGCGGAGCGTGCCGCCGTCGCCGCGCACGCCCTCCGTCACGAGCAGGCCGCGCACGCTGAGCGGCCACACCATGCCGGTGGGATGGAACTGCACGAACTCCATGTCCTGGAGGGCGGCGCCCGCCTCGAGCGCCATGCGCATGCCGTCTCCCGAGTACTCCCAGGAGTTCGACGTGACGCGCCACGCCCGCCCCGCCCCGCCCGTCGCGAGGACGATCGCCTTCGCGCGCAGGAGGATGAAGCGGCCGGACTGGCGCCAGTAGCCGAAGACGCCGGCCACGCGCCCCGAGTCCATGAGGATCCGCTGCATCGTGCACTCCATGAGGACGTCGATGCCGAGCTCCGTCGCGCGGTTCTGAAGCGTGCGGATCATCTCGAGGCCGGTGCGGTCCCCGACGTGCGCGAGCCGCGCGTAGCGGTGGCCGCCGAAGTCGCGCTGGAGGATCAGCCCGTCGGGCGTCCGGTCGAAGAGCGCCCCCCACTCCTCGAGCTCGAGGACGCGGTCGGGCGCCTCCTGCGCGTGGATCTGCGCCATGCGCCAGTTGTTGAGGAGCTTGCCCCCGCGCATGGTGTCGCGGAAGTGGACGTCCCAGCCGTCCTCCTTCCAGACGTTCCGCAGCGCGGCCGCGATGCCCCCCTCGGCCATGACCGTGTGGGCCTTGCCGAAGAGCGACTTGCACACGAGCGCGGTGCGCGCGCCCTGAGTCTTGGCCTCGATCGCGGCGCGGATCCCGGCTCCCCCCGCGCCGATCACGACGACGTCGTACTCGCGGTCGTCGTAGGCCAGATCACCCACCGAACACGATCCTCGGATCCGCGACGACGCCCATCGCGAGGAGGCGGATGTAGAGGTCGGTCAGGCCGACGCTGATGAGGCTCAGGATCGCGTAGTTGCCGTGCCGCCCGTTGAGTCGGGAGATCAGCGAATAGATCCGGTACGTGAGAGCCCGCCCGTGGAAGCGATCGTGCCGGCCGCCGAGCAGGTAGCGGCAGGCGTGGCACGAGAACGTGTACAGCACGATGAGCGCGACGTTCACGGTCATGAGGAGCGAGCCGAGACCGATCCCGAACGCGTGGCCGCCCGACGCCGTCGGGAACGAGTACGCGAGGATCGCGTCGTAGCTGAGGATGAGGATGAACACGACCGCCGCGTACCAGGTGTAGCGGTGGATGTTCTGCAGCACGAAGGGGAATCTCGTCTCGCCGCCGTAGGTGGCGCGCGCATCGGGGACGGTGCAGGCGGCGGGTGACCAGAAGAACGCGCGGTAGTAGGCCTTGCGGTAGTAGTAGCAGGTGAACCGGAACATGAGCGGGAAGCCGACGATCCAGATCGCGGGCGCGAAATTCCACCACGTCCCGATCAGCGGGACACCGAACGTGAGGTGCGCGCAGTTCGCCGTGATGCACGGCGAGTAGAACGGCGAGAGATACGGGTCGACGAAGTAGTTCGCGTTCGCGATCCCGGCGAAGAACGAGTACACGACGAAGACGGTGAAGAGCCCGAAGAGGAACGCGGGCTCGATCCACCACGCGTCGCGCCGCAGGGTCTTCCGGCGGATGGAGGCCGCCGCGCTCGCCATCGGCCCTCACGGTATGGACCCGCCCCGGAGATGGCAAAGATATGGAAGTGCTCATGTCGATAGCCGTAGGCTATGAAGCGTGGAGCCCGACCAGCTGCGGGCCTTCGTGGCCGTCGCCGAGGAGCGGAGCTTCACGAAAGCTGCCCGCGACCTCGCCATCGCGCAGCCCTCGCTCTCGAAGCGGATCCGGCTGCTTGAGGACGAGCTCGGCGCGGCGCTCTTCTACCGGATGCGCGGCAACGTGACGCTCACGCCGGCGGGCGAGGCGCTCCTCCCCTGGGCGCGGCGGATCCTGAGCGACCTCTCCGTCGCCGCCGACGAGGTCCGCGACCTGAGCGGTCTGCGCCGCGGCCGGCTGAGCGTCGGCGCGACGCCGAGCATCACGGTCGCGATCCTGCCCGGCGCGCTCGCGGGCCTGCGCGCGGCCTACGACGGCCTCGACCTCAAGCTGCACGAGGCCGGTTCACGCGATCTCGTGCGCGAGGTCGATCAGGGGACCCTCGACCTCGCGCTCGTGATCCAGCCCGCGCGGCACCGCTCGCTGGTCACCGTCCCCCTGCTCCGGGAGGAGCTCGTGCTGGCGGTGACGCGCGAGCACGCACTGGCCCAGCGAGACGCGGTCCCGCTCAGCGAGCTGCGCTCGCTGCCCCTCGTCATGTTCCGCGAGGGCTACGACCTGCGCGAGACCACGCTGGCTGCGTGCGCGAAAGCGGGCTTCGAGCCACGCCTCGCGGTCGAGGGCGGCGAGATGGACGGCGTGCTGCGCATGACCGCGGCCGGGCTCGGCGTCGCGATCGTGCCGAGCATGGTCGTGACCCGTGGCGGAGCCCTTCGCGCGATCCGCCTGGTGCGGCCGCGCCTCGTGCGCACGATCGCCTTCGCCTACCGGAAGGACCGGCCCCCGTCGCGCGCCGCGCGCGAGCTCATGGAGAGGGTGACCGCGCTGGTGCGGAGCCGGAAGTGGCTCGACGCGATGCCGCCGGGCCTCGAGGTGGTCGCGGCCGGCTAGGCGATCGTGAAGACGGCGACCGGCGCGGACTTCCCCTTCACCGACGCTTCCCCGAGCGGACGAAGCGCGACGGAGTCCTTCAGGTAGCGCGCGGCCGAGTCCGAGACGACCACGTCCACGCCGAGCTCCTTGGTGAGCGATTCCATCCGCGCGGCTGTGTTCACGGCGTCCCCCATCGCGGTGTAGTCGGAGCGCTCCGGCAGCCCGATCGCTCCAAGGACGACGTCCCCGGTGTTGATGCCCACGCCGTACCCGATGACGGGCTCGCCACGCGCAGTGCGTTCCGCGTTGATCGCGGCGATGTCGGTGCGCATGCGCAGAGCGGCGCGTGCGGCCGCGGCCACGCCGCTCGAGGGATCCCCCATCGCGCCGAAAATGGACATGATCCCGTCGCCCGTGAACTTGTCGAGGATGCCGCCCTCGTCGATCACCGCGCGCGCCATCGCGCGCAGGTAGGCGTTGACGGTCGCGACGGCGGCCTCGGGTGAGACGCGCTCGGCGAGCGTCGTCGATCCGCGGAGGTCGGTGAAGAGGATCGTCGCGGTGCGGCGCTCGCCCTCGAGCGATAGCCGGTCCCCGACGATCACCCGCTCGACGACCGTCGGCGGCAAGAAGCGTTCGAGGCCGCGCCGCCGGTCGAGCTCGAGCACGAGCGCTCCGAGCGCTAGCACGGTCGCGACGGCCATGAGGAAGTGGTAGCTCCAGAAGGTCAACGAGAACACGGGGCCGAGCACCATCGCCAGCTGCGCCTCACCGAGGAACAGGAACGCGAGCGACAGCGCGGC
>Ga0070706_100004357_pt1 | contig 13676 bp, 8 predicted proteins | sample KBSK5501metaG_FD_65476 | JGI IMG/M metagenome (GOLD analysis project Ga0070706, IMG submission 65476) | Corn, switchgrass and miscanthus rhizosphere microbial communities from Kellogg Biological Station, Michigan, USA - KBS K5-50-1 metaG | ecosystem: Host-associated > Plants > Roots >...
GTCGAGCGCAAGAAAAGTTTTTCCGTAGCCGGACGATCCGCGCACGTTGGGTGCGATCATGGCAATGCCGAGTTCGTCGAGATAGTAGTTCCAGCGTCCGGCAAAACTCGGCCGGAACTGTCCTTCAGGACCGCCGTGGATGTTGATGATCACCGGTCGCTTGCCCGTGTAATTAGTTGTAGGGCGATACAAGAACCCGCTGATGGCTCGCCCGTCCCATGATTTCCAGTGGATTAGCTCGGGTTCAGGGAACTTGGCGGTGTTCAACCCACCGGTTTCGCTGAAGGTCCAACGCTCGACTTTGCCGCTCTGCACATCTAGTGAGTAAGCATCGGAGCTAGAGCGTGCAGAGGAGAGGTTGAAACCCAAATCGCGGTTGTTCTTGTGCCAGGATATGCCGGAGATCACTCCCTTCGGCATCCTGGGCACCGGCTTTTCTTTGCGCGTGCTGGTATCGAAAAGATGCAGCACTCCGAAGCCATCTTCATTGGTCACGAATGCGATAGTGCGGCCGTTATAAGAGAGATCGAATTCATCGACATCCCAAGGAATGTTGTTGGTGAGATAGGTGTGTTGTTTGGTCGCCAAATCGATGTAGGCCAGGCGCTGAAATTCAGAATCCTTATCGGTAGCGATGTAAATGCCTTGCCGTCTTTGCTGAACCGGCCTCCGTTGTAAGCAATCTTTACGTTCCCGCCTTTCGGGGTGAGCAGAGTCTTTTCACCACTGCTGGCATCGATAAGCCAAACATAGCTTTCGTTGACGGAGATTCCCTCCAGCGCCAGAATCTTCTGCCCGTCCGGGGACCAATCCAGAGGTGACCAGCCTCCCCCTTGCAGCTGCACCAGCAAATGGTCGCTCTTGGGTTCGGTGGGATTGACCACGTAAAGATCAACATCATTGCCGGTTCGGCGTGTGGATCCGTAAGCGATCTTGTCGCCGGTATACGACCACACGGGATCCGTGTTGCGCGACTTACCGTCAGTCAGCAGGGTCACATCGCCAGTGGCGACGTCATAACGATAGAACTGGAAGAACTCCCCACCGCCGACGTCTTTGGAGAAGACGAAGAAATCATCCTTGGTTGGAGGGTATTGGGCACCAGTCACCCGATCCGCGTGGAAAGTCAGTTGGGTGCGCGCTCCCCCGGGCATTTTCACGAGATGGATCTGACTGGTGTCCGCGAATCGAGTAGAAATCAGCATTTCCCTCTTAACCGGGTCCCAGCTGTCGAGGGAAGCGCTGCGGAAATTGTTATAGCGGTCCACGGTTGCTGCCAGGGATGACGGGATCTTCGGGATTCCTTCAGCCACCAGGTTCTCGTTTGGAACAATCTCGTCGTTCTGGGAAAAAGCGACCGAACTCAGCAAGAAAACTGCAACTAGACGCAGAAAAACTTTCATGGCAAGCTCCTGAATATAACAGAGGTATGGCAGTTCAGAAGATGTGTGGCTCTCGGGTCCTCATGTTACGGAGGCGACATCTGCTAGTCAACGAATGACGACGTCGGCCCGAGCGTGTCGACCCAGAACCTGGTCCTGGAACGGGTATCTGTCGAAGTGGCCGTACCCGGCATTTCAACTCCGGCTCCACGAGGTCACTCCCGGTTTGTCGGTAAGCCGGAAGTAATCCGCGCTTCCCAAGGTGTGCACGACAAAACTGTCTCACTCTACGAACGGGACCCGCGAGATCTTCACGAGCGGTACGCAAAGCAGTTCGGGATCGACAAACGAAGAGTCAGCCTGCCCGCAGCCATTAAGAAATAGATTCGATTAAGGTCAGTCATGCGATCGCCCCAATCGTTGCTTGCCACCGCTTCCTATTAACGAGGGAACAAAATCCGATTGGGAGTCCCAAAATAAGAATGCGGGCTCAGTGGAGTTCGAGCGTTCAGCGCCCGGAAACCGACATTTGCAAGGAGTATAGAGAACCGCGCGCCAAAATAAACAACGTCTTTCTATCTCTGCCGCCAAACAGAAGCTGTAGCGGCCGGCCTGGAATATTGACCGTGTCAATTAAGCGCCCGGATTTGTCATAGACAAACACTTGCCCCGCGCCAATGTAGACATTGCCTTGCTTATCTAGAGCCAGACCCTCGCCGCCCCGTTCCGCAAAAAGTTTAAGGTTTGAAAATGTGCCGTCCGTTCCGACGTCGGCAATATAGGTCTTCTCGTCTTCCTCATTACTGACATAGAAATGCCGGCCTGCGAGGGCAGGAGCCATGCCGAAAGCTCGCAACTCGTCATTTAGCCTTGCGCCGTAATAAAGCCTTCCACTGACAAATGCCTCGCTCGCAGGAATAAAGGTTGTGCCATCCGGGGAAACATACTGGTAGGGTTTTACTGCCGACTCAGCATTGAAAAAGTCGCTCCCGCTTCGCCAAATATCGACGGGGAGAATGGGAGTGAGCCCCGGACGCGGCTTCGTCGGCTCTGCCACTAATTGCTCGATGCGATCGTCCGGCGAATCGGGCTTAAAGCTGTATACAGTTCCGTTGCCGGCAGAGGAAATGACCAACAAGTCGCCGGCTTTATCAAACGCCAGTTCCGCCGGGTCCAGGGGATTGTCCCGGACGATCGAGAGGTGGTGTTCCGCAGCAGACCAGCGATAAATCGTCTGGGCACGGGAATCAACAAAGTAGAGATTTCCTGACGAATCGATGGCCCCACCGGAGATATTGAAAAACCCATCCGCGAGTTTTTCCACCTTCGCACCCGGCGCGAGAAGCGCGGAGTGCGGTTTCGTCGAGGCTGCCGGAGCTTGGCCGGAATAGTCCAGCCATGCGAACTCCCGCTGCCGAAGCTCGAAATTGTGGGTCTCATCGAAAATGGCGCTGTCGAACGAAACCTTACTATTGCTATAGCAGTGAACGTTACGGAAATGAATATTCTTGGATTCTATAAGCTTGATTGCATAAGGAAACGGCTGAAAACTGCTCACGACACGATACATGTGCAGGTTCGCCACGGTAATGTCGCTGGAATTGCGAATTTCAAGCGGCACGGCGAAGCCGCTTTCGCCTCTTTCCTCTTCCGTTTGGAGCGCATAGATCTGCCAGTTCGAGACATGGTCCAGCACAACTTCGTGTCTCACGTGGTGTTCGTTGGAAAGCTCGTAAACACGTCCCGAGGTCGCCGTATGAGAAACATAAAAACCTGCTTGTGCAAACGTGCTTGGGGTCCAAATATCAACAAAAGTTCCGCCTCCACCCTGCGTCACCCAAATACTCGGGTACTGTCCATCCCAACGCCGTTTTAGATCGGGATCGGCCGTGTGAGTGTTGTTGTAAATCTGCTGGAGCCAAGTACTCGAGGTTTGTTGCGTCGGGGCGCCGGGAGGGATAGTGCCGTGCCCCCCCAGGATGCGAACATCATTCATCAGCGAGTCGGGCCCCGCCATCCACATCGCAGCGACCGCACGCGGGTTTATGCCGTTCGTATAGAGACCGATGCCGGTTACGATATTTGTCCCATTCGGCGGCGTCTCCAACAGGGCTTTCGGGTCGCCAAGTCCCTGAAATGCCGGCGTCGAATCGGCAAGAAGAAGCCTGGTGACGCTGGGATGCAATCCGACCAGGACCGTATCCGGCTTCAACAGGATTGTGTCTGTGACGCGATATTGCCCCGATGGAAAATAAACTGTGCGCTTTGACGCGATGGCGCTCTTGATGGCTTGGGTATCGTCGGCGACGCCATCACCCTTGGCGCCAAAATCCAGAACGTTGGCCCAGGTATCGAGAGGGGGCAGATCGGGGATATCGGATTTTACGGGCTGCGGCATCGAGTTCAAAACAGCCGCGTCGTAAACGTCACGAATAGCCGGGACTGATCCAATATCAGAATAGTGGAGCCCGTGGGAAAAAGTTTTAACCGCATAGATTTCTCCCTTCCCGGCAATTTCCTTTCCGCTCTCGCGATAGAAAACAAACTGCGGCACATTGTGGCAATTGATATTTTCCGTGTTGATTTCGGTCCGGGCGCTGTTCTCATTGCTGACCACCAGCGCCGGCCCGCTTATGTTTTCCATGCGCGCATCTTTGATCCAGAGTTCATCGGAGTATGTGTCATCTATGGAAACAGCTGTGGGAACGTTTTTGAATTGCACGCGCACCAACGTCAGGCCGGCTTCGTGTTCGCGGATGGCCGCCTCGCGCTGACCATCAAAGCTTGCGTCGAGTATCGTGAACTGCCATCCCGGAGATGGCTTTATCGTCCATATTCCATAACGGCCGCCGGAAAAATGCAGGTCCCGGGCTACGTTACCGCCATCGCGAATTCCGGCGAGGCCTGAGCCGACGCGAAAATCCATGTGCTCCAGAAAGCTGTGCTGAGCGTAATGCGCCCTTACGCCGATCGCTCCCTCATTCCCTTCTCCGATCTCGATGTCAATGTTGCTGATCGCCGAATAAAATGTCCCTGGAGTAGCGTCCGGAGGGGTTGCCGGAACTGGTGCTCTGCTGGTCCCTCCATTCTCCTGCGCCGCTTTCGGGCGGGCGCCTGCGAAGAACACCATATAGGTGGGCCCTTGCTGGAAGCCAGGCGTTTGCGGGCCCAAATAGAAAACCGGACGAGTAGCTCCATATCCAATCAGCCGGATTCCGGGCCAGATGTAGATCGTTTTTGTTAGACGATAGCGGCCAGCGGGGATGAAAACAATGCCCTGGTTGGTCGTCTCCTGGACTTTGTCGATCGCTTGCTGGATGGCATCAGAATCGTCCGCAACTCCATCGCCTCGCACCGCAAAATGATCGCTCGTCAGGTAAACCGCCTTGGCATCGTCGATACGCGATGGGTAGTAGGAATTTGCGACTAGCGGAACAGGCAAGAGGAAGAGCAGTACGCTGACAGCCGCTGATGACAATTTCACAATTTTTCTCCCCGCATGTCTAGCGTCCATCCGATGTTCAGAGTTCATCCTGACCAGCCCGAGTTTTGTACCACGGTGAACGGGGGAGTTTATATCACAGCCGCGGGCTGTGAAATCGAGTTTGGTGGCGCCGGCGGCCTGTAGCCCAGCGCCGAGTGCGGACGCAGCGTGTTGTACATCACTCACCCAGCGTGGGGTGAGCGCGGAGGCGGATCGGGAAGCATTTGGGCATCTCCAGCCATGCGGCGGAGGCTCGGTTCAGTAAAGCCCTTGACCACGCGAGAAAAAGGCTGAAAATACAGCGGTGAAGGGATTGAGGAGGCTCGACCGTTGCCGTATGCGAGGAGCAAGTCAACGGGCCACAGGCAGAAGACATCGGTAGGGAAACGAAAGATGAGGTTCTGGACGAGTGGTCGGCAAACCTTACCTTACTGGATCGGCACACCTTCCTCCCGGATTTCCCCTTAGGCATACAAGGCCAACGCCGACTGGTTAGCAAAGTTTTGCTCCAGTTCGCCCTCGGCTTCCCGCCCTCGCAAGTACGCCAGGGTCACATCAAGAGAGCAGTGACCCAATCGCTTCATGATCGTCGGCACTGGTAAGCCCTCATCAGCAAGGGTGTCTGCGTAGGATTTTCGGAACCTGTGCAGTTCTGGCTCCACTACGCCCGCACGCTCTGCGATGCTTTGCAGCTTGCGGAGGAAGTGCCCCTCCACACCGCCGATGGTGTTAGGAAAGATCAGGTTGCTTGGCTTGGCAGCTTTCGCAATCATCCGGTCCCGTAACTTGTCCATTAGCGCCGTGGGAACGGGCAACTTGCGCCCCTTGTTCTGCCACCGCTTGCTCTTGAGCTTGAAGCCACGGTGCGGTTTGGAGCGGACCCACACCACATTGACATCATCGAGCAGATCGCAATACTCCGCATTCCCCACTTCCTGTTCACGACAGCCTGTGTTCAAGAAATAGCTCATCCACAATTTTTCCTCGTCGTCCGCCGCCTGAAACAGGGCCTTGAGTTCGTGCGGCTTGTATGGCTTGACTTCTTTTTCTTCATAGTCCAACTGCCCGAGGATCTCGCCAGCGAAAAGGATCGCATTGGCACGCAGGAAGGTGTTGCAAGTTTGGAAGATGTTGTAGACGTAACGGGGTTCAAGCAGAGTGTCCTTAGTGGTCTTTCGTTGTCGGAGGAAGGACACGTAAGGCAACAGGTCGTCGCCGTGTGTGAGTTGATCCAGATGTTTGATGCCGCTACGCTCACACCAGTCCATAAAATAGCCTAAACGCTCAGTGTACGTCTTGACGGTCTTGGGGTCTTTGAGGAGGGATTTCTTGGCAAGGAATTTCTTGACCTCATCCGTCACACGCTTGCGATTGGGATCGCCATCTTCCTTGACCGCTACGCCACTGCCCACAGCGTCAAGCGTAGCCTGCCTGCGCTGCATGGCTTCGACCGCTGCTTTGAAATCCATTCCAATGGATTCGTATTTCAACCCATATCGCAGGTAGAACGGACCCGTTACATCTTCCTTCGAGCGCCGCCCCCGCCGTTCCAAGTCGATCGCAATGTAGCGCCGATCCTTCCCCTTGCCCACCACCCTGTACAACTTCACTGACAACGCCATATTTCCCCCAATACTGAGGTTCGGAGGAAATACCTTGAAATCCGTAAACAGAGCCTTTTAGCTCGGAATTACGCTGTAAGTGGTTGAAAATAAAAGCGTAGAAAATCTGGCGGAGAGGGAGGGAATCGAACCCTCGGTACAGGTGTTAGCGCGTACAACGGTTTAGCAAATGGATAGTTCTCGCCGCCCTCACTCGTCTGGCTTGCCGAAATACGACCTGAAACACACGCGAGACCATGGAACTTGGCCTGAAATCGCAAGTGGTAAACGATCCCGGCTCGGCAGAGCGCACGCTGTGGAGCGACCTCCCATTTGATGGAGTGACACCGAATATGGGTAAGCTCTGGTCGATGGTCTGGGTCAATGGCACGCCCTAGTTGCTGGATTTGGGTGGTTAGACCTCTGGCAACCCTTCTCCGGACGCGATCAGAGTTCTAAAATCGTCCTCTAGCCTCCGCCAGCACTTCCACTTTTGCATCAGAATTGGATTTCCGGGCTGCGCGCATATGTGCTTGGGTATGTTTGGGCCGTGCTTTTCATTTTCATTTTTGTTTGCTTGACAGTTTGAGGACGAGCAGAAGGGATCAGCCCAAGCCGCCGGCACCCTCGCTGGGTTTTTGTTTGGTGGCGTCACCAGGCTGATTGGCCGATTGCATCTTTCCGCCGCGATTTCTGTTGTTGTTCCTCAGACATCCATTTCCTCCAATTAAATTGCCCTCACTCCTGCGATAAGCTGCCAAACACCGGTCCGACTTCGTGCCAATCACACGTGATCCTTGCCGCCCTGCCACGGAGACCCTCAGGACGCAACTAGGACACAAAACTCATTGTTTGGAATCAGAAACTTGCGGAAACCGCGAGAATTGAGTCAACCGAATCAACTAGATATGGTCGGGGAGAGAGGATTTGAACCTCCGACCCCCTGGTCCCGAACCAGGTGCTCTACCAGGCTGAGCCACTCCCCGACTTGTGCAGGACGCTGAAGGGATTACTGCACTCCAAGGTGGAACTGCTCAAGTACCACAAATTATAACACCTGCGTTCAAACGCCCGGACCGCAAAAAGTAATCAAAGCCCGCCTTGGTACACCGTGCGACCAGTCACCCGCTCGGCACTACCAGTGTTGTTGTCTCAAGTCTGATTGCCGGCTAGGATAGATTTTCGCTTCCCGGCGATCCTTCATGAAAACTGTATTTACCGCAAGGCGACTCTACACTCCAGTCGAGGAGATGCAAAACCCGCTGCTCGTGGCGGAAGACGGGCTGATCTCCGAAGTGTCTTCGCGGTCAACGACGGAAGTCCCGGCCAACGCTGCGCTTGTCGATTTCGGCGACGTGGTGCTGGCGCCGGGCTTTGTCGACATCCATATCCACGGCGGAGCAGGACTAGATGCGATGCGGGCATTACCCTCGGAACTGCCGCTCCTGGGCAGGTTCCTAGCCACGCACGGCGTCACGGGATATTTTCCGACCACCGTCGCGGCGCCGCTCGACACGACCTGCTCGGCGTTGGGACGATTGGCTGACGCGATCGAAGCTGACGCGGCCAATGGTCATTCCGTGCAGGCTCGGCCGCTGGGCATCCATCTGGAGGGGCCGTTTCTTAGCCACAAGCGGCGGGGAGTGCATCCGCCGGAAAATCTGGTCGCGCCGACCGTTGAAATCTTCGAGCGTCTTTGGCAGGCGGCTCGTGGACACGTGCGCATGCTGACCATTGCACCGGAAATTGCCGGCGCGATGGAAGTGATTGCGGAGGCGGCGCGGCGAAAAGTCTGCGTCAGCATCGGGCACTCTGACGCCGAGATGCCGATCGCACAGGATGCGGTGAAGGCCGGAGCGCGGCACGCTACGCATACCTTCAATGCCATGCGCCCGCTGGACCATCGCGACCCCGGAATCATCGGTGAAGTACTCACCGATGACCGGCTCACCGCCGACATTATCGTGGACGGAATTCATGTGGCGCCGCCCATCGTCAAGCTTTTCCTGCTGGCGAAAGGACGCGAACGTGCCGTGCTCATCACCGATGCGATTTCAGCGACCGGCATGCCTGACGGACGCTACCGGCTTGGGCCAATCGAAGTCGACGTAAAGGACGGCAAGTGCATCTCGAATGGCAGCCTCGCCGGAAGCGTGCTTACCATGGATCGCGCCGTGCGCAATGTGACGCAATTTTCCGACTGGAGTTTACGGGATGCGGTGCGGGCGGCCACACTGAATCCGGTGCAAGCCGTGGGATTGTCAGGGCATCACGGAGTTCTGGCTCCGGGTGCGGCCGCGGATTTCAACGTTCTGAGTCCGGCTGGCGAAGTGCTCAAGACGATTGTTCGAGGGCAGGCTCTCTAGACGAAGGTGTATTCGCGAGGCAGACGTAGCAAGCTACGTCTCTACGAGGAGAGAGCTAGTTTGGTTTGCGGCGTCTGGCGTCGGCCAGATGATGGAGCAGCATGAGTTCGTCGGCGCGCGAGAGTTGATCCAAAAAAGAGCTTCCTGATTTGGGGGACTCATCACTTGAAGTTTGCGCCGGACCGGCCTGGCGCAATTTGTCTCCCAGTTCCGGTTCATTGTTCATCACTTGCGAATAAAACCAGAGGAAATGGCGCATCTGGTCGAGAGCCGAGCGCAGAGTCTCGATGGGCTCCGTCTCGGAAAGGGAGTTGAGCGCCTCCATGAGCTCCGGATCATTGGGAGCCTGCATAGCAGCGCAGTTGAGCTCCTGCTGGATGCTCCGCAGATCCTCGGTGACGCGCGCAATTCGGCGATGAAGGTCGTCCATGTCGTTGATGGCCATTTTGTTTGCCAGTCAAAGATCTCATCGGCAACAGCAAGCGAATAGATGTCCCACGGGCATGCGCCTTTAGTAATTCTGCGCGTTACTTTGGTCCAGGAAAAAGTCACTGCTCCAAATCCCTTCAGTGGCGGGGCTTTCCACGCGCCAGCGAAGCGGTCACGATACATACTTCCCGAGCAGGATTTTTTTGTGACACCATTAGTGCTCTCGACATCGGTCGAAGGTCACCAAGACAAGCATTGTGACCAGCCGGAAACATTCTGTGGCGATAGCCGCCCTTCGACAGGCTCAGGGCAGGCTCTTGCCTGTCCAAGCCCGGGCGAAGCCGGGAGTTCCAGTTTCAACTCTCGTTCGATCATCCCTCATTTGTGATAAAACCACGCGATGCCCGAAACGCTCCCGCCAATCCCACGTAACCAGCAACTGGTTCGCGCTATTGGCCGCTGGAGCCTGACTGCGCTGGTAGTGAACTCGGTAATCGGCAGCGGCGTCTTCGGACTGCCTTCCACGGTAGCCGGACTGATCGGCAAGTTCAGTCCTCTGGCAGTGCTCCTGGCCGGGGCTGGAATGGGCATAATCTTCGGTTGCTTCGCCGAGGTCGCGTCGCGATTCCAGCAAGCGGGAGGTCCCTACCTCTATGCTCGCACGGCCTTCGGGCGCGGCATGGGTATTCAGATGGCATGGATGCTGTTGCTCGGGCAAGTGGCAGCCCCGGCCGCGAATGCCAACCTGTTCGTGATTTATCTTGGAGAATTCTGGCTGCATGCCAGGGATCCGCTGCCCCGTGCGCTAATTCTTACGGGACTCGTCGGCGTGCTCGCATTCATCAATGTGCGCGGAGTGCGTGCGGGTACACAGGTCAGCAACTTCTTCACCGCCGCGAAACTGGTGCCCCTGTTTGCGGTCGTCGGGATGGGATTGTTCGTCTTGCGCGCGCATCCTGGCGGAATCTCGCCCGCCGCGCCTGCTGCGGTTAACGCCAGCCAATGGTTGAAGGCTGTGCTGCTGCTCGTATTCGCCTATGGAGGATTCGAAACCGCGCTGGCGCCGATGAGCGAGGCCAAGGATCCCCGAAGGGATGCTCCATTCGCACTGTTTACGGCGCTTCTGATCTGCACAGTGATGTATGCGCTAATACAGTGGGTCGTTGTCGGCGTTCTTCCCGACGCGGCGCATAGCGAGCGTCCGCTGGCCGATTTGGCGCGGATCGCTGTCGGCTCATTCGGCGCGGCCTTGGTCGCCGTGGGCGCGCTGATTTCTTTCTATGGATATTTGAGCGCGAAGATTCTAGGCATGCCGCGGGTGACTTTCGCGCTGGCTGAGCACGGAGATTTTCCGAAGGTCTTCGCCTCAGTTCATCCGCGATTTCACACGCCTTATGTTTCGATTCTGGCATTCGCGGCGTTGGTGTGGGCGTTTGCGCTCAGCGGCGAATTCAAATGGAATGTGACGCTCTCCGCGGTCGCGCGGCTTCTCTATTATGGCGTATGCTGTGCCGCGCTCCCGGTACTCCGGCGCAAGCAATCGGCGAATGCCGGATTCCACTTGCCCGCCGGCAATCTCTTCGCTGGGCTTGCGGTCCTGATGTGTGGCGTGCTGGTCACGCGCGTAGACTTCGGCCAGTCCCTGATCGTGGCCGCGACCATCGCGTTAGCGTTGCTGAACTGGCTGGCGGTGCGAAATCGCAAGATCGATGACCGTATTTAGTTCGTGTAGACGCGCACGTAATCAATCAGCATCTCGGACGGGAACGGAGTGGATGCGTTGGGCGGTCCAGGCCAATTTCCACCGATTGCAAGGTTCAAAATGATGAAATTGCTTTGCCCGGCATCGAATGGCCAAACCGCGCCACTGAGGCCGTTCATGCTCGAAGTTGTGTAGGCGACGTACGGGTGGGCGGGATCATCGACATAAAATGCCACGCTGCCCTTGGACCAGATCATGCCGTAGGTATGCCACTGGGCGGCGGTCTCGCCCGCCGAAAAGTGATAAAGAGTACCCAGTCCCGTCCCGCCGGTGAAGCCCGTCCCGTGAATGGCGCCGGAATTCCAATCCGGCGTGCCGGCAGCGTTCACGCGCTCCTGCACGTCCTGTTCCCCGCAGGCAGGCCAATTCACTGTAATGATCTTGTTGCCCAGCAGCCAGGCAGCCGGCCAAAAACCCTGTGCCTCAGGTACCTGGGCACGCACCTCGAAGCGGCCATATTGAAAGCTGAACAGGCCTTGTGTCTTCAGCCGCGCCGACGTGTACGCCGACGCGGACGGTTGCTGTGCCTCGATATGCAGATAGCCGTCCGTGCCGACATATTCGCTGGGATTCGCAGTGCTGCACGGCGAGGTAGACGAACCCCAGGCGCAGTAGGTCTCCAGTTCCCGGTTGCCAAAGCCGCTGTTGCCGGTGTCGTAGGTCCAGACTGTTGGATTGGGTTCCGCTGGGGCGGCGGTATTGTTAGTGAACTCGTCGCTCCAGACCAGCGTTCCTGAGGGGATGTTGGGAGTGAAGCTCTGGCTGGTAACTGTGCTGGGCACAAGCAAGCTGGAGTTGGCGGCTACAGCAATAGCCTTGACGGTTAGATTCGATGCCACCAGAAAAGGCGCCTGGTACTGTTGCGAAGATGGAGTGGGCTGGCTTCCATCGACGGTGTAATAGATGACCGTGCCAGAGGTTGCTGAGGTCAGACGTACGATGAGCGCACCATTCTGTGCGGCCGTGATGGAGATGGTCGGCGCAGACGTCATATTCCCTCCACCGCCTAGGTTCCCCCCACCCCCGCCGCTACCTCCGGCGCATCCACGCATCAGAACGCTCGAAAAGAAGATCGCTGCCAGCATCGCCGTTTTTTCCCGCATAGCCCGCCTTGGCGAAAAGATTTCGCGTTCCCTATTTAACGGCCCACAAACTCCGGCGTCAAACAGAAGCGCAGCGTAGCGTAGAGACGTTGCTTGGAACGTCTCGGCTTGCAGCGCCGCGAGTGCTGGCGGGAGAGACGTAACGACCTACGTCTCTACGATAGATTGCTCCATGTCTAGCAATGCTTTCTTGCGCTCGGTGCCCCAGCGATAGCCGCCCATGCTGCCGTCCCCGCGAACCACGCGATGGCACGGGATCGCGACTGCGACCGGGTTGGTGGCGCAAGCGCGGGCGACGGCGCGGCTGGCCGTGGGCCGGCCAATGGCCTTGGCAACCTGGCTATAGGATCGCGTGGCGCCGAATGGGATCGACTGCAAGTACGTCCACACGCGCCGCTGAAATGCAGTCGCGCGAATATCGAGCGGCAATGATGAATCGAGATCTTTACCGCGCATGTGTTTGAGCAGCGCGCGCGCCCACGACTGCAAGCCGCCTTCATCCAACTTGCGGACAGCGAAAGGGAATTCGCGCTTCAAGCCCTCGACCAGCTCGCCGTCCGAGCGGCCAAACTGGATCGAACAAATGCCGCGCTCGGTCGCAGCGATCAGCATCCGTCCCAGCGGCGAATCGGTGCAGGTATAGCGAACGGAGGCGGCAATGGCCCCGCGGCGATACTTGTCGGGCGTCATCCCCAGCTGCGAGGCGGTCCGTTCGTAGAGCCTGCTGCTGGAGCCATATCCGGCGTCGTACATCGCGCGAGTCACCGAATCCCCGGCTTGCAGGTTGCGCTTCAGCATGCGCAAACGGGAGGAGTCGGCGTACTCGCGCGGCGTGATGCCGAGCACTCGCTTGAAACGGCGCTGCAGATGGAACGGGCTTTGGCGAAATTCCTTGCCCAGGCGATCCAGAGTTAAGGGTTCGTCGAGATGTTGCTCGATGAAGCGGCAAATCGCCTTCACACCGTCAGATTCCGTGTTGCCGTTGAACGATTTGGGCCGGCAACGCAGACATGCCCGGTAGCCCGCCTGCTCGGCCTGTTCGGGTGCGAGAAAGAATTGGACATTTTCCCGGCGGGGACGCCGCGCGGCGCATGACGGCCGGCAATACACGCCCGTACTCGAGACGGCGAAAACGAATTTCCCATCGTGCGCGGCATCGCGCGCCATGACGGCATTCCATCGCGGATCGCCGCCTGCCTCCAACTGGGTTTCCGGACTGGGTTGACGGGCGGGCATCAAGCTTTCCGTTGTGAGTATGGCATTGGTGGTCATAGTAAGAAAAGCCTACGGCGAAGTAGCGAAGCGGACTATCCGAATCTTGCGGGCAAAGCGAAATAGGCACTTCGCTTCTAAAGCTGGGAAGTAACGGTGATTTGGATGCTCGACCCTTTATGTAGGCTTCATCTAGAGGCGTCATCCCGACGGAGGAGCAGTTCAGCCGCAGGAGGGATCTCGCGTGGAGTGGCACGACCGGCCTGCGCGTGAGATCCGGACGGCAGCACTCCTACCACAATTCCTGACGGCTCTGCTTTTGTGTGGTACACCCGCT
>Ga0070706_100004361_pt1 | contig 13664 bp, 11 predicted proteins | sample KBSK5501metaG_FD_65476 | JGI IMG/M metagenome (GOLD analysis project Ga0070706, IMG submission 65476) | Corn, switchgrass and miscanthus rhizosphere microbial communities from Kellogg Biological Station, Michigan, USA - KBS K5-50-1 metaG | ecosystem: Host-associated > Plants > Roots >...
GCGTACTTCGGATCGGTCGCGAGCTGCCAGCCCTCGGCTCTTTCGATCAGTTGAAACGCGCGTGCTTGCTCGACACATTCGATTTTCAATTGTTCAAGCGCCGCGGCCACTTCGGATTCGCGGACGTTGGTAAATTCGTTAGGCGACAAATCATCTTCCGCGCCCGCGCGGCGGAGGACATCGACAATCTCCTTTGCAGGAAGCGGTTTTTGCGCGCTGAAAAGAAGCGCCTCAACTACTCGGATCAGCCTCACTGCCATTTAATTCGCGCCGATCGCGCTTTGGATCGCGTCAGCGATTCGGTTGGCTTGCTTGTCGATCTTGTCCAATTCGCGACCTTCGATCAAAAGTCGGATCTTTGGTTCGGTGCCGGAGTAACGCAGCAAGACGCGGCCTTTGCCGGCGAGCTCGCGCTCGGCTTCGTCTCGCAATTTTACCACTTCGCGCAGTTCCTCGATAGGCGGTTTCGCTTTAACTCTCAAATTGCGCTGGGCCTGCGGATATTTTTTCAGGCAAGTTTTTAATTTACTCAGCGGTTCACCGGTGGCGTGCATGATTCGTAAAATTTGCAGTGCACTAATGATGCCATCGCCGGTGGTGGTGAAGTCGCCGAAGATAATGTGGCCGCTTTGCTCGCCGCCGAGATTGAAATTTCGAGAAATCATTTCTTCGATGACGTAACGATCGCCCACTTTTGTGCGCACAACCTTGCCGCCTTGCGCGGCGAGCGCTTCGTCGAGACCGAAGTTGCTCATCACCGTCGTGACGAGCGTGCTTTCGCGGAGCTGACCAGTGCGCAAAAGATCGAGCGCTGCAATCGTGAGAATCTCGTCTCCATCGACAATCTCGCCATTTTCGTCGCAGAGCAGGACGCGATCGGCGTCGCCGTCGTGGGTAAGGCCGACGTCCGCTCCGCTTTCCTTGACGACACGCTGAATTTCCTCCGGATGCGTACTGCCGCATTGTGCGTTGATGTTCATGCCGTTCGGCTCGTTGTGCGCGACGATGACTTCCGCGCCAAGTTCGCGCAAGACACACGGCGTCGATTTATAAGCGGCGCCGTTGGCAACATCGACGGCCACGCGCATTTCCTCGAGCGACATTTTCCGCGGGAAGCTCGTTTTCGCGAATTCGACGTAACGACCGAGTGCATCGTCGATGCGCGCGGCCCGTCCGATTTTTCCCGCGGTTGGCCGGATGGAATCAATCTCGCCGGTGAAAACGAGCCGCTCGATTTTTTCTTCGATCTGGTCGTCCAGTTTGTAGCCGTCGTGCCGGAAAAATTTGATGCCGTTGTCTTCGTAGGGGTTGTGCGAAGCGGAAAGAACGATGCCAGCATCGGCGCGCAACGAGCGAGTGATATAAGCCACGCCCGGCGTGGGCAACGGACCAATGATTAAAACATCGACCCCGAGCGAGGTAATTCCGGCGACGAGGGCATTCTCCAGCATGTAACCGGAAAGACGCGTATCTTTGCCGAGTACAATTTTCGGGCGCGCCCCTTCCGGGATGGTGCGCGGATTGAGCTGCGTGAAAACGTGCGCGGCGGCGCGGCCTAGTTTTAGCGCGGTCTCAGCAGTGACCGGCTCGACGTTGGCGATGCCGCGCACGCCATCCGTGCCAAAGATTCTTTTCGCCTGCGTCACGTGATAATTGAAACGCTGGAAGTGTGATTCGTAAAAGGGAAACTTTCCGCCGAATTGTCGATTTTTCTTGGCGCCTATATGGTCAAGGTCACTCCTTGTTCTCGCCCGTGTTCACGGCATTGGCTTGAGACCCGGCCGCGTTCATTTCGTTGATTTTTCGATGAAGCGTCCGACGGCTGATGCCGAGCTTCTTCGCTGCGGCGGTCACGTTTCCATTGGTTGCCGCGAGCGCTTGCATGATCAATTTTTTCTCCGTCTCGCGAATATCCAGCGGACTGGATTTTTCGCCGAAAGCTTTCGCCGGTGAAATCCCGCGAGGCAACATCGCGCCGGCCGCTTGCCGCACGGCCATCGGGAGATCGCGCAATGCGATCTTTGGCCCGGTGGCCATGACGACACCGTGCTCGATCGCGGTACGCAGCTCGCGCACGTTGCCGGGCCAATTGTAAGTAAGCAGCGCATTCGTCGCGTCGGACGTAAGATCGACAATTTGTTTGTCGTTCGCTTTGGAGAAGTGGCGCAAGAACCCCCGCACCAGAAGCGGAATATCTTCCTTCCGTTCGCGCAACGGCGGCATCGTGATGCGCACCACGTTCATGCGAAAGAAAAGATCGTCGCGGAATTTTCCTTCGCGCACCAGTTTTTCCAGATTCTTGTTTGTGGCGGCGATGAGCCGCACGTCCGCGTGCAAGGTTTGATTGCCGCCCACACGCTCAAACGCGCGCGATTCGCTGATCACGCGAAGTAATTTCACCTGCGTACTCGGTTCGATCTCGGCCACTTCGTCGAGAAAAACGGTGCCGCCGTTCGCTTGTTCGAACCGGCCGATTCGGCGTTCGTGCGCGCCCGTGAAAGCGCCTTTTTCGTGACCGAACAGTTCGCTCTCGAGTAGTTGCGGTGAGAGCGCCGCGCAATGCACGGCCACAAATCTCGCCTTGTTGCGCCGGCTTAAGCTATGAATTGCGTGCGCCGCCAGTTCCTTACCCGTGCCGCTTTCTCCCTCGATCAAAACGGTTGCCGAGGACGGCGAGACCTGCCTGATGGTGTCGAGCACTTCGCGCAGCGCCGCCGATTCGCCGATGATGTTCTCGAGCCCGTAACGTTCATCGACTTGCTGGCGCAGCGTGCGATTTTCCTGCTCGAGCTTGCGGCCTTGCAACGCGCGCGAGATCAAAATTTCCACTTTGTCGAGATTGAGCGGTTTCGTCACGAAGTCGTAGGCGCCGCGCTTCATCGCTTCCACCGCAGTATCGACCGAGCCGTAAGCTGTCATCATGATGCAGATCGGCGGGTGCGGCATTTTCAACGCGCGATCGATCAGTGTCATTCCATCCTCGCCGCCGAGGCGCAGATCGGTCAGAAGGATATCAACCTGGTCTCGTTCGAGCACGTTCATCGCTCCGGCAATATCGCCCGCGGCATAGACATCGTAATCCTCTTCCAGCAAACGCCGCAGCCCATCGCGGGTATGCTTCTCATCATCGACAATGAGGATAGTGGGCTGGATGGAATCCATTTATCGATTTTCTGGAATTAGCGACTGCGACATTTATTCTCACTCAATCGTGCGATCTCTCAATTGTTAAGTGGCTCAATTTCGCCCAAATGCATCTGTCAGAACGTGGAAGATGATTCTCCTCAAGTTTGGTGAAGACGGATAGAACGGTGAGTTAACAGCGGCGCGGTGAAACTTCTCCTATTATTCTTAATCATCTACGCGGTGGCGCTGTCGGTTGGCGCGCGAGGCTCCTCGCCGGAAGACGGCAAAGCCCGTTTCGCGCGGATGGGGAAACCGGCTCCGGGTCTTGGTCATTGGTGCAACTGGCGGCACGGGACGGCAACTTGTGCAACAAGCTCTGGAGCAGGGGCACCAAGTTACAGCGTTTGTGCCCAAACCGAAAAAACTCAAGCGCTGGTTCTATCCGAACACGATTCTATCGGAAGGCACGCGCAAAATCCTGCGCGCGATGAAAACCTCGTAGGTTAATGATCGGCGATGTTGTTGACCTTGCGACGGAATTGGCTGATTTGCGCGGGAGCGATTGGGGTTTTTCTGGTCATCATCGCGGGCGCGGTTGTGCTTTCTAGTCCGCGGCTAACTCGTTACGTCGAGAGCGATCGGTTTCGCCATGCGTTGGAAAAGGAGACCGCGGAAGGTTTGCATTTTCCCAGCGCGCAGTACTCGCGGATTCGGCGGACTGGTTTTTTGATGGCGCAAAGCGAAAGTTTTCGAGCCGGCGATGGGAAGAAAGCGCTCAAGGCAACAGACGCTCACGACATCAGGGCCGGGTTTGATCCCTGGGGCGTATTTCTGCGGCGCTGGCAACTCGACGAGCTGCACATTCAATCGAGCAAAGTCGAAATCCAGATTTACGAACACAAGCCTGAATCGCCTCCTGCGAAACCATGGTTTTCGATTTTTTTGCCCAACCGCGTTTATCTCAAGCGCGTCGAAACGGAGCGTGCCGATGTGACATGGCGGTTTCGCGGCGCCGGCGCCGGATTTTTCGGGACGCGATTATTGATCACGCCGCACGATCGGGATTTCAATTACGAAGCGACCGGCGGCACACTGAAGATGGCGCCCATTCCCGATCTTTACCTGCGCCATGCGCGTCTGCTCATCACCAAAACGCTGCTGACACTTTACGATGTCGATCTTGCGCCGAATGCGCAAAGCGAGGGAACACTTCGCGGCGAAGGAAAGGCGGGCATTGGGAAAGACAAAGGCGTTGATTGCAGTGCAAGCTTCGACCGCCTGCCGATTGGCGCGTGGTTACCCTCGAATTGGAAAGCACATTTTACTGGCTTGGCCACTGGCGCAGTTCATTGGACGGGAAAAAATCCGAAGCTGGAAACTTCGTCCGGCGAAGGCTCATTGCGCGTGCGCGGTGCGCGGATCGAGCATCTTCCCCTTTTGGAAGAGCTCGCTGCGGTGGACAAATCGTTCGGACATTTGCAGCTGAACGATTGCGCGATGGACGTGCAGTGGAACTATCCGTGCGCCACGATCAAGAACATCGCGCTTGAAGACAAAGGAAAGTTTCGGATGGAGGGCGCGATTTCGATCGATCGCGACTCGTTAGGTGGCACGGTCGAGCTGGGCCTTGCGCGCCAACATCTCGACTGGTTGCCAAAACCGGAAGAGGTTTTTACCCGCCAGCAGCGCGGCTATTTGTGGACGACGGTCCATCTTTCCGGAACGGTCGATGAACCGAAACAAGATCTCAGTCCGCGCGTTGCGGATGCAATCAAGGAATCGCCCGGCACCTGGCTCAGCTTGCTCTTTCACGAAATCGGCCAGTGGTTGAAAGAAAATTTCGGCCGCGATCACTGACCGAAATTGTTGCGATCAATGCAGGTCAGCCGGTTCATTGAGATTCCGACAAAATTCTTTCTCGTCTTCTGGTACAGGAACGACTCGTAACTTGCCCGCTTTGACAAGCCGCTTCGTCAGTGGAGGTGTCAGTAAAACAGGCGTTTCCTCAACCGCCTTCACTCGTGCCAATTGCCGGAGTTGGCTCCCATTCACGAGGGAAAACAGAGCGAATTACCCCTTCAGGGATTTAATGTTTCGCCCAACGACTCATCGCGAACCACAGACAGGAAATCAAAGCACATCAAGGATTCGCTGCTACCTTGGAATCTCCTGCTTCCAACATGCGGACGCGCTTGTCAATGTAGGGCAGGCGAACGGTGAGCGTGAGACCTTTGCCCTCGCTGCTTTCGATCGACATCTCGCCGCCATGTTCGCGCACGATGCGGCGCACGATTAATAGTCCCAGCCCAGTGCCGGATGATTTGGTCGTAAAGTACGGCTCGAAAACGCGGCTTAAATTTTCTGCGGAGATACCGCCGCCCGTGTCCGTGAAGCTGATGAGGACATGCGTGTCGTCTCTGTCGGTCCGGATGCGTAAGATGCCGCGGCTCTTCATCGCTTCGAAGCTGTTTTTGATCACGTTGTAGAACGCTTGCTTTATCTGATCGCGATCCAGCGCCAGCATCGGCAAATCGGAACGCAGTTCCTGTTCGACCACGATGTCGCGGTCCTTGATCTCCGGCGCGAAGAAGCGCACCGCCTCTTCCACGATCGAGTTGATGTTTTCCGGATGCAGTTGCGGTCTGGTTGGCCGGATGGCGCGCAGGAATTGCGTGACGATGGAATCGAGCCGGTTGATCTCGGCGCGCGAGACATCGATTGATTGCTGGAGTTCATCGCGGGCCGCGCCATCGAGCTTTCGCGCCTGCCGTTCCATCAATTGCAAATGGATGTTGAGTGAATTGAGCGGGTTGCCGATCTCATGCGCAACGCCGGCGGCGAGCAAGGTGAGCGCGTTCAATCGTTCGGACTCAAGCGTCTGCCGTGCCGTGCGGCGGCTTTCTGTGATGTCGCGCAAAATCATGGCATGGCCAGCGTGCTCGGCGGAGATGTCGATCTTTTCATTGTCGATCTTGTCCTCGCTTGCGCGGTGCTCGATCACGAGCGGCACGATATAAAAGTTGATGAACCGATTTGCCGGGTAGAAAATTTCCATGTCGCGGCTGACCGGCCCGCCACTCTGCGTGAGCGCCTCCCAATCGAGACCGCGCACCCGTTCATCGAGTCGCTTGCCGATCGATTCCTCCGCTTCCAGTCCGAACAATTCGCACGCCGCGTCGTTGAGATAAGTGATGCGACCGCTCGAATCAGTGACGATGATCCCTTCCTGAATTGAATTGAAAACAGTTTCGAGGAATCCCTTCTCCTGCGCGAGCCGCAGAAAATAATTCTGGACGTCCTCCGGCCCGATCTTGCCGAGCCGTCCGATCAGTTTTTCAACAAAGCCAGCTTTCACGACATTGCAGATGTTAATCGGCGCGGGCGCCGTTCAGATCAATCCGAAATCGGCAAAGATCACGCTGCGGTCGCTTTGGCTTCGATGCTGGACATCTCGACCCGTAGATAATTCAACACAACCGGCGCCAGGACCATGCCGGGAATGCCCATAAGTCTTTCGCCAATAATGAGCGCAAGTAACGTCAGCCAAACCGGATTCCGAATTCGATTACCGATAATCTTGCTGTTCAGGAAATATTCCAATTTGTGGATCGCGATCAGAAAAGCGACAGCCACAATCGCTGTCTTCAGCGAAACCGTGAAGGCAATGCATACAATAATCGTATTGCTGACCAGGTTCCCAATGATGGGCAGCAGGCCACAGAGAAAAGTTACCGCGATGAGCAAGGGCGCGTTTGGCAGGCGAACCGCCAGAACAAAAATGGCGGTCAGGACCGTGTTGATGAGCGATATCGTGATCTGTGCGCCCATAACTGTGGCAAAGCTCCGGTAGAAATCACGGAAACGGGTAGAGACTTCGTCACAAAAAACCGAATAGAGATTGTTCCTGGAGGCTAAAACATTGCGGGAAAGGTCCAGCTGGCTGTTCAAGAACAAACTCACAGCCGCGACAATTCCTATGGCGACGAATACGAGAACGGTGGTAGCGTTTCTAGCGAAGTTAGCGACGTTTTTTAGATAGTCGGCTTCTTCCTTAAAGGCGGTGATGACGAAAGCCCTGAGACTATCGAAATCCGTAAAAGGCAATTCAATCTGCCGCGCCTGGGCCCACGCACTCGCCGATGGGAGGGAGCTATCGGCAATCTCGGGCAATTCGCGGATAGCGGCGCGAGTGAAGTATGCGGCACCACAGGCAATGCCCCCGACGACAAGCACAAACAAAACGAATGCGAGCCACTTCTTTTTGGTGAGTGCGAGCAGGTTGTGGAGCGCAAAATACGAAAACAAAACCGCGAGCAACGGCGCGCCGAGGTGCAATGCGCCAGCCAGGACGAGCGTGAACGCGAGTACGCCGTAGGAGATGCGTCTGGGCATAGTCATGGCGTCAACATTCCGTTAGCTGCGTAACCTTACACCCTTCCGTCGAAGTCAAATCCCTACTTCGCTCGGAGTGGCAGCCACGTCAGCGGGTCTCAACCGCTGCCGCTTGTCCGGTCTCTTTTTCGGCACGTTCTTTCAGCGCGGCTTTACGCGAAAGCTTGACCCGGCCTTTGTCGTCGATGCCGATGCACTTCACCCAAATCATGTCGCCGGCTTTGACCACGTCCTCGGTGCGCTTCACCCGGAAATCGGCTAGCTCGGAGATGTGCACCAGGCCTTCCTTACCCGGAAGGACCTCGACAAATGCGCCGAACTCTTTGGTCGAAACGACACGGCCGTGATAGGTCTGGCCAATCTCAATCTCCTTGGTCATGCCACCAATAATTTCTTTCGCGCGTTGCATCGATTCGCTGCTGGTCGCGTAAATGTGCACAGAGCCGTCATCTTCGATATTAATTTCCGCGCCGGTCTCTGCCACAATTCCTTTGATGGTCTTGCCGCCGGGCCCAATGAGAGCGCCGATTTTCTCCGGATTAATTTTGATCGTCTCGATACGCGGTGCGTACTTCGACAATTCCGGACGTGGCTTGTCGAGAGCGCTGCGCATGATCTCGAGGATTGTGGTGCGCGCTTCTTTGGCGCGAAAAATCGCTTCGCCCATTATTTTATGGCTGATGCCGGGTAACTTCAGATCGAGCTGATAACCAGTGATGCCGTTGTCGGTACCGCAAAGCTTGAAGTCCATGTCGCCGAAATGATCTTCCGAGCCGATGATGTCGGTGAGTAATTCGTAACGTTTCAATTGTCGATCTTCGCTGTGTTCGGTCACCAAGCCGACCGAAATTCCCGCGACCGTTCCTTTCATCGGCACGCCGGCGTCCATCAGCGCCAGCATTCCGCCGCACACGCTAGCCATCGAGGTCGATCCATTTGATTCCATGATTTCGCTGGAAATGCGGATGGCGTAACGAAAATCATTTTCGCTTGGCACAATCGGCTCGAGCGAGCGCTCCGCTAGCGCGCCGTGTCCGATCTCGCGCCGCCCAGGGGCACCCGTGCGTCCGGTCTCGCCCACGCTGAACGGCGGGAAATTGTAATGCAAAATGAAACGCTTCGATTGCTCGCCGCCGCCGTAGGCGTCGAGCATCTGCGCTTCCTCAATCGGCGCGAGGGTGGCGAGCGCGAGGGCTTGGGTTTCGCCGCGCTGAAAAATGGCCGAGCCATGGGCGCGTGGCAGCACGCCCACTTCGCACGAGATCGAGCGCAAATCCTGATAACCGCGACCATCGACCCGTTTTTGTTTCTCGAGAATACTGACGCGAAACGCCTTCTTCTGCACGTAATCGAACGCTTGTGAGATCGAGAACGCATCGGCCTCGGGATGTTTTTCCAAGATCGACATCTTTACTTCTTCGCGGAGCGCACCGATCGCCTTGGCGCGAGCAACTTTGCTTTCGCTGTAAAGCGCGTCTTCAATGCGATTTCCCGCGACCTGATACGCGATTTCGAGCAGCGCTGGATCGATATGCAGCAGCGGCATCTCACGTTTCGGTTTGCCAATCTGGGCGGCGAGCTCTTTTTGAATCCGAATCATCTCGCGCGTGTGCCCGTGCGCGAATTCCAACGCTTTCACAAAGTCCGCTTCCGGCACTTCGTTGGCCGCGCCCTCGATCATGATCACGTCGTTTTCCGTGCCGACGTAAACAAGATCGAGATCACTTTGTTCGCGTTCCGTGTGAGTTGGGTTCGCAACGAACTGCCCGTTCACGCGACCAACGCGTACCGCGCCAATCGGCCCGGCAAACGGAATGTCGGAAATGCAAAGCGCCGCCGACGCGCCGTTGATCGCGAGGATGTCGGGATCGTTCTCGCCGTCCGCGCTCAGCAGGATCGAAATGATCTGCGTATCGTAAAAGTATCCCTGCGGAAAAAGCGGCCGCAATGGCCGGTCAATCATCCGCGAGGTGAGCGTTTCCTTTTCCGTCGGCCGGCCTTCGCGTTTGAAGTAACCGCCGGGAAACTTTCCTGCCGCGGCTGCTTTTTCCCGGTAATCAACCGTGAGCGGGAAAAAGTCCTGACCTTCCTTAATGGCGGTGGCCGAGACTGCGCTCACCAGCACGATGGTGTCGCCGCATTGCACGATGACCGCGCCGTCAGCGAGCTTGGCGACTTTGCCGGTCTCGATGGAGATGTGAGTGGCCCCAATTTGGGCCGTGACCTTCTGTTGCATTTTACCTTCCTGGATGTGCGAGTTCCAGGCCGGTCACCCTGACTGTAGGTTTTAATCCCGAACGCTTTCGGGGCTAAAACCTAAAATCCAAGGTGCCTTTGCGGCCTGGTCAGCGCGTTAGTTTTTACTTTTTCGATCTGGCGTCGAACCGAAACGCGAACATCCCGCAGTTGCGGGACCACCGCGATTACTTCCGCAGGTTCAACTTGTCGATCAGCTCTTTGTAGCGATCGGCTTTCGACCGGCTCAAATAATCGAGTAAGCTCCGGCGCTGCGCCACCATCTTCAGGAGGCCGCGGCGCGAGGAGTGGTCTTTCGCGTTGCTCTTCAAATGTTCCGTCAGTTGCGCGATCCGGCGCGTGAGCAACGCGACCTGAACGTCCGCGCTGCCGGTGTCCTTCTCGTGCAATTGGAACTGTTTGATGTCCAACGTTTCCGTGCTCTCTGCCATAAACGAAGCGCCTATTGTAAACGAAGAACGGATGTTAGCAAGCGCGGCATGCGGAGCAAAAATGAAAACGCGGCGCTGCAAAGTGTAGCGCCGCGCTGGTGACCGAGTTTTAACTTATGGCCGTCCGTGTCCTGCGCTGTGGCTCATGCCGTTACTGTTGTTCGTCGGACCTTGGCTCATTCCGTTCGCACCTTGACCCTGGCTTCTATCCGAGATTCAATTTTCCCCAGACAAAGAGGAGAATGATTGCGCCGATGATCGACAGAATAAAACCGGCAGGATGAAAGGCGGAGCCTGGCGCCGGTTTGGAAAACAATCGGGCGATCAAGCCGCCGACAATGGACCCAGCGATGCCGAGGAGCGCTGTGAGCCAGAATCCCATGTGCACGCCCACGAATGACTTAGCAATCCAACCGACGATGAAGCCGATGATGATGGACCAAATGATGTGTAACATGTGTTTTTTTGGTTAAGGCGGGGAGGCTATCACGTTGGTGAATCCGAAAGCCACTCTTTTCTCACATCGACTTTTGCTGTAGCGGCGGTCTATGACCGCCGTTTTGATAACTGCTGTTCTCTTTCGGCGCTCAGAGAGCGCCGCCGCTACAGTTTCGTCCGCGCTTTCTCGTCGATAGCCAGATATTCGCCGCGGCTATTTTTTTACCAGCACGGTCGTTGTCTCGAAGCGTTTCCGCTCGCGTCCTTGCTTTGCACCGTAATCGTATAGATGCGGCCTTTGCCTGTGCCGCAGCGCTCGGCGCGGAGTTTGACGGTAAATCCACTGATGTTCGGGATGTCGTTAGGCAAATCTCCAGAGCTGCAGAACCACGATCCAAGCAGTATCCTCAGGGTTGGGCGTTGTTCTCGTTCCCGAGCAGATCAAAAAACTTCCATACGAGAATGTGATGTTCCGGCCGCTGAATCCAACGGTCGCCACGGAAGGCTGTGTTGCGTGGCAAGGCCAGACGTGCCGGCTCTCTTTCGGCGCTCAGAGAGCGCCGCTACAGTTTCGTCCGCGCTTCTTCATCGAGCGTGAGATATTCATCACGCGGTGGACTGAAAGTGTCGAGCACGCGCGTCTCCTCAATTGTCTCAACTCCGTGCGGCACGTTGCTGGCAAGATAAAATGAGTCGCCGGTCGTGAGCTCGTGCGGTGTTCCATCGACGATCAACTTCATCCGGCCTGCGAGAATGTGGACGATCTGCTCCTGTGGATGCCTATGTTCCGGCATTTTGCTTCCCGCATCGAGCAGCGCGACCATTTGATACATCGTCTTCCCACTCGTCGTCGTCTGCCGCTTGACGCCGGGACAGATCTCAATCCAAGGGTTTTCGTTCTTCATAAGCTCTCTCCTAACCGCGGATTACGCGGACTTCACAGATTCTTCGGGAAAGTAGAAGCGGCTTCCAGCCTTTAGCTAGCAAAGAAACCCGGCTAGAAGCCGCGTCTACGTGTCGTCCGTTATTTTAATGGAGAAATGATAGGACGAAATATTCATCCGCTTTAGTAAATAGAAACGATGCGCGTCGAAGCGCTGGACTCCGGAATCGAGTTCCAGATTTTTGCAGCCGTGGGCCGGCTGCAAGCTCGACGTCTTCTGTAGCGGCGGTCTGTGACCGCCGAAAAAGTATGCGACGCTCATAGAGCGCCGCTACAGTCAGACGCGGTCTTCGCGCTTGCCGTCGTACCAAAGATCAAGTTTATCGCGCGAGCGCGCCGCGCGTCTGCCGCGAATGACCACGGCAAATGTATTCGCAAGAATTTGTCCGGCGGAGTACATCCGTAGCTTTCGGCCTGAGGTTACAATCGGTTCGCGCAAAACTTTGAATCGTCCAATTTTTCGAAGCGCAAGACTGAAAAAAATTTCTTCGCCGATGAAAAGTTCTTCGTTGAATCCGCCGATCGCATCAAACGTTTTGCGGGTCGTGAAAAGGAACGCACCCGCGCCAAGGTTGAGTCCGAAATAGATTGTGCAAAAAACGCGGACAAAGACGCGGCCCCAGACTGGAATCGCACCGTCGGTGACTACTCGCGCACTGCCACCAGCATAACCAGCATCGAGCGCCGCGATTGCATAGACAATATGTTTTGAGTTGATGCGGGTGTCGGCATCGACAAAAAATAAAATGTCGCCACGTGCGACACGCGCGCCGGCGTTGCGCGAAGCGGCAATTTGCCGGCGATTGATCGACACAACTTGCGCGCCGGCTTTCGCCGCAACGTCCGCCGTCGCATCGGTTGAGGCATCATCGACCACCAGGATTTCGTATTCTTGCTTCGCGCTTGCCGCTGCGTTTTGGATGGCGGCGATTGTCGATGGAAGTTCCGACTCTTCGTTGTAGGCCGGAACGATGAACGAAATCATGAGCGGAATATTGTAGCGGCAGCCGTGCCGGCTGCATTCTTTAAAGTTCGCAGGCGACGCGCGTGCCACTATCAACCGACAAAGCGGCTTTCATTGTTGCCGGCAATCCTATGTTTATCCGCGTGAGACGAATCGTTCAATCCGATTGGGATTCTGTAGGGGAAGCGGTTCGCTTCCCACGGGACGACGACGACGTCCCCTACAGGCGACTGACGGTAGCGACTGGTTCGCTTGACTGGTGTGCCCGAAAGATCGACGTAACGAAATGTTCGGCCGCCTATTTGCGATTCTGATTGCCTCATCGCTTCTTTCCGGCTGCGCAAACACACAACCTGCGGCACAAGCCGATTCGAAGTCGCTGATTGGGCAGCCGGAAGCGGACCACGAAATTCACGGCGAAGTGGGCGTGATGTACGGGGCCAGCGCGCGGTGACACTAAGCAAATGTTGTAGCCACCGGCCTGTGGCCGGTTGTGCGCATCGCACAGCGACGTGGCTACAGGATCAAATTCAAATCGCCGAACTCGTGCCAGAGATAACGGCGAGCAATCGTTTCTTCATAAGCGGTGCGAATTTGTTCTGCTGGCAGAAATGCGCTCAGCAAATCGAGATGACTCGCTTCCGGTTCGTGCAAACCGGTGAGCAGGCCGTCCATCGCTCGCAATCGACGGCGATTGTCGATCTTCAAGCGCGTGTAACCGTGCGATTCAGTTATGCAACCATTTTCATCGACAACTGATTCGAGCGCGCGCACGACCATTGTGCCAACTGCGATGAGGCGCCCGCCGCTTTCGGGCGCACGATTGATCTTCTCGGCGGTGATTCGGCTGATAAAATATTCTTCTTCCGACGCGGGATGTGCGCGATCCAGTTCATCATCCATGTAGGAAGAAAGTCCGGCGTGGAGCATGATGTAGCGGCGCTTTCATCAAGCGCCGAAAATCAAAACCAGGCGCTTGGCACAAGCGCCTCTACAACTATTCCGCGAACTTGATCCCGGCTTTTTGCACCTCACGATAGGGCAACAGCCAGATAACTGATTCGTCATGAAGATCGACAACCTGGATGCGGTTGCCCCACGGATCGTGAAAATC
>Ga0070706_100004363_pt1 | contig 13663 bp, 10 predicted proteins | sample KBSK5501metaG_FD_65476 | JGI IMG/M metagenome (GOLD analysis project Ga0070706, IMG submission 65476) | Corn, switchgrass and miscanthus rhizosphere microbial communities from Kellogg Biological Station, Michigan, USA - KBS K5-50-1 metaG | ecosystem: Host-associated > Plants > Roots >...
GAAGAGGAAGGATTCTGTTACTCGTGAACTTAATGTCGAACTTTGTCGCGGCGAATCGTCGCCGACTATTTACTCTTTTATTCGCAATTCTTGCTATCACGACGGCCGCGCCTGCCGTCATGGCTCAAACGCGCGAAGGCGGCGAAGCGGCGTTAAAGCTTCCAGATCTTTCACAGGTGACGTTTCTTGGCGTCGATGGTCATACATTGCTGTTAGTCGGGCTGGTATTTTGTTTTCTCGGCCTGATGTTCGGCCTGGCGATTTACATCCAGTTGAAAAACCTGCCAGTGCATCGGGCGATGCGCGAAATCTCCGAGCTGATTTACGAAACCTGCAAGACCTACCTGATCACCCAGGGCAAATTCATAATGATTCTCTGGGTGTTCATCGCGGTGATCGTGGTCGCGTACTTTGGCGTTCTTCATCCGGTACCCGGCCATCCGGTGACGCTAACGGTACCGATGATTTTGCTTTTCAGTCTGGTCGGCATCGGCGGCAGTTACGGCGTGGCCTGGTTCGGAATTCGCGTCAATACGTTTGCGAATTCGCGGACTGCATTCGCCAGCCTGGGAGGCAAGCCCTATCCGATTTACGCGATTCCTCTGAAAGCCGGCATGAGCATCGGCATGCTGCTGATCAGCGTCGAGCTGCTAATCATGCTCTTCATTCTGCTGTTCGTTCCGCGCGAGTATGCGGGGCCGTGCTTCATCGGATTCGCAATTGGTGAATCGCTCGGCGCGGCTGCCTTGCGTATCGCGGGCGGCATCTTCACAAAAATTGCCGACATCGGCTCTGACCTGATGAAGATCGTTTTCAAGATCAAAGAAGACGATGCGCGCAACCCAGGTGTGATTGCCGACTGCACGGGCGACAACGCGGGCGATTCGGTAGGCCCCAGCGCCGATGGCTTTGAAACTTACGGCGTCACAGGCGTCGCTTTAATTACATTTATTTTGTTGGCGGTTCCGAATGCCACGATTCAGATTCAACTATTGGTTTGGATTTTTGTAATGCGCATCATGATGTTGGTCTCCAGCGCGCTTTCGTACTTCGTCAACGGGACCATTGCCAAAGCTCGGTATGGCAACGCTGGTGAAATGAACTTCGAAGCACCGCTCACTTCCCTGGTTTGGATCACTTCCATAGTTTCGATCGTGCTCACTTACGTGGTTTCGTACCTGATTATTCCGGTGCTAGGCGGCGACGCAACGCTTTGGTGGAAACTGGCGACCATAATCTCGTGCGGCACACTCGCAGGCGCGGTTATTCCCGAACTAGTTAAGGTTTTTACTTCCACTGGGTCGCGGCACGTTCAGGAAGTCGTGAAGTCAACCAGGGAAGGCGGCGCCTCGCTTAACATCCTGTCGGGTTTAGTTGCCGGCAATTACTCCGCGTATTGGCTGGGCATTAGCATGGTGGGTTTGATGGCCATCGCGTTCATATTCAGCACGTACGGCCTCCTCGCACTAATGGCCGCGCCCGCCGTGTTTGCGTTCGGGCTGGTCGCTTTCGGCTTTTTGGGCATGGGCCCGGTGACAATCGCCGTGGATTCCTACGGCCCGGTCACAGACAACGCACAATCGATTTACGAACTGTCGCTAATCGAACATCTTCCAAACATCACCGAAGAACTTAAGAGGGACCATAACGTAACGGTCGTTTTCGAGCGCGCCAAGCATCTGCTGGAAGAAAACGACGGCGCCGGCAACACCTTCAAAGCAACGGCAAAGCCAGTGCTCATCGGCACTGCGGTGGTCGGGGCGACGACGATGATCTTCTCAATCATCATGGCGCTCACGAACGGACTGACTGTCAATCAAGAGAAGCTCTCGTTGCTGCACGCCCCGTTCGTTCTGGGCCTGATTACCGGCGGCGCCGTCATTTACTGGTTCACCGGCGCGTCAATTCAAGCAGTCACCACAGGTGCGTATCGCGCGGTCGAGTTTATCAAAGCCAACATCAAACTCGAGGGTGTCGAAAAAGCATCCGTGACTGATAGCAAGAAGGTCGTGCAAATCTGCACGCAGTACGCGCAGAAAGGCATGTTCAATATCTTCCTGGGCGTCTTCTTTTCCACGCTTGCGTTCGCATTCACCGAACCGTTCTTTTTCATCGGCTATTTGATCTCAATCGCCGTGTTCGGTTTGTATCAGGCTATCTTCATGGCCAATGCCGGCGGCGCCTGGGACAACGCGAAGAAAGTTGTCGAGGTTGAGCTGAAACAGAAAGGCACTGCGCTGCACGATGCGACGGTCGTCGGCGACACGGTGGGCGATCCCTTTAAGGATACGTCGTCGGTCGCGATGAATCCGGTTATCAAGTTTACGACGCTCTTCGGGCTGCTGGCCGTGGAATTGGCCGTCAGCGTCGGCAGCACAACCGGTCAATTCGGGGAGAATGGTCCGGTCGTGAGTCATGTGCTTGCCGGCGCTTTCTTTCTCGTCTCGATGTACTTTGTCTGGCGCTCATTTCATAAGATGCGCATCGGGTTGGACGAGCGGGTTGCAGACGTGGCCGAAATGCGTGTGGACACTAAACGAGGGGCCAGGTACTGTCCCAAATGTCAAAGAGTTTATGACGATCCCACTCAGAAATTCTGTTTGAACGACGGCCTGAGTCTCGTGGACGAGCTGCCTTCATTTGATCCGCAGGCCACTCGGGTCTTGCCCGGAGACACGATCCCGAGCAGTCCACCTTCAACCATTGACGCCAGGGACGCGGGCAAAGCCGCCGGGGACTGAAAATCAAAAGCAGAAACAAGTGACAAGTGACAAGAGAAGAATTATTCTGTCATCCGATCGCTGCTTACTGTAATGATTCGCTCGATTCTATTTCCGACTGATTTTTCGGCCGTCGCCAACAGCGCGTTTCCGCTGGCGGTGGCGATTGCGGCGCAGTTCGAAGCGATCGTTCAGTCAATTCACATTGCTCACGGCGGCGATCCGCACATCACCGAAACCTCGCGATACGAATTTCCCGCACTGCCGACGGGCGCCTCGGCGGTGCGAGTAATTGAAACGATTATTCCAAAGGATGGCGATGATCCCGCCCAGGTTATCATGCGCCAGGCCCACGAACGCGGATGCGATTTGATCGTTATGGCTTCGCATGGACGCTCTGACGTGGCGCAGTTTTTCCTCGGCCGCAGCGTAGCCGAACAAGTCGCCCGCGATTCGAACATTCCCACGATTATCGCCAGATTGTACGGCCCACGCCGCACTACGCGCCCCATCGATCGGTTTGCACGAATCGTTTTCGCGACTGATTTGTCAGAGAATTCGAAACAGATTCTGCCGGTCGCGGCCGCCATTGCGAGCCGCACCAAAGCGAAGCTCGAGGCCCTTTGTATTTTTGGTGAAGGAGATGAAGAACCCGCTGACGGTGGCCGAGCTACGCTGGAAAGATTCCTCGCCGAGACGGGGGCATCCGGCTCCTTCGACACTATTCGCCGGCTGCATGGCGGCGTTGCCGAAGCTGTAGTTGAACATGCTGGACGCAAGAAAGCTGATTTGGTGGCGATTACCACGGCACTTTGTTCGGGAGGAGACGCCGGGCTGACTGACACCTCAGAGTTCATCATTCGCAATGCGCCCTGTCCGGTTTTGTGCGTGCGACCGTGAAAGCAGAGGTCAGTGATCAGAGGTCAGAATTCATGAATACGTCGATTGCGAAAAGTGAAACGTTGCTGGGGACCGCTCTCGCGCCGCTTGATGTGGTGCGGCAAGTAGGTCTGGTGTTCGGTTTCAGTTTGCTAACAGCGCTTGCGGCTCAGATCGTAATTCCAATCGGGCCAGTGCCGATTACCGCGCAAACATTTGCCGTCCTGTTGACTGGCGCCCTCCTGGGATCGCGACTGGGCGCGATGGCGATGATCGCGTATCTGATCGAAGGCGCGACCGGTCTGCCGTTCTTTGCCGGCGGAACTGGCGGCCTGCCGCATTTGCTGGGCCCGACCGGCGGCTACTTGATTGCATTTCCTGCGGCTGCTTTTATTACCGGCGCGTTTGCCGAACACGGTTGGGATCGTCGCTTCTTCACCGCCGCCGCGGCAATGCTTATCGGATCGATTGTAATTATCGTTTGCGGCTGCGCGTGGTTTGCTTTTCTAACGCACACGGGCGTCGCAGCTGCTTTGCGCCTAACTGTCGTGCCGTTCATTCCCGGCGACATCATCAAGATACTTCTGGCAGCAGCCGTATTACCGTCGGGTTGGAAGTTGCTTCGACGATAATTATCGTTTCCGAAGCCCGACCGTCAGGGAGGGCCTCAATAACTTTCACTCATCATGAACAGGGTTGATTACATTGATTTTCAAGATAGAATTTAACCCTTAGCGTATCTAATCACGTTTCGTTGTTATGGGACGTGGCTTCATGGCGAGAATCGTGGTTCGGTGGATCGTAAGAACTACCATGTTTATGAGACTCCGGACACGCCTGCGAACCAGAAGCCCCCAACCGAGCATCTCGGTTGGGGTGGGACGGTGAGGGAGGGCTCAGAAGATAGCTTAGCGGCGGCGACTTACCTCAAACTCAACTCCATAAACTTCGCGCCCGGTACGGGATTAGGATAGTAGGGCTCGATTTCTTTAAAGCCGAGCGAGCGATAGATAGCGATCGCATCGTTCATCTTTGGCGGCAGAGTGTCCAGCCACACACGCTCGTAACCAATCTCTCGCGCCTCTCGGACGATCGCTTCGGTCAAACCACGTCCGAGACCCTTGCCGCGAAATGCAGGCCGCAAGAAAAGACGCTTCATCTCGCAAATACCGTCGCCAATCTTCCTCAGTGCGACGCAGCCGGCTAATTCTCCGTTATCAAAGGCCAGCAGTAGTCGACCGTCCGGCGGCGCATAATCACCAGGCAGCGCAGACAATTCTTTATCGAAGTTCTGGAAACAGAGATCGATCTCCAGCCACGCTGCGTATTCTTTGAAAAGCTCCCGCGCGTGTTTGATGTCATCCGTAGATCGTGCACGAATGATTTCCGTCAGTGAGAACTCGTTCATGACCTCACTCATTTCCACAACCTTAGTTAGTAGCCTCGTTTGGAAGCGGGCTACCGCCCGCTTGGTCGGGCATTAGCCCGACTCTAAACATTCGTTAAATCGAAATCCACAACCAAAAGCGCGAAAAACAAAAGCGGGCTCGGCCTTCAGTCCAAACTGAAATAGGCCGAGCCTCGCTCGTTAACCGCGCCATGCGCGTTTGTGTTGAACTTATCTTACGCCGTGAACGAAGAGCCGCAGCCGCAGCTTCCGGTCGCGTTTGGATTCGTGAACGTGAAGCCTGAGCCCATGACGTTCGTCACGTAATCGATCTGTACACCATTCAGATACTGCGCGCTAAACATGTCGACGAACAGGCGCACGCCCTTTTCGTCGAGCACAAAGTCGCCCTGGCGCGCATCTTCTTCGATATTCAGGCTGTATTGAAATCCCGAGCAGCCGCCAGGGACAACGCGCACTCTTAGGCCTGCGGTTTCGGGGAGGCCTTGCTCGCTCGACATAAACTTCTTAATTTCGCTTGCCGCCGGTTCGGTGACATTCAAAGCCACGGTCGGTGCTGTAGGCGCTGTCGTTGCCGTAGTCGTTGTAGTTGCTGGATTCGCTGACATCTAAGTTGACTCCTGTTTCAGTTTTCGATTGCTAATTACCAAATTATGTTTCCCAGGGGTTATCTTACTGAGATTTGCGCAAAACGACAAGCTCAGGTTTCAGGGCTTCGATCGACACCTGCCGCGCCACTTCTTCGGCCACTTTTCGAAAGGCCTGGGCCTGCGGCGACTGGGGTTGGCCAATGACCACCGGCACGCCGCGGTCACCGCCTTCACGCACTTCGATGCCCATGGGAATTGAGCCGAGAAACGGCACACCGTATGCTTCGGCCAATTTCTCACCGCCGCCTTCACCAAAAATGTTGTAACGCGCGCCGGTGTCAGGCGCGATGAAGTAGCTCATGTTTTCAATCACGCCGAGCACCGGCACGGCGACGGTTTCGAACATGCGCAGCGCGCGACGCACATCGATCAGCGCAACTTCCTGAGGCGTTGTTACCAGCACCGCACCCTGCACCGGCACCAGCTGCGCCAAGCTTAATTGCACGTCGCCGGTGCCCGGCGGCATGTCCACGATCAAATAATCCAGCTCGCCCCACTTCACGTCGGACAGAAATTGCTTCACAAGGCCGTGCAGGATCGGTCCGCGCACAATTAATGGTTTGTCACCCGGCTGCAATACGGCCATTGAGATCAGTTTCACGCCGTACGCTTCGACAGGAATCAATTTGTTGGCCTCGACTTCAGGTCGCTCGTGACCAGCACCGAGCATGATCGGGACGTTGGGTCCATAGACATCCGCGTCCATCAAACCCACTCGTGCGCCATCAAGAGTCAGCGCTACCGCGAGATTAACTGCGACCGTTGACTTGCCGACGCCACCTTTCCCGGACGAAACAGCGATGATGTTTCTGACGCCGGGTACAGAAACCTTGTCGCCAACGCCGCGACCTTTGGGCACTTCAGCATCCATCGTCACATTCACTGCCTGAACACCCGGAATCGCGCTGACATATTCGCGGGCGGCAGTCTGCATCTCTTCGCGCACGGGACAGGCCGGCGTCGTCAGCACAATACGAAATGAAACGTCACCGGCGTCTATCTTCAAGTCCTTAATAAAGCCAAGCGTAACGATGTCTTTGTGCAGATCTGGATCTCTTACCTGGCGCAGCGCGTCGAGTACAACGCCTTCGTTCAACTGAGACATGATCAAATTATGCCGAAAGCGGAAGATGTTTGTCGAACTGGGATTCTTGGTGTCTTACAGCTGGTCCGTGCGGCTTTGCGTGAATCACTAACCATTTCACACAAAGAATCGAAGAGACTCGAAAGACGCAAAGACGAATTTTGGCACTATGGGCGTGGAACTTTGTAGATTACCAGATTGTCGTAAACGTGCGCCGTGTCGTCGAAGACCTTCTCGAAGTACTGCCGGTAGACAGACTCATTTAGTTCGTAGAGCTTCTCATTGTGACGTACACCGTCATCGATGGCCACGTAAGCAATTCTATTGTCGTGCAGAAGACGAGTCAGCTCTGAAAGGTCACGCTCTTCGAACATACGCCCATAGATGTGTTCCCGCTCAGGGACGTTATATCCAGCCGTCCAGGCAAATAAGGTGTATCCCAGGTAGACTTTGCGCCCGGTAAACAGAATTGGATGGGTCAGCAGCGTGTGAGCAAGGAAAACATCGGTAGGGTTCGTGTTGTCCAAAAGCCATTTGGTCAGACGATCATTCTGATAAGGAACCGCCAACGCGGGATCGTTGTGAAGCGCAAACAAGTCAATCATGCCGCCAAAGGTCGTGGCGATTGCTAGCACGATTGCGATCGCGACTCCGGCAATCTTGAGCTTTGCGATCCGCCACAAAGCATAGGCGGCGTAAACATTCGCAAGACTCACCCAAACATTGAGCAGCTTGTGATTGTTGAAAATGTCAGTGCTGAGCTGAAAGAGAAAGACGATGACGACCAGGCTCGATAACGCTAGAAATAGCCGCCGGTGGAACCCGGAAAGAAAAACCAGGGCGATCACAATCAAGAGCCACTTCACACCAAACGTCCAGCCGACGTATTTCAGCACCAGCATGAATGTTGGGTGCTCAAGCGTGTAACCCCAGTGAAGTAGCGAAGCCGTAACTACGCTGCCTGATCGAAACAGCAGCACCTGGGGCAGGCCGACCAAAACCGCGGCGGCGACCGCGGCAGCCGTGTACAGCCGGAACGGCAAAAGAAGAAAGACGCAACCAAGGATCGCCAGTCCCGATACGAAGACAGGGCTATTCCAGTAAGGAAGCAGTCCGATTAGAACTCCTGAAAAGATGAAGGCTGGCAAGTCCTTTCTCGCAACTTCCGTTGATGGAATGGGCTGCGTTCGCGTAGCTTCGGGAGGTTCCGACTGCCCAGAAGGATGAGCAGTATTACCTTCCGACGGCGCTGTTTTCTCGCGACCAATCAGGAGCCAACGATAACGGTCAACCAGAAAGATCATAACCACAAAGACCAGCCCGAGTCCGCTAATCAGCTGTCGCTGGTAAGCAAAGACGTTAGCGGAGAGCGCGCCCCAGGTTTCGCCGCGAAACGGATAACCGGAAGCGAGAAACTCGGTCGAATGCACGATCGAACTCAATGCTTCACGGAAGCCGTGCTGGGCTCTCAAAAATGGTAAATATGAGAGTGAACTCGAGAAAAAGAATAGCAGGGCAGCGATGCGCCCGACGACTCGAGAGTCGAACAAGACTTCGCCGAACGTCGCGATTAGAACCAGCAGCGCGAGAAGCGAGAATATGCTGAGCAGATTAATGCTCCACACCGGATTGAGTCCGAGAAACTCCAGGTTCGCGGCCTGAAACCAGAAGAGAAAGTGGTAGCGGATGAGTTCTCCTGGAAAGAAGGGATGTTCTGTGGGAAAGTTGTGCCCCAGGGCGAAACTCTGTACCAGCGATACGTTCGCTCCAAAGTCCGTCCAGCTCTTAAAAGAAATCTGAAACTGCCCACCGCTGAAATTCAACGTGGCGAACATCAGCCAGCACGCCAAAACCGCGCCGGAGCCGAGAAAAATCCAGTCCCAATGCGGCTCGCCAGAAGGTCGCACTCGAATCGCTTTCTCAGAACGAGCGGGCGGACGACGCGACAATTTGTAGCAAACGAGAGCAAATGCAATCAGGAACATGATGTTGCCTGCTACCAATGGCTGCCGCAGCCGTGCGAAAGCCAGCGAACTCAGGTAAGTAATCCAGGTACTAGCCAGCAAACCGACGAGGAACGCAGTCGCGATTCGATGCTGAATTGAGATGAAGTTGAAAAAGCGACGGCAGATATGATCACCGAAATAAGTGGCAGCCGCGAGGTAAACAAAGGCTAACATTATGACTATTCGAAAGGCGTGCTAACCAGAAGTCGTCGCGAGTATAACAGCGTCGTTTGCGTCCTTGCGAGGGCTCTAAAAATCACGAAATTTCACCGCAAGAAGCGAATAGATTTCCGCTTAATTAAGGACTAAAATAACATCTACTTTTTCGAACCAGCGATGTTGATTGATCGTTTAGTTAATAAGCCCTTTTCTGAGAATATTGGCATTGCGTTTCTAAATGAACAGATTTGACTGACAGGGAGAAAACATGAGCGCCGCCATCCAAGCCACAGTCCCGGATCTTCGCACTGAACTTATCAACTGGAGGGAACGCCTGGAAGCCTCGGCAAAAGATTCCGCGGACACCTTTCCATTAAATGGTCTTTTGCGCGAAGTCAAAGCAGCCATCGATCAACTAGGCCGCGAATCGTACGGCCTATGCCAGGTTTGCCACGATCTAATAGGCCAGGCGGCGATGAATGCAGACCCACTGGCGCGATTCTGTCTTTCCTGCTTATCTCCGCAGCAACTGCACGAACTCGAACACGATCTGGATCGTGCGTGGCTGGTGCAGGGCGAGCTGCTGCCCAAACAGGACCTGAAATTCAACGGTTGGGAAGTTTCTTATCGCTATGAACCTGCGGGGCCGGTTAGCGGCGACTATTGTGATTTGGTCAGCACAGACCAGGGCGATCTTTACTTTCTGATTGGGGACGTTTCCGGGAAAGGTGTGGCCGCGTCATTTCTGATGGGCCGTCTGCACGCGATCTTTCGCAGTTTGATTTTGGCAGGTTTGGGAGTAGCCGAACTGGTCGAGCGGGCAAACCAGGTCTTCGCAGAAAGCACGATGCGGCCGTATTACGCAACACTGGTTTGCGGAAAGGCAAATGCGTCGGGCGACGTCGAAATTTGTAACGCGGGTCACTGTTCACCCTTACTGCTTCATGACGGACAGGTTTCGGCCATTGATTCAACCGGCTTGCCGGTGGGAATGTTTTGCCAGGAAACGTACTCGACCAGTCACGTCAAGCTTGGGAAAGGTGACAGACTCTTGCTATACACCGACGGTCTTTCAGAAGCTCGGGACCGCAGTAACACTGAATACGGCGAAGAGCGGCTACAGTTATTGTTACATCAATGCAGTAACCTTCCGGCTGGAGCCTTGGTCGGTAAATTGCTCGAGGACGTGCGTAACTTTTCATCCAGGGCGCCGATGGCTGACGATCTCACCGTTATGGCGATCGAAATGGTTGGACACTGAAAATCCGCGCGCTAGTTTCCTCGCCTCGCAGCGTCTCGGGTGACCCAACCTTGTGATAGAATGCCTGGATTGCCGCTCCTGTCATCGCTTGAGTTACAATAAGACGTGTCCATGTCGGAGGATATCAAGACCGAGGAACTAAACCTACGCCCGAAGGCGGCGGATGAGTCGGATGGTCTGCGGAAGGCGCGCGACCAGAGAGTAAGCGTTTTGCGAACCGACGACTACATCGCGGTTTCGCCTCACACACCACTTTCACAGGCAATCGAAGCTATGAAGAGTGACGAAGGCGGCTGTGTGATCGTTTCCGACGACGGCCGCGTGGCGGGCATTTTTACTGAGCGCGATTTGCTCACCAAAGTTTTGGGCGAGAAGGTCGATCTGGAATCGCCGATTACCCTCTGGATGCAATCGGCCGTCGAGACGCTGTCACCGGAAGCAACTGTCGGTGACGCGGTGCGTCTGATGAATGAAAGAAGCTTCCGAAACATTCCGTTGGTAAGAAAAGGAGAGTTGGTTGGCTCGATCTCAGTTTTTGACATCATAACGTACCTGGCGGAGTGCTATCCGAAAGCTACGATGAACCTGCCCCCGCTCTCGGCGCAGGTGATGGATAGCGTTGACGGAGGGTGAAGGCATTGCGGATTTCCGATTTCCAATTGCCAATCCGAGAGCAACAGGGGCAATCAGCTATGAAACGAACTTAAGAGAGGTATCATCGAAGCTAAATGAGCGCAGTCGTTGAACCACCGGTTGAAACCACCGAGAAGCATTTTGAAGAACTCGAAACTGTAACCATCCGTTTTGCGGGCGATTCCGGCGACGGCATGCAGTTGACGGGCACCCAGTTCACTAACACGTCGGCAATCGTCGGTAACGACATTTCGACGCTGCCGGATTTCCCTGCGGAGATTCGCGCGCCCGCGGGTAGCTTGCCCGGCGTCAGCGGGTTTCAGTTGAACTTTTCCAGTCACGACATTCGCACTCCGGGCGATCAGCCGAACGTGCTGGTAGCGATGAATCCCGCAGCGTTGAAAGTGAACCTGCCCGATCTTGAAGAAGGCAGCACGCTGATCATAAACACTGACGAGTTCACTAAAGACAATCTGGCTCACGCTGCTTACAACAGTAATCCGTTGGAAGACGGTTCGCTGTCTGGCTATCGCGTGCATCAGTTGCCCATCACGACGCTCAACATGAATGCGCTGAAGGGCAATGTTCAGCTTTCGCGCAAAGAAATTGATCGCAGCAAGAACTTTTTTGCGCTCGGAGTGCTCTACTGGCTTTACGATCGACCGCTCGAGCCGACGCTGAAATGGATTAACGCGAAATTCGGCAAAAACCCGGAGTTGGTGAAAGCCAATGAGGTCGCGTTAAAGACCGGCTACAACTTTGCCGACACCACCGAAGTTTTCACCACCCACTACACCGTTAAGAAAGCGGTCATTGCACCCGGGCGTTATCGCAAGATCACTGGAAACGAAGCCACGGCGATCGGATTCATTACCGCGGCGCAACTTGCCGGCCGGCACCTGTTCTACGGCTCTTACCCCATTACGCCCGCATCGGACATCCTGCACGAACTGGCCCGTCACAAGAATTATGGCGTGAAAACGTTTCAGGCTGAAGATGAGATTGCTGCGATATGTGCCGCCATTGGCGCCAGCTTTGCCGGGCATGTCGGCTTAACGGGAACGTCCGGACCGGGTGTGGCTTTGAAGCAGGAAGCGATCGGCCTCGCGGTAATGACAGAACTGCCGCTGGTAATCATCAACGTTCAGCGCGGTGGCCCATCTACCGGCTTACCAACGAAGACCGAGCAGGCTGATCTCTTTCAAGCAGTGTGGGGCCGTAACGGCGAGTGCCCGACAATCGTTATTGCGCCGGCGACGCCAGGCGATTGCTTCAATATGGCGATCGAAGCCGTGCGGCTGGCATTCAAATTCATGGTTCCGGTGTTTTATCTTTCGGACGGGTATCTGGCTAACGGCGCTGAGCCCTGGGCTGTTCCCGAGATCGACAAACTGCCGAAAATCGACGTCAAGTTCGTTAGCGATCCGACGAACTTCATGCCCTACGCGCGCGACGAAGCGACACTCGCGCGGCCTTATGCCATTCCCGGCACGCCGGGTCTGGAGCACCGCATTGGTGGAATCGAGAAGCAGCACATCACCGGCAACGTCAATTACGACCCCGAGAATCATCACCTGATGGTCCGCCTCCGCCAGGAGAAAGTTGATCGCGCCGCCAACGATATTCCGCCGGTCGAAGTCTTCGGTGAAAAGACCGGGAAGGTTTTGGTGCTGGGTTGGGGATCGACGTACGGATCGATCACTTCAGCGGTTGAGAAGCTGCGCGACGAAGGTAAATCAGTCTCTTCGGCGCACCTGCGCTATCTGAATCCCTTCCCGAAGAACCTCGGCGAAGTCCTTTCCGGATTCGAAACAGTCATTGTGCCGGAAATGAATCTCGGGCAGTTGTGCACCATGATTCGCGCGCGGTATCTGATTGACGCAGTTCCCTTCTCTAAGGTGAAAGGCCGTCCGTTCCAGATCCGCGAAATTGTGCGGAAGGTTGAGGAGTATTTGTGAGCGCCACCATTACCAGACCAGTTACCGCCGACGAGCTCCTGGCGATGCCCGATGACGGGTACCGCTACGAGCTTGTGAAAGGAGAGTTGATCCGTATGGCTCCCCCAGGATCAGAACACGGCGAGGTCGCAATGAACGTGGCCGGTCCACTACACCAATACGTGAAGAGTAATAACCTCGGCATCGTCTACGCTGCCGAAACTGGATTCAAGCTCGAGTCGGATCCCGATACCGTCCGCGCTCCAGACGTCGCGTTTGTGCGAAGAGAGCGCGTGGAACAAACGGGACGCATGCCTGGCTATCGTTCTGGCGCGCCTGATCTGGCAGTGGAGGTACTGAGTGCAAATGACCGAATCCGGGAAGTCGAGGATAAGGTTGCTGAATGGCTCGCAGCCGGAGCTCGAATGGTTTGGGTTGTTAGTCCGAAACTGCACACGATCACTGTCTGTCGCTCGTTGACTGACATCGTTACACTTACGGAGAAAGATGTTCTTGACGGTGGTGACGTAGTGCCAGGCTTTCAGATTGAAGTAAGTGAGATTTTCGCGTCATAGGAGTTGAACTTGAAAGAGGCAATCATGACCACACAAGGTAACGGATCAGGCGGCAACGGACACAAAACGCACGTTGATACAAGCGTTTCGGCGGAGAGCGAAGGCGGGGCGTCTATCTTCTCTGCGGCGCCACCTCCGGGAGAGTTAACGAAAAAAGATTTTGTTTCCAATCAGGAAGTGCGCTGGTGTCCGGGCTGCGGCGACTACGCCATTCTGAACAACGTGCAGAAGGTTATGCCTGACCTCGGCATTCCACGCGAAAAGATCGTTTTCGTTTCCGGCATTGGTTGTTCTTCGCGATTTCCGTACTACATGAACACCTACGGCTTTCACAGCATTCATGGCCGCGCG
>Ga0070706_100004364_pt1 | contig 13661 bp, 17 predicted proteins | sample KBSK5501metaG_FD_65476 | JGI IMG/M metagenome (GOLD analysis project Ga0070706, IMG submission 65476) | Corn, switchgrass and miscanthus rhizosphere microbial communities from Kellogg Biological Station, Michigan, USA - KBS K5-50-1 metaG | ecosystem: Host-associated > Plants > Roots >...
TGCCGTCGGACTGCCACTGCTCATTCGGCCGCGTCGGCTTCACCCGGTACTCGGGCCCGGCGGGAAAGCCCAGGACCGTGACCGGGCGGATCAGGCCGTGGCGCTTGAGGACGCGATAGACCGTGGACTCGGAGACCGTGAACCCGGCGTGATCGGTGAGCCAGCACGCCAGCTCCCGCGAACTCCAGTCGGGCTGGCGCAGCGCTTCGGCCCGAATGCGGGCGGCTTCCGCCGGCCGCAGGCAGTTCCACACGGTGCCCGGCTGGGGGCGCTGGTCTTCGAGGCCCGCCTCGCCGTGCTGCCGCCACCGCTGCTGCCAGCGGTAATAGGTCGACGCCGCCAGCCCAAACTCGGCCAGGATCTGCCACTTGGCCAGGGGCGCTCGGCGCACCACGTCTAGCACCGCTCGTTTGCGCTCGGGCCTCATCCGCGCGTACCGTCGCCGCTCGAGAAGCCCTAGCTCAGGCTTTTTTTCAGCGCCAGATTCGCGAGACTCAGGTCGGCCACGAGCTGCTTCAGGCGCTCATTCTCCTGCCGCAGGTCCCGGACCTCCACCGTCGTGGCGTCCCGCAGGGTGTCACCGCGCATCCGCGCCTTACCCGCCTCCATGAAGTCTTTCAGCCACGTGTAATAGACCGTCGGGTGAATGCCCTCCCGCCGGCAGAGCTCCGCCACGGAGATCTCCGCCCGGATGCCCTCCAGAAGAATCCGGATCTTCTCTTCGGCGGGGAAGCGCCGCCGGCTCGCCTGCTTCGTCCGGCGGATCAGCGCCCGGGCGACCTCGCTCGATCGACCCTGTCCACTACTCGGCTTGGCGGTTGACTCTTTCATGGTCCACCCTTCCTGGCCGGGGCCGCACCGGGCCCGGCGTCTGGGGTGAACAACCGCCTCAACTGTAGGTTACTGCCGCCCCCTCAGCACTCCCATTTCCGCTGACGTCGAACAGGGTGTTGGCGATCATCAATCACTCCCGCGTGAACACGTCTTCCACAGTCAAGATCTGGATGCGTTGGCCATCTTAGAATCGATCGGCCACAAAGTCCCACGACGTCGGCCCCGGCGTCGCCCAGCGTTTGCGCGACCCCCCAGCCCGATCCCCGAGTTGGCACCTGTCACCAGGGCCTGCTCCAGCCTCCCCATGTCTCGTGTCTGCTCAGTTGGGCCCACAAGCCACCAGTGCTATCCTAACTTAAGGCTGGATGGCACGAAGGACTATAGCCAACATGACCGCAGCGCCCATCGCGAGGGTGATTTCCGCCCCCTCACCCCTGCTGTCTAGTTGGGGCCCAGGGTTGACCTGGCCGACGTCACGCCGCATCCGGCAGCCTGTGAAGTGATTGGAATGCGGGACGACTTGGACGTGTCGGTCGTGATCAGCACCTACGACCGTGCTGATGTCCTACCGCATGCCTTGGCTAGTCTGCTTCAGCAGGAACCGCCCGGCCTTCGATACGAAATGATAGTCGTGGACAATAACTCCGCAGACTCCACTCGAGCCGTTGTGGAGTCCTTCATCGCCCGGGGCTGCCCGAACCTCAGTTACCTCTTTGAACCGAGGCAGGGAGTCGCCTATGGTCGAAATACCGGGCTCCTCGCCTCCAACGCTCCCATCGTTGCCTTCACTGATGATGATCTGCGCGTCACTCCCAACTGGGTATCCACCATCAAGGCCGCGCTCAACGAGCATCCGGAGGTTGATTATGTTGGTGGCAAGGTACTTCCATCCTCACACGTCGGCTGGCCCACATGGCTCACACGTGAACACTGGGCTCCCCTCGCTCTGTTCAACTATGGCGACAGCTGCTTTTACGTCAACGGCACCCGATCGGTCTGCCTGGGCACCGGCAACTCTGCTTATCGTCGAGCCGTGTTCGACCAGATCGGTCTCTTCGCGCCGCACGTGCAGGCAATCAAGCGGGAGGCAGCTACGGAGGATCACGAACTTCAGCTGCGACTCTGGCGATCAGGAAGGCAGGGCTTGTACCTTCCGACGCTCACCGTTATGTCGGACATCGTCAGTGACCGTTTGACGAAAGCCCACCACCGCCGGTGGCACCAGCGACATGGACATTTTATGGCGATTATGCACGACGACGCAACCGAGCAAACACGGGTCGGCCGCCTCTTTGGAGTCCCCGCCCACATTTACAGACGCGGCGCAGGAGCCCTTGTCCGCGGTCTCCGAGACCTCCTCCGTGGCGATCTCGACCGCGCCTTCCTTCATGAGATTCAGCTCCGGTTCTGTCTAGGATTCATTGGAACGAGATGGCGAGAAACTGTCTCTCGGGTTCCTGACGCGACGAATCGAAGGTCACCCCGCATGAGCTAGGATAGGGATTACCTTGATCAAGCGAGCCCGTGTCATCGCCTTCTATCTCCCTCAGTTCCACCCTATTCCTGAGAACGACGAATGGTGGGGGCCCGGTTTCACCGAATGGCGGAATGTCGCCACGGCCAAGCCCCTCTTCCGGGGTCACTACCAACCTCGCATTCCGGCCGATCTTGGATTCTACGATCTCCGAGTCCCGGAGACACGGTGGGCCCAGGCAGGGCTAGCCAAAACGCACGGCGTCGAGGGTTTCTGCTACTGGCATTACTGGTTCGCCGGCCGGCGTATCTTAGAGCGCCCTTTCAACGAAGTCCTGCAACTCAAGGAACCGGATTTCCCGTTCTGTCTCGCCTGGGCGAATCAGACGTGGACGGGAATCTGGCACGGATTGGACGACAAGACCTTGATCGAGCAGACGTATCCAGGCCGGCATGACTACATTGCTCATTTTGATGCTTTGCTTCCGGCCTTTCAGGACCCGAGGTATATCACCGTTGACGGAAAACCCCTCTTCTATGTCTACATGCCCCAAGATCTGCCGAGCACACACGAGTTCACTGATCTCTGGCGAGAGCTGGCGCTGAAGGCTGGCCTCAAGGGCCTGTACCTGGTGGCTGAGCGATCGGTAGCATGGAATGCGACGAGCCGAGGCTTTGACGCGAGCGTGCACACCACTCATCTCCCCCCCGTGAAGGGATGGCGCCCGTGGTCAACTCCCTTCGCTCGACTCGAGTGGGAGTGGCACAAACGCTCGGGGAAGTTTGGGAAGCCCGCGATCTACCGCTACGAGGACGTCTGTGAGAGTTTTGTCGAACTAGCCGGTCCTTCTCCTCATGTGACCCAGCATGCCTATCTTCTTCCGAACTGGGACAATACTCCCCGGAGCGGCCGTAACGGGCTCGTACTGCATGGTTCGACCCCTGAGCTCTTTCAGCAGCAGGCCCGGAAGGTTCTCAACCTCGGTGCTCAAGAGCCTCTCGAGCACCGCCTCGTCTTTCTCAAGTCGTGGAACGAGTGGGCCGAGGGGAATTACATGGAACCGGATCTACGCTTCGGCCGCGCCTATCTAGAAGCCCTTCGGGATGAGGTCTATGCCGACCAGGACCTGCGTCCCCAGTGAAAATTGCGGTCTGGCACAATCTGCCCAGCGGGGGAGGCAAGCGAGCCCTTTATTACCATGTCCGTGGTCTCGTCCAACGGGGCCACGTCGTGGAGGCGTGGTGTCCCCCTACCGCCGACCCCTCCTACCTGCCCTTGCGCGAGCTGATCCCGGAACACGTCCTACCGTTCGTCTGGGAGCGCTTTGACGGGCGACATGCCGTCGCTCGCCTGATCGCGTCCTATCGGAACGTCGTCGGCAAACTCGAAGCGATGGATCGCCACTGTCGTAACTGTGCGGAACAGATCAACCTCGCCGACTACGATCTTCTTTTCGCCAGTTCCTGTATGTTCTTTCGCGTCACGTCGATCGCTCGCTATGTTCGCATCCCGACAGTCATCTATCTCCAAGAGCCATACCGTGCGCTCTACGAGGCCGAGCCGGAGCTGCCGTGGCTGGCGCTTCCGAAGCCACCAGGTGGTCGCAGGTCCGTCCGATACCTTAAGCGCTTCATCAGCAACCTCGTGCAGGTCCAGGGGCTCCGCGTCCAGGCCCGAGAGGAGCTGCTAAATGCGCGCGCCTTCGACGCCATCCTATGCAACTCCTACTTCAGTCGCGAAAGCATTATCCGCGCCTACGGACTCGACGCGAAGGTGTGTTACCTCGGTGTCGACACCAACCTCTTCGTCAATCAGCGACGTACCAGGGAAAGCTTCGTTGTCGGGCTCGGAAGCATCGACCCCCTAAAGCGGCCCGAGTTGGTCATAGCCGCCATCGCACGGCTGCCTCAACCTCGCCCGGACGTCGTGTGGATCGCCAACACGGTGGACGCCTCGCATCTGGAGAAGGTACGACAGCTCGCGCAGTCGGCAGCTGTGCGCTTCAGGGCCGAAGTGGGTATCAGCGACAAGGAAGCAGTCGATCTACTGAACCGTGCGGCCGTGATGGTTTACGCACCGCGCCTGGAGCCGTTCGGCTTGGTGCCTCTCGAGGCCGGTGCGTGCGGCCTCCCAGTGGTGGCGGTTGCAGAAGGGGGGCTGAGGGAGACGATCGTTGACGGCGTCAACGGATTGGTTGTCGAAGATGACCCCGGAGCCATCGCACAGGCGATCCAGCGTCTCCTTGCGAGCCCAGCGTACGCCTCCCAGCTCGGAGCCGCTGGCTGCGAGCTAGTCGGACGCCGCTGGTCGCTTAGTGCCTCCATTGACCGTCTCGAACAGAGGCTCACGGAAACCATGCGGGCCAAGCGCGTAGACTAGACTCTCAGGGCTCGGACGCGTCAGACAGTTCGGGTGGCGAATGGCTTCTCCCTACACACTTCGGCGCACTGCCATGCGTGGTTCGCGCCGCTCGCGGAGACTCAATGCGCAAGGAAGCTGAGGCTGGCATCCTTTTTGTCACTCCATGGCTTCTGGGCGGTGGAATCGAGCGCGTCATTCAGAACAGTGTCCCATGGTTGGCCCACCGTGGTTATCGCTGCGAAGTGGCGTCCTGGACTGTGGCCACCCAGCTCTCTGGCCAGCCCAACCCCGTGCTCGGGACGCTGTCTGCCGCGGGAGTCCCCGTCCGCCCGCTCCACTCTTATGGGCGCCTCCGGCTGCTCCAACGAGCAGTACGAGCCGCTGCCATTGCCTTGCGGGGCCGACACCGTCTTCTCGTCGGGTATGAACTCGAGGGCAATCTCGTCGCACTCATAGTGAAGCGGCTCCTTCTCGGCCGGGTCCGGGTCATGGCGCAGATTCACAACGCGTCTGGAATCCACGCGGAAGTCGGCACCTCTCCAGTATTACTCCGATTGGCACGCCGGCTCTATCAAGACGCAGACTTGATAGTCGCCGTGTCCGACAGCATTCGTCTCGATTCCGTGCGGTTCTTCGGGTTAGATGCATCACGTGTGGTCACGATTTACAATCCTCTTCCGGTCAGCTGGATCCGGCAGATGGCGCAGCAAGCCGTGAGTCCTGCCCTTGGGCCAACAGCTCGGTTCATCATCGGATGCGGACGCCTTGTCAGGATGAAGGGGTTCTCCGACCTGCTCCGAGCGTTCGCCATCATTCGAAGGGATCATCCCCTGCAACTCGTCATTCTTGGCGAGGGGCCAGAACGTGGGAGCCTCGTTGAAGGTGCCCAGGAGCAGGGAGTGCAAGAAGACGTGCTCATGCCGGGTTTCGTCGCGAACCCCTGGTCTTACTTCGGGCGCGCCAGTGCGTTCGTCCTTTCCTCCCTCTTCGGCGAGTCGTTTTCCATGGTGCTCGTGGAAGCCATGGCGTGTGGGGTTCCCGTGATCGCATCCAGGTGCGAATGGGGGCCCGAAGAGATACTCGCCCGCGGGAGATACGGCCTCCTGTACGACCCCGGCGACGTTGAAGCACTGACACAACATCTGCGAACCGTGCTCGATGAGCCCACCGTTGCCTCACGCCTCGCTAGCGCGGCATTCCGGCGGGCTGAGGAGTTCTCACAGGACGCGATTCTGCCCGAGTTCGAGCGCCATGTCGCAGCTCTATTGGGCTGAGCCGAACTTGGCCGGAGCTCTCAGGAGACGTTACACAGTGCTGCGGGCGTAGTGGGCGCCTAGGCTTTCGGATGATTCGGTTGGCCTCGCTCTGTGCTCCTCAAACCTGAATTTACGATGCGAAACGTGAACGCGCCAAGTCATAATTTCTCAACTCCCGCAAAAGATGCGCGTCCTGGCTGCAACCCCTTGTTAGATACGGTAACCGGCTACCCCTCATGCGCCCTCCTGCGCAGTACCCGGAATACCTCACTCCGAATCCCCGCGTCCGAGGCGAACTCAGAAGGGCCTTCAGAATGAACGCGAGGCTCCTGTACTTCTCGCCGTTTTGTTCGACGGCGACGGCCAGGTGTAGATACTGCTTCGCAAGGTGGTGTTTCTGCTGTTTCAGCCGGTTGTGATATTTACGGAGCAGGTATCGCCTCGCAGTAACGAGAGCCTGTCTGTTCGTAGAAATACCTTCCCCGGCATAATACTTAACGAGCATCTCCTTACAGTGAACGAACCGGAACTTATCCGATAGTCTAATGAATAGCTCCAGGTCAATGAGTCTCGGGAGGGCCTCATCGAAGTAACCCGCCTCGTCGAAACACTTTCGCTTGATGACCGCGGATTGAATCCCGATGCACCAGACTTGATAATCAAGGGTAGCTTCGTCGACAAACACGCCCTGCTCCACGTCCGGCGATCTGAAGTCGGCGGAGCTCCCGTCAGCCTGGACCCGAAGCATGTCGCTGTAGAAGACTCCGACTTCAGCCCCTGTGCCCTCAAGCCCGGCCACCGCCTTCGCGAGTTTATCCGGAACCCATTCATCATCACTGTCTTGAAAAGCGACGTAGCGCCCTTGCGCGATGCTGATCCCGATGTTGCGCGCGACCGAACATCCGCGGCGGAGTTGAGATATTCGTCTTACATTACTGATGTTGGCGTATTTGCTCAGAATGAGGTGCGTGTTATCCGTCGACCGGTCGTCGATAATAATCAGTTCGAAGTCGGTGAATGTTTGGTTAAGAACGCTTTCAATGGCTCGTTCGAGTGTCTCGGCTCTGTTATATGTTGGAAGGACAACGCTCACGAGGTGGGGCATTAGAAAAACATGAGACCGAGAAGGCAAGTCACGGCGTCGAAGCTCGTGTCGGCACACACAAGAGCCTGGCCGTCCATCGCTCTGACTAAGTCGCCATCCTGCCGATCCACTGCAGAAAGCGTTTGATCGCCTTGGCACTCTTCATCCCGAATACCAGGAGCGCGTCCAACCCGACCATAAGTCGCCGACCAATACCAATGGCTTCGTAGGGGCCCGAGCGGCCCTGTAGGAGGCTCACGAACACGCCCAGGACGGCCTGCCGACTCTCAGGCTCGTGGCGTAGCCTCACATACTCCCAGCACATTCTCCATATATATCGCAGCTTCCATAGAAAGCGTCCGCGAGAGGGACGGTGCGCAGCTACGAACAAGTATCGATTCCTGACGTAGTAGAAGCGGACGGCGGGATTCATGAAGCCCCCTGTACTTCGGTGTACTTTGTGCCATGCTTGGGCCTGTAACACGACCGCGTTGATCCAGCCCTGGCGCGCGGCACGCACTGACCAGTCCGCGTCCTCGAAGTACAAGAAATATCGCTCATCAAGCAGCCCAATGTCTTGGATCGCTGCCACGCGGACCAGCAACGAACAACCGTTAAGCCATTCGCTCCTGACGATGCCCCCCTCGACCGGCAAGCCCCGCGAATCATGTGGAACGTCGCCGCACTCCCAGTCGATAACGCCGCCGTCCCAGTACACCTCGCTCGGGCGGTCATAGTAAAACACTCGGGGCGTGGCCATGCCAATTCGACAGTCGGCCTCCGTGGCATCGACTAGGCGGCGCACGCAATCTGGTGCGACGACGACGTCATTGTTAAGCAACAGGACGTATGCTGCACCCTCGTCAATTGCGCACCTCAATCCCGAGTTGTTACCCCCGCCATACCCCAAGTTCCTTGGGTTGCGCAGGACGCGGAGATCGGGATGTCTCTCGTACAGTACGGCGCTTGGATCCTCCCGGCTATCATTGTCCACGACCCAAACCGCAAGATTCGAATAGTTCGAGCCCCGCACGGAGTCGACACATTCGAGCGTGTCTGCGAGGTTATTCCAGTTGAGCACAAGCGCGACCACGAATGGTCCCTGGTCGGACCCAGCCGCCCGACTGAGTGGTCCAGCCGCCGCCGGGCTACTGCGCGGATACTCGGTCACAATACGCTCACTTGTTCCCGAGCGCGGGCCTCAGGAGGACCCGAGGCCTCCCGTAACCACTGTGCGACGGGGCTTGTTTCGTTCGGCCCCGCGGTTCCACGCTACCCTCTCGAGGAAGTTGTGGACCGCGAAGCCTCTCGTACGTTTAATGCAGACGTCCTCCAGCGGATACACATTAAACTCGCTACCCTCGTCGGGGCGGAGAGGATACCCTGCGCGGCAAGCCAACCGCTCTTCGTGGACCACTCAACGTCCCGCGTGTTGGTGACTACGACGTCCAGCCTCATACCGGAAGACGGAAGCCAGCAGCCTGACGTGGACAGCGGGCGCGAGTAACACGATGGCGGCGGAAACCGTTTATCCCGGCAGGCGGGGCTTCGTCCGCGTGTGGCGGAGGCCCAGGCAGCCATAACAATAGGTGGATGCATCGCGCCCAATGTTCATGGCAAGACTCCTTCCCGCGAGGGGATTTCGTGGGCTCACCGGTCGACCTGACGAGCCGCCCCCCTTTTTTGCCATCCACCGCTGCGCCCCTTCCGGAGGGTCGTTGGTCATCGCCCTCCATCTCCTGCCGCGACCGAATCACAGCTTCTGGCTGCCCTCCAGCTCGAGCGGACCCGCACCTAACTCCCCTTTCTACATCGGGACTATGACTTTTCACAGACTATCGTTTGCAGAATCGTCTTCCCAGTCATGCGTCCAACTACAAACGTAGTCCCTACCGCCACACGCAACATGAACTTCAACAAACTCCGCACGGCCGGCATGTCCACTGAAGAAATGGGTTCATTGTGTCGAATTATCTCCCTAATCACAAGATTATTTCTCTCCATCAATCTTCTAAGAGAACGAATATTAAAATGGTGGAGATGATGCCGGCTGTACAACCGCTCAAACGCTATTTTGTATCCAACTGCATTGGATAATCGGGCTACTGCATAGGAGGTGCTTCGATCGTTCACTGTGCTAACAATGATCAGGCCTCCCTTTTCAGTGACCGCCCTTAATCTACTAGTAAACGCAGAAACATCTCCCAAATGCTCTATAACTTGTAAAGTTACAGCAACATCGAATTTCCGCGTGAATTCCATACTGAGGACATCTCCTTTGATCGTCTCAATTCCTGTTAAATCAGGTCCCGGCAAAAGATCTATTCCTGTCAAAGTAAAGTCAGGATATCTTTTATGCAAAAAACGTAGCAATCCGCCCGTACCACACCCGACATCGAGTACATTCGCATTGCGTTTATAGGCATTAATAATTTCCCCAACTCGTTCGAATAAGCACAGATCAGGGTTTTCATTCCAATTCCTATGTTTCATTGCGTAATATTCTTCGTCATAAGTCTCGGTCTTCTTCAGGGACGTAACATCTGTGAAACAATGATCGCAATCTTGGCAACGATACAAATAGACATCATCGAAGTTATTTTCAAGATAACCTCGCGAGGCGCAGACGGGACAGGTAAGGAGGTTCGAATGCGTTTTTGAATTAAGCTTCCTCATAGGCTAAGTCTAACATCGTCGATTGTGTAGTGCTCCCCGAATCTAGGTACCAGTTGACCTTGTTGCGCCCGATGTTCGCGTCGGCTGCGATAGCCCAGAGTTTACTGCGGACGCGCCTCATAGTACCAGCGGATCTGACGTTCGCCCCATTTCCTGATCCGAGACGATATGAGAAATTCTCCTCACGGAGGAGCAGATCCGGTATGCCGTCCAACAAGTGGAGGCTGGGGTGGCGGTGCCGGAGGTCTACCGGAAGTACGGCGTAGCCCAAGCCACGTTCTATCGCTAGCGCCAGAAGTACGGCGCGCTGACGAAGAGCGAGCTCGCGCGGCTGAAGGACCTCGAGTGGGAGAACGCTCGGCTCAAAAAGCTCGTCGCCGAGCTGAGGGTCGACAAGCAGATCCTCCAGGACATACTCTCAAAAAAAGACTGAGGCCCGGGGGCCGGCGCGAGTACGTGCAGCGTCTCGTGCAGCGCCATCGCGTGAGCGGACGGAAGGCGTGCCGGGCCTTGGGGTGGCCACGCAGCAGTCATCGGTATCGGGGGCGCAGGCGGGATCAGACCCCGCTGCGGATGCGGCTGAAGGAGCTGGCGCTGGCCCGGGTGCGGTACGGGTATCGCCACCTCCACGTGCTCGTCCGACGCGAGGGCTGGATGGTGAACCCAAAGCGACTCTTGCGCTTGTACCGGGAAGAGGGGCTGACGTTGCGAATCCCCAGGAATAAGCGCAAGTATGCCAATTGGGTGCGGGTGCCGCTGCCGCGGCCATCGGGGCCGAACGAGCAGTGGACCCTCGACTTCGTCACGGATGCCTTGGCGAACGGTCGGCGGTTCCGGGTGCTGACGGTCCTCGACGTGTTCTCACGCCAATGCTTGGCGCTGGATGCGGCCACGCACTTTCCGCCGCCCCGGGTCACGCTGGCACTAGACCGGATCATCGTGCAGCGGAGCCAGCCCAGCGTCATGACGCTCGACAACGTACTATCTGCAAGACGCTGATCGCGCGCTGGGACACAGCACCCCCCTGGCGGCGCAGGGCGCCGCTCGACGTCTTGGCCGCGACGAACACCGCCGACCCAGTCGGCTTCCGCCTTGGAGAAGAACCCCGCTACCCATAATGAACACAGAGTCCGCACCCGCGCGGGGCCAGCTCTTACCGCACTCAATACGGCGGAGGGTCCCAGCGGAAGTCCGAGCATTATCTACGGGGTCGCAGGCGCCCCGACGGCCCGTATAAGAGCGATCGATCCGCTGGCCAGGGCGTGTTCGTAGTAGCCACGATAGGGTTGGTTACGCTTCACGAGCGCATAGGCCACCCGCGCCATTTTCGCGGCAACAACCGTCAGCGCCTTGCGGCGCAGATCCGGATTTCCCGGATCCTGCTTGGTGTAGCGCTCGTACTTGTCGCGGAACGAGTTCTCGGTCATCCGGACGGCTCGCTGCGCCGCCATCCTAAACGCCATACGGAGCCGGGCGTTGCCCCGCTTGGACAGCATCTCCCAGCCACTGGACTGCCCGGACTGAAACTTCGCCAGATCCAGCCTGCAATACTTCAAGAACTGCCGATGATGCGGAACCGGCGGAGGTCCCCGCCGTCGGCGAGAATGACCATCGCCAGCACCAAGGCCACGCGCGGCAGGGAGCAGAGGTGCTGGAAGTCAGCCCGATCTTTGTGCAGCGCGTGGGCCGCTCCTCCAGCCCCTGACGCAGCTCGGCCAGCCGCCGGAGCTGCCCCAACTGCAAGCCAAGCTTTTCGTGATAGGATTTACTATCAATATTGTGGTCCGTTAGTGAGGAAGGGTACGATCAAACTCTAGGCTTGGCGATTGATTGGACGCGGCGGTGAGCACTAGTCCAGGAGCTGCACGCAGGCCAAGTGGGAACGGTCTTGCATCCATAGTCGTTCCCGCGTTCAATGAAGAGGCAAATCTGCCCCACCTCTACAGCCGCGTGTGTTCTGCCCTGGCGAGCGGCGGATGGACGACGTTTGAACTGATCATAGTCGACGACGGGAGTACCGATGGAACCCTAGCAGTCATTAAGGAACTGCAGCGCGAAGATCCTCGAGTCCATCACATAAGTCTCAGCAGGAACTTTGGTCATCAGGCGGCGCTGCTGGCGGGAATGACCCATTCCCGGGGGGATGTACTGATCTCTATGGATTCTGATTTGCAGCACCCGCCGGAGCTGCTCCCGCGCATGCTTCGATTGTGGCAGGAAGGTTACGAGGTCGTGCACACTATCAAGCGTTCCGACCCTTCAGCAAACCTGTTCCGCCGAGCGGTCTCGAGGGCCTTCTACCGGTTGTTTGGGATGCTCTCCGGTCTGCCCCTGGGCTTCGGTCAGTCGGACTTTCGCCTACTCGACGCTCGCGTCGCCAGGGAGCTCTGCCGGTTTCCCGAGCAACACAAATTCCTCCGCGGGCTAGTAAGCTGGATGGGATTTAACGAGATTGCCATCGAGTACGAAGTAGCTCCGCGCCTCAAGGGTCGACCCACCTACACTCTCAGGCGTCGCTTGGGCTTTCATATTGATGCGATTTTGTCTTTCTCGATCATTCCTCTCCGGTTCTTCACCATCCTCGGCGTCCTCGTCTCCGTGCCGACTGGGCTCTACGGTTTGCTGGCTTTTACACTGGGACTCTATGGGTTTCTGGTCGGCTACCCTAAGTGGATCGTGCCAGGCTGGGCGAGCTTGGCGATCTTCGTCACGTTTCTCGGGGGACTTCAAATGATCGGAATTGGCTTGCTTGGAGAGTATCTTGGGCGGGTATTCGAACAGACCAAGGGCCGCCCCCCTTATCTGGTCAGGGAAACTTCATTGCCGGCCAGAGGCGAACCGAATGAGCGCCGTGACCTGACACAGCTGAACAGGGGTGAAGGAACAGCAGGAACGCCTGTTCACCGTACCGATGTCTAGCCCGGCGCGCGTTAGCGAGATACTGCTATGCCTCGCCTACTGATCGTAAACGCTGACGACCTAGGCCTGCATAAGGATTTAAATCGCGGAATCTATCTGGCGCACACCGAAGGGATCGTCACTAGCGCGTCCGTCGTAGCCTGCGGCGCAGCCTTCGACCACGCCGCGACAATCATTCAGGAGTGCGCCGAGCTTGATGTGGGCGTTCACCTAACCCTGATCGAGGAACGGCCCCTCTGTCCGGCGACTGAGATTCCAAGTCTGGTCGGGTCGGATGGGCGTTTCCTTCCTTCATATCGCCACCTCACGGCTCGCATACTCATGGGGTCTGTTTCGCCCGCGGAAGTCCGCCGAGAGCTGCGGGCACAGATCGAGCGCGTCATCGCGACCGGATGTCGCCCTTCGCATCTAGATGGTCACCAGCACGTCCATCTGTTACCCCCCGTTTGGCGTGTAACAACAGAGCTCGCAGGAGAATACGGTATCCGGTGGATCAGAGTTCCGCATTTTGCGTCGCTGTTCGGGTCCTCGAAGTCCCTGTTTGACCCGCTCTTTCGGCTGGGGTTGAACATTCTGAGCGCCGTCACGGTCAGCTTGACGGACAGAGGAGAACCGAGAATCCGGACACTCGGATTACACCTGAGTGGGCGGCTCGTCGAGGGTGATCTTCTGCAAATCGTTGCTGCTCTTCGTCCAGGGATTTCGGAGATCGTCACCCATCCAGGAATCAAGACACCGGCTCTCGGCGCGCGGTACCACTGGAATTACGAGTTTTCGACGGAGCTCGCCGCGTTGACGTCGCCTCAGGTCATCTCGGCCCTTCGTTCGAATGGGGTGACGCTAACGCGATTCTCAAAATGCTAAGCCAGTGGATCCCTTCCTGGCGGACTTTGCTGATCGCTGTATCTCCTACCTATGTTCTCCTCATGACGTGGTGGCCGTCCTGTGTCGCGACACTCGAGATTTTGCCGGCGGGATATCTTCCCGAGCGCGAGGAGCAAAAGGCACTTGTTGACACTCGCCGATAAGAATTACACGGAGAAGCTTGCGCCGTGAC
>Ga0070706_100004365_pt1 | contig 13660 bp, 7 predicted proteins | sample KBSK5501metaG_FD_65476 | JGI IMG/M metagenome (GOLD analysis project Ga0070706, IMG submission 65476) | Corn, switchgrass and miscanthus rhizosphere microbial communities from Kellogg Biological Station, Michigan, USA - KBS K5-50-1 metaG | ecosystem: Host-associated > Plants > Roots >...
GACGAAAGACCCCCGATCCGATCCAGTGGCCGGACTGGCCAGCCATGACTTTGGCTGACCTCCGTTTACGATGGGATTGGGATCCGCTGCGAACTGATCCGCGTTTCCCAAAAATCCTCGCCGGTCCTGAACCAAAGACTGTGTACTAGAACCTGCGAGCGGAACGGGTGGCGTATTGCTACGCGGTTTGAGCTTTATATCCGTTTTTATCGTGATTATCCTAACTACGATTACTCGAGGCAGGTCATTGAAGAGCAGCGCGAGCTAAACCGCCGATGGAAGACAGGCATCTTGCCTGTCCCGGCAGACAAGCGTCTCGCTTGTCGGGGAGAGGAACAGGCTGGGAAGCCTGTTTGCCATGACAGCCGGGACGGCTGTCTTCCACGAAGCGGAGAAAGAGTCTGCTTGGACTAACGAGCGCCGGACCGAACATGCTTTTTCCGTATTTTCCTTGCTAGGTAGTATTCCGCCGGGCCAAAATGCTTTCCGCCTAAGGAAGAAAGCATTTGATGGAGACGGAACTCGCGCGGTCCGCAGCGGTGCGCAGGACACTTGCCGCCGCGATCGGAATAACGCTCCTTATAGGCACGAACGCGATCGCGCAGACCACTCCGCCGAAATCGTCTGACACAGCTGCACCCGGCGAAGTCGAACGCGTGATCGTCACCGGTTCGAATATTCCGACCGCGGAAGAAGTTGGTCCGAATCCGGTTGATACCTACCGTCCAGAAGATATTCAGAAGCTCGGTGTCCGCACCGCAACCGACCTTACCCAGAGATTGCCGCTGGTCACCGGCTTTGGTAACAATGAAAACATATCGAACGGTCCCACCTCCTCCGACGGTCGCACAGAAGTTAACCTGCGCGGCCTTTTTCCCAAAGAAACCTTGGTTCTGGTCGACGGTAAGCGCGTTGCCCCGGTTGGCTTCGCCGCGTTCGCGTCGGTGGACATCAATTTGATCCCATTCCCATTGGTCGATCACATCGACATTTTGAAAGATGGAGCGTCGGCGATCTACGGTTCAGATGCAGTTGCCGGCGTATTCAATGTAATCCTGAAGCATAAATTCCGTGGGCTCGAGGTCGAAGTCAGCTATGGTAATACCAACCTGGGTTCGTCCAATGACGCGGGCGAACGTGAAGGATATCTTTTGGCCGGCACCGGCGACGACAAGACCGATATCGTGGTGTTTGCCCAATTTTATGATCGGGCCGCGATCTTCAGCCGCGACCGGGACATTTCAAGCAATGCGGATTACACCAGCTTTGGAGGAACCGATAACCGCAGCGGCAACTTCCCGGGTCGGGTGGATGGCTTTGTCCTACGACCCGGATTAAAAACGCCCACGCCGCATTTCGCGCCTGATGTAGCCTCGGATCCTGAGTACGTCCCGCGACTCTCCCTGCCGATAAAAGATCAGCTGTTCAACTTTGCGGCCCTTACTTCCGCGATCGGCGCGGCGGATCGCCAGTCATTCTATGGCTCGCTTACTCGTGACCTGTGCGACAAATACCTGACCGTTTTTGCCGATTTCAAATTTGTGCGGTCATTTTTCGATGGCGTCCTGGCGCCGGTGCCGTTTGCACCCGACCCATTTAAGCAAGCTGACGGTATCACTCCTGTCAGTCCAGGCGGGATCAGTGTTCCGCTCAGTAATCCCTTTAATCCATTTACGGTGCCGGACGCCTTTCTTCCCGATGGCACGCCGGTCGTTACCGGAGTGCGCTATCGTGAGCTCTCACTTGGGGCCCGCTCCTTTAAGAACACGAACAATGACTATCTGTTTGATTCGGGCGTGCGCGGTAACATGGGGGAATTCGGCGACTACTTTAAAACCTGGAATTACGAATTCGGCTTCCGCTATAACTCGAACGACAAGGCGACGCTAGCCACTGGCATAGTGAGTAAGCCGGCGCTGCGTGAGGCGCTGCTCGATACCAATCCGGCCACCGCGTTCAACCCTTTTGGTCGTAACGTTAACACCCAGGCGGCGCTGGCCAGAGTCCTCATTGACCTTCATCACAGCGGCGTGGCGACCTTGGCCGATGAAACGGGCACATTCAACGGGGACGTCATCAAATTGCCAGCTGGTCCAATTTCCTTTGCCTTGGGCTCAGAGCACCGAAAAGAGACGGTCAACGACACTCCCGGCTCGCTCAACACCACCTTCAGCACCATCGGTGCGTTCGATCTGGAAGCGACGCGCGCAAGTCGTGATGTCTGGTCGTACTATGGTGAACTTCGGATCCCGGTTACGAGCCCGAGCTGGAATTTTCGCGGAGCTTATAGCCTCGAATTTCAAGCTGCGGAGCGGATCGAATATTTCAGCGACTTCGGCATCACGGAGCGACCGAAGTTTTCCGTTCGTTACCAACCATTCGACTCGAGCCTGACTCTTCGCGCCACATACAATGAGGCTTTCCACGCGCCAAACCTGTCGGATGTGTCTCCGTCGGCGGCGGAACAATTCGCCCTCGTATTCGATCCGAAATTTCCATCACCCGAGCAGGTGTTTGTGCGCGAGCTTTTCGGCGGAAACCCAAATCTGAGACCTGAAGTAGCTTACGAATTCACTTACGGCGCCGTCTGGTCGCCTAAATTCATCAGAGGCCTCACCCTGAGCGCGGATTTCTATCACATCGATCTGAGAGACCGCACTAATTTCATACAGGAGCAATTCATTGTAGACCAAAATTTCGCCAGCCACGGGAAGAGATTCCCGGGCCAGGTCGTGCGTGATCCCATCACAGGCCAGATTGTTCTCCTCCGGAACTTAACCCAAAACATTTCTCGCACGATTACCGAGGGAATCGATTATGAGGCCACCTACCTGCTCGATACATCGATATTCGGTCGCGGCGATTTTGGGAAGTTCACGTTTACCCTGAACGGAAATTACCTGTCTCGCTATGTCGCAGCCATCAACGTCGGAGACAGAGAGCGCGAATTCGCGGGCCAGGAGACAAGTTTCGGTGGGTACCTGCCGCATAATCGACTTTATGCGAGCCTTTATTATGACCTCGGTGGCCTCGATACCGGGGTGACCGTGCACTACACAGGCCAAGGCAGCGACCTGCCGTTTAGCACTTTCAAGGATCGATTCCTGCCACCGGTAGGACCGGACCCTTTTCCGCGCAAAATTCGTGAATGGACGACGGTCGACGCGATAATCTCTTATACTTTTCACCTGGCTGCGCCGGTAGCGGAGACTCGGGTGGCCGGCGTTGCCAAGAATGGTGGCAAAAATGCCAATAGCACGGGTAGCGACAAAAACGTAATGCCAGTCTCCACGGCGGAATTTAGTCCCTGTGGATGGAAAACGTGGCTCAATGGCACAACCATCACGCTCGGCGTGAATAATATTTTCGACCTGGAACCGCCATTTAGCTCCGGCACGATTGAGAATGGCTACGAGGAAGCAAACTTCGACATCAAAGGACGATTCTGGTACGTGGCGGTGAAGAAACGCTTCTAAGGAAGAGAGCACTCCGTTGCTCAGTGGCGACGTCTGGCGGTTCCGCTAACAGTCAAGCCCGGCAGTGTTGGCCTAGTTTATTCGCTTTAGATTCAACGCCCAACACTGAACGCTCAACTTCCAACGTCCACTTCGAGCTTCGTCATTAAGCCAGCCATTGCAGGATCATGCTGTTATCGGGCTCCAGGCGCGCCGTCGTACCAAATGGCATTCCAAGCGTGTTCAGAAGATGGCAAAGCCAACTCGCATCGGCGGCCGACGTGCGCTCCAGTCGGAAACGCCTCATTTGCATTGGAACCATTCTCGCTTGTACAAGTTGGCTACTCTGCGAATCCAATTCGACCAAGTACATTAGGGCCAGATCGCCGCGGAACTTTTCATAACCGCTGATCCCCTCATAGTCGGTGAGGAAATCTCCGCAGCCATAGAGGATGAGACAACCTTTGAAGACCTCGATCGCCTTCACGTGATGAGACGAGTGGCCGTGGACCACGCCGATACCTTCCTCCGCCAAACGATGGGCAAAGGCGATTTGTTCCGGGGGGATGTGATAGCCCCAATTGCTACCCGAGTGAATCGACGCAATAAGTAGATCGCCTGGCCGCTGAAATTGCCGCATTCGCTCGGCGGTTTGCGCCGCGGTCGTTTCCGAAAGATCGTTCAGCAAATTCACTCCCGGGCGAACATTGGTGGCGCTCCACTCGCGCGGAATACCGCTTGTTATTGAGCCAAATGAGAAAAGGAGCACACGTCCGTTGTCCCTTGCATCGAGCACGGCGGGTGTCATCGCTTCTTCCGCGTCGTGTCCCGCGCCCGTATGCGCGATGCCCGCGGCATCTAAAGTCCGGAGCGTGTCACACAATCCCGGATATCCCCAGTCCAATAGGTGGTTGTTAGCCAGAGCACAACCGCTGATCGCGGCGGCTGAGAGACAACCAATGTTCCCCGGACTCATCCGGTAATGAATTCCTTTGCCAGGCCAAGACGTCTCAGCGGAGGTAATCGCGGTTTCCAAGTTGATGATCCTCAAATCAATCCGGGATTGCGCCAGTTCGTGCAACGCGTCGCCCCAGATGTAATCGAAGCTCACCGGTCGCTCCATCGGCCCGTTGGCCTTCTCGGCCAGATCGACATAATCGCGCGCATCGCGAAGATACGCTTCATGCAAAGCCGGATCCACCGGATGCGGCAGAACTTGGTCGATGCCGCGCCCGGTCATCACATCGCCGCACAGGAACAGCCGCACTGACATGAAGAAAAGTAAATCCCAAAATCCAACATCCAAGCTCCAGAGAAGCTCCAATTATTGGATATTGAAGTTTCTCTGGATGTTGGAGCTTGGGATTTGGAGCTTAAATCACAATTATGTCCGCCGAATCACTTGAAAAATTCATCAGGCTTTTGAAAAAGTCTCCATCTGGTGCTGTCTTCAATCCCTGGTGGCAAATTGACAAGGAAAACGACATCGGGCCGCATGCTCCGCGGATTCGGCGGGAGCAGTTATACGCTTATCTTGGCAAGCGGCTAGGGGAGGCGCGACTCGCAATTTTGGGGGAAGCGCTCGGGTACCGCGGTGGCCATTTCAGCGGGATTGCCATGACTTCGGAACGTATTTTGCTCGAGCGAAAGAAGATTCCCGGTCTGGAACCGAAGCATGTCTTGGCGGGCATCACTCCGCGGCGCACGAGCAAACCGATAAAATGTTCACAGGGTTTTTCGGAGCCTACAGCCACGATAGTCTGGAGCACGTTGTTGCGACTCGGGCTGGCACCCGACGAATTCGTCTTGTGGAATGCGTTTCCGTGGCATTCGTTCAAACTGCACGCCGGCATGTTGAGCAACCGAATGCCGACCCAGGCCGAACGCTCCGCCGGCAGACCGGTGCTAAAGGTGTTCCTTGGCTTATTTCCATGTAAACAGGTTGTAGCTCTCGGCCGTGTCGCGGCCGCAGCCCTTGAGGATTTGCCGGCGCCTGCATCCTATCTGCGCCATCCTGCCTCCGGTGGCGCCAAGCTCTTTCGTGAACAAATTGTTAAGATCGTGGCCAAACTGACCTAGTCGAGAGCCGGGCGACAGAGCGAACGAATCGAGCCAGTTACTCGCTGAACCCTTCGATTGGGGGGCAGGAGCAGAACAGATTTCGATCGCCGTAAACATTGTCGATCCGGGCGACCGAGGGCCAAAATTTGTGTTCTCGCGTCCAGGGTGCTGGAAATGCCGCTTGCTCACGGGAGTAAGGACGATCCCATTTATCGGAAGCGAGTTGCTGGGTGGTGTGCGGCGCGTTCTTTAGCAGGTTGCTTTGCCGATCGGCTTTTCCGCTGGCGATGGCTTCGATCTCGCCACGGATGGAGATCATAGCGTCGCAAAAACGATCGAGCTCATCCTTTGATTCGCTCTCGGTCGGTTCGATCATCATTGTTCCGGCGACCGGCCAGGAAACCGTCGGAGCGTGGAAGCCGTAATCCATCAAGCGTTTGGCTACGTCTTCGACTTCGATTCCAATATTTTTCCACTGTCGAAGGTCGATAATGCACTCATGGGCGACCAGCCTTCGTCTGCCTTTGAAAAGAACGGGGAAGTATGGATCGAGACGCTTGGCAATATAGTTCGCATTTAAGATCGCGACCTTGGTCGCATTCGTTAGACCAGTTGCGCCCATCATGCGGATATACATCCACGTAATCGTTAGTATGCTCGCGCTGCCATACGGCGCTGCCGCCACTGGGCCTACAGTAGAAGCGGCATCTCGCCGCTTTTTGTTTTTAGCCAAGGGGCTGGAAGCCGCTTCTACATTTAAAGTCGATTGGGCCGGTAGAAACGGCTTGAGATGGTTGGCCACGCCGATCGGTCCGACGCCAGGTCCGCCGCCCCCGTGCGGTATGCAAAATGTCTTGTGCAAATTCAAATGGCAAACGTCCGCGCCGTAATCACCGGGCCGACAAAGGCCGACCTGCGCATTCATGTTGGCGCCATCCATGTAAACCTGCCCACCATGTGAATGCACGATGTCGCAGATTTCGCGGATGGTGGTCTCAAAAACTCCGTGCGTGCTCGGATAAGTCACCATGAGCGCGGCGAGGTCGCGTGCATGTGCGTCTGCTTTGGCGCGCAAATCGGCCAGATCGATGTCGCCATCTTTCAAAGTCGCGACCGGCACCACTTTGAAGCCGGCCATAACCGCACTGGCTGGATTTGTTCCGTGGGCTGATTGGGGAATGAGGCAAATGTTGCGGCGCGCTTCGTTTCGCGAGGCATGATATTCGCGGATCGCGAGCAGGCCGGCGTATTCGCCTTGCGATCCAGCATTTGGTTGCAAAGAAACAGCAGCAAAACCGGTGATCTCCGCGAGCCACTTCTCAAGCTGCTCGCACATCTCGATATAGCCGGTCGTTTGCTCGTTAGGCGCGAATGGATGCAATTTCGAAATTTCCGGCCATGAAATCGGAAACATTTCCGCGGTCGCGTTCAACTTCATGGTGCAGGACCCCAGTGGAATCATGGAATGACAGAGCGACAAATCGCGCGATTCGAGCTTGCGCATATACCGGAGGATCTCCGTCTCAGTGTCGTGCGTGTTGAAAACCGGATGAGTTAGAAATTTCGATTTTCGATCCATTCGACTCCGCTTCGCTTCGCTCAGGACAGGTTTTTCGATTTTCGAATTTGAAGCGCGGGGGCGCTGTCCATTATCGATCTTGGCCCCAAAGATTTCGCAAAGTCTACTCAGGTCCTTTTTGGTCGTCGTTTCGTCGAGAGAAATTCCAACCGCGTTGTGACCAAGCCGGCGAAGATTGATTCCGGCTTGTGCGGCTTGTGACAAAATTGAGTCGGCGGTTTTTTCGCCGAGGTCGATATGGATGGTGTCGAAGAAATCTTCATGAACAATTTTCAAACCGGAATCTGCCAGCGCGCCCGCCAGGCGCTTGGTCGAGTCGTGCACCCGTTGGGCAATGGCGCGCAGACCGCGCGGCCCGTGGTAGACCGCATACATGGACGCGATCACGGCGAGGAGAACTTGGGCCGTGCAGATGTTGCTCGTCGCTTTGTCGCGCCGGATATGTTGCTCGCGTGTTTGCAGGGCAAGGCGATAGGCCGGCCGCCCTTCCGCATCGTGCGAGACGCCGACGAGTCGACCGGGCATATGACGTTTGTATTGATCGCGCGTGGCGAAGTAAGCGGCGTGCGGCCCGCCGAACCCGAGCGGAACTCCGAAACGCTGCGTGTTACCGACGGCAACGTCGGCCCCCATTTCACCTGGGGGCTTTAATAGTGTCAGGGCAAGGATGTCCGCGGCGATGACGAGCAATGCGCCCGCCTCGTGCGCTGCTCTCGCCAGCGGTTCGTAATCGTAAATCGCCCCGTCCGTTGCCGGATATTGAACAAGCGCGCCGAAAACAGAGTGGTCGAATTCGAACCGCGAGAAATCGTCGACGACAATTTCGATCCCGAGTGGCTTCGCGCGTGTCTGGACAACTTCGATGGTCTGCGGATGACAATTGTCCGCGATCAAGAAAGTTTTTCGGCCGGAAACGACGGCGTGACATAGCGTCATCGCCTCAGCCGCGGCCGTTGCCTCATCCAGAAGCGAAGCGTTGGCGATATCGAGGGCGGTGAGATCGGTCACCATCGTTTGGAAGTTCAGCAACGCTTCTAGCCGCCCTTGGGCAAGCTCCGCCTGATACGGCGTGTAAGCGGTGTACCAACCTGGGTTTTCCAAGATGTTTCTCTGAATCACCAGCGGCGTAATGCAGTCGTTGTATCCGGCGCCGATAAACGATTTGGCGACTGTGTTTTTCTTCGCCATCGCCCGCAGCTCAGCGAGGGCTTCCGTCTCCGATTCCGCGTCAGGCAAATCCAGCTGCCGATCCAGTCGGATATTTTTTGGCACGGTAGCCTCGATTAATGCATCGATATTTTCGAAGCCGAGCTCGTGCAGCATTTTTTCGACTTCCCTGTCATTCGGGCCAATGTGGCGACGCGCGAAGGAATCCGAATCAGTGATTACGCGCGAATGCATGGATGACGGTATGGAAGAGGTGGGCGCGTTCAAGTTCTGCAGCGAGGCTCTATGAGCACCGAAAATGGAAATCCGACCGTCATAGGCCGTCGCTACAGAAAGCGAGTGAAAGCCTGCCCTGAGACCTCTAGAAGCTGGGGGCTTCCTCGGGACCGCCAATGAACCTGCTCTCTCACCAGCGAATGCCTCAACTTCATTGGCAACAAGATGTGAGATGTTGCGTGGTGCGTAGCTCTGTCATGTCGACCGAAAGCTTACCCTGAAACCTGCAGAAGCTGGCACTTCTTCGGGACAGCCAATGGACGCCCTTCTCACCACAAAATGCCTGAAGTTCATTGGCAGCACATGGGTCAATCGTCCTACTTCGAGTCGTAGGTCTCGACACCGTGGCTTTTCAATTGCGCGCGAAGGTCGGCCAAGTGCTCGCCGTTTCGTGTTTCTACCGTGCAGAGAACATTTACCGCCGACACATCGGAGCTGGCAAAGGCGCGATCATGCACTACTTGCTTAATGCTTGCGCCGGTGGAAGCGATTTGCGTGGCGAGATCGGCCAGGCCGCCAGGTCGGTCACTAATAGCCGCAACAAAGCGCGCGAGCCTTCCATCCGCGACCAGCCCCCGCTCGATGACACGGCTCAATACATTAGGGTCGATATTACCACCACAAAGCAACAGGACGCATTTTTTGCCGGCAAACTCCTCGACTTTCCCGGACAGGCACGCTGCCAATGTCGTGGCGGCCGCGCCTTCCACCACACTCTTTTCCAGTTCAACGATTCGTAAAATCGCGATAGCGATTAGTTCTTCCGTAACCAGAACAGTTTTATCGACGAGAGGCCGTGCAATTTCGAAGGCATTGGTGCCAACCTGTGCGATGGCGAGACCATCGGCCAGCGTGGGATAGAGCGCGATTCTGGTTGGCTTGCCAGCTTCGAGAGCCGCGGAAAAACTGGCCACGTTCTCCGCTTCCACCGCAACTATCTTGACCTGCGGCCGTAAAGTTTTGAGCGCGAGGGAAACACCGGCAAGCAAACCGCCGCCGCCTACCGGAATGATCGCCACATCGATGCCGGGAACTTGTTCCATGACCTCGAGCGCCATCGTGCCCTGACCGGCAATGATGGCCGGATCATCATAGCCATCGATGTAGGCGAGACCTTCTTTTGTCGCGATCTCGTGCGCGTGCGCCTTGGCTTCGCCAAAATCCGTACCGCAAAGCACGACGTTCGCGCCAAGCTTCTGGCAATTGTTGACTTTGATGAGCGGCGCAAACTTCGGCATGACGACGGTCGCGGGGATACCGAGCAACTTTCCTTGATAAGCAAGGGCCTGGGCATGATTCCCGGCGGACGCTGCAATCACCCCACGCTTTTGCTGCTCGGCCGGCAACTGCGCCAGGGCATTGCGCGCGCCGCGTTCTTTGAAGCTTCCGGTGCGCTGCAAGTTGTCCAGTTTGCAATAAATTTCCATGCCGGTGATCTCGCTCAGCGCAATAGAGGGCGGGCAGGGCGAATAAAAGACCGCGCCTTTGATGCGTTCGCGCGCCGCTTCGATGTCTTCGAACGTTACCACACAGGTTCAATATACTGTGGGCAAACCAGCGGCAATATTTTCGACAAGAGGACAATGTGGGAGGGACCTGTCCCGATCGCGGCGCTGAGGCCGCTCCCACATTCTTTGCCTAGCTTGCCAGCGCGGGCGAGTCGAGCGCCCCTCTGATGGTGGTTGCCAGCTGCTCGGGATCAAAGGGCTTGGGCAGAAAGAACATGCCGTGCTCGATCCGATCGCCGGGGTGGAGCGATTCCTCCAAATAGCCGGAAACAAAAATGACTTTCGTGTGTGGACTGGCTTTGCGCAGCCAATCGGCAAAGAAACGTCCGCTCATCTCCGGCATTACCATGTCGGTCAGCAAAAGATCGATGTTCTTTCCCGCCCGTTGGGTGAATTGCCGTTGCGCGTCATCGCCATTAGCCGCTTCAATGACCTCGTAACCGAGGTTCCGAAGAATTCGCACTGACAAGTGCCGGACACTGATATCATCTTCCAGTACCAGGATTGTTTCCGTACCAGTCGGCAAATTCTGGGTGCGGGGCTTTTTGTACGGCGGTGGTGGAGGGGCCGGAACTTTCGGCAGAAAAATTTGCACGGTCGTGCCTGTGCCCACTTCGCTTTCGATGCGAATTTGTCCGCCGCTTTGGCGGACAATTCCATAACTCGTGGCAAGACCAAGGCCAGTACCGGCTCCTTCGTCCTTTGTGGTAAAGAATGGTTCAAACAAATGCGCCTTCACTTCATCAGTCATTCCAACGCCCGTATCGATAACGCTGATGACGACATAGTCGCCGGGGGCAAGATCCTCCAGACCGGCCAATGATTGTCCAGCTTCGCCCAACTTAGTGACGGTCGACGCTAACGTCAGTCGGCCACCATTGCGCATGGCATCTCGGGCGTTCACGGCCAGGTTCAGAATGATTTGGGTGAGTTGGCCTGAATCGACTTTGAGGTGCGCGCCTTCCTTCTCTCGATGTAAATGGCAAACGACGGTGATATTGTCGCCCAAGAGCCGAAGAAGCGAGCGCTCGAGATTCCCGATGAGGAAGTTCACCTCGATAACATGTGGCTCCAGAGCCTGCTTGCGGCTAAAGGCGAGTAGTTGACCCGCGAGATTCGACGCGCGACCCGCGGCCTTGCGGATCTCCGCGACATGGTTTGCCACTGCGCCGTTCGTGCCGATCTCGGCCAAGACCAAATCGCTGTAGCCGAGAATCGTGGTCAGAAAATTATTAAAATCGTGTGCCACGCCACCGGCGAGCTGGCCAAAGGCTTCCATTTTTTGCGACCGGGTCAGCTGGTCCTGCAACTGTTTGCGCGCGGTCACGTCCATGAGGGAACCGACCAACCGCACGGCTTTGCCATCCGAATCGCGTATAATCACTGCGCGTTCGAGCAATTGAAGATAGTGCCCATCGGCGCGGCGGAAGCGATACTCGCCACTCCAATGTTCGGCGTTACCGGACAAGGCGTCGCGGATGCTTCCCGCGACCCGTGTCCGGTCGGTCGGGTGGATGCGCTGCTCCCAGAATCCGATGTGGCAGTTTGTGGAAGACTGCTCGTAGCCGAGCAAAGTCTCCAGGCCTTGGGGCCAGCAGAGGATGCTGCTGCTTACATCCCAATCCCGAATTGCATCGTGCGTAGCCCGGGCAAGGAGTGGAAGATATTCCGGGCTTTTTGCCGAATCACTTTCAGGTAGGGGGTCATTCTGTTTTTGATGGATTGTGTTGTCATCGAGCGTCGGTGAATCATCGCGCTGCGCTGAAGTTGCTACTCGATCGAATGTTTCGCTCCCAGTAGCTAATCCCATGCGTCACGACAATCAAAGACGTCGCTGAAAGCAGCTAGTTCTGTGCCTTGATTTCTGCGATTCGGAATCGAAAACACTTGCCATCGTGATTTCCGAAAAAGTATTGCTTAGCCTGAATTTTATATGTTCGGCAGCACGATCGACCCGCAGCAGCCTCTTAAAAATCAGAAAGCCCTCGTCACCGGTGCGAATTCCGGTATCGGCGAAGCTTGCGCGCTTGCCTTAGGCGCGGCTGGCGCCGCGGTGGCGGTCAACTACCTTTCCGATGCCGCCGCAGCGAATCGTGTGGTCGAAACAATTCGCCAAAATGGCAGGGATGCTATCGCGATCCAGGCAGATGTTAGCCGCGAAGACCAAGTGAAAGCAATGTTCGCGCAAATGATTCAAGACTTCGGGACGATCGACATTTTGATTAATAACGCCGGACTTCAGCAAGACGCCGCGTTCCATGAAATGACTTTGCAACAATGGAACACGGTCATCAGTGTCAATCTCACCGGTCAATTCCTTTGCGCGCGTGAGGCTGCTCGCGAATTCTTGCGACGAGGCGTTGTGTTATCTGTCTCGACTGCCGCCGGCAAGATTATTTGCATGAGTTCGGTGCACGAAGTGATTCCGTGGGCCGGGCACGTCAACTACGCGGCCTCAAAAGGCGGGATCATGCAATTGATGAAAAGCATGGCGCAGGAGCTCGCACCGAAGAAAATCCGTGTGAATAGTATTGCGCCCGGTGCGATTAAGACGCCGATCAACCGCGCAGCTTGGGAGACCCCAGAAGCGGAGGCGAGGTTGCTAACTTTAATTCCCGAGGGTCGCGTGGGTGTTCCGGAAGATATTGCGCGCGCGGCCGTCTGGCTGGCCTCGGACGTGTCCGACTATGTCATTGGACAAACCCTGTTTGTGGACGGAGGGATGACGCTTTATCCCGGCTTCGCGACTGGGGGATAAGATCCGCCGTTAGTCGCGCGACATCTGCGGCAATGGCGCGACGGAGAGCGAACTGGCGGTCAACAGGAGTGTGCTGCCCCGAGAATGCAGGGCGGCAAATTTTGAATTCAGCGCATCGTCAAGATCACATTTTTGAAATAGCGGAGGAAGCTGCGTGGATTGGTGGTGCTGGTCTGACGATCCACCGTGCGGTGCGTCAGTGTAGGCGGCAAGCGCCGCCACCCTGCCTTGTTTCTCAACATGGAAGGAGAGTCGGACAAATTTGGCCTCGACGCCCATAAGCGAGACCCCGAAAAGGCGCTTATGAGTGAATGGGACGACGCCTTCGACCTCAGTCCATTCTGGGCTGTTGGCCGGCAAGCGCTGATTTGACACCGCAATCTTGAGTTCACCGTGCGCGGTAGCATTTTCGTTCAAAAAAGTAAAACGATCAGGCACCGCGGTTCGCGGAAGCTCGATCACAAAATTGGTCTCACCTTCTTGTAAAAGACAGGTGACCGTATCGTCATCCATGATCAAGGCGATCGCGGCCGGATCGTGTTCGGCCAGCCGAGAAACCTGTCCGGCATGACCGTCGGGTGCGACACATTCGATCTGCGCCCCGCAATTCATCCGCACCGGGTCTTTCGGTGTATCAGCCGAGAGGCCAGTTTCTCCCGCCAAGGCCGGATTTAGGTCACAAAAAGCAACCATGCTGACTACTCCGACGAGGGTCGTGCTGAAGAAACGTTTCATTGCTCCTTCTGAAGAGCTTAGAGCGGGCCAGTTGTGTATTTTTTCCGGCCCCAGCAACCAGCCATTCGGAAGCCCTGGGAAGCGATTTCCCTTGATTGCCCCTGCCATTTTCTTGTAAAAA
>Ga0070706_100004367_pt1 | contig 13658 bp, 13 predicted proteins | sample KBSK5501metaG_FD_65476 | JGI IMG/M metagenome (GOLD analysis project Ga0070706, IMG submission 65476) | Corn, switchgrass and miscanthus rhizosphere microbial communities from Kellogg Biological Station, Michigan, USA - KBS K5-50-1 metaG | ecosystem: Host-associated > Plants > Roots >...
CGCGTTCGACGACCGGGCGATCGACATTGCCGACGACGGGATGTTCGAGCTGAGGTTCGGGCCAGCCATCGCGAACCCGCCGCGGAACTACTTCACTCTCGGCAAGGGCTCAGCCATGCTGATCGTGCGCGAGGTGTACAGCGACTGGGCCAGGGAGCAGCGCGGCGTGATTGCCATCAGGCGCGCCGACACGACCGGTACTGCCCCACCGGCGGCGGATCCGAGCGCGCTGGCGAAGCGCTATGGGGTGGCAGGAAAGATCCTGCTCTCCCGGCTGCGGACGTTCGTCGCCTTTCCCGAGTGGTTCTACCTGAAGCTGCCGGCCAACACGCTGACCGAGCCGCGGCCAACGCCGGGCGGGCTGACCACCCAGTTCTCCTCAGTCGGGCACTACGACCTGGACCACGACCAGGCCATGATCGTGACCGTGCCGGCCGTCGGCCGGGACGTCGCCCCCTACCAGGGAATCCAGCTCGGCAGCATGTGGTACATCTCGCTCGACTACATCAACCACCAGACGAGCCTTACCGCGGACCAGGCAAGGGCCGATCCCGACGGCAGGTTCAGGTTCGTCATCAGCGAGCGCGACCCGGGCATCGCTAACTGGCTTGAGCGCACCGGGCACCGTCGGGGATACGTCCAGCTTCGGTGGCAGCGCCTCGCCCGTGACCTGCAGCCGGGGGACGGACCGCAGGCCGAAGTCGTCGACGTCGCCGAGCTTGAGCGGCGCCTGCCTTTCTACCCTCAGGCGAGGATCGCGCCTGATGCGTATGCCGAGCGGATCGCGGCGCGCCAGGCCGCGGTCGCCCGGCGGATGCTGGGCTGACCCAGGTGAGGGCTGACCTGGCAGGCCCCGGCCGGATGAGCGGAAGCGGAGAAGACCAGATGCTGCTGCAGGACAAGGTCGTGATCGTCTCGGGGATCGGCCCGGGGCTGGGCCGCTCGATCGCGATCCGGAGCGCCGAGCAAGGCGCCGACGTCGTGCTCGCCGCCAGGACCGAGTCCCGGCTGGAGGAGGTAGCCAAGGAGGTCATCGCTCTCGGCCGCAGGGCGCTGGCGGTGCCGACTGACATCTCCGATCCGGTCGCGGCGGAGCGGCTACGGGACGCAACCCTCGCTGAGTTCGGCCGCGCGGATGCGCTGGTACACAACGCGCTCGCGATGCCGCCGATCAAGGATCTGTCCGATGTTGACCTGGACGCGATCAGCGCGGCCTTCGACGTCAACGTGCTCGGCGCGCTGCGAATGACCCGCCTGTTCACTCCTGCGCTCGCCGCGACCGCGGGATCGGTGACGATGATCAACTCCATGGTGGTCCGCTTCTCCCAGCGCACGATGGGGCCGTACAAGGCAACGAAGGCAGCGCTGCTCGCAGTTTCGCAGTCACTCGCCACCGAGCTCGGCCCGCGGGGAATCAGGGTCAACACCGTGGCGCCCGGGCACATCTGGGGCGACTCGCTGAAGTGGTACTTCGGCTACCTGGCCAAGAAGCGGGGCGTGGACGCGCAGCAGGTCTACGACGAGACGGCGGCGAACACCGACTTGCGTCGGCTGCCCCAACCGGACGAGATCGCCGATGCCGTGGTCTTCCTGGCCTCGCCGCTGGCCCGCGCCATCACCGGCCAGTGCCTCGACGTGAACTGCGGCGAGTACCACCACTAGCCGGTTGACCTCCCGTGAACTCAGCCACGCCACGATCCGGGCCACCAGGGCGCAGGTCCGGCGTCGGCACGATTGATGACCTGCATGCCTCGGCGACGAGGCTGACCGGCCTTGTTGACTTCGGAGCCGACGATTACCTGGACGGCCTGGCGGTGCTGCTCCAGTCGTACGCCGCCGACGAGGACCTGACGCCGCTCGGCGCCAAGATGAGCCGCGTGTTCCTCCGCGGTGCGCTGGTGGCCCGCCTGCTCAGCGAGGCTGCGTGGCACAGCTTCCCGGAGCACGCTGCTGTCGGGATCGAACGGCCGGTCTTCATAACTGGGCTGCCGAGGACTGGAACGACCGCGCTGCACCGGCTGCTCACGGCCGATCCTGCGCACCAGGGCCTTGAATTGTGGCTCACCCAGGCCCCGCAGCCCAGGCCGCCGCGTGAAACGTGGGCCGCCGATCCGGTCTTCGCCCAGCTCCAGACGGCGTACGCGCAGCACCACGTGGAGCATCCCGAGTTCATGGCCGTGCACTACATCGCCGCCGACCAGGTGGAGGAGTGCTGGCAGCTGCTGCGGCAGTCGATGCGCTCGGTCTCCTTTGAGTGCCTGGCACACCTGCCGATGTACTCCTCCTGGCTCGCCGGGCAGGACTGGACCGCCGCCTACCGCAGGCACCGGCGCAACCTGCAGCTGATCGGACTGCGGGACGCGGCCCGGCGCTGGGTGCTGAAGAATCCCAGCCACCTGTTCGCGCTTGACGAGCTGCTGGCCGTGTACCCGGACGCACTGGTGATCCAGACGCACCGGCCGCCCCGAGCCGCGATCGCGTCGGCGTGCAGCCTGGCCGCCCACGCGACGGACGGCTGGTCGCGCCGTTTCACCGGCGAGGTGATCGGCCGGGACCAGCTTGACCTGTGGGCTCGCGGCCTGGAGCACTTCATGGCGGCGCGGGCGCGGCACGATCAGGCGAAGTTCTGTGACGTGTGGTACGACGACTTCGTCGCCGATCCGATCGGGACCATTGAGTCCGTCTACGGGGAAATCGGCCTAGCGCTGAGCGGAACGGCGGCCGACGCGATGCGTGCCGTGCAGGCGGGGGTGGGGAGCGCTGTGCCGCGGCATCAGTACGCGCTGGCCGACTTCGGGCTGACGGCCAGGCAGGTCGACGAGCGGTTCGCCCGCTATCTCGACACCGTGGGCCGGGGCCGGAGCTGACCGCCGGCCCCAGCGGTCAGGGCCGTGCTAGCCGGTCACCCCGAGACGGGCGAACGCTGGCTGCGCTGCCGCCACTCGTGGTCGAGCATGGCGTACACCAGGTCGTCGGTCCACTCGCCCTTTGCCCAGGTGCTCTCCCGCAGGTGTCCCTCGCGGCGCATGCCCAGCCGCTCGAGGACGCCGACTGATGCCGCATTACGCGGGTCGCACTGCGCCGTCACCCGGTGCTTGGACCTCGTCCCGAAGAGGTAGCCGAGCAGTTCCCGGGTTCCCTCGGTCGCATAGCCGCAGCCCTGGAACTCCGGGCGCAACGTGAAGCCGATTTCGGCCAGGCGCGGATCGGTGACATCGGTGCCCGACGCGCAGTCACCGATCAGCTCGCCGGTACCGCGCAGGACCATCGCGAACTGGAACCACTCGCCAGCGGTATCCGGGTGCTTGCCGAGCAGCTCGGAGAACAGTTGCTCGCCGTCGGCGCGCGAATACGGGGCGTCCCAGCTCTGGTAGCGAGCCACGTCGGGATCGGATCGATAGCTCACGAATGTTGTCAGGTCCGCTGGCGTGAAGCGCCGCAGCAAGAGCCGATCCGAGATCAGTTCGGTGAAATGCCCGTCCGGCACGTGGGTCATCAGCGGCGGCTGGCGCCTTCCAGCGCCGATGGGCCGACGTGCGCGTCGAGCCAGTCGGTCAGCGGCCTGGTCGCTGCGAGGAACTCCCTAACGTGATCCCTGGCGGCCGCGGTGGCCAGCCACGGTGCGACCGGCCATTCCTTATAGGCGGCCAGGCCCTTGTGCCGAAGCAGCCCGATCCGCGGATGATCGCCGGGGTACCCCCGCGGCGCGGACTTCAGCACCTCATGGCCGATCAGCGTGATGGCGTGCCCCTCCATCGCCGCGACGATGCGCTCGAGCCGGCTGCCGCGGAGATGGTCGGCGACGCCGTCACGGAACCGGCTCAGTTGATCGGGCGCGAGATGGAACATGCCGTTGCCCGCCGCCAGGCCGGCGGCCGACAACCTGATGTACGCGGACCCGACCGTCGCGCCGATCTCGGTGCGGTACGGCGACTTATCGGCGCTGAACCGGATGTCACGGTACGGCCTGAAGATCTTGACGTCGCCGAACTCCGGCGCCAGCTCCTCGGTGAGCTCGGTCATCGGCGCGAGCACGGCCTCGTCGTAGATCCTCCGGTTCGCCGCCCAGTAAGCCTTCGAGTTGTCCAGCTCGAGACCTTCGAAGAAATCCAAGGCCGCTTCAGGCCACCCCTGGAAGGACATCGCCGGTCCTCCTCCCGCCCGGTCGCAGTTGGTTAGCGTTGGACCCGGGCGCCGCCAGCCTATCGATCGGGACAGTCAGCAACGTCGCGAGCGTGACTATCGCGCAGATCGGGGGCGGAGCGTGGTTTCGGAACGACCCGGCTGGGAAAACACACTTATGGATTGAACGCCTGCACTCCTGGCGCTCCTAACATGTCGGGAAAGCCGGTCATGCAATGTCCGCTGGCTCAGGGGACACCCTGCTGGGAACCGTTGGCCAAGTAACCGTCTCGATCCCGGCGGACGGGCCGGGCGAGGTTCTTCTTTCGGTCCGGGGCGGCAGTGAGGCGTTCGCCGCTTGGTCAGACGAGCCGATCCCGAGGCACAGCCGAGTCGTGGTCGTCGACTGCATATCGGCGCGCTCCGTCTTCGTCACGCCTGTGTTAGCCGGGCCACAACGAGGTGACCCGCATTCTCATCCCCCGCAGGAGTAGTCATGTTCTTCTGGCGTGTTCCCGCGCCAAACGAGGCGCTGCTGATCTCCGGTTCGAAACGGCGGCGTGATGACACCCAGTTCCGGATCGTCACCGGGCACGGCAGCTTCGTGCTGCCGGTCAAGCAAAAGGCCAGACTCCTCTCGCTCGCGCTCCGCGAAGCCGAGATCGTCGAGGACTGCATCACCAACCAGGGCATCAGGCTGAACGTCAGGGCCGTCGCGGCGTTCAAGGTCGGCGACGACCCGGCTTCGATCGCGAACGCAGCGCGCAGGTTCCTGTCCGAACAGGACAAGATGGAGGTCCTGGTCGGCCGTGTGTTCGCCGGCCATCTGCGCTCGATCGTCGGCGGGCTCACCGTCGAGCAGATCATCAGGGAGCGCGACCGGGTCGCTCAGGAGATCAAGGATGGCAGTCATGCCGAGATGGAGAAGCTCGGCATCGTCGTCGATGCCCTGGAGATCCAGGAGATCGAGGACGCGACGGGCTATATCAATAACCTCGCCGCGCCGCATGCCGCGGCAGTGGCCAGCCAGGCCAGGATCGCCCAGGCTCAAGCGGACCAGGAGGCCGCCGAGCGCGAGCTGGAGGTGGCCGCGATGAAGGCCCAGTATCAGCGGGACACCGAAATCAGGAAGGCTGGCTTCCTGGCGGAGACCGAGCAGGCCAAGGCCGAGGCGGCGCAGGCTGGGCCGTTGGCCGAGGCAAAGGCATCGCAAGAGGTTATCGAGCAGCAGACCGCGCTCGCCCAGCGGGAGGCCGACCTGGCCGCGCGGCGGCTTGAGGCAGCGGTGCGGCGCCCGGCGGACGCCGAGGCCTATCGCAAGCGGACGATCGCCGAGGCCGACCGGGACGAGGCGAAGCTCAGCGCCGAGGCCGAGGCATTCAGGAAGCGAGCCCTGGCGGCCGCCGACCGGGACCAGGCTAAGCTTGCCGCCGAGGCCGAGGCATTCAGGAACACGACGCTGGCCGAGGCGGACGCCCAGGCCGCGCGCGTGCGGGCGGATGCCGCGGCCCATGCCGAGCGGGCGACGGCCGAGGGTCAGGCCGACGCTAACAACGCGCGAGCCGCATCCTTGCGAGAAGGAAACCAGGAGCTCATCGCCGCGAGCCGGATCATCGAGCAGCTGCCAGAGCTGGTCGAGGCGGCGGCGCGCGGCATTGCCGGATCTAACCTGACCGTCCTGAACGGCGCGGCCGGCGTCAACGAGATGCTCGCCGGGCTGGTCGGTCAGGGTCTGGCAGTCCTCGAGCTGCTGCGCGCGTCGACGTCGGCTGCCTCGGCAGCCTCTCCGCCGCAGGCAGCGCCAGTCGGAACTAGTCTGACGGACCATTCAGGGAGCCGTCGGTGACCGCTTCCGGCGTTTCCGCCGAGCGACCAGGACCAGGCCGGCGAGCCCGACCACCGCGCCGAGGCTGCCGAGCGCCCAGGCAATTGGTGCATCCCCCGCTGCTGCCGAGGCTCGGGCGTATGCCCGTGCCTCGAGCCGCCTGGCATGCGCCGCCGTGCCGACCATGTCGTGCGCGCCCGCCGTCGCGGTCGGCAGCTGGACGGCTGGATTCGCCGGCGGCAACCCCCTCGCCACCAGGTAGCCGATCGGATTGCCGGCGGCCTGCGGTATGCGCGAGTACGGATTGCGCAGCGGCGCCTGAGGTGCCACGAGAACCCGCTTGCTGATCACGCGCGGCCGGCCTCGCCCGGAGCTGACAGACAGCTGCAGCGGGTAGCGTCCGCTCAACCGGTAGACGTGCCGCACGCTTCGCCCGGTGCCCGTCTGGCCGTCACCGAAGGCCCAGCTGTAGCGCAGCCGCGTGCCAGGCCGGCCCGGATCGTAAGCCGCGCCCGCGGTGAAGGTCACCGGCCGCCCCGGCCAGATCACGCCGATGTCGCTGATCGCGGCGGCCGGTCGGCCGTCCGGCCGCGCCGCACCCAGCACCGCAGGCTGATTCAGCAGCCATGTGGTGATCATGCCGGGCAGACCCAGCGCGAGCTCGAGCGCGTGACTAGGCGCCACGCCGCCGTCGGCGTAGGTGTTCATCAGCGCGACCGTGTCCTGCGGCCGGTCATACGGGTAGGACCCGGGTGGCGCATCGTGCTCGTAATAGCTCGAGTTCCCGACGAACGTCGCGCTGCGGACCCCGGTCGCGGTGAACGGAACCTGGTCGCTGCTGCCAAGCGTGTCGGTCAGCACGTGCACGTTTCTAAGCTGGCCTTCGGTAAAGACAGGCCGCCACACGTCGGCGCCGGACGGGCGGTGATAGGTGAGCATCTGATCGCCCATCGCCCGGTATCGCTCGAACGAGGCGGCGACGGCCCTGTGCACCAGTGACCGGAGCTGAAGCAGGCCGGCGCGCTGGCGCGGCGACGTGGTGTAATGCGGGTAGACGTTATTGCCGGTGAGCGGGGACAGATAGGCGAACAGTGGCATCAGCGGATTCGCCGAGTTGCCGAGATAACGCAACGGATAGGCAATACCACTCTGCTCTTCGTTGATCATGACAGAGATATTCCGCAGGTCATTGCGCGCGATCTCGCTGACATATTCGTAGGATCCGAGCAGTCCCTGCTCCTCTGCATCGAAAATGATGAACCGCAGCGTCCTGGCCGGATAGAGATGATGCTCGCGCCAGAACGCGGCCATTGATTTCGCCACGCCCAGCTCTATCGCGCAGCCGCTTGCGTCGTCGTATGCCGACTGGGTCGAGTCGGCCTCGCCGTCGTAATGACAGCCGATCACGACTTCCCTCGACGGGTCGGCCAATCCGGGCACGGTAACCTCGACATCCGCCGCTGGAGCGTTGGCTGGCCGCCCGATCCAGCCCCTGACCGGGAACCGGTAGACGTGCGCCTGGGCGCCGAACGGCCCAAGCAGCCGCAGCATCTCCTGTTTCCAGTACCTGGCGAAACCGGAGTGCCCGGCCGAGCCCGCGCGGTAGCCCGCCTCCCGGTGCTGGAAGCGCGTGGCCAGGTAGTCGAGCTGGGAGTAGATGTAAGCCGGATCGATGCCCGGTGTAGCGCCGCCCGGTGGCCGTGCGGTTACCGCGCGGTGCAGCCCCGTCCTGACGCTGCCAGCGGCGGGCGAGACGGCAGCCAGCGCCAGACTCAGGCAGCTCACCGCGAGCAGCCCGGAACAATTCCTTATCCGTTCCAGCATTTTGTCAGGTGCGCTGCCCGTTAGCCACATCCCGAGAAACCAAGATTCACATCTTGAAACTATTCCCACGCGGCCGGTCGGGCTAGACGCCTATTTTGCCGATTGGGCAACGGCCAGGTCACATTTCGGTGGCATAAGGTACTTGGGTCGGCCCGGTCACCGGGGCCGGAGCCGTCGCCGCCGCTGCGACCGGGCTGCTCGCAGCGACCCCTGGCTTGGCGGTGAGCAGGGCGGCTGCGACGAGCCCGGCGCCGGTGAACAATGCGATGATCAAGGCCAGGCCGTGCCGGAATGTGGCCACCGGATCACCCGGCACGACGTGCGACAGGATCGCTACCAAGGCGGCGACCCCGAGCACCGTGCCGATCTGGCGGGCCATGTTGAGAATCCCGCTGCCGGTGCCGAACCGAGCCGGGGGAAGCGAAGCACTGCCCGCCCCGAGCAGGGCGGGAATTGTCAGACCCACGCCGGCTCCGCCCAGCAGCTGGGAAGGCAGCAGATGGGTCACGTACGCGGGCACCGCCTGGATCCTGCCGTACCACAGCAGCATTGCTGCCGCGTTCACCATGCAGCCGATGATCGCAACCCGGCCTGGCCCGCCGATCCTCGCGGCAAGCGGGGCGACGATCCTGGCGAACGGCAACACCATCAGAGGCCCGGGAGCGATGGCGAGGCCGGCCTGGACTGCCGAGTAATGCCACACGCCGGTGAGGAACTCGACAAAGTTGAGCACGAAGGCGCCGAAGGCCGCGTAATAGATGATCGAGGCGGCGAACGCTCCGCTGAACGTGCGGGACCGCATCAGGCCGAGCTCGATGACCGGGGAGTGGTGTGCGCGCGAGCGGAGCACCATGGCCGCGCCGCAGCCGAGCGCGCCGGCGAGCGTTCCCAGGAACGCGGCCGAGCCCCAGCCCCAGACAGGCGCCTTGACCAGGGCAAGCGCGATCAAGCCAACGCACGCCGCGAGCAGCGCGGCCCCGGCCACATCGGGCCGTCCGGTAGCGCGCTCGTCTCTGCTCTCCGGCACCACTCTCGCGGCGAGCATCATCGCGGCCAGGCCGATGGGCAGGTTGATCCAGAACACCCAGCGCCAGTCGAGCTGGACGAGGCTCCCCCCGATCACCGGTCCGAGCGCGGCACCGAGCGCGCCGAATGCTGACCAGGTGCCGATCGCAGCTGCCCGGGTGCTGGCCGGGACCGAGGCGAGCAGCAGCGACAGCGACGCGGGAACCATCAGGCCGGCGCCGCACGCCTGGATGATCCGAGCCGCGATCAGCGCGACCACCCCGGGTGCCAATCCGCAGAGCAGCGAGCCGATGGTAAACGCGGCCAAGCCGATGGTGAAGACCCGCCGTCGGCCTATGCGGTCGGCCCACCGGCCGGCGGGCACCAGGACGGCGGCGAAGACGATCGTGTAAGCGTTGAGCACCCAGGACAGCGAGCTGAGCGTCGTCCCGGCGTAATCCCGGCCGATGTAGGGAAACGCCAGGTTGACGATGAACAGGTCGAGGCTCGACATGAAGACTGCCAGCGCCAGCACGCCGACGATCGGGCCGATTCTCCGTTGCGGGTGGTCATCCGCGGGCTTGCTGAGCCCGGCCTGCCCTGCGCTGCTCACAGACCCGCCGAGCCTGACCTGTCCGCTCATTGGCCGATGCTCCCTCTGTCAGTCCGGAATCTGGACTCAGCCTAACCGGCCATCGGCCAGTCCGTCCAGTTTTCGGACTCACCTGGTAAGCTTGGGGCCATGGTTTCCGTGTCCGCGGAGCCACGGGAATGCTCCGTGGCGCGCACGCTCGAGATCGTCGGAGAGAAGTGGGCGCTTCTGGCCGTCCGGGAGGTCTTCCTGGGTAACGGTCGTTTCGACGAGATGGTCCGACGGACCGGAGCGCCCCGCGACACGATGGCCGCACGCCTGCGCGTCCTGGTCGGCTCGGGGATCCTGGAGCGCCGGCAGTACTCCGAGCACCCCGTCAGGTTCGAGTACCAGCTGACCGAAGCCGGGCGCGATCTGTACCCGGTGATCCTGACGCTGATGCGGTGGGGCGACCAGTATCTCGCCGGACCAGCGGGACCGCCACTCGAGCTCGAGCATCGGTGCGGGCACCTGCTCAGCGCACGGCTCGTCTGCGAGGCCTGCGGCGAACCGGTGGTTGTCGGAGAGACCAGGCCGGTCAGAGACCTTGGCGCAACCCGGTTACCCGCATCCGCGGTCGCCGACCTCACCGTCCCTCTGGATTCCGGAACCGACAGCGCGCGGCCTGCGGTCTAGGCCCGGTGGTTTTAGGCTCGGTGACTGCGGCGGGCACTCGGCCCTCGCTCGCCCGGCACCGGCCGTGCGTCGGCAGCGAGATAGCCCTCGGCCTGGGTGGTTTCCGCGGCGACCCGGACCCCGTATCGGTAGGCCAGCTTCCCGCCCAGATAGCCGGATACGGTCAGCGCCGCGACGCAGCCGATCGATAGCGCGATCATCTTGTCATTGACGGGGCCACCGTGGGAGTAGGTTCGGTATCGCAAAGCGAAGTCGACCCCGTAGGCGACGATAAGCGCCACGTTGATGTACATGTGAGTACATGCGGTCCGGAAGGCCGGCGTGCCCGGCGGGATGACTGCGAGGTCGAGCAAACCGATCAGGCCTGCGACGATCGCGCCGATGACACCGACGGCGATCAGCCATTCCGAGCCGCGCGCGAGGAAGCCCGGTCGGTTCGCGAAATGCGACGCGACGTCGAAGCCGAGGCTGATCAGCCAGGCTCCGATGGGCACCGTCACAAGCATCGGGTGATACGGGTGCCCGTAGGGTCCGGCCAGTGCCGAGCTCAGCGGGCGTTTCGCGGGCCGCATCCCGGTCGCCATCGGATCCTCCTGGGCAGGTGACTCGGTTCTAGGTTGCTGGGGTCGGTCGCGTCATATCCGGACTCATCACTACACGTTGGCGCTCGGAAATCAGTTCAATTGTGTCCGGCATGATCCTCGTCTGTCTGCCGCAACGACTGGCAGCCAGGTCCAGTCGCTCATCGCCCGCGGCTCGAGTCCCGATCCTGCTCTCGGCCAGCGGTCCGGCGACGCTGCCGGGTCGGCTGGCCGGCCCGTCCGGCGGCGGCCAGGGGCAGTCTGGACGGCGGCTTGACCTCGGCCAGCTTCAGATGAGTCACGAGCCGCTGACCGCCCCGGGCCGCCAATTTCGCCAGCACCTCCTGCAGCTCGGTCACGTCGCGAGCGACGACTGTCAGCAGGTAGTCCATCTCGCCCGCGACATTGTCGGCGGCGATGACCTGGGGCAGCGCCCTGACCTGGTCTTCAAACACGCTGGTCGCGCGCGGGTCGTGCCGGGCGAGCGTTGCGGCGACATACATCTGGAGCGGGAAGCCGGCCACCGCCGGGTCCAGGCTCGCGCTGATGATCCGGATGACGCCCGACTCCTTCAGCCAGCGGATCCGGTGCAGCGTGGCGGCAGGCGACAAGCCGACGATCCTAGCGAGTTCGACGTTCGTGCGATCCGCGTCCGCCTGCAGCTCAGTCAGGAGCTGGATGTCAATATCGTCAAGCTCAATGGCCATAACACAGAATTTTACTTCGTTTCTATCGCTGAGCGCCAAATATCGAACTGGATCGAGCTAGATATGGGTGCATGGAACGGAAGCTTCGCCGTAGTGCAATCCTGGGTGCTGCCCCGGGGGGACGACCCCCCGGAACCTCCCGCGCCGCATTCGTAGCGCTGATCGCCGCCGGGTTCTTGTGGGGCACGACGGTGCCGCTATCGAAGGTGGCGCTTGAGTGGCTGCCGCCCGCCTGGCTCACCTTCGCCCGCTTCGCCGTGGCCGCCACGGTCCTGCTCGTAGCGGGCCGGTCCAAGATCAAAGCCGCCTTCAGCCCGTCGGTGCTCGCAGCTGGAGCGATCGGCTACGGCGGGTCGGTTCTCCTGCAGAATGCGGGCCTTACCAGGACGAGCGTGAGTCACGCCGCGCTGCTGGTTGGCGCCGTGCCCGTGCTCGTCGCAATCATCGCAGCGCTTTGGCGCCGTGCCGTCGCCCGACCGCTGGCGTGGGCTGGCTTCGCCATGTCGCTGGCCGGCGTCGGCGTGGTCACCTCGGGGGGCTCGGGCGGCTCGGGCGGCGGCACTCTGGCGGGCGACGGGCTCGTCTTGCTGTCAGTTCTCCTGTCGGCGGGCCTCGTGGTGGCGCAGACCCAGCTGCTGACGAGCCGCGATCCGGTCGCAGTGACCGCGGTGCAGTTCCTCGGCGCGGCCGCGGCCGTCCTGCCGGTTGCCGCATTCACCGAGGGCGGCGTTCCGCCTGTTCCAGGCAACCTCGGCTACTTGCTGGCGACCGTCGCGCTTGCGGCAGGCGGGACGCTGGCGCCGTTCACGCTCTTCGCTTACGGGCAGAGCCGGGTGCCCGCCGAAGTGGCCGGCGGCTTCGTGAACATCGAGCCTGTCGTCGGCGCCGTTGCCGGCGTGATCATCTTCGGTGATCCGGCCGGTGTCGCTCAGGTCGCCGGGGCCCTGGCAATCCTGGCCGGCATCGCAATGAGCAGCATGCCCGGAGTTCGCCGCCGTCAGGTTGCGGGGGCGCAGCCATCCTCGGCGCGGTCAGCAGCTGCCGGACAACTTCGGCCGCGGCCACAACGACCTAGCATGGGAAAGTGGTTCGCTTCCTCGTGCTGTACGACAAGCCAGATGATCCTGAGGCATTCGACCGGCACTATCGCCAGGTGCACATCCCGCTCGCGAAGAAGCTCCCCGGCCTGCGCCGGTACACGGTCAGCCGGGAGGCTGGCAGGGTCCGCGGCGGTCAGCCGTACTACCTGGTGGCCGAGCTTGACTGGGACGACATGGACGCGCTGCGGAGCGCGTTCGCATCACCAGAAGGCCAGGCGACCGCCGCCGACGTCCCCACGTTCGCGGGCGACCGGGTCCGCAGCATGAGCTACGAACTCGAGGAAGTCTGAGACTGTCGCGCTGGCCGGGAATTCATCTCCGGCGTAGGTGTTCCTGGATGCCAACCTGGTAGGCCTCAGCTAGCCATGCCGTGAACTGCTCGTCCACGTCATCCCGTCGGTTCAGCCGGAACTGGTGGACTATGTTGCGGGCAGAGATCACCTGGATCTGGGAGAACCGCGCGCAGTCGACCCGCCTGGCCAGCACCAGATGCCCTGCCAGCCACCGGCGGCGCGGCATAAAGGCTGCGAAGCTCATGCGGGCGTGCAGCGCGATCCTGGTTCGCTCCGGCAGCACCTCGATCGGCCCGAGCGCCTCGGCAGCGGCCCGTACCTGATCGAAGATCGCCCGCACCTCGGGCGACGACCGGGCGAAGTGCTCGTCAAGATCGCCGAGGCGAGCGCAGGTGTGTACCTGGTTCCGGTTGGCGAAGGTGCGCCCGCATCGTGGGCAGACCCACATCGGCCTCACAGGGGCCATCCATCCGCGCCGAGACCCGCCGCTATGGGCGTGCTGCCAGCGTCTGCACCCCGTCCCCGGTAAGGTCGCTGCTCGCCGCGGCCCGGCCGGTCATGGCCATGAGCAAGGACAGAATCGGTCCGGAAACCTCGGGTCCGGTGCCGGTCGACCACTGCGTGTCTGTGGCTCGGAGCGTGAGCCCTGCGATGCGCCGCTTCGTCCCGATGATCATGTTCGATCCCCTGAAGAAGTCGGCGGCCTGCACGACTGCTTCAGTCGGATAGGCATGCTCAAGCCCGAGCGCGCGCCGGATGTCCTCGCTATGAACGATCGTCTCGCCGAGCATCGTGTCCGCCGGGCCGGGCGGGTGCCCGGTCGAGGTAACGATCGCCTCGAAGCCGGCCAGAGTGGCGGCCGGGGAGCCGCCCTTCTGGGCCGCGATGTTTTTGCCCTGCAGTTTCGCGAAGCTGAATCCCGATCTGGCGAGTT
>Ga0070706_100004372_pt1 | contig 13649 bp, 15 predicted proteins | sample KBSK5501metaG_FD_65476 | JGI IMG/M metagenome (GOLD analysis project Ga0070706, IMG submission 65476) | Corn, switchgrass and miscanthus rhizosphere microbial communities from Kellogg Biological Station, Michigan, USA - KBS K5-50-1 metaG | ecosystem: Host-associated > Plants > Roots >...
TCGCCACCAGTCCGGCGGGCACGGTGGCGGGCATGTCGTACTGGTAGTCTGTCGCTTGCACGCGCACCTGGGGCAGCGACGCGGCGGTGACGGTCGGCGTGGCGGCAGTGGGAGTGATCGCGGCGCTCACTGAGCCGCAGCCCGCCAGGACCATAGCGACGACCAGCGCCACAGCCGCCATCAGCCCGCCCGTCGGGGACAGGCGCGCGAAGATGGGGACGCGGCGCGTTCCCAGCGTACCCTGCGGTGTCACGGCGACGCTCCTGCTGATCGGGCTTAGGCAGCGCGGCTCCCATGTTGTGCCAAGGACTATGCGAGCAGGTATACCTGACAGTGCTGCTCGGCCGCCATCAATGCACTGCACGCAAGTCGCCAAAACCGGCCTGCTGATGTGTGATGTCGAGCTGTGCCTCGATCTCGCCGCTGTCGATGCTCATGGTGAGCGGGAAGCCGGCGTGGCGCAAGACGTGGAGCATGCGCACATTCCCCGCCATGGTAATGGCCACCAACGTCGTGAATCCGCGCGCCAGCGCGAACGCCGCCAACCGCTGGAGCAGCGCCGTGGCAATGCCGTGGCCCTGCCAACGATCCGCGATCAGGAAGGCAATCTCAGCCGTCGCCGGTCCGATGCGATCGTAACTCACGACGCCGACGATCTCTTCGCTCGCGCCGCTGCCGCGCGTGGCAACCAGTGCCGCGCGGTTACGCTGGTCCACATGCGTGAAGTGCTCGGCCATGCGCACCGTCAACTGCGGCATGCAGTGGAAGAAGCGCTGTCTGATGGTCTCGGGCGATAAACGTGCGTGGAAAGCGCGCAGCCGCTCCGTGTCCTCCGGCTGGATTGCGCGCACCCACACCACGCTGCCGTCCAGCAGCGTGATCGCTTCCTCCCGCAGGGCTGGCTCGCTCGGCCCCACCTCCAGGGCTGATTCCGGCGCCCGCCCGTTGTTTGGCTCGTGTCGCACTTGTGTCGCTGGCATGTCATGTCTTCCGTCTACGTGGCAGGGGCACTACTAAGGGTGTGCTCCGGCGCGCTCATCGAACAGGCGAGCACACATCGTCGTGAACGTGTCGCCGTCGATCTCCCCGCGGGCATAGCGCGCTGCCAGAAGCTCGAATGCCGCATAATCCGCTCGCTGCCGGCGGCCGCGCTGCCAGTGCACCAGAAGGACGATTCCCGCCGCGATGGCGCCTGCCAGGAGCAGGCTCGAGGCGACCATCCAGAGCAGCATGAGTCCACCGAAGCCAAGTGCCCAAAGCATCGGGCGCACCCCGTTTCTTCCGCGCTGCGGAGGCACTGCGCCTTCACACGTGCCTCCCCAAGGAAAGCATGCGCTAACAGGCTTACGGGCGCATCACAAAAGCGGCGGTGCACCTTTCAAGTGTGTGACAGTCGATTTCCCCAACCCTCCCACGCGCCATGCACGAACAATGGTGCTCCTCTTGACAGGCCGTGCATCTATATGTAATATGCATATAGATGCACGAAGATGGACGATGAAGAGAACACAACCGAATCTGCGGATCCATTCGGCGACATGTGGGCTAGCATGTGGCCGAAGAACTGGCTCATTCCCGTCGTGCTCCTGCTGCTGCGCGAATGGAGCTCGTATGGGTACGAGCTGATGGAGCGGATGGCGTCGTTCGGCTTTGCCATGATGAACCCCGGCACCTTCTACCGCGCCTTGCGGCAGATGGAGAAAGACGGCATGGTCAACTCCGCCTGGGATACGTCGGGCGGTGGACCGGCGCGGCGCATCTATTCCATCACCGAGGCGGGCGAGGCGTACCTGAAGTGGTGGGCCGATTCGTTCGGCCAGTACCAGAAGATGATGGACGCGCTGTTCCGCCTACATACCGGCCGGCCCACCGAGGGCGAGGCAGAAGATCCGCGCTGAGCGCGCAGCACATGGCTTGCGCGACAGCCGTGAGCGGTAGAGATCACCTGTAGTTTGAGAACCACAAGTAATCCAACGAGTAGTTCCAAGTAGTGCCCGCCGGGCAAGCTGGACGCGACGCGCAGACTGTGCGGGCGCGATCAAGAGGAGCAAGAAGTGATGACTACGAAGGCTGACGTGAACGTCGCGGCGCTGGAATATGCCAAGTCGCTGCGCGACATGTACACCAAGGTCGCCGACGCCGCGATCATGGCGCAGGCGCGCAACCTCGCCTTCGCGCAGAGCGTGTTCGAGCGCGGTGTGGAGGAGCTGAAAACCCAGACCGACACCGCTCAAGATGTGGTGCAAGCGGTGACGAAACAGGCACAGAAGCAGACCGGCGCGTTCGAGACCCTCACGCAGCAGTCCGTGGACACGTACAGGGACTACCTGCAAGGCGTCCTCTCCTTCTACGAGAAGGGGTTCGAGGCCGTGCGCCAGACCACGAGATAAGGCGCCCCTGCGGGCGCGAAGGGCCGGGCAAGTTGCCCGGCCCGCACTGTTTCTCAGCTGGTGAGGGGGACACCATGAGCTTGCGCGAGAGTGGAATCGTGATCTCCATGCCGCTGCGGACTGCCATCGGCACCTTTGGCGGCATGCTGAAGGATACTCCGGCAGCCGAGCTAGGCGCCGCGGTGGTCAGCAACATGCTAGGCCGCACCGGCCTGCGCGGCGAGCAGATCGATCAGGTGATCGTCGGCAACGTGCTCCAGGCCGGGCAGGGAATGAATCCGGGACGCCAGGTGGCCCTCAAGGCCAGCCTCCCGGTCGGCGTCCCTGCCATGACGGTGAATCGTGTCTGCGGCTCCGGCTTGCAGGCCATCGTCTCTGCTGCGGAAGACGTCGCGCTGGGCGAGGCCGAGGTGATTGCGGCGGGTGGCATCGAGAATATGGACCGCGCGCCGTTTCTGCTGCCCAAGGCCCGCTACGGCTATCGCATGGGCATGCCGAACGCCGAGCTGGTCGACAGCATGGTCTATGACGGCCTGTGGGACGTCTTCAACGACTATCACATGGGCCAAACCGCCGAGAACGTTGCCAACAAATATGGCATCACGCGCGAGGACGTAGATGCCTTCTCGTTGCGCAGCCACCAGCGCGCTGCAGCCGCTACCGCCGCAGGCTACTTCAAGGACCAGATCGTGCCCATCGAGGTCCCCCAGAAGCAGGAGACCGTGCCATTCACGCAGGATGAGCATGTGCGCGCCAACGCGACGTTGGAAGGCTTTGCGCGGCTCAAGCCGGTCTTCAAGAAGGACGGCATTGTCACCGCCGGCAACGCCAGCGGCATCAACGACGGCGCCGGCTTCGTGCTCGTCACGACTGAAGGCAAAGCACGCGACCTGGGCCTGCCCATCGCCGGTAGGCTCGTCTCGACCGCGGTGGTGGGCGTTGATCCCGCATATATGGGCACCGGCCCGATCCCGTCTATTCGCAAAGCGCTGCAAAAGGCGGAGCTGGCGGTGGATGACATCGCGGTCTTCGAGATCAACGAGGCCTTCGCCTCGATTGCGCTGGCGGCTCAGCGCGAGCTCGACATCCCCGATGAGAAGCTGAATCCGCTCGGCGGCGCCGTCGCCCTCGGCCACCCCATCGGCGCCACCGGCGCGATTCTCACCGTCAAGCTACTGCACGAGCTGGCGCGGCAGCAGGCGCGCTATGGCGTCGTCTCGCTCTGCATCGGCGGCGGCATGGGCATCGCGGCGGTGTTCGAGCGCGTGGCATAGCGCGGGGGGCCGCTGGCCCTCCCTCACTCCTCACTAACTCCCCGGCCCCCTTCCCCGCAGACGGGGAAGGGGGTAACGGCGCACGACACGTCGCGCGGCGGGATCGGTATCAGCCGCGCGGCGCTTACATGTAGATGCCGCCGTTGATGTTGAGCGTCTGCCCGGTGATGTATGCGCCGTCCTCGGCCAGGAAACGCACGGCGCGGGCGATCTCGTGCGCGGTGCCCACGCGACCCAGGGGGATGCGCTTCACGATCTTTTCTTTGACATCGTCGGGAACGCTGGCGTACATGTCGGTATCCGTGAAGCCGGGGCAGATGGCGTTGACGGTGACATGCGAGCGCGCCAGCTCGAGCGCGGCGGTCTTCGTGAACCCGATGACGCCAGCTTTGGCCGCCGCATAGTTGGCCTGGCCGAAGTTGCCCATCTGGCCGACGAAGGAGCTAATGTTGATGATGCGTCCATCCTCCTGGCGCATGAAGATCGGGAGCGCGGCTTTCACCGTGTAGAAGTACCCGTTCAGGTTCGTTTGGATAACCTGCTCCCAATCATCAAAGGTCAGGTTCTTCAGCGTGCGGTCGATAGTAATGCCGGCGTTGTTCACCAGCACGTCGAGCCGGTCGAAGCGCCGGACCGTCTCGTCAATCAAATTGGCGGCCTGCGTGCGATCTGAGACATCAGCCCGCACCGCAATCGCATCCTGCGCACCTTCATCCTTGAGCTTGGCCGCCAGTGACTCGGCCTGCTCCTTGCTCTGGGAATAGTTCAGCACCAGGCGCGCGCCAGCGCGCCCAAGCTCTTCGGCGATGGCGCGGCCGATGCCGCGCCCCGCGCCCGTCACTACTACCACCGCGCCCGTGACAGTCTCCATAGCTGGACCTCCTGAACGCCTGGCGTCCTACATGCTGGGTCTCCCTCTCTGGCTTCGGCAGCTTACCCGTAGAGCCGTCTCACCAAAGACCGTACGAATGCCGCTGCGAGGAATCGCTTCCGCTGGTGACCAGGATTGGCAGACGACGCGCATGTGCCAGCCGGACAGGCGGTCCAGACCTCGAATGGGAGAGGTGAGTGACCGCGTAGTGTACGGGCTAGCCCGAGCGCTTCGAGAGCCAGTCGCGCACCTTGGGCCAGAGCTGCTTCTTGGCTTCTGATCCTGTGAGCAGGCCAACATGCCCGGCATCCAGCACGAAGAACTCGCTGTCCCGGCTGGAGATCAGGCGCATCGTCGCCTCGGCCTGCGGGAGCGTACAGATATGGTCCTTCTTGCCGGCGATGTTGAGTACCGCGCACCTGATGTCGGATAGATCAACTCGCCGCCCGCGCAACTGAATCCCCCCCTTGACCAGCTTGTTCTGCTGGTAGAACTCGCGAATCCATTGGCGGAACGTGGCGCCAGGAAATGGAATGCCGTCGTTGACCCATTTGTTCATGGCGAGCCACGTATCCATAGACTTATCCTGCATGATACGGTCCCACATGGTGGCGTAGGTGCCGACGTAGTTGGTGACCGGCTTGAGCATGCGATTGCCGGTATCGATGAAGTCGCCGGGAACGTTGCCGAACGCGTCGACGATGCGGTCGGGATTGAGGTACTTCTCGCTGGTCCACAGCCCATACAGCCCCACGTTGTCCGGCGAGAAGTCTATCGGCGCCGTGAGCAAGAGCAGGTTCTTGATGCCGGCGTCCGGGAACAGCGCCGCGTACATGGCGGTCATCGTGCCGCCCATGCAATAGCCCAGCAAGCTGAACTCGTCGGCATGAGCCGCGCGCTTCACCTTCGCCAGCGCGCGCGGGATGTAGTCCAGTACGTACTCTTCGAAGGTGAGGTCTTTGTCTTCATCGCCGGGGATGCCCCAATCGAGCATGTAGACGTCGAACCCCTGGCCAACCAGGTACTCCACCAGGCTATTGCCTGGCATGAGGTCGAGCACATAGGGCCGGTTGATCAGCGCGTATACCAGCAAGATCGGGACGCGATATCGCTTCTCGATGACCGGCTCGTAGTGGTACAGCTTGGCCTTATTGCGCGTCCAGATCACCTCCTTGGGGGTCTGGCCGGTCTCGGCCCGCGCCCCCTCGGTGATGATCTGCATCCCGGTGGTGTACTTTTCGAGCGCCTGCTCCATACTAGGGGGCAGCATCCCCCACCCGTTCGCTCCGCTCATGCCTCAGGCCCCTTCTTGGTGGTGCCACGCCGCGCGCGTGACTCGTTGGTGCGTCCCGTCCGTGTCGCGGCCGCGCTCGCCGCGGACGTGCGGCTCGCTCGTTGTGCCGGGGCGCGCCGGGCCGGTCGGCCGCCGCTGTCGGCTTGGCCGTGCTCACGTGCCGCCGCCGCCGCGGCGCGACTGTCGGTTTCCAGTCGCGCGAGCGATGACAGCAGCGCGTCGACCTTGGCCTCGATGCCGGAGATGCGCTTGTCGAGCGCCGTCACAGCGTCCAGCATTACCGCCGGCGGCGCTTGCTCGTCCGCGCGGGCTTCGAAGGCATCCTGCAGCAGGTCAACCTTGTCTTCCAGGGCGACGACGAGCCCGGCCACTCTGGCGATGTCCGAGCGCGTGGGCATCTGCATATTGTGGAGCTGCGTCTCGGCGGTCTGCCGCAACGTCCGCTGGTAGCTGGTATAACTGTCGAGAAAGCGGCTCGCCGACTGGATGAACGCTTCGGTGCCGATGACATCGCCAACCACCGTGGACCAGGTTTCGCTCGTCCTTTCGTACCACTCGCGGAAGAAGCTGAGCGGATCGAGCGGTGGTCCATCCTTGGAGAACGCCTTGGCACGCGTCTCCTCAACCATCTCAAGCCACTGTGTCGTGAGGCCCAGCGGATCCACCGGCGTGGACCCAGCGACCGTGCGCCACATGCCCGCTGCGGCGTCGAACCATTCTTTCCACAGCTCGACTGGGTCCATCTGCTGGAGCGCCTGCTCGGCGTGCCCCTGCGACTCTTGGGCGCCCTTCAGCCATAGACGGTAGACCCCAAACGGATCGAGATAAGCCTCGCCGTCGCCCCCAAGGGTGTTCGTCCAGACCTTGGTGGCGTTGTCGTACCATTGGCGCCAAAGCGCGGTCGCGTCGGAGTTGGACCCTGATTTCATCTTCTGCGACACGGCGTACACTCCTCTCGTTGTCGTTGAGCGTGGCGCGCCGGCGATTCTGCCGAACGCCTGTGAGCAATCGCGGAGGAGACCGCGCCTGCGATGGGATGACAGCATAGGCACGCGACATGCTGGGCATGGCGGATTGGCTTGAGCATACCATGCACCGTGTTGATGCGCCATCGCTGGAGGCACCCCCAGCGGATGGTGAGAGCGCTGTGAGAGTCAACCCATCCTTTGTGACGAGCGGGTGATAGCACGCGGCCACACTGTGGTGCAGGCGGGAGAGACTGTCTCGCTTCGTCGCTTGGACGCCAGGCTTGCCCGTTTCACGCTGAACCGTAGGGGAGGAGCGAAGGGACGATGTTGCTGACGACCAATCATCTGGCCGCGCTGGACCACTGTGGCGAGCGCGAGGCGGCTTCTTGCTACGCGCGCCCCGCCAGCGCACGCGACGCCGACAGCTATCGCGCGTTGGCGCACGCCGGCCTCACGGAGCGCGTCCGCGGCGAGGAGTATCGCCTGACCGCCGACGGCCGCACGGCGCAGCGCCTCATCAGTGGGATGGAGGCGGCCGGTGTGTTGCCCGCGCGTCAGGTGCTGGCGCCCGACTGGCATTTCATCGACGACGACGTGCTCGCCGCGCTGGAGACGGCGACACGTGCCGATGACCGCGTAGCCCCTGCCGCTGCCTCGCCGCTGCTCGCGCGCGGGCTGGCGGCCCTCGTTGACGAGCCATACAAGCTGCGCGCCGCGATCACGCTCACTGTCTATGGCAAGGCCTGGCACGACCTGGCGCACCGTCTGCGCTCAGCGCCAGGTGGGCACGCCGGCCTCACGGAGCGCGCCTTGGCCTGACGTTGCCGGCTCGACGCGCGAGACGCGAGACTAGATGGCCGCGAGCTCGGGGTTCCACAGGATCTCCCAGAGGTGCCCATCCAGGTCACGAAAGTAGCCAGAGTAGATCCCCCAGGGGCGGTGGTGCGGCCGGTCGGTCACCGTCGCCCCGGCGGCCTCGGCCGCGGCGAGCAGCGCGTCCACGTCCGCCTTGCTGGCAACCGCATGGCCGAGGCTGAACTCGCCCGTCTTGGGCGGGCCGAACGGGATCTGCGCGTCCTTCGCCAGCTCGCTGCGCGGATATAAGGCCAGGATCAGCCCACCGTGCAGCTCGAACGTCGCGACGGCTCCGGCCGGCTGCGTGTCGTCGCCGGCGAACTCAGTGCCGATCACACCGGGCGATTCCAGTCCGAGACCGTCGCGGTAGAACGCGAGCGCGCGGTCGAGGTCCTGTACCGCAAGGGTGATCACGTGGATGCGTGCCTGCATACCTGCATCGCTCCCTCCCATGCGCGGGACATGGTGTGTCGCCGTGCCAGCCGCGTGGGTGTTGATCGGCTCAGTCGTGCGGTCGGCGTCAGCCAGGCGACCGGCGCGAGCCTGAGCCCGTACACTCGTCTTCTCTCCTAGTATTCCTCATAGCACAGTGTAATGGCGGAAACGCGTCCTATTCCTCTCTTTGGCATGGCTAAACACGCGCTGAGGGCGTAGGGACGCGCCGCGCATGGCGCTACAGCACAGGGAGCGGCAGGGAGCGCAGCGGCACGGGCGAGGATTGGACGATCGAGGTGGTGGTGGTGCCGTAGGCGAGAAAACGATCGAGGATGCGATCGAGCTGGTCCATCGCGGGGAAGTGAATCTTGAGGATGAAGCAATCCTCCCCCGTGATGCGATGGCACTCCACGACCTCGGGAATCTGGCGCGCGAGCTCGGCGACCCGGGGCAGTTGGCCTGGGTCGGGGCGGATACGGATGAACGCGGCGAGCGGCAGCCCGAGCGCGGCGGGATCGAGGTCGAGGCGATACCCGGCGATGATCCCAGCATCCTCAAGACGTCGCACCCGCTCGGTCACCGCCGGAGACGACATCCCCACCCGCCGGCCCAGCTCGGCCATGGTCAGGCGCGGGTCACGACGCAGCTCCGCCAGCAGCCGCCGGTTGATCGCATCGAGCGCTCCATTCACAGGAGCATAAGCGAAGAGCTCCGTTTCCCTTAACTCTTGAGACATTTCACCTCTCCCGCCTTCAGGGTGCCCTGTAATAACACGCTTCTACCGGCTATTCTAGCAGTGCAACGCGGTCAATGCCAACGCTGCTACCGGCGAGGAGGGTGTGACCACATGAGACGATCGGGGCGGGCGGGGGCAGATCTGGCTGGGCGTGTCCCGCCACATGCCTACTTCCTGGTGAGCGCCGTCTTCCATTACCTCGGCCCGGCGTTCGCGGTGCTGCTTTTCGCCAACGTCGGCGTGCTCGGCGTGGCGTGGCTGCGCATCGCCAGCGCGGCACTAGTCTTCGCTGTGTGGCGGCGACCCTGGCGCGTCTTCGTACGCCAATCGGCGGGGCAGCGCTGGCTCCTCGTCGAGCTCGGCGTCGTGCTGGGGTTGATGAATGCCTGCTTCTACATGGCGATCGCTCGCCTGCCGCTGGGGACCGTCGGCGCCATCGAGTTCCTCGGCCCGATCGCGCTGGCCGCGGTAGGTGCGCGCTCGCGCCGCAATGCCGGCGCGCTTGCCCTGGCGGTGGCAGGGGTGTGGCTGCTCACTGATGTGCGCCTGGTTGGGCAGCCGCTCGGCTTCGCCTTCGCGTTCGCGAACTGCGTGCTCTTCGTGCTCTATGTGGTGCTCGGCCACCGCGTCGCCGCGGATGGAGGGAGCGCGGGCGTCGATCGGCTTGGCGCCGCCATGCTCATCGCGCTGGTGACCATCACGCCGATTGGCCTGGCACAAGCCGCGCCGGCGTTTCCGCACCCGCTCGTGCTCCTCGCGGGCATCGGCGTCGGCATCTGCTCCTCTGTCATTCCGTATGTCACCGATCAGTTGGCGATGGCGCGCTTGCCGCGCCCGACCTTCGCGCTGCTGCTCGCGCTGCTGCCCGCCTGCGCCACCGCGATCGGCGTGCTCGTCCTGCGTCAGATCCCGACGCTCCCCGAGGTCCTGGGTGTCACACTGATCGTCGCGGGTGTCGCCATCCACCAGGAGCCGCTGCCCCAGGCCGGCCACTCCGCTCCGGCAGCCCGCAAGGCCGAGCCGAGCGCCGCGCAGTCCGAGCTGCCGGTGGCGTGAGCCAGCGGCGTCTGCGGCGCGTTTCGGCTGTGCGCTCGCTGGATACAGCGGCTTACTTAGGCGCGGCGAACTGGATGTCGCGCGCGGCGGACGCCGCCGCGGCAAAGGCGAGCAGCCGCTCGCCCTCTTCGGCCAGGGCGTCTGTCTCCTGGCGGGAAAGGGCCGTGAACGGCTCGACGGTCAGGGTGGCACCGTCGCGCTGGCGGACAATCTTCCAGGTGCCGCGGAACTCGCCGTCCACGAGCACGTAACCGAGCGAGCCGCCATTGCCGGGGAAGAGCGGCGTCTTGTGCTCCTCGCTCATGAAGCGGGTGCGGTCGGCGTGCGAGAGCAGCAGGTTGTCGTACTCGGGCAGGAAGCGTACCGGGGCCGGCGTCTCGGGGTCGGGCCGCGGCGCATCCGGTAGGTCGAACAGCTCGCGCCCGCGCTCGTCGCGGAAGGTGCGCAGACGCGGGCGCAGCCGCTCCGTTACCGCACGCAGTCCTGGCAGGACAGACCAGGTGCGGATGTCCATGACGGTGGCAGGGCCGAATGCGGCTAGATACCGCATGACGACGTCCTCCGGCGACGGAGCGGGATCGAGCGGGCGGCCGAGCCAGGCTTCCATCGTGGTCCAGGTAGCCTGCCCTTGCGTGCTGGATCCCCAGATGCCGCGCGGCGGCACCTGTACCAGCGGTACCTGATAGCTGACGGCGTAGGCGAGCGACGTGGCGTCGCGATCAGGCCACTGCTTGCTCAACAGCTTGCCGAGCTCGACGCGCGTGCGTGGGCGCTCCTCCAGCAGCGCGCGACCAGCCTCGTTGAGTGCCCGCATGTCCACTCCCACGAGGTTGCGCGCGAAAGGCGAGCTTGCGAAGCCACTCACCAGCATGGGCTGCATCAGCGAGCGCAGCGAGAGGCAGTCGCGGGCGGTGACGAGGTGGACCGTCCGGCGCATCAGGGAGGCGCGCACCGCGCGTCGCTCGCCGATCAGCCGCGCCAGCTCGTCCGTGCGGAAGCCCTCCAGCCGTGTCCATAGGCCGACGTAGGGCGCGAGGGGCGCCTGCGCCTGCATACCGACCAGATGCTCGATTGCGTCCGCAGCGGGCATCTCAGTGCGCTGCAGCAGCAACTGGCGCGCCAGCGTAGCACGGTTGAGGGCACGCTGGCTGAGCGCCTCTCCAGACCTCGTCTCGCCTCGCAGGGTGATGGCCCTGGTGGACGGTCGTGCGACGGGTCGCGTGGACGGTCGTGTTGGCAGCTTCGGCATCGGTGGCAAACCTCATTTCTCCCGTGGCCAGCTGAGAGCTTCCAAGACGGGCAGCGGGCCGCGGCGCTGGACCCGAGGGGCGCGCCGCGACCAGACGGCATCAGCGGACGGTACGGAAGAAGTCTCGCACGTCGGCGACGAGGAGATCGGGCGCCTCCAGCGCCGCGAAGTGGCCGCCGCGCTCGAACTCCGACCAGTGCACGATGTTGTTGCCGCGTTCGGCGAAGCGGCGGATGGCGACATCCTCGGCGAACACTGCCACCCCGGTGGGAGTAGTGCCCAGTTGCTGGCCCCAGCTGGACGCGTGCATGTTCTCGTAGTACGTCCGCGCCGAGGAGCCCGCCGTGCCAGTGAGCCAGTAGAGCATCACGTCCGTAAGGATACGGTCACGGGCGATGGCCTGCTCGGGCAGCTCCGCCGAGGGGTAGCTCCATTCCTTGAACTTCTCGACGATCCAGGCGAGCTGGCCAACCGGCGAGTCGGTGAGGGCATACGCCAGCGTCTGTGGCCGTGTCGCCTGGATCTGGAAGTATCCGTTCCCGTCGGCCAGGAAGCGGTTGAGGCGATCCAGGCGCACTTTCTCGGCATCGGAGAAGCTGGCGAGCTCGTCTGGTTCGACGGGTCCAAACGGGATGAATCCCATGGTGGCGGCATTGACGTGCACACCAACGACGTGGTCGGGGTCAATCCGGCCCAGCTCGGGGGAGACGAACGCGCCCCAGTCGCCGCCCTGTGCGCCGTAGCGCTGGTAGCCGAGCCGGCGCATGAGCTCGGCCCAGGCCCTGGCGACGCGCGCTGTAGTCCAGCCGGCGTCGCGGGTCGGGCCGGAGAAGCCGTAGCCGGGGAGCGATGGGACGACGACATCGAAGGCGTCGGCGGGGTCGCCGCCATGCGCACGCGGGTCGGTCAGCGGCTCAATCACGTCTAGGAACTCGACGATGGAGCCTGGCCAGCCATGCGTGAGGATCAGCGGCAGTGCGTGCGGCTCGGGCGAGCGCACATGCAGGAAGTGGATTGTCGTGCCATCGATGGCGGTGGTGAACTGCGGAATTGCGTTGAGCCTGGCCTCCCACGCGCGCCAGTCATACGCCGTGCGCCAATATTCGGCCAGCTCCTGGAGATACGCTAGCGGCACGCCGCGGCTCCAGCCAACGCCAGGCAGCTCATCGGGCCAGCGGGTGCGCGCCAGCCGCTCGCGCAGGTCGTCGAGATCAGCCTGAGGAATGTCGATGCGAAACGGCCGGATCGCGGCGTCGCCGTGCCCGGCGCCGGTCTGGGTCGCCCTCGGCATCTCGTTCTGCTCGGCCATTGTCGAGGCTCCTCTCTCTCCACACAATGAGGATACTTGGAACGAAGTGTTCCGTTCCAATATGATACCATAAATTCGTACGGAATGGAATGTTTCGTTCCGTCAAAATGGGCAAGTGGACGTTAGGGGGATATGAATGGGAGCAACGACGACTACGCCGCTCAGCGGCCGGCGGGCTGAGGCGGCCCGCAACGACCAGCGCATCCTGGACGCCGCGCGCGCCGTCTTCACTGCCGATCCCGGCGCGCCTATCTCCGCGGTCGCCGCGCAGGCCGGCGTGGGGATCAGCGCCCTCTATCGCCGCTACCGCAGCAAAGACGAGCTCTTGCAGCGGCTGAGCGCGGACGGCTTACGCCGCTACATCGCCGCGGTGGAGGCTGCTTTGGCCGACGATGATGATCCGTGGAGCGCTTTTGCCGGCTTCATGCGACGAAGCCTGGATGCCGGAACTAGCTCACTCACGGTGCGCTTCGCCGGCGCCTTTCCCGCCACCGACGAGCTGCGCCAGCTCGGCCGCAAAGCGTTCGAATCCACAGAGCACCTGCTTGCGCGCGCCCAGGCAGCGGGCGCCGTGCGCGCCGACATCACGGGCAGCGATCTCTCGCTGCTCTTCGAGCAGCTGCAAGCCCTCCACGTCGGCGACGAGCAACGCACCCAGCAAGTGCGCCACCGCGCCCTAGCGCTGCTGCTGGACGCTCTGCACACGACACCAGCAGAGCCGCTGCCGGGTCCCCCTCCCAGCTGGGACGAGCTTGGCCGCCGCTACGAGCGGTAACCAGCGCAGAGCATCAAGCCCGTTCGGGCGCGACCGGAGGCGCTCATCGGACGGATGCCACGTGGTCCGCTTCCGCGCGCGGGGTGCGCGCCCACAGCACGCCGTGGACGGCGACGTTGCGGGGATGGCACTCATGACAGACGCTAGGAACTTAGCACTACGCAGGAAAGACGGTGCGAGTCACGGTGAAGCAGGTTGACACAGATGGTGGATCGGCGGAAAGGGAGCGACCTATGCCGTCTGACACAGCTCCACCGCCCAGCGCGCCGGCACCCCTGCCTGACATCTACGTACTGAACGCGGATCCAAGCTTCCTCACCTTGATGGGCGACCTGCTGCAGTGACGACTCCCCATGGCTAAAGCCAGGGGCTTCTACGGTCTTGCACCGAGGCTGTGTCGTCCCACAGCCAGTAGGGTGGTTTCGTTCAACACCAGA
>Ga0070706_100004373_pt1 | contig 13646 bp, 10 predicted proteins | sample KBSK5501metaG_FD_65476 | JGI IMG/M metagenome (GOLD analysis project Ga0070706, IMG submission 65476) | Corn, switchgrass and miscanthus rhizosphere microbial communities from Kellogg Biological Station, Michigan, USA - KBS K5-50-1 metaG | ecosystem: Host-associated > Plants > Roots >...
TGGCGCTTCGTGGCCGCGGACTACTCGCAGATCGAGCTGCGCATCCTGGCCCATCTGTCCGCGGAGCCCGCGATCATCGAGTCCTTCCGGCAGGGCGAGGACATCCACACCCGTACGGCGTGCGAAGTCTTCAAGGTCGCGCCCGAGACCGTCACCTCGCTGCAGCGGACGATCGCCAAGAGCGCCAACTACGCGATCCTCTACGGGGTCTCAGCGTTCGGGCTGTCGCAGGCGACGAAGATCGATCAGAAGGAGGCCCAGCGGTACATCAACGCCTACTTCGCGGCTCATCCGCTGGTCCGGGCCTTCATCGACCGCACGCTCGCCGAGGGCCGCGAGCGTGGCTACGTCTCGACGCTCCTGGGACGCCGCCGCTACCTGCCGGACCTGCGCAGCGGCAACCCGGTGGCCCGGAATGCGGCCGAGCGGATGGCCATGAACGCGCCGGTCCAGGGGACGGCCAGCGACATGATCAAGATCGCCATGGTGCGGGTGCACGAGGCGCTGCGGGCACGCGGCCTCCGGACGCGCATGCTCTTGCAGGTGCACGACGAGCTCCTCTTCGAGGCCCCGCCCGAGGAGGTGGCCGTCGTCGAGGCCCTGGCCCGGGACATCATGGGAGCGGCCGTCCCCCTGTGCGTTCCCGTCGTCGTCGACGTCAAGTCCGGCAAGGACTGGTCCGAGGTGTGACGCCGCCCCGACCGTTTCTGCTCGTCGGGCTCACCGGCGGCATCGCGACGGGCAAGAGCACGGTCGCCAATCTGCTGCGTGACCTCGGCGCCGAGATCATCGATGCCGACGTGCTGGCGCGGGAAGTCGTGGAGCCCGGTGAGCCGGCGCTCGACGAGATCGTGGCCGCGTTCGGGCGGAGCGTGCTGGAAGCCACCGGGCGCCTCGACAGGAAGGCGCTGGGCGCGATCGTGTTCGCCGATCCTGAGCGCCGGGGAAGGCTGGAGGCGATCACGCATCCGCGGATCCGCGAGCGCTTCCAGCGGCAGCTCGATACGCTGACCGCGCGGGACTTCCGCGGCCTCGTGTTCTTCGACGCCGCCGTGATGATCGAGAGCGGCAACTACCGCAACATGGACCGGCTGGTGGTCGTCGTCGCCGACGAGCCCACGCAGATCACGCGGCTCATGGCCCGGGACGGCATCGATCGCGAGGGGGCCCTCCGCAAGATCAGGAGCCAGATGCCGCTGGCCGAGAAGGCCAAGCTCGCCGACTACGTCATCGACAACTCGGGCGAGCCCGCGGCCACGGCGGCGCGGGTGCGAGCGGTCCACGAGGCCCTTGTCGCCGACGCGGGAGCCCGGGCGAGGTGAACGTCCGCCGCCGCGCGCTGGGCCAGCACTTCCTGCGCGATCCCGCCGTCGCCGGGGCTGTCGTCGACCTCGTCGCCCCCACGCCGAATGATCTCGTCGTCGAGATCGGGCCGGGGCAGGGCGCGCTCACCGGCGAGCTCGAGCGTCGGGCGGGCCGCGTGCTCGCCCTCGAGGTGGATGGAGAGCTCGCGGCGCGCCTCCGCCCGCGGTTTCCGGGCACCGAGGTCGTCGAGACCGATGCGCGGACGTGGGACTACGGCGCGCTCGAGCGACCGCCGGGGGGCCGCGTGCTCGTCGTTGGCAATCTGCCATATAGCGTGGGCAAGCCGATCCTCATGGCGCTGGTCGCCGCCCGCACCGCCATCGACGCGATGGCGCTCATGCTCCAGCGCGAGGTGGCCGACCGCGTCGCCGCCGCCCCGGGAAGCCGGACCTACGGCAGCATGTCGATCCTGACCCAGATCTACTGCGACGTTCGAGTGGCGCTGAGGGTTCCCCCCGAGGCCTTTCGGCCCCCTCCCAAGGTCGACTCCGCCGTGATCCACCTCGCCGTCCTGCCCGCCCCCAGGGTGGCCCTGGCCGACGAGCGGCGGTTTCACGTGGTGGTTCGGGCCGCCTTCGCCCAGCGCCGGAAGACCCTGGCCAACGCGCTGGCCGCCGGCCTCGGACGGTCGGCCGAGGCGATCCGGGCGGCGGCGGAGGCGGCCGGGATCGACCCCTCGAGACGGGCCGAGACCCTGACGATTCTTGAGTTTGCCGCGCTGACGACTCGGCTATCCTGACGGGGTGTCCAAGCGGCTGCTCGTCCTCGCCCTGGTCTTTCTAGCCCTCGCCGGCGGGCTCGCGACCAAGCTCTGGCAGAGATCCGGTGAGATTCCGCCGTCTCTGCCACCTGTCGGGCTCGTAGAGGTGCCGCCCGGGGCGGACCCGGACCAGGACCAGCCCGACCCTCCGGCGATCCGGGTCGAGACGGTCGACCTCGAGCGTGGTGACACCCTCGTCCGGGCGCTCGGACGCGGCGGCATCGACGGGCAATCGGCGAACGAGATCGGGCGGCTTCTCAGGAAAAGCGGAGCCGATCTGAGGCGTCTGCGCCCGGACGATAGCCTCACGGTCACCTGGGCGGGGGAGCGCCCGGTGTCGGTCGCCTGGGAGGCGAACGCCTGGCTGACCTTCGCCGCGGATGCGACGGAGCAGGGCTGGGACGTCCAACGGTTCGAGGTCAGCCCGCAGGTCCGCGTGGAGCCGGTTCGGGGGCAGGTCCTCAGCTCACTCTTCCAGGCGGTCGAGGACGTGCGGGAGTCGCCGCAGCTCGTGCTCCGCCTGGTCGAGATCTTCTCGTCCGAGCTCGACTTCACCGCCGACACCCGACCGGGCGATCGGTTCCGGCTCCTCGTCGAGAAGCGCTATGCCGGCGATCGCTTCGTCGAGTACGGCCGCATCCTTGTCGCGCAGTATCTCGGGGCGCGCACGCTGACGGGCATCGGCTTCGAGCGCCCCCGGGACCGGTTCGCCTACTTCGATCCCGCCGGCCGCTCGCTCAGGAAGAGCTTCCTCAAATCACCGCTCGAATTCACCCGGATCACGTCGGGCTTCACCTACGCGCGCCCCCATCCGATCCTCGGCGGCGTCCGCCCCCATCTCGCCATCGATTACGCCGCGCCGACGGGCACCCCGGTGCGCGCCGTCGCCGACGCCGTGGTGGCGAGCGCCGGCTGGGACGCCGGCAACGGGCTCTCCGTGCTCCTGCACCATCGCTCCGGCTACCGCACGATGTACAACCACCTCTCCCGGTTGGCTGGCGGCATGCGGCCGGGCACGCGCGTGGCCCAGCGCCAGGTCATCGGGTACGTGGGCATGACCGGTCTCGCCACCGGCCCCCATCTCGACTACCGCGTCGCCAAGAACGGCATCTGGGTCAACCCCTTCAGCGAAAAGTTCATCCCCGGCGAACCCATCGCCCCAACCGAGCGCCCCGATTTCCTGACCCACGCCAACACCCTCGTCACCCGCCTGGAGCGCGAAGCCTCGTTCTAGAAGAAGGCCCAGAATTTCCGCGCCGGGTTGACGGGGTGGGGGGGCACGTGGCGGAGGGGTGGGTCGCGGCGACCCGTTCCCGCCGCCCGTACGTCGGACGCACACCCGACAGGATTGGGAACTCCTCCGGCGGAAATGCGCACCTGCCAAGGCCGTGGTCGCGCGACCCACCCCTCCGCCACGTGTCCCCCCCACCCCGCCTCCCGCGGACGGAAAGTTCGGAGCCAGGAGGGCCGGATGCTACGATGAATCGACACCCCGAAAAGGAGCGTTGTGGAGTCTCCCCCGCCTGCCACCGAGCCCGCTGTTCGGCTGATCCCGCTGGGCGGGCTCGGCGAGATCGGGCTCAACATGATGCTCGTGGAGTCCGGCGACGAGCTGATCGCCATCGACTGTGGGCTGATGTTCCCCGACCCGGACGAGATGCCCGGCATCGATCACGTCATCCCGGATTTCTCCTACGCCCTCGCCAAGCGTGACGGCTTCCGGGCCGTCTTCCTGACCCACGGCCACGAAGATCACATCGGCGCGCTGTCATACCTCCTGCGCCGCGCGCAGGTGCCGATCTATGGCACGCCGTTGACGCTGGCCCTCGTGTCCGAGCGGCTGCGAGAGCATGGGCTCCTGGAGTCGGCCGATCTTCGCTCGATGCGCCCGCGCGACCGGATCGAGGTCGGGCCGTTCAGGGTCGAGCCGATCCGGGTGACGCACTCGATCGTCGACGGGATCGGGCTGGCGATCGACACCCCGGTCGGCACGATCGTGCATACGGGAGACTTCAAGCTCGACGCCACCCCCCTCGACGGGGACCCACCGGACTACTATCGCTTCGCCGAGCTCGGCGAGCACGGTGTGCTCGTGCTCTGCTCGGACTCCACCAACGTGGACCGTCCGGGCCACACGCGCTCGGAGAGTGACGTCGGGCGGGCGCTGCGCGGGCACTTCCAAGGCGCGACAGGACGGATCGTGCTGGCCACCTTCGCCTCGCACATCCATCGCATCCAGCAGGTCCTGACACTGGCCGCCGAGCACGACCGCCGGGTCGCCCTGCTCGGCATGAGCATGCAGAAGAACGTCACGGTCTCCGCGGCGCTGGGAATCCTGAAGGTCCCCGAGGGCCTGCTCGTTCCCCTCGAGGATCTGAACGCGCTGCCCCGCGAGCGGCAGATCATCCTGTCGACGGGCACGCAGGGCGAGCCGAACTCCGCGCTGGCCCTCATGGCGGCGGGCGAGCACAAGTACGTCCAGATCGAGCGCGGGGACCTCGTCGTCATCTCCGCGCGCGTCATTCCCGGCCACGAGCGGACCATCGGACGCGTGGTCAACGCGCTCTTGCGCCTGGGCGCCGAGGTGCTCTACGACGACAACGCGTTCGTGCACGTCTCCGGGCACGCGAGCCAGGAAGACCTCAAGCTCATGCTGAACCTCACCCGACCGCGCTACTTCATCCCCGTGCACGGCGAGTACCGCCATCTGCTGGGCCACGCCCGCCTCGCCGAGACGGTCGGGCTGACGCCCGAGCGGATCTTCCTCGTCGAGGACGGCGTCGGCGTGGAGGTGACGAAGACGGCCGCGCGCGTGGTCGGCGGGTATCCGACGGGGCGCGTGCTCGTGGACGGCAAGGGGGTGGGCGACATCGGGGCGGTGGTGCTTCGTGATCGCCAGCTCCTGGCCCAGGACGGCCTCGTGTCGGTGTCCCTCGTCATCGATCGGGCCGGCGCCATCCTCGCGGGCCCGGAGATCGCCTCGCGAGGCGTCGTCTACGTCAAGGAGAACGAAGCGCTCCTCGACGAGCTGCGCGCCGCGATCCTGACGACGCTCGCCGCCGCCGCGGCCACCGATCGGGAGGCGATCGCCGCCGTGGTGCGGGGCGCGGTGCGCCAGTTCATCAACCAGCGCTTCCAGCGCAAACCCGTCGTGCTCCCGGTGATCTTGGAGGTCTGATGGCGTCTGGCGTGACCACCGGCGACGGTTCCGGCGGCAAGGTCTCGGATCGCGTCCTCGAACGACGGCGCCGCGCGCCGAAGAAGCGCGAGCCGCGCCGATGGCTCCGCGAGGTGAAGGCCATCCTGCTCCTTACCGTCGCCGGCTTCGGCGCGGTCGCGGTGTGGAACCACACGCGCGGGACCGACCCGCAGGGGCCGGTTGGCCACCTGGGCGGCTGGCTCGGCTGGGCACTCTTTGTCGCTTTCGGCTACGGCGGCTTCCTCTTCCCGCTGATCCTCGTCGTCGTCGCCGTGAACGTGTTCATCCGCCCGATCGCGACCCGAGGCTGGGCGCCCTACGCGGGATTGGCCGTGCTGCTGCTCAGCGCCACCGGGATGTTGACACAGACCGCGGTGACGCTGTCCTCGGCGCCCGGCGAGTGGGTGGACGCCGGTGGCATCGTCGGCTGGAGCCTCGTGGGGGCGCTCTACATGGCCCTCGGCGGCGTCGGGACGTGGCTCGTGCTCCTCGCCGGGATCCCGATCGGCGTGTTGTTCCTCACGCAGGTTTCCTACGCGGCCCTCGCGCGGGTCGTCTCGACGCGGATCGCACGGTTCCGGAGGCAGAACGGCGCCACCGCCGTCCGGGCCGGCGCGAGGTCGTCGTCCGCCGCCGAGCCGCACGCGGTCGGCGCCGTCGCCGCGAGCGAGCCGCTCGAGGAACCGCCGCCGCCACCGGTCGTCATCGAGCCCCGGCGCGTGCGCGGCACGGGCAAGGAGGGGCTCGCGTGGCAGGAGACGTTCGACTTCGGCAAGGGCGGCGCCGAGTCCTTCCAGCTTCCTCCGCTTGGCCTCCTGCAGACGCCGTCGCCGGATCAGAAGCTGTTGATGACGCACGAGGAGCTGCAGGACAACGCGGAGACGCTCCGCAAGAAGCTCCAGGACTTCGAGGTCGACGGCCGCATCGTGCAGGTGAGTCCGGGACCGATCATCACCTCCTACGAGTTCGAGCCCGCCGCGGGGATCAAGATCAGCCGGGTCGTGAACCTCGCCGACGATCTGGCGCTCTCGTTGAAGACCTCGGCCGTCCGCATCGTGGGCCCGATTCCCGGCCGCGGCACCGTGGCTATCGAGACGCCGAATGCGACGATGGCGACGGTCTATCTGCGCGAGATCTTCGCCTCCCCCGACTTCGGCGACTCGAAGGGCCGGCTCCCGCTCGCCCTCGGCAAGGACGTGACGGGCGGCCCCGTGGTCGCCGATCTCGCGGCCATGCCGCACCTGCTCGTGGCCGGCGCGACGGGCACGGGCAAGTCCGTCGGCCTGAACGCGATGATCTGCTCGATCCTCTACAAGATGACGCCGGCCGAGGTCCGCTTCCTGATGATCGACCCCAAGCGGCTCGAGCTGTCGGTCTACGAGGGCATTCCGCACCTGCTCTCGCCCGTGGTGACCGACGCCAAGGAGGCGGCGGCGCGCCTGCGCTGGATCGTGGGCAAGATGGACGAGCGCTACAAGCTGCTCCAGGCCAAGCAGGTGCGGAACATCGAGGGCTACAACAAGGCCGTGGCGTCCGAGGAGCGCCTACCGTACTGGATCGTCGTCATCGACGAGCTGGCGGACCTCATGATGGTGTCCGCGGGCGACGTGCAGACATCGCTCGTGCGGCTGGCCCAGCTGGCGCGCGCGATCGGGATCCATCTGATCCTCGCGACGCAGCGCCCCTCGGTCGATGTCGTCACCGGGCTCATCAAGGCGAACTTCCCCACGCGCATCGCGTTCCAGATGGCGTCCAAGGTCGATTCCCGCACGGTGCTCGACGCCAACGGCGCCGAGCAATTGCTGGGGCGCGGCGACATGATCTTCCTGCCGCCGGGTGCCAACAAGCAGATGCGCGTGCACGGCGCCTGGCTCGCCGACGAGGAGGTCAAGGGCGTCTGCGAGTTCCTTCGCACGCAGGGCGTCGCCCAGTACGAAGAGGTCGTGCTCGCCACCGAGGAGGAAGTCGCCGACGGCAAAGACGCCGAGCGCGACAACGTGTACTGGGACTGCGTCCACCTCGTCATCGGCCAGCGCGCGGCCTCGATCTCGTTCCTGCAGCGCCGCATGGGCCTGGGCTATCCGAAGGCCGCGCGCTTCATCGACATGATGGAGCAGGACCGGATCATTGGCCCCGGCAACGGCGCCAAGCCCCGCGAGATCCTCGTCGGCCCGGAGTACCTCGCCAAGCGCGGGAAGTGACGGGCCCCTGAGCCGCCCGGCGACGGCCGGAGGCTACGGCAGGGACTTGTCCACGGTGATCGTCGCCCGACCGTTGTCGCTGTCGAGCACGATCTGGCGCCGCCCGCCGCCCTCGTAGACAACGCCACGGCCCTTGTTGCGGTCTTGATCGTAGTTGTAGACGAGGTTGCCGTCAGCGGCGGCGACGACGCGGCCGTTGAACCGGAAGCCGCGGGGCTCCGCCGCCGTGATCTCGAAGCTGCCGTCGGGATGGATGACCATCCGTACCGGGCGGGCCGGCAGCTCGAACTCGTTGATGTTGCCCGTGTAGGTGCCGGCCAGCGCCGCGACGTCGGTGATCCGGACGCCGGGCGGTCTCGCGGTCGCGCACGCCGCCAGACCGAGCAGAGCGATCACGATCCCGACTTTGGCTCTCATGATTCCTCCTCTAGGGCGCCTCGGGATGTCGCGGGGGGACCGGCGCCGCCGATGATGCGGATCGCGGTGATGCGGGCGCCGTCGGCCGAGGGGACTTCGACGACGGCAATGCGCTCGCCGGGCCGCAGGAACACCCACTGGCTGGCCGGGGCGGCGGCGGGTTGGTCCGCAGAATCATCGTCGGGCCCTCGATCGACTCGACCGTTCCGGACACCTGGACGTTCACCTGGGCCACGCCGAGGGCGATGCCGCGACGATGAGAGCGACGGTCAGCGCCAGCCGTTGCCACGCTCGGCAGACGCGAGCCGACGCCACGAACCCTCGACATGCCATCGCCGCAGATATCCCGACAGGCGCTCACGCGATCGGCTTCGTCGCCTTGATCGAGAACATCATCGGCAAGCGCGGGAAGCGCGAGGGCAGGCGCCAGCCGTCGCCCTCGGCCGGCTCCGTGAAGGCGACGACCTTCCACACGCAGTAAGGGAACTCGTGGAGGAAGTCGATCCGGAGGCCGGCGGCCACCAGCGCGTTCACGATGTCGCCCATGCTGTGCTGCCAGGTGTGTTCGGGCGTCGTGTATCGAGACGCCTCGTCGGCGTAGTCGGTGTCGGGCTCCCAGCGCGTGCCGGCCGGGTCGTGAAAGTACGAGAAGTACGGGCGGAGCTCCGTCGAGCCGTCCGTGATGTCGTGGTCCATCGGGAAGACGCGGATGAACGGATGGGCGTCCGCGATGTAGAAGATCCCGCCAGGCTCCAGATAGCGGGCGACGATCTCTCCCCAGCGCTTCAGGTCGGGGAGCCAGCAGAGCACGCCATAGGAGCAGAAGACGACGTCGAAGCGCCCCGCGAGCGCGGCCGGCAGGTCGTAGATGTTGGACTCGACGAACCGGGCGTCGATGCCGACCTCGCTGGCCAGCGAGCGGGCGAGGGCGATCGCCTTCGGCGAGAAGTCAACGCCGGTGACGACGGCGCCTCGCCGGGCCCAGGAGAGCGTGCCGAGGCCGAAGTGACACTGCAGATGCAGCAGCGTCTTGCCCGTGACGTCACCGAGCTCCTCGACCTCGATCCGGTGGAGCTGGCACCGCCCGGCCTTGAAGTCCTCGATGCCGTAGACGTTGCCGCGAGCATGGATGTCGGTCGCCTCGTCCCAGTGGTCACGATTCGAGTCCATCGGCCTGCCCATGGTCGGCTTCCTGTCTTCGCCCGTCCCGTCGCCTCAGGCGCCGCGAAGCGACGGCCGGCGCCCGGCCCACGGGCGGGCTTCTTCGAAGGCGGCCGAGGCCTGGAGCACCGTGAGGTCGGCGAAGCGGCGTCCGACGATCTGCAATCCCACGGGCGATCCCGAGGGCGTGAAGCCGGCGGGCACCGAGGCGGCGGGCTGGCCGGTGAAGTTGAACGGATAGCTGAACGAGGCCCAGGCGATCCAGTCCCAGAGATTATCGGGCTGCGGCCAGTGCTCGGGGTTGATGCGTCCGACCGGGAGCGCGGCGATCGACAGCGAAGGCGTGAGCAGCAGATCATAGCGCTCGAACAGCGGACGCACGCTGTCCCAGTACGACGTCTTGCGCCCGCGCATGTCGATGTAGTCGACGACGCTGTAGCGCAGGCCATCCTCGATCGAGGCCACGAGGCCCGGATCCATCCGATCGCGCCACTCGGGAAGATAACGCGCGTAGTTGCCCGCCTCGTGGGCGTTCCACATCATGCGGATCATCTCGTACGAGTCCGCGAAGCCCGTCTTGACCTCCTCCACCGCGCAGCCGAGCGTTTCGAAGACGTGGACGGCGTCGCCGACGATCGCGGCCACGTCGGAGTCGACGCGAAGCGTGTCGAGATTCGGGCTGAAGGCGACGCGGAGCCCGCGCACGCCCGCGCGCAGCCGGCCGACATAATCGGCCGGTGCGTCGGGCAGCGACGTCTTGTCCATCTCGTCGGGACCGGCCATCACTCCGAGCATGAGGGCGGCATCGGCGACCGTGCGCGTCAGCGGGCCGTTGTGGGTCGCGTAGTCGTTGTTCGACACCGGGAACTGCGGCACGCGCCCGTACGACGGCTTGAGCCCGAAGACCCCGCAGAAGGCGGCGGGGATCCGGATGGACCCGGCGCCGTCCGAGCCGTGGTGGAGCAGGCCGAGGCCGGCCGCGGCCGCGGCGCCCGCGCCGGCGCTGGAGCCGCCGGTCGTCGTCGCGGGGTTCCAGGGATTACGCGTGCTGCCGGTGAGGGGGCTGTCGCCCGTCCCCTTCCAGCCGAATTCGGACGACGCCGTCTTGCCGAGCATGATCCCGCCCGCGGCACGCAAGCGCGTGACGAACGGCGCGTCGACGTCGGGCACGCGGCCGGCGAAGATGTGCGAGCCGCCCATCGTGCGAATGCCCCTGGTGAAGGCGAGGTCCTTGATCGAGTACGGGATGCCGTGGAGGGCGCCCAGGGGAGCGCCTTTCATCACCGCGTCCTCGGCCCGTCGCGCGTCGGCCAGCGCGATCTCCGGCGTCGGCGTGCAGAAGGCGTTCACGACGGGATTCAACGTCTCGATGCGGGCGAGGACGGCGCGCGTCAGCTCGACCGGTGAGAGCTTCTTCGTGCGGATCAGCGCCGCGAGCTCGGTGGCCGGCGTGTAGCTGAGATCGGCATCGGTCATGGCAGTCTCCCTCCGGGACTCACGCGCGGCCGCGGCGCAGCGCCCGCCCGGGGCGCGCGCCCGTGTGGCGGCCGTCGCGAGCGACCGTCGACCCGTTGACGTAGACGGCGCGGATACCCGCCGGCGCGCGGCGCGGCTCGTCGTAGGTGGCCACGTCGTCGATGCGCGCGGGATCGAACACGACGAGGTCGGCGAACGCGCCCGGTCGGATGACGCCACGGTCGACGAGCTGGAACTTCGCCGCTGGCATCCCGGTCATCCGGTGAATGGCCGTCGGCAGGTCGAGCACGCGCTCCTCGCGCACGTAGCGGCTGAGCACGCGGGCGAAGCAGCCGTAGAGACGCGGGTGGGGCTTGCCGCCGGCCGGGACACCGTCGGAGCCGATCATCGTCGTCGGATGGGCCATCACCGTCTTCACGTCCGCCTCGTCCATGGTGAAGACGATCACGAAGCAGGCCTCGCCCTCGGTCTCCACGATCCGTCGTGCCGCCGCCTCGTCGTCGAGGCCCCACTCGGCCGCCAGGGTCACGACCCGACGGCCTTCCCATTCCGGATGCGTCGGCGCCGACGCGATCAGCACGTCCCCGCCGTCGAGCTGGCCGAGGCCGCCTGGGCTGTCGCCGCGGAAGGCGCCGTTCTGCAGCACCGCGAAGAGCGAGGTGCTGCCCGCGGTATACGGATACTGGTCGGCGGTGACGTCGACCCCGCGCGCCCGCGCCTCCTCGATGAGACGGAGCGAATCACGCACGCGGCCCCAGTTCCGCCGGCCGCTCGCCTTGTGATGCGAGATCTGCACGGGGACGTGCGCCTCCTCGCCGACGCGGATGGCCTCACGGACGGCGTCGAGGAGGCCGTCGGCTTCGTTGCGCATGTGGGTCGCGTAGAGTCCGCCGCCGGCGGTGCCGAGCTCGCGCGCGAGCGCGATCACTTCCTCGGTCGTCGCATACCGCCCCGGCTCGTAGATGAGCCCCGTCGAGAGCCCGACGGCGCCGGCCTCGACACCTTCGCGGACCCAGGCCCGCATGCGCTCCATCTCGTCGTGACCGGGCGCGCGCTGCTCGAGCCCCATGGCGCCGCGCCGGAGCGAGCCGTGTCCCATCAGCACGGCGACGTTGCAGCTCGGCCGCACGGCGTCGACGCGCTCGAGATAGCCGGCGAACCCGTCCCACGGCGCGGGATTCGCGCCAGGGTGCATGCGGCGAAACCGGATGAGTCCCGCCTCGAACGGCACCACGCCCGAGCCGCAGTTGCCGACGACATCGCTGGTCACGCCCTGGAGCACCTTGAACCGCATCTCGGGCTCGAGCAGCACGGCATAGTCGTCGTGGCTGTGGACGTCGATGAAGCCGGGGGCCACCGCGAGGCCCTGCGCGTCGAGCTCCTCGGCGCCGCGCGGACGGATCACGCCGATCTCGACGATGCGGTCACCGCGCACGCCGACGTCGGCCCGGATGCCGGCCGCGCCGCTGCCGTCGTAAACGGTGCCGCCGCGGATCACGAGATCGAGGCGCTCAATCTGGCGCCGCTCAGCTCCGGCTGCCGGGCGTCGTGGGCCGCGCGGTCAGGCCCATGACGCGGCCGACCTGGGATGGGCGAGGCAGCGGGTCGTGGACGGCCTGGATCGCGGCCAGCCGGGTCAGGATGTCCGGCGCCATGGCGGCGGCGCGGCGCGTCTCGACGGCGACGTGCAGCGACATCAGCTCATTGGTCGACGCGAGATAGCCTTCCTCCGCGTGGTACATGGCGTGGAAATAGTGAAGCCGCTTGGCGTCGTGCGCGAGGAGCTGCGTCGTGAACCGCAGCGGATCGCCCGCGCGAACCTCCCGGTGATACGTCACGTGCGCCTCCAGGCAGAACGTGGTGACGCGCCGGGACCGGCGATGCTCACGGTCGAGTCCGACCCAGCACATGAACTCGTCGGTCGCGAAGTCGAAGACCACGAGATAGTAGCCCACGTTCATGTGGTGGTTGGCGTCGATCCATTCCGGGCGAACGACGTCTCGATACGCGTCGAGCGGTGCCTCGATGGCCATGCGGCGAGTCATCCAGCTTTATCTGACGGGCCCCGCGGTTTCAAGAGTCGGGCGAGCGGCGCCCGGAGGCGATGGGGCGTCACCCGCCCGAGCCTGGTCTCCCGTGCCTCCACGAAGACGGCCAGCGAGCCGAGGGCCTCCGCGACGCCCGCGAGCGCGGCATCCCGATCGACCGGCTCGCCGCCACGGGGCGGCGTCCTGCCTGCCGCGAACCAGCGCTCGAAGTGCACGTGATGGATCTGAAGCCGCTGCGCGATGCGCTCGCGCTTGGCGTCGACGCGGCCGATGAGCTGGCCGTCGTGGAGGATCGGCAGCGTGTAGTAGCCGTGCACGCGCTGCGGGCCCGGCGTGTAGACCTCGATCCGATAGTCGAAGCCGAACAGGCGGGACACCCGGTCGCGATGCCAGAGCAACGAGTCGAAGGGCGAGAGCAGCGTCGTGCCCCGGGCCGTCGCGCCGGCCGCGCGAGCCAGGGCCGGCATGTCGCGGGCGCGGGCGAACCAGCGTGCGCCCGTGCCCTCCACCTCGATCTCCACGGCCTCACCGCTCTCGACGAGGGCGCGGAGCGCGGCGCGACGCTGGCCGGGACCGAAACGGGGGAAGGTGAGGTAGCGGCCGAGATCCGTTTCCGTCGCGGCGCCCATGGCGACGAGCGAGCGCTCGAGGTGCCAGCGCAGGAACTCGGCGGGGGCCACCGCGTCGATGCCGAGCCCGTTGGGCAGCGTGCGCTCCAAGAGGTCGAAGCGCTTCTGGAAGTGCCGCCGTGAATGGACGGCGAGGACGCCGGTCATCCAGAGATAGTGCAGCGCGTGCTGGACGGGTCTCCAGTCCCACCAACCGCCGCTCCCCCCGGCCGGGCGCCGCGCGTCGAGCTCGCCGCCGGCCATCGGCCCGTTGGCCTGGACGGCGGCCCGCACGCTGCTCAGCACCTTCGCGTTGGTCTGGAGCCATCCGGACCAGCCCGTGTGCTGCACCCGATAGTCGAGCATGGCGCGGCGCCACCACGGCAGCATCGAGGTCGGCACGAGGCAGGC
>Ga0070706_100004375_pt1 | contig 13643 bp, 8 predicted proteins | sample KBSK5501metaG_FD_65476 | JGI IMG/M metagenome (GOLD analysis project Ga0070706, IMG submission 65476) | Corn, switchgrass and miscanthus rhizosphere microbial communities from Kellogg Biological Station, Michigan, USA - KBS K5-50-1 metaG | ecosystem: Host-associated > Plants > Roots >...
CCGCGTACTGCTAAATAGGAAATGACACAACCATCCAGTGACGTTCTCACATGCTCCGGCAAGTCATCCATCAATGCCCGGGACCTGGTAATGTCCGTTCCAGTTGTGGAAAACCTTGTGCATCCCAACGCCAACAGCATTTGCTCGGTATGAGGTGTTACAACGGCCCGGTCCCAACCATGACACCACTTGGCTCCTAACCTCAAATACTCAGCCATCATCATTCCAATATTGCATCCCACGTCCAACACAACTCGTTCAGTGACTGAGACGTTGGCCTCTTTCAAGAGTTCGGACAACGTCTCCATACGATTCGCAACGTTTCGTTTTCCGGGAAGTTTGACTCCAGGCACTGATTGGTAGAGATATCGTCCTCCGCGCAGTACGTTGGTATCTCCGAAATGCGATTTTTTAGCGGCCTCAGTAGCTAGTTCGGTCAAAAATTTTTCGTAATCTCCAAGCAGGAAATTCTGAAAATCGATGTATCTGAATTGGCCTTCGCTATCAACTAATGCGTTATTGCCACAGGCTGGACATTCAAACTCAGGATCCTCAAATCCCTCTGGGAGAATTACCCTGATGAAACCCTGAGAATCCAATTGGCGCAGCCTTTGAATGCCCGCCTCGCACTCAGCGGCTGTGGGCATTCGGTCACCAACGTCTTCAACTAAATAAGCAGTCCAATGCTGATCACCGAAGTTAAGGTTAAGAAGATCGTAAAGCCGCGGCCCGATGCCCATGAGGTAAAGGAAATTGGCTACAAGTGAAAGATGAGGGTGCCCATGCACCATGCCAAGTTGAATTCTGCTGTCACCCTTTGCCCTACCGGTGAGATAGCCGCCGCCCTCAACACCACCTGGGTTTTTTACAATCTTGATGCCAATGTTCGATGGATAATCATTTAGTAGCGACTTGAACATGGTGCGCTCAATAGATTGAGGCGCCAGGTAAATTGTATGGGCGCCTTCAGAATATGGAACCCCAACTCCGCGCAGATAGTTCACGAGCGATTCACCTGACGAGAAATTGGTTCCACCTAGACTAATTGTTCGCGGCGACTGGATCGGCAGTACCTCCTGCCAGGGAGTTGCCTTCCCAAAAGTTTGCTTAAAAAGGCGAGATACACCGACTCTGCGAATGGTTCTAACTTCTGAGGTGACCTGATCTTTAGTTTTTCCAGCGGTGGAATAAGCGCGTGGAAAGTGAACTGCAAGCCAACCTTGAGATGTTCGTTTTCCCGCTTCGGTCATTAGTCTTCGTGGATCTCGATAATCTTCGTAAGCCTTTTTCCCTTCGGGGGAAAGAAGCCACCAATGATGATTCACCACGAGCCACCCAGCTTTGATGGGGCCGACGCAGGCAAATGATACTTCCTCAAATGAAGGGTTCGCCTCCGATTGCAGATTTAAGATCTGATTAAGGCGTTCCCACAGGTCTTTGGTCGATAAACCTTCGGGGTGTTGCATCAGCACCTGGAATACCCCCCGTACGCTCTCCGCCAATTGTTGCTTCTTATTTATTGCCATTTTGGTTATGGGCTTTGTTCTCCAGCTGAGGGTGAATTCCTTTCCAACAAAGCCATGCGACTCAAACAAATTGAATAGGCTACTAAATAATACAGATACCACTGATAAGCTACAGACGCGAAGAAACTCGACACCATAAATCCAATCAAGCTCGCCTGCATTCCAATAGCAAAATATGAAGCTGTATTCCTCCGAGTTTCATCACGGGTGAGCTCAATCTTCCGCAGAGACTTTACGGGAGTAACAATGAAGCCCAGATAGAATATGAGGGCAGCTAGTCCCAATTCCGCGGCCACTTGCGTATAAGCGTTATGCGTTTCTTTGCCCACGTTTGAGTAGAGAATGTAATTAGACATCCCTACTCCCAACAGGGGATGTCGTATGGCTATGAAAAGTGATCTTTTTAGATCGTCAGTCCTTGCTATAGCCGAGTCGTCATTAGTCGTAAATATCCGATCTTTGTAAGCTGCTGGCGCAAAAATAATCGCTGCTACCAGCAGTGCTGAGCCTCCGACAGCTAACAGGAGCCTGCTTTTCCTAACTAGCTTCCAACCAAGTACGGTTACCGCAGCAAACAACCCTAGAAACCCGCCCCGTGAGAATGTCGCTACAATGCCACAAATAAACAGAAGAGTAAGGCTCGCGTAAATTAACTTTTTCAGCATGCTTCGCGAGGCCAGGGCGGAGGTTATTGAAATCGGAACCATTGTAACGAGGTGGAGAGCCAGGTCGTTTGGGTTGTCAAAAAGCCCGCCAATAGCTCCCTCAATTCGCGTGCCCCTGAGCGCAAGCCGCCCTGAACTATAGTCGGTTATTGCAGCCAAGCTTAAGACGCAACTGGCAATCAGCACTAGTGACAGAAGAGTTTTCAGCCGACTTTCAGTCCTCACGACATTTACCATCACGATAAACATCGCGACGACTTTCAAATACTCCACAAAACTGTCCCACGCTTTCAGTGGATTAAGCGCAAGCGGCACGGACAAGAGGGCCGTGAGCGTAAGCAGCAAGACCAGGTTGACCTCGCGCGGCCGCGCTGTGAGATTACCCTCAAGACTTAGTTGACTCGGAACGAAAACCGCAAGGGTGAAAGCTGCGATCCAAAAGGCACTTGACGATAACCATGATAGAGCGGGAGACCATTCGTAAGGACGAAAATAGACCACGAAGGTAAAGAGAAACAAACCAGAAAAACTTAACGAATGACCATGTCTGAGAATCCAGTCCTCTTTCTTAGTCATCGAAGGTCCTGGTATCTCACCGTCGTTGCCGTCACCAATGGACGCGTCGTCTCCGGGTGAGTCCAATAGATTTCTCGGCTGATCTATTTGATCCGATACGGTGGAGCCTTGTGCCAAGGGATTTTTTAGGTGGGATCCGGGTCTTTCAACGGTCGAGTTCAGTTTAAGGGGTTTTTGATCCGAGCTTTCCTCGGTCTCCGATTTTGTCGGGAATCCCTTGCCAGATCCGCTGGGTCTTATTGGCTCGTAGTCTGAGAAGCGAGACTTGAATGTCATTTAAAAAATCGTGGGTTGGATCGTTCAGAAGTGACCAGCCTCTAATCTTAGTGTCTCTCGACAAAAAGCAAAAGAAGCTGCGTGCTCTTCCTGGCGCGGCAGCTCCTACAAATGCCGATCTTCCAAGTTTTGCCGATCCTTGTTCGTTGAGGTCGTCTCCGTAGATCGGCACAGCTTAGCTATCAGAATTGACGGTCGCGAATAATGCCAGCCTGCACAAGTGGCTAACCGCTCGTGTGTCAATCCGCCCACACCAGCTGAAGCAAAGTGCAAATAAAGGCCCAGCGCCAGATTCTGCTTGCCGGCGTTCCGCCTTTTTGCAGTGCGGCTACTTGCGAAGAGCTACGCATCCTGCCGTGCAATCTCTGATACAAACGGTTTAGCAAAGGATCCTTATTTTACTGAGGCGGTTTGTTTGGGGCGGGAGTCAATTAGCCCCTGGACAACCTGAGCAACATGAGAGAGCGGTTTAGGCTTCCTCAAGAATGCGTCGGCACCACAACGTAGTGCTTCCTCTTCCATTTCGGCCGATCCGTAGGCTGTGAGAACAATGATTCGCGCGTGAGGATTTTGCCGGCAGATGAATTTAACCAGCTCGAGCCCTTCCGGTATTTGAGCCGGGTCCAACCTTAGATCCTGAATCACCACCTGATAATCCGTAGCTTCAATCAACCTTTGCGCTTCTTCCAATTCTCGCGCCGTATCAACGCTATAGCCTTGCATGGTGAAGTATTCTTTCATAGAAAAACAAATTGACTCTTCATCATCAAGTACCAACAAGCGCAGCCTCTGCGCTTCCCCTTCGGGCATCTGGTCACGACCGACCCATATTCGTCTCAGCTTACCCGAGACCTTCTTAAACGATGCAATTCTGTTTTGTTTCACGGCTTACCTGGAGCAGGCGTGCGGAGGCGGCCGCACTGTAGCAACCCGCTCAAAGTGAAATAAACAATTAGACCTGCACAACAATGAGCTCTGTTGTGCCCGCTTCCAACTCCCGTGCTCGTTTAGAATCAGAGAAGGGCCTGGGGAAGAATTTAATCTTTGGAAAGGAAACTGTGCTTCTACCCACGAAGAAATCACAGATTACCAAGTGAGAAAGCTATCTTCGCGAAGCTCAGGCAAGGGTGGCCTGAAAGAGGGTGAACTTTTGCGAACGATGGGGATTCTCGAGTCCTGGCAAACCTTTCGACCCCCCCTTGACCTCGTCGGTCCAATCTCCAACCCGTGATAAAACCCGGCAGGGAAGCTGAACCATTTAAATACTGCCTGGCTTGGTTGTATATTTTGCTAACGCGCTTTTTAAGCTTACTGCTTCTTTGTCTTTCGCCGACGTCGAATTCCCGCCGCAATGCCGAATAATCCAGTACCAAGCAAGATCATGCTGGCCGGCTCGGGCGTCTCGCTTACTAGTGTGTCCCCAGCAGTGCCGAAATACATCTGCACATTGCGAATCTCAAAGCCAGGTGGAAGATTAATACCGAGTGTTACTGAAAAGTTTGCACTCTGAACTACAAAAGGCTGGTGCGGCCCGCTGTTGGCGATGGAGGAGTTGGCATTGCCATATACAACCCCATTCGGCGCGTTACCAGTGGGCACTCCGAGTATCAGTTCATCCGGCGGATTCGACCCATTCGGCCCGGTGAAGCCGAGGGCATTCAGATAGGCCGGATTCTGGTTTGATAGACCCCAGCCCATCGCGTCAGCGGCGCTTGAGCCGCCAACATCCACCCCAGTCGTACTCCCTAAGAATTTCACTTCGCGTCCGGACTGCGTCATGATCGTGACGGGACTAATATTAAGAACAACTCCCTGGGAATTAACGATCTGAAAGGAAAGGCCACTGATCCCCTGACCAGCGCTGACCATGTTGGTCTGATTGTTTGTGATCGTGATGGTCAGCAAGTTACTGCCGGCAGTTCCGTTAATTTGTGCACTTCCGCTTACGGCGTTGCCGCCGGTGGTAGTTCCTGTGAAGTTGAAAGTGTCGGCTCTGGCGCCAACATTCGCAACTGCGACGAGAAGTAGTGCCCCGCAGGTAGTAACAAGGAATCTTGTAAAAGCAGTAAACCTTTTCATGCAGCCCCTTGCCCGTGACTTGGTTGTTATATTGCTATCGCAGCCCGCACATTAGATCGATGTTGAATCGGCAAGCCTTTTCGTGAAAGGCTTGCCGACGCAGGTTTGGTTATTAGGTACAAAAGGATTTCGCACACTTCGCGCGTGCCGGTTCCTATTATGTTGCCCTTTTCATCTTGAATGGCGTAGATATTTCCATTGGCATCCAGGGGATGAATCATTGTTTGTGCGTTCAATGTAACTCCTCGGCCGCAACCTGTAGCGACGCGCGGCCGCACTCGTATCGCGAGGCCCCGCGGGTCTCAGTTAAATTTGTGTGTTGTATTCCGTACCGTCCAAGCGCATACACTCCGACCCTCGGCCCCAAAGGTGCCGTCAGTCGACAGTTAGCGCGTAGAGGCAGAGCGACGGCAGCTACTTCCTGAAACGCCGTCTTGCTATACCCGCAACTCCGAGCAATCCTGTGCCCAACAGCAACATACTGGTTGGTTCAGGCACCTCCGGCGGGTTCGGCCCGTTTGACGCATAACCGGTGCAGGGTGAACCACCGCAATTACTACCGACCACATAAATGTGGGCCGCTGCCGAGTTGCCTGATAGGTTCGGCGTGAGCACATCGCCTGCGGTCGCCCAGGTGCCGCCGCCGTCCAGCGTTACGCTGAATGTAAAGGTCGATACGGCATGCGTGAACCCGTCAAAGTTGTCGAGAGTGAAGTTGAAGGATCCAAACCCATCTTCATTGCCCGCGCCGCCTAGGGAGAGATCCGCATTTGGCAGGGCACCCGGTGTGACCGCACCATTGAAGTTGAGCCCGAGAATCCCTTGACCACCCAACAAGAAGCCCGCCCTAGCGGTCACCGTAATCGTGGCCGTGGTCAGGGATGTCCGGTCTACCAGCACATCTGCGTAGGGGCCCGCGAACCCCGAAATGCCGGAATTAGGGTTTGAAAGGACAAAACCCACGGTGTCAGCTTTTGCGCTAATGGCTGAACCCACAGCCACAAGCGCAAACAATGCGAGCGAGATGGCAAACTTTCGTAAGCCAATTATCTGGGACATGTCTAGTCTCCTATTCTTTCTGTGAGGACTCCATTTAAAATCCTCTAACTGGGGAGTCGCAAATAGATCTATCTTTGGGGGAAGCTTCGGTGGGAGAGCGTGCAGGGGCAAATTGCCAGCTCAGACACAACCAGCCAAAAGTCTCTTAATTGTTACGTCAAGAGACGCGCGTTTAAATTGGCACGTGCCCAGAGACCAGCAATAACGGGGCCGCAGTTCTCAAACCAGGACTTGCGAAAAACGCCCGCCATTTTGGGCTGAATCTAAGTTTTGGGGGACTAGAGGTGAGAAGAATGTCCAGTATTCAGACTTCCATTCTAGACTTTGGACAGCTTGAGGTGGGTTAAGGTTTCGGCGGAGCAGCCGGAGCGCCAATTAAGGCAAGTTTCAGCTACCGGTGCAGCTAAACTTTAGGCAGGGCGATTTGATGCTTCTTGAGTTTCTGATAGAGAGAACTACGTGGAATACCCAATCGAGTCGCGGCCTTCTCTACTCGTCCGCGCTCTTCTTCCAGCACTCTTTGGATGTGCAGCTTCTCGAGTTCAAGAAGAGTCAGCCGTGAGTCAAGAGTGGCCGCTCCAACATTGGCATGACCCTCGAAATTAAGGTCTTTGAGAGAAATACTCTTTCCCTCACTTAGTAGCACGGCTCGCTCGATCACATTGCGGAGCTCTCGGACATTTCCCGGCCATGCGTACGCTTGCAGGGCCTTAAGACAATCGTCTTCGAGTTGGATTTGACCACGACTCAAATCGGTTGAGACTTTATCCAGGAGGTATCGGGCCACGACCGGAATATCTTCAATCCTATTACGAAGCGGCGGAAACGAAAGCGGGATGGTGCTAATACGAAAATAGAGATCGTCCCTAAACTTCTTCTGACGTACAAGCTGGCCGAGATCCTGATGCGTGGCAGCTATTAAACGCACGTCAACTTGCTGATCCCGCACGCCTCCTACGCGCCTGAACCGATTATCTTCGAGCACCTTGAGAAGTTTTGGCTGAATTTGCAGGTCGACGTCACCAACCTCGTCAAGAAAAACAGTACCCCGATGGGCAACTTCAAAAAGTCCCTGCTTGGAGGAGATCGCGCTGGTAAAGGCGCCTTTCTGATGGCCAAAAAGCTCCGTTTCAAGTAGTTCTCGGGAAAGGCCCGCGCAATTAAGATCGACGAAAGCTTCTTCGGCCCTGGGACTGTTCTCATGCAGCCAACGCGCAAGGACGCCTTTGCCAGCTCCTGTCTCGCCAAGAATCAGGATCGGACTCTCGGTCGTCAGTATCTTTCTGGCCTGATCCGCAAGCGAACGTATTGCAGCGCTGGTTCCGATGAATGGATCGATCGCCTTTCGCACGCGCCGGGACGTACTGGCCAAATCCTTGTGGTGTTTTCTCTGCGTTTCGAGCAGGCGCTGCAGAATCACTTGAAGCGCAGACATCTCGATAGGTTTGGTGAGGAACTGTTCTGCACCCTCTTTGATGGCCTTAACCGCCAAATCAATCGAGCCGTGGCCCGTCAAAACCAGCAAGGGAATTTCGGAGTCAATCTCTTTCAAGCGAGGAAGCAGATCCAACGCCGTGCCGTCCGGCAACATGTAATCAGCGATGACTACATCCGGTCTTGAATTGCCGAAAAGGTGACGCGCGTCCTGACAGGTTTCCGCTTCGTCGACTTCGTAGCCCTGAAACTCAAGAAAATCACGGATCCCAAAACGCACTGCGGGCTCGTCTTCGACGATCAAGATCCGGTTCTTAGCCACCACCGTTCACCTCAGTCGACACTGGGAATCTTGCGACCATACTAGCTCCGCCCTCAGGATTATTCTCGGCGAATAGTTTCCCTCCGTGCTCTTCCATGGTTTTCTGAGCTATCGCGAGTCCAAGACCTGTGCCACCGCGACGCGTGGAAAAGAACGGCTCAAAGATTTTGGGCAGGGTTTCCGGCTGAAAGCCCGGTCCGAGATCTTTGACGACACACTCAATCCAATCTCCGCTGCCTTCAGTGAGCTTGCTGGCTTCAATCGTGACGACATCTCCAGACGCAGAATGCTGAATTGCGTTCTCGATGAGATTAATGAACACTGCCGAAAGTCTGCGCCTATCCACCATAACTCGCGGCAAAGAATCGGGGATGTAATTTACGAGCCTTACGTTGGCTGCGTTAGCGGCCGGAAGGCACGCACGAATGGATCTGCTTACTATCTCCTCCAACGAAACAGGGTAGAAATCGCCCCGAAATGGCTTGCCATATTCAAGCAATTCTTCCATGAGCGACGTCAGTCGTCCAATCTCGTCGCGGAGGACACTTGTGTAGCGAGAGTACTCGGTGCGATCGCTAAACCGCGTCTCAAAGGCGTCCAGAATAGAAGAAATTCCGAAAAGCGGATTTCTTACTTCGTGAGCAACGCCGGCCACCACCGATCCGAGCAGTGACATCATTTTGCTTTGCCGTAGCGAAGCTTCAAGTTCGGCTCGCTTAGTGATGTCTTGAGCAATCAGTATCGCCCGTTCATCGACCGACCCGAATTCATTGACCAAAAAAGGTATGATGATCCAACTCTTGCCCGTGGTTTCGTCTCTGATCTCTTCTGAAACCGGAGCACCGGTCTCGCGAACTCTTCCTAACAGTTCCGCCGCTTTCCTCCATGGCTCACCTTCTCCCAGGTCCGCAACACTTTGCCCAACCAGTTGTTCTGCGTGGGCGCCTGCTACTTGTTCAGCCGCTGCGTTGGAGCGTTTGATGGTTCCTTCAAGATCGACAATCAAGACCGGGAAATCAATTGCGTCAAAGGTCTGCCGCCATTCGATTGCTGATTGCTGCAGCGAAGCAAGCAGGAGTTGTTGATGTTCATCCAATATCTTTCTTTCAGTAACGTTATTAATGATAACGAGTTCACTGAGTTTGCCGTCAAAGATCAGCGGGTGTGAGTTCATCTCAACATAGATGGTCTTCTTGCTCTTGGTTTGATGGCGGCAGGGACTGGAGAAGCTGTTCTCAACCGCCAGGCTAATATCGTCGATGGTCAGCGAAAGAAACTCATCTCTCGTGTAGCCATACGCTCGAATCGCCGCCTCGTTTACGGTTAGAAATCTTAAAGTCTCGACATCATAGACACAGATTGGTTGAGGTGTTGATTCGAACAGCAATCGATAACGCTCTTCCGAATCACGCAGTGCTAATTCCGCCAGCTTACGTTCGGTGACATCCCTTGCTATCCCGCGAAGCCCCGTGGTTTCGTCGAGTCTGTTTCGAATCGGCGATATGGTGAGGTCGAGCCACCGTTCTTCCCCTGACGCTCGCCTGGCAACAAACTGATGTCGGAATTCCTGAACGGTGTCAGTGTCGTCAAGGCTGTTTTCGGACCCACTACCATTGAGGTCAGCACCTACCAAGCCAAAAACCGAAGAAAACGAATTTCCGAGAAGTTCTTCCGAATTACGCCCGAGAAAGTTCAGACCCGCAGCATTAATACTTGTTAATCTTCCGCTCAAGTCCTGAGTGAAGATTAGGTCGCTGGCCTGTTCGACCAAATCCCGATAATTAGCCTCAACCCGCGAGCGCTCAAGAAGCCTGGCCACCTTTGCTACGAGACGGGCTCCGTCAAAGGGAATCTCCAGATAATCATCGGCGCCGGCCCGAAGACCCGCCACGACGTTGGCCGTATCCGTTTCTTGTGCACTGACAAGCAGAATCGGCACCGAGCGAAGCTGATAGTCCGAGCGAAGTAGGCGACAAAACTCCAAGCCACCAACTCCAGGCATGCAAACGTCGCTGATGACGAGATCGGGGCGTTCTTGTTTAGCCAGGTTAAAAGCTTCGAGGCCCTCTTCTGCTGTGAGGACGTTATATCCAGCTTTGCGCAGCAACGCCTGCATGAGCTGCAGCTGATCGGGTAAATCGTTGACGATCAAAACAGAGTTGTCGTCGTGTCCGTCCGAAAATTTTGCGCCGCGTATTTGCGACTGTATCTCAATCTGCTGCATGTTTTAGGTTTGGAAACGACGGGACAGCAATTGTGCCCACTACCTTGCAGAAATACAGGATTCCCTGGTGCATCGTTAAGAAGCAGGGGTTATTCCGACGGTATGGTATCGGGAATTTAGTCCAGCCTGCTTGAGTGCCTCAGACGCTACCGCCTCAGCAGTAGCTTTTGCCTGTAAGACGTCACGAAGGTATGCTGTCAACATTAGTATTGAATCTGGATCAATAGGCAGCCCACGCCTTGCGCGGTCTTCAATTTGTTCGACTTCCTGAATGGTCATAACTTAACTATGACGATCACACTGTGTTTCGAGAGTAGGGAGCAGAGAAACACGTTACGACGCAAACTTCATGTATGTAGCAAATCTTGATCCGCTTGGAAAATCAAGTATTTACGGGCCGCATTTCTAAAATTGCTCACTCACGAGCGCCCAGCTGCTCGCAGGCGCGCAATCCTTCGAGTTGTTAAGCTCTCGTCTCGCTGTTTCGCTGGTCTGCCCGAGCCCCGAACCTGCCGCCTGACACCGGTTGGGGGCGTGAAACCTTCTTTCTTCTTTTTCCAATCACCTTTAGAATGTTGATTGCCTTCCATGACAGTCGAGATAGAAATGAATCCTCGCAATCTTTCGTTGATCCGTGCAGTGACTGACGACGACACAGCGGCCGTCCGGGCTTTGCTGGCTGCTGGTTCGGACGTCAACAAACCCACAAGCGGGGGTCAAACTCCACTCATTATAGCTGTAGTCTTCAGGCGCATTAAAATATTGAGTTTGTTGCTCGAGGCAGGCGCCGATCCTCAATTGCGCGATGACCTCGGGCTGAACGCAGTAGATTGGGCAGAGAGGAAAGGCTTCGTGGAGGGAGTGAAGCTACTCACCCAGAGACAAGGTGCAAAGCACGAAACTCCGCCTCTTCCAGGTAAGTCGGTGCCCCGCCAAATTGAGAAGCAGAATCCACCCGCCTTTGGAAAGTCAGAGCAATTCGAGAATTCCGACGAGAGGAGTCGCCGGTGGATTGCCGGGTTGAAACAGAGAATCGACGAGGAAGAAAGTCACAAAGTCAAAGCCGTGCAACCGGCGCCCTCGCCGCCAACAGAAATAGAAACCGCACGTGAAAAGGATTCACCTCACACCGTTGTCAACGACAGTCCTTCTTCAGCATCGCTAACCGTTTCCGAGCCAGCGTTTATTGCGTCTCCACACGAGCTAATGTCTAACGTCGAGCCGGACACCTCAAAACTCAAAGACCAACCAGATGCCGCGCAAGCAATGACGCAGGTGGTTCCATCAGACGACGTCGCAAGGTCGCAACCCTCCCAGTCAATCGTCAGTACGCCACCCACCTCCAGTAGTCGTAAGCGATGCCCAAAATGCAATGCTGCGTACGATAGCGAACTGCTTGCCTACTGCGCGATCGACATGACTCCTTTAGTTGATGCTGATCTGCCGGTGGTCACCTCGCCTCCGGAAACATCGAGGATGTCTTCAGTTTGGTTTTTGGTGATATTTACTTTTCTTGTCGCCGCTGGAGTTGCTTATCTCATGATTCCCAGTCTAAGGATTGAGGAGGAGTCGCCCACTACGACATTACCAATACAGGCCGTCAATGTTCAGGGGTCGCCGTTGGTCGGGGGCGGGCTAAGTGGAAAACAACTGGAAGTTCCCGCACCGGAGTATCCGGCGAGTGCAAGGAGCGAACATATTGCGGGCACGGTCACGATCCGCGTTACGGTGGACAATCAGGGCAGAGTGATTGCCGTGAAAGTTCTCGAAGGCGACCGGCGGCTCCGCGACGCGGCGATCGCGGCAGCCCAAAGAGCCACTTTTTCCCCAGAGAGGCTGATGGGCCAGGGAGCAGTGGGAACGATTGCCTATACGTTCAAAGAGTGACCACTGAGAGGTTAGTTTGGCGCATAGCCTGGACGTTGCGCCAACTCCTACAACAATACTGCCCGGATTTATTCCTCACCGTACTGTCAAACAAGCTGTCAGCTTACAACGTGAACCATCGTTTGCGTAACCGACAAACCGTTTCCCGTCTTTGCGGAAAGCCTTAGCAATTAGGCCTTTTATAAGGTGTCTCACTCTCGGCAGGAATCAGGTGGCAATGCCCGCTACTTAGACCAAGGCGAGAGTTTAGCCGAGACAAACAAACCGGGACCTGAACCCCAGGGATCATCATTCCCGGCCATAGGAAAGAAAATGAAAGCCGAGTGCCGATCCAAAGTTTGTTGCGCCACCCTTCCGTCTTTACTCTTGGCCGCAATCCTCGCAATCAGCGGCTGCTCCAATCCCGAAAAAACTAAAATAGCTCACGTCGCAAATGGCGAAGCATTCCTGAAGAATGAAAAGTTTCAGGAAGCGTCGCTTGAGTTTCGCAATGCTATCCAGATTGACGAAAAGCTGGCTTCAGCTCACTGGGGCCTCGCGCGTTCATACGAAGGTCTCCAGTGGCTTCAGGAAGCCTTGGAAGAGTTGCGAAAGACCACTGAACTTGATGCAGACAATCTTGAAGCCCGCGTGAAACTTGGCAACTTCTACATTGCTAGCGCTAAAGGTCATCCGGAGTTCATCGCTGAAGCCCAGCGGCTCGCAAATCAGATACTGGCGAAAAATGCCAATCACGTGGAAGGCCATATCCTGATGGGGAGTATTTTTTATGCTCAGAACGAACGTGAGAAAGCTTTCGCTGAAATCAACCATGCCATTGAATTAGAACCCGGGCGCGTCGAGTCGTATCTGAGTCTCGCGCGTTTCTACATCGTTACTAGTGACAAGACGAAAGCCGAAGAAACTTTTCAACGCGCGCTATCCGTCAATAACAATTCCAGCTTGGCATACACTGAATACGGTAAGTATCTCGTACAACTGAACCGGCTCGCAGACGCTGAAGCGGAGATGAACAAAGCCGTGGCGGTGGAGCCGGGGAATCGGGCCCCGCGTTTCATTCTTTCCAGTTTTTATCTCGTCAACAAACAGTTAGACAAAGCGGAAGTTTCCTATCGGGCGCTGGCCGAACTGGATAAGGACAAACCAGAAGGACGCGCGGTTCTGGCAGACTTCTATTCTTCAATCGATCGGCTGGATGAGGCCGTCGCCATGTATCAGGACATTCTGGCGAAGTCACCCGATTTCACGCAGGGCCGTTATCGCCTGGGCGAAATCATGCTCATCCGCGGCGACACGCAGGGTGCGATGGCGCAGGCCGATCAAGTTTTGAAAAACGATCAGCACGACCGCCAGGCGCTGTTGCTTCGCGCCCGAGTTCGCACGCGGATGGGACAGGCCAGTGATTTGCAGTACGCGGTTCAGGATCTAAAAGAAGTTCTGGTTCAGGAGCCGAATTCACGTGCGGGACTTTATTTCATGGCCCAGGCGAACTTCAACCTGGGCAACATTGATCAGGCGCGGGCGTTTGCGGGCGATCTCGAGCGTAACTACCCCGACTACCTTCCGGCAAGATTGATGCAGGTTCAAATTAACCT
>Ga0070706_100004377_pt1 | contig 13641 bp, 11 predicted proteins | sample KBSK5501metaG_FD_65476 | JGI IMG/M metagenome (GOLD analysis project Ga0070706, IMG submission 65476) | Corn, switchgrass and miscanthus rhizosphere microbial communities from Kellogg Biological Station, Michigan, USA - KBS K5-50-1 metaG | ecosystem: Host-associated > Plants > Roots >...
GGCGCGCCCGGAGGGACTCGAACCCCCAACCCTCGCATCCGAAGTTTGGGGGTGGTGGGTTCGCCATCATCCGCCACTGCCCGCTGATGCCCGATTCTTCAGGATTTCTGCGATGCCAATTTTCGCCAATATTCGCCTCTGTTCGTCCGCGTTGGTGTCAGGGTTGGTGTCAACGGACCGAGTTCGACCAGTCCCAAACCGGACGGGGGAGGGTCGAACTCCTCGCAGCGTGTTCATCCCCATTCACTGCAGTTCGTCGTTGCCGAGAATTTCGGCAGTTCCTCCACCTGGAGAGCCGTCCCTGTTCGTGGTGTGTCGTTGGTGTTGGCGTCAGCATTGGCGTCAGGCACACCTCCGGTCACCATGGATCTCATGTGGGAGGCATGTCAGAGCCAGTATCATCGCGGTGCCCTGCGTAGGGATGGACCTCGACATACGCCGAACTCGCTGGCGGGCCAAAGCGCTCAAACCACTCGGCGAACGGCAGGTGGGTGATGCCCATCACCTCGCCCAGCTCGGTGCGTTCGATCCCATCGTACGTCTCGTCATAGAGAAACTCGAAATCTAAGTCCTCGAAGAGCGTGTCGCGGAAGCTTGAATAATCGACGGGCAGCTCTTGCTCTTCAGCAAAAGCTTCGGCCTCTTGCAACAAGACATGCGCCGCCAGCTCCTCAGCGACACACGAGAGACGCATGGGCTCGCGCTGGCCCAGCTTCCAGATGACCGTAACGACGCACACGAAGAACCTGCGCGCGAACTCCGCCGTGTACTTCAGTCGATAGCGCGGCGGCAGCATCGTGCCGATGAGCCAGTTGTCTGCTGTCCAGTCAGGGCGGTCGCTGGTTCCCAGATCCATGAGGGTGGTGTCGATCAGCTCCTGCGCTGCTTCGAACAAGATGCGACGCTCCTGCTCAGAGAGAGCATCTTCATACGCTTGACCGAGGTCCATGATCGTCCTCGAAGCTCTCAGTCGGTGCGACTGTCTGTCTTTGGCGGGAGCATACCATAGGGTAAGGAATCATGGGTTCATGACTTCCAGGCGATTCGTCTCATAGCATCCTGTACAGTCTCGTTGCGTTCCATCGCATTGCCGCCATGTTTGCTGCCAATGCCTCACACGGTGATCGACATAGCTCTGTTGCGTCTTCAACTGGTCTAGATCTTCTTGATCGATCGAGTACATTGATTCGCTGTTGATGTGATACGCTACAGATCTGTGACGTATCACATCAACATTTCCCACCTGCAAACCCTATCCCAGCGGGCTGCATGTAGATGAATGGGCGCTTTTGCAGCCATTCGCGCCTCCTGTCAACACAGACAGCTACCCAGCGCGACGCACAAGCGCACCTTGCCTGTGCTCTGACAAAGAGGCGCCTCCATGAGCAAGCCGTTGACTGAGGCTCCCATCACGCAGTTGGGATTGATGGATATGCTGTCGGGCGAGATGCCGACCCGCATGGCGCGCGAGGCAGAACGTGTCGGCCCCATCTTCCGCTGGTCGATGGAGATGGGCCTGAATGCTGGCACCGAGATCGTCTTCCTCGTTGGCGCTGATGCCAATAGAATGGTCTTCAATACGCAGCGCGACGTCTTCAGCCACGACCAAGGCTGGACCCCAATTATCGGTGAGATGATGGGGCAGGGACTTCTCAACCAGGACAATCCAGCTTGGGCGCGCAGCCGCAAAATGTGGAATCCCGCCTTCACTACCTCCTATATGGAGCGCTACATCCCGCTCATCCAGCGCATCGTCGCGGAGCACACATCCAGCTGGGCCGAGCGTGGCCAGGTAGACGTCTATCAAGAGGCCCGCGAGATCACCTTCCATGTCGCCGCCGGAGCTCTCGCTGGCATCGACCGGAGCGATGATGTCGAGCGGCTTCAGCGCCTCTTCTTTGCGCTCCTTCCTCGCGCCCGCTTCGGCGATGACGAAGCCGCCTACGAGGAGTTCCGGCGTGGCGCTATCGCTGCCAAGAACGAACTAGACGCCATCCTGCTCCAGCTCATCGCTGAGCGCCGCGCGACGCCAGAGGGCCAGACGCGTGACGTGCTTGGCATGATTGTCCATGCCCGTGATGACCAGGGCGTGGCCCTCACCGACGACGAAGTGCTCGCTCACCTCTACATCCTGCTCGTCGCAGGTCATGAGACCACTACCACTCTCGCCGCCTGGACGCTCTACCTGCTCGCGACCGAGCCGGAGCAGCGCGCCCGGGTTGAGGCAGAGCTGAACGCGCAGCTTTCTGGCTCCTCCGCGCCGCTGACCGTCGAGGCTGCTCGCAACCTGCGCCAGCTCGACCTCTTCATCCGCGAGGCCGGACGGCTCCACTCCCCCGTCCAGAACGTCCCGCGCGGCGTGCTGCGGGATGTCGAGTTCGCTGGGCACACGATCCCTGCAGGCACCCAGGTGCGCGTGTCCCTTGCCGCTTGCCACCGCCTGTCACGTTACTTCGCCGACCCCGACCAATTCGATCCTGATCGCTTCGCGCCGCCACGCGAAGAGGACCGTAAGTCGCCGTATGCGCTCGTCACCTTCGGCGGTGGACCCCGCCTCTGCATTGGCGTCAACTTCGCCAACATTGAGGTCAAGGCCCTCGCGACAGATGTTCTGCGCAAGGTGGAGCTCACGCCCACCGAGTCCGAGCGCCCTCTCGAATTTGGGTTCATCACCGAAGTCATGCCCCGTGGTATGCCAATGAAGGTCAAGTCACACCTTTAGTTCATAAAGGCTTGGTAGTCGGTCTATAGTAGGGCCGCACGTTGGGCGAAGATTTCCACCACAAGAGGGCACGCTGTCTGCGGCTGTCGTTGCGTATCGGCTGTCAATGGCGACTTAAACAATGAAGCGGCTCAAACCTCATCAAGGTCAAAGCCGCTTCATTTCAGTGTATGTGAGGGGCAGGTTGGACAGGAATCGAACCTGCAACCTGCGGTTTTGGAGGACAAGGCACAGCGTCTTTAGCAATCTGTCGGCGTTTGTCTGCTCATATTAACTCCCTTGAATTCAGGAATTGTGTCCCGTGCGATCTTGGCTGGTTTGCATGTTCTGCTGTCAGAACTGCTGTCAGCCTAACGCCTACGCTGTCGTCGGTTCGGTGGCCTCCAAGGGCACGCGCCGCTGGCGCTCGCTTGATGGAGTGGCATCTGTGCCTACGTCCTATCCGAGGAATGCAATATTTTGCCCTCACCCCTAACGCTCTCTTGCCATACCTCACCCCACCGGTTTACCAGAGAGACTGAGCGCGGGCCCGCGAAGGCGGGATACCGAGCGCCTCACGATATTTCGCAGCTGTGCGCCGAGCTATGCGATGACCGTGATGGCTGAGCACTTGAGCAAGGATATCATCGCTAAGGGGATGCTTGCGGTCTTCCTGCGCCACTAGATCTCTCAGGAGGTCTTTCGTGGCGAGGGAATCATCGAAAAAATCTGCGAATGAGATCGTGCGTCCAGTCGGCAACAGGACATATTTATCTGCCACAGCGCGGCTCACCGTCGATTCGTGCATGTCCAGACGATTCCCCAGCTCGCTTTGAGTCAACGGGCGCAGATAGCGGACGCCGCGCTCAAGGAAGTCGGATTGCAATTCGATGAGTTTCGCCGTGATCCGCGCCAGCGTCTGCCAGCGTTGTTCCGCGCATTGCAAAAAGAATTGCGTGCGCCGCACGTAGTGACGTACATGCGGATAGGTGGACGGCTCAGAGTCAAACTCCGCACGCGCTCCAGCCCGACGGTACATCGCCGCGTAGAGCGGCTCCACAGTGAAACGATACCGGCGCCGCTCGACAATCTCGGCCCTGAAGCCCGTTGCGCTACGGTGGATGATGACATCAGGGAAGATGAGGAGTTCGGGCGCCGTTCTCGTTTCGAGAGACACTCCCAGGGTATCGCTTGGCTCATACTGGCTCGCCGGAAATGGATTGAAATTGGCGCGAATGAAGAGTAAGCCTTCCTTCACCGCAGCGCTGCTGACGCCGACCGCTCGTGCGATCTCGGCGAAGCCGCGCTGCCCTAACTGACTCAGGTGTTGTTCAATCAACAAGCGCACAATGTGCGGCACAGCTCCCTGTTCCTCAAGTGGCCGCAATTGCAACAAAAGGCACTCGCGCAGGTCGCGCGCGCCGACGCCGGGAGGATCAAGCGCTTGGAGCGTGGCCAGCGCCTCTTCTACCTGCTGTGGATCAACGGCTAACGTTTCAGCTACTTCGGCTAACGAGACGGCAAGATAACCGTGTGAGTCGAGGCTGCCGACGAGATACTCGGCGATTGCTTCGTAGCCGGACGGGAGCGAGGCGCGCAATTGGCGTAGCAGGCGCGCTGGCAGTGTCTCGCCAAATGGTGCCAGGTCGAGCGGATCGTCGTCTTTGGCGGGGACGGATCGTGACGGCTCCCACCCATCATCCTCGAAGCTGGGAGGACGCTCGCCATTGATAGGGGACGCGCGTGAACTGACGTCGCAGTTGGGACACGCGCCCAGGCGCAGACTGCTCCCGCAGCGGACGCAGTGGACGCGTTCCTCTACTGCGAACGCTGGATTCTCGCTGATTTCCCGCGCGATTGCCTGCTCGAACTCCTCCGCCGAATAGCGCAGAATCGTGCTGGCCATGATCAGGTTCGCGCTGAGTGTTGTCGCTTGGCGTTGGGCCAACCGCTGCGCATGATCCAGAGCCATCGACGCCCACCTTTGCGGACCTGCGTTGTCCGCCGTCGTGGATCAGCTTTGCGTACAAGAACACTTTGCTCCAGCCAACTCTTTCTGACGGAAGCAGTGGGGCAATCTATGGCGGATCGCCCAGTTCTGGCCATCATTGTATCTCGTTCGCTAGCGTCCGTGGCGCAGCGTCACCTCGCCCCGAAGAGGCGGGCGAGCCAGCCTCGTCGCCGTGGTGTGGGAGTCGGTGATGGCGCTGGCACCGTATGGCCTAGCTCAACCTGCTGGGCGGTTGGCGCGGGATCGCTTCTTGGCTCCGAGGGTGCAGGGTGATCTGGCACCGCCTGACCACGAAACGTGAGGGCACCATTGACCGCGCCGGGCACCGTCTCCCGGAACACCGGATAACTAAGGTAGATCGGCGCGCCAAAATAGGGCGCGTCCCAGGGATCATGCGCTGATCCAGAGGTCTGTCCGCTGTCCGACATCCGCATTCCTTTCTGCTTGGCTGCGCTTAAACACGCCCGAACAGTTCGATCACGCGCTGGACTTCGGCCAGCGTCGTCGCCTGGAGCGCCCGCCGGGCGAACTCCTGAGTCTCGCCGAGGCTGTGCGCCGCCAGCATTGCCTTTACAGCGGGTATGCTGGCGGGATTCATGCTCAACTCATCAATTCCCAGCCCCACTAGGAGCAGCGCGAGGCGCGGGTCAGACGCCATCTCGCCACACACGCCGACGGTCCGGCCAGCCTGACGCCCCGCCGCCGCCACAGTGGCGATGGCGCAGAGAACCGCCGGCTGAATCGGTTGGCAGAGATCGGCTAGGCGTGGATTAAGCCGGTCGGTCGCCATGACATACTGTGTCAGATCGTTTGTTCCAATGCTGAAGAACGCCGCCTCCGTCGCCAGCGCCTCACAAGCAAAGACCGCCGCAGGCGTCTCGACCATGATCCCGATCGGGAGCTCGCGCTCGAGATGTACGCCTCGTTCGAACAACGCCGCGCGCTCGACGGCCATGATCGCTTTGGCCTCGCGCACTTCCTCTACTGTGGTGACCATCGGCAACATAATCTGGAGGTCAACAGATCGCTCAGGCTGCATACGCGCGGCCGCCAGCAGCAGCGCACGGAATTGTGTGGCGAGCAATGTGCGGAAGGTCAACTGTAGGCGGATGCCACGCACACCCAGCGCCGGATTCGCCTCGACCGGCAGCGCGCCCGTAACCGTGGCGAGCGACGCGAGCGGCTTGTCCGCCCCGGCGTCAAGCGTGCGTACGATGACCTGCCCGCCGCTTGGGCCCAGAGCAGCAACAATGGCGGTGTAGAGGCTGGCCTGCCCGTCCTCATCTGGAAGCGACGGACTTTGCGCAAAGAGAAACTCTGTGCGGAGCAGTCCGATACCTTCTGCGCCAGCCAAGGCGGCGGCCTTCGCGTCGTCGACTGTTCCGACGTTCGCCATGACTGGAATCTTCTGGCCGTCACGTAGATGCCCCGGTCGCGCACGCCACTGCGCGGCGGCTTCTCGGCTGGTTCTGGCCGTCTCCTGACGTTGCTCTTGCTCCTGACGCGCGGCGGTAACCTGAGCCACGGTGGGCTGAAGGAGCGCCTGACCGGAAGCTCCATCCACGACGACTGTCTGACCATCGCGCACACGATCGAGCAGGTCCGCGCCGAGGCCAACTACCGCCGGGATGCCGAGCGCCCGCGCCAGGATCGCCGCGTGGGAGGTCGCGCCGCCACGCGCCAGTGCGATGCTCAGAACTTTCTCTGGGCGCATCGTCGCCGTGTCGGAGGGGGCGAGATCGTCCGCGACGACGATGGATGGCTCGAATGTGGCTGCGAGTCGCTCGGCGAGGGTGGGTTGGCGCAGCTCGTCGGGAGTCAGGAGGGCGATGGCGCGGCCAGCGGCGTCGCGCACATCGGCGGCGCGCGCCTGCCAGACGGGGTCTTCGAGGCTGGCGAGCTTCTGCGCCTGCTCTTCGGACGCGATTCTCAGGGCGGAGGTGGCATCGAGACGACGCTCTGCGATCAGGGCGCTGGCGCGCTCTTCAATCGTCGGATCGTCGAGCATCATCGCCTGCGCCTCGAATATGCCGGCTTCTGACGTTCCCACCGTTTGACTCACCTGCCCGGCCAGGGCGCGTAGCTCACTGGCGGCTGCAAGCAGCGCCGCGTGGAGGCGCTCGCGTTCCCGCGTCGGACGACTCGATGTGGAAGCGCTCGTGTTGGGCGACGGTTGGGCTGGAGGACGGTACACCAGCGCCGGGCCGACCGCGACGCCGCCTGAGACGCCAATCCCCTGCGCGGAGAAAGCCTCATCAGCGCCCCTCGCGCCGCCGGGTGAATCCGAGGCTGCTACTGGTTGTTGGGGTGGCGTCTCTTGCGGCATGAGGTTGTCTCGATTCCTCAGAACGGTGGCTTGGGAATGTATGGCGCGCTCGCCCAGGAGCGTCCGAATCGCGCGTATCACGCCACTCATGCGGCCTGTCATTCCTCCTCTCCGAAGTTGTCCCTTACGAGGGCGACAAGGGCGCTGACCGCCTCGGAGGCGTCGGCGCCGTCCGCCGAGATGGTTAACGTCGCGCCCTGCGCCGCGCCGAGCTGCAACACCTCCAGGATGCGCTTGGCGTCGGCCTCGCGCGAGCCACAGCGCGCCTGCACCGAGGCGCTGTAGCGCGCGGCGGTCTGCACAAAGAGGGTCGCAGGTCGAGCATGCAGGCCGACCTTGTTCGTAATCGTCACGGTCTGTTCGATGGCGCCCACTGATTCACGCCCTTCGTGATAGCTTGTCGAGATGCGCGGCCTGCTCGGCGGTCGCGGCGACCTGGTCGAGAGAACTGCCGATGGACGCCTCCACCGCGGCGACGACCGCGCCTTCGACGAGCGGGGCGCTGGTCAGGCGAATGCGCGCGCGGCGGGCGCTGGGGAGCTGCTCGATGGCCATCTCGGCGACGAGGGCGGCGCTTCCGAGGTCAACGAGTACAAGCACGCCATCGGACGAGTCCGCTTTGGCGATGGCATTAGTGACTTTGGCGATCGAGGTACCCAGCGTCCCATCGTCCGCTCCGCCAGCCGCCTCCAGACGGACCTGCCCGCGCGCCATCTGCCCCGCAAGCTCGACCACGCCTTCGGCCAGCTGGGCGCTATGGGATACCACGACCAATCCCACGGCCATGTATCCACTACCTTCCGTTCAACCGTTCAACATCGTCCGAAGTAAGAGCGCCGCCGAGGTCGCGCCGGGGTCCTGGTGGCCGACGCTACGCTCGCCCAGATAGCTGGCGCGCCCTTTCGTCGCCAGCATCGGGATCGTCGTCGTCATCCCCGCTTCGGCGGCGGCGACGGCTGCCTGGAGCGCTTCGTCCTGACTGGCGCCCGCAGCGACCTTCGCCTGTAAAGCGTCCAGCGCGGGACCAAGGGCGTCCACCATCGTCTTTTCGCCGCGCTGCGCCTTGCCACGCGCCATGATGCCTTCGACGGCGGCGGCCAGGCCTGTCACGAGGTCGGCAGGCTCGAGGTCCTGCTTGCCCGCGAGCGCCATGCCAGCGCGCAGAAAGGCCGTGCCATAGAGCGGGCCGCTGGCCCCACCCACCGTAGAGACGAGCGTGGTCCCAACCGTCTTGAGGATGGTCCCGATGTCGGCCTCGGCGACGGTGGGCAGTTTCTCCAGCACCGCCTTGAAGCCACGATCCATGTTCGTTCCATGATCGGCGTCCCCAATGGCGGCGTCGAGGCTGGTCAAATACTCTCTCTGCTCATGCAGCGCCGCGCCTGCGCGTTGGAGCCACGCGATCACACACGCCCGATCGGCAGCCATTGCCACGCCTCACACTTTCCAGGCCGGCCGCGAGTTCTGACTCATCCGCGAGCCTCGCTCACGACCGTAGAGGCGAGCAGGGAGCCAGACAGCGCAACGAGGTAGCCGCCTGTCATAATCAACCCTGCTCGCACAACTGCGCTCTCCGCTCAGGCTTTCCAGCGCAAGGCTGGTGTCAGCACAGGCGCATCCCACAAGTGAGTGAGTTCATCGTCCAGCTTGAGCAGGGTGACGGAACACCCCGCCATCTCCAGGGAGGTGATGTAGCTCCCGATGAGGTTACGCGTGATGGTGACGCCCCTGGCCTTGAGGAGCTTCTGCACCTCGTTATACATGATGTAGAGCTCGATCAGCGGGGTGCCTCCCATACCATTGACGAACGCCAGCACGTTGTCGCCCGATCTAAACGGCAGATCTTCGAGGATTGGATTCACCAGCAGCTCGGCGATCTGCGCGGCGGGAGCGACCTTCATGCGAGTGCGGCCTGGCTCGCCATGGATGCCGATGCCGATCTCCATCTCATCGTCACCCAGATCAAACGTGGGCTTTCCGGCAGAGGGAGTGACACAGGAGGTCAGCGCCATGCCCATGCTGCGGGCGCTTCCATTCACCGTCCGGCAGAGATCAGCGACACGCTGTAAGGGCGCTCCGGCGGCCGCGGCGGCGCCACAGATCTTTTCGGCGAGAACGGTCGCGCCAACGCCACGACGGCCAGCGGTATACAGGCTGTCCTTGACGGCGACATCATCGTCAATGGTGACGCTGGCGACCTCGATGCTCTCGGCCTGTGCCAGCTCCGCGGCCATCTCGAAGTTCAGCACGTCGCCAGTGTAGTTCTTGACGATGTGCAAGACGCCAGCGCCCCCGTTGACAGCTTTCGTCGCGGCGAGCATCTGGTCGGGCACGGGCGAGGTAAAGACGGCACCAGGCGCGGCGGCGTCGAGCATGCCGCGTCCGACGAACCCGCCGTGCATCGGTTCGTGCCCGCTGCCGCCGCCGGAGATGATCCCCACCTTGCCGGTGACGGGGGCGTCGGCGCGGACGATGATGTGGTTCTCGAAATCAACGCGAACGAGGTCGGGGTGCGCCGCGGCAATTCCCGCCAGCTCATCATCCACCACGGTCTCAGGACTGTTAATCAGCTTCTTCATCGCGGAAGGTCTCCTCTCGGACACGTCTTGGTCCGGCTCGCTTCGATCTCTCTTCGATGTCGCTGACATGATACGTACGCTCATGGAGTGGTTGTAGAACGTTCTCTCGGCGCTGAAGAGGTGGAGTATGGCGACGGCGGACTGACGTCCGCCCGAACGCCAACAATCACGAACGCCAACAATCACACGGTGGTCCGTACAACTTGCTCAGGCCTTTGGCGGCCTGGCGACGATGAGGTAGGCGAAGGCGCCGATCACACCGCCGAGCGTCGGACCGATCAGGTAGACGTAGATCTGGTCGTAGTACGCCTTGCCGCCAAAGAGTGCCTGCACGAGGGTGGTCGCGACGGCACGGGCGGGATTCAGGGCGGCGCCGGTGACAGGGGCGACGACAAAGATGATCGCCGCGACGACCAGACCGATGACGAGGCCGGCCCAGCCAGGAGTGGCGCGAGAGTCTACGGCGGCGCCGAAGATGGTGAAGGTCAGGATCGCGGTGCCGATGGCCTCGGCGACGATCGCCTGGAGGGGCGGGGTGGTGGCGGCATAGGATGTGACGCCGAGGATGTTATTGGTGGCGGCGGTTGTGCCAAAGATGGCGACGATGCCGAGCGCTCCGACGAAGGCTCCAACGAACTGCGCGATGATGTATTCGATGGCGGTGAGCCAGTTTATGCGGCCGGTCGCCGCCAGCGAGACGGTCACGGCGGGATTGATGTGGGCGCCGGAGATCTTGCCAATGGCATAGACCATCGCGACGACGATAAACCCAAAGGCCAGGGAGATGACGCCAAGATCGGCGAACGAGAAGGGGGCCTTGGTGCCACCTTCGAGGGTGAACGCCGCAGTGACCGATCCAGCGCCGATTAAGGTCAGCAGGCCAGTGCCAAGGAACTCCGCTCCAAGTTTCTGTACGAGCGTTGGCTCGTTCTCCATCGTCTACCTCCTGCCACATGGCAGTCAAGAAAACAGCGTGACACATCAACGTGTTGCGTGCGAGGGTGGACGTTACGCGCCTCTCTTCTCTGGCGCCGTCCCGTTCGTCTGGTAGGAGCGCTGAAGAGGGGGATGGAACCTGCTCGTGTCTCCTTTCTGCTGATACCTTTGCAGACTTCATGGGCGCTAGGCATTTGTATGGCTCTGCCTACCTGGAGGCGCCCGCGCTGGCTGTGGAACGTGACACAGTGTGTATCAATGTCTAGGTGATGCAAGTTTGGCGCCAGAAGTCGTCGCCGGAGCCAGAATGAGAGAAAATTGGTGCCCTGGAGATAGCGTGAGCGCAGACGGTTTCAGGCGTCAGGCGGACAGGAAGTTGGTGGGATAGAGAGTAAGGGGCGTGACATGTTGACCGCTTGCGCCACGTGACGCGTACCAGATATGTTCCACATACGCATCATCATGTTTCGCGATTGGAACAGTGTTGCACCAAAGTAACGCGCTGGTCCATCACACGTGACTTAGAGCCCGTAGCGCGCTTTCTTGCGCCAGAGGGTTGTGCGGCTGATTCCCAGACTCTGCGCCGCGCGCGTGACGTTCCCCCCATAGCTCGCGAGCGTCCGTTGAATCAACGCCGCTTCGGCCGTCTCGCTTTCCTGACGCAGTGGCCGTGAAAGCGCTTCCTGCCCACCAGTCCGCACTGGTTCACGCGGATGCTGGTCGAACTGGATATCTACAAGGGGCGCGGCGCCGAGCGCGCCGTACTGCGCTCCCAGTGGACGCCGGGCAGGGATATGAGCGGCAAGCGCGCGGATCTGTTCTGGCAGATCGCTCAGGCGAATCGCACCGGTTTCAGAGACATAGACGGCGCGCTCGATGACGTTCTCCAGCTCACGCACGTTCCCTGGCCAGGGGTAGGCTTCCAGCGCGGCGAGCGCCTCCACCTCGATGCTCAGCGACCGGCGCAGGCGGGTGCTCAGGCGTTGCAGCGAGCGCTGGAGCAGGAGCGCAGCATCGCCGGGGCGCTCGCGCAGTGGCGGCACCTCGATGGGAAACACGTTGAGACGAAAGTAGAGGTCGGAGCGAAAGTCGCCACGCTGGGCTTCCTGATCGAGGTCTTTATAGGTCGCGGTGATGATACGCACGTCTACGGGTATGACGTTCTGCCCGCCAACGCGGACGATGGTACGGGTCTCCAGCGCGCGCAGGAGGCTGGTCTGGAGATCGCGTGGCATGTCGCCAATCTCGTCCAGAAAGAGCGTGCCACCGTTCGCCAGCTCGAACTTTCCGGGACGGCCCTGCCGGTCGGCTCCGGTGAACGCGCCGCCTTCATAGCCAAACAGTTCGCTGCTGATCAGTTCACGCGGTATCGCGGCGCAGTTGACGGCGACGAATGGGCCGTCGGCGCGGGGGCCGCCGTTATGGATGCTCTGCGCGAAGATCTCCTTCCCGGCTCCCGTCTCACCGTGCAGCAGGACGGTCGTAGCGCTCTGAGCGGCGATCTTGGCGAGGCGGACGGCTTCCAGCAAGGCGGGACTTTCGCCGACGATGTTGTCGAACCGCATACGCGCCTGCGCTCCACTCATGCGGTGCACGAGGCGCTGTACCCGTTCGATGTTGCGCAGAGTGAGCACGTACTCGCGTGTCGCTCCCTGTGGCATAACGTGCAACCCAGCTGCTTGGGGCTTGCCTGGGCGGGCTGTCGCAGGAGTGGCGGTGGTCAACGTGATCGGCGGCTCTGCGCCCTGGAGCGCGCTGGCGATGGCGCGCAGGGTGCAGAGGCAGACGATACGCGCGCCTTGCGCGTGGAAGACGACTTCTTCGTCATACATCTCACGGCCCGCGCTCAGGGCGGCCTCGATGGGGGCGGGCGTCTCCACGACCTCCGCCAGGCGGCGACCGACGACGCGCGTGGGGGCGACGCCAAGCAGTTGTCCCGCCCGTCCGTTCATCTGCTTGATGGTTCCATCGGATTGCAGGAGGAGGATACCTTCGGAGAGCGTCTGGACGATGGCGTTGAGCTCTGAGAGCAGCTCGTTCGCGCTGCCCTGCCACAGGTTCAAGTGCAGCTCACCGGTGAGCGCGCCCGCCGCCGCGCCGATCATGCCGAGGGTATGAGGATGCCAGCGCTCTGCCCGCGTGATGACGGCGAGCGCGCCGATGAGGCCGCCGAGCGAGTCGTAGATAGGCGCGCCCGCAGTGCAATACGGCGTGAGCAGGGAACAGTAGTGCTCGGTTCCGCGTACCTGGGTGGGAAACGAGTCTATCAGGGCAAGGGCAAGCCCGTTCGTGCCGGAGCGCTCTTCATTCCAGCACGACCCGACCGTCCAGCCAATCATCTGGACTTCCTCAAGGAGCGCCGGGTCGCCGATCAGATCGTGCAGGCGGCCCTCGCTATCGGCGAAGGCGATGGCGGACTGCGATCCCTCGATGAACTGGTAGACATCCTCCATTGCTGGGCGCACGATTGTTAGATGGCGGGCGATGGCGGGCGACATTTGGGGCAACGCTTGTTTATCAGGTATATGTTCTGGCGCTTGGGCAGGGTCGAGACCGCGCTCGGAGCAGCGCCTCCAGGAGAGCGCGATCGTCGGAGAGGTTCCGTTCTCCTGAAGGAAATGCTCTGCAAGATGTGCATCGCTCATATGCCTGCGCCTACTGCGACCGGTCGAACAAGAGCCATCTTACTATGGTAGATCAGCGCTGCGAGTCGTCGCGGAAATGACCGTGCCGCGTGCGCTCTCGCAATTACGAGCCAGTTCAGGTTCTGCACAGCCTGATCTGCTTCGGAGGCTTCACGGTGTCGTGGTAAACCGAATCGCTATCCGTGTGTGATGTGCAGGGAAGTGTCATGCCCCATTCTAGCACCTGCGGCAGAAGTGGCTGAGATACCGTCTTGATTGTCAAGTCCCGAGCAACGAGTCGTATTCTGCTGGGGACTCGCGACAACCTTGTTGTTGTCGCGAGTCCCCAGATGTGCCGTGTCTGCTCACGTCCCCATGGCGAGAGCCGGGTCGAAAGGCTTGCCGGACTTGAGCACGCCATAGATCAGATGCAGCAATTTGCGCATCGCCGCGCCCACGATGAC
>Ga0070706_100004378_pt1 | contig 13641 bp, 11 predicted proteins | sample KBSK5501metaG_FD_65476 | JGI IMG/M metagenome (GOLD analysis project Ga0070706, IMG submission 65476) | Corn, switchgrass and miscanthus rhizosphere microbial communities from Kellogg Biological Station, Michigan, USA - KBS K5-50-1 metaG | ecosystem: Host-associated > Plants > Roots >...
GTCGGGGATGAACCCCATGTCGAGCATCCGGTCCGCTTCGTCGAGAACCAGGATCTCGACCTGGCCCAGATAGAGCGACTTCTGCTCGACGTGGTCGAGCAGCCGGCCCGGCGTCGCCACAAGGATTTCGACGCCGCCGCGCACGATCGGCAGCTGCTGTTTGATGTCGACCCCGCCAAAGACGACGGTCGAACGCAGTCCCGTGTACTTACCGTAAGTTCGGAAAAACTCCTCGACCTGGATCGCCAGCTCGCGCGTCGGTGCGAGGATAAGCGCGCGCACGGGATGTCGTGCCGGCGACGGGCTCGTATTCGCCGTGGGCGCGAGCTTGTGCAGGATCGGCAGCGCAAACCCGGCTGTCTTGCCGGTGCCGGTCTGGGCGCCGCCCATGACGTCCTTGCCGGCGAGTATCAGGGGGATCGCCTGCGTCTGGATCGGCGTGGGCGTGGTGTAACCGGCTTCGGCGACCGCGCGGAGCAATTCCGCCCGCAGGCCGAGCTCGGCAAAGCTCGAGGGACAACCCATTCAAATGGACTCCTGGACGCGGCCCACTCGCTTAACGAGTTCCGGTCCAGGCGGCGACGCTGTTACATCGGCAGGCGGCTCTCGGCCACCCGGGGGATCGGCGGTGACCGGAACGGCCGCCGAGTGCCGCGCATCATAGACCTAAATACCGGATTTAGCAAATGTTTTCGCGATAAAACCAGCCAAAGTGGTAAAATTGCACGGTTTAGGTTCTGCAACGCAGCATCACCCAAATGACGGCTCCCCGATCCCTGCGCAATATCGCGATCATCGCCCACGTCGACCACGGCAAGACCACGCTGGTCGACAAGCTGCTCGTCCAGGCCGGGACGTTTGCCGCGCACCAGCACGTCACCGAGCGAATGATGGACAGCAACGACCTGGAGCGTGAGCGCGGGATCACGATCTTCGCCAAGAATTGCGCCATCGAGTACCTCGGCACGCACATCAACATCGTCGACACCCCCGGTCACGCCGACTTCGGCGGCGAGGTCGAGCGCGTGCTGTCGATGGTCGACGGGGTGCTGCTCCTGGTCGATGCCGTCGAGGGTCCGATGCCGCAGACGCGCTTCGTCCTTCGCAAGGCGCTTGCGCTGGGGCTACAGCCGATCGTCGTCGTCAACAAGGTCGACCGGCCGGGCGCAAGGGCCCAATGGGTCGTCAACCAGACGTTCGAGCTGTTCGACAAGCTCGGTGCCAGCGAGGCGCAGCTCGACTTTCCGGTGGTCTACGCCTCGGCTCTGCTCGGCTACGCTTCGCTGGACCCGAAAACGCCCGGGACAGATATGCGCCCGCTGTTCGAGGCGATCCTCGCGCGCGTTCCCGCACCTGTCGGCGACCCCGATGCACCGCTTCAGCTGCAGATAAGCGCACTCGACTATTCGAGCTACGTGGGCGGTCTGGGCATCGGCCGCATCCGCCGCGGGCGCATCGTGCCCGGGCAGGAGGTGATGGTTCTGCAAGGTCAGGCGCAGGGCACGAGAGCCAAAATCGGCCAGATCCTTGGCTTCGCGGGGCTCGAGCGGGTCCCGGTCGACGCCGCAGCCGCGGGCGATATCGTGCTGGTCACCGGCGTTGACGACCTTCATATCGGCACGACGCTGTCTGCGATCGACACGCCCGAACCCCTGCCGATGATCGCCGTGGACGAGCCGACGCTGTCGATGCAGTTCCAGGTCAACACCTCGCCGCTCGCCGGTCGCGACGGCAAATACGTCACCAGCCGCAATCTGCGCGAACGGCTGGCGCGCGAGATCATGACCAACGTTGCGCTCCGGGTTGAAGATACCGCCGACACCGACGTGTTCACGGTCTACGGCCGCGGCGAGCTGCATCTCACCATCCTGCTCGAAAACATGCGCCGCGAAGGCTATGAGCTCGCAGTGTCGCGACCCCGCGTGGTCTACCGCGACAGCGGCGGTGGGCGTAGCGAGCCCTTCGAGCAACTGACGGTCGACGTCGAGGACGCGCATCAGGGCGCGGTAATGGAGGCGCTTGGAGCGCGCCGTGGCGATTTGACGAACATGGAATCCGACGGCCGCGGCCGTACGCGTCTCGATTACCGGATCCCGGCGCGCGGACTGATCGGCTTTCAGGGCGAGTTCATGAATATCACTCGCGGCACGGGGTTGCTCTCGCACGTATTCGACGGTTACGCGCCGCTCAAAGGCGACATACCGGACCGGCGCAATGGCGTTCTGATCTCCGCCGAACGCGGCGAGGCGGTCGCGTATGCGCTCTGGAAGCTGCAGGAGCGCGGCCGCATGTTCGTAAGCCCTGGAGAGCGCGTCTACGAGGGCATGGTGATCGGCATCCACAGCCGCGACAACGACCTCGTCGTGAATCCGATCAAGACCAAGCAGCTGACCAATATTCGCGCCGCCGGCAAGGACGAGGCGATCCTTCTTACGCCGCCGATCATCCTCACGCTCGAATACGCGGTGGAATTCATCGCCGACGACGAGCTCCTGGAGATCACGCCGAAATCGATCCGTATCCGCAAGCGCCACCTCGTCGCGCACGAGCGCAAGAAGGCGAGCCGCGAAGCCGCCTGAGCCTGCCTTCGCCGACATCGGCGCGTCGCCGGCGCTCCCGTTGTGTCCCGCGAACCTGCTGTTGCCGTCGCCATGTCGACCGATGTTCTCCTGACCCGCGCGCAAGCATCGGCCTTCGCCCGTCTAGCGCTCGCGAACGTCGAGCGCGAATTTCCGAACAAGCTCGATCACGTCATGGCCGGCCCGGCGGACGTTGCGCTGCCGCGCACGCTGCATCCGGCGTTCTTCGGCAGCTTCGACTGGCATTCCTGCGTGCACGCGCACTGGATGCTCGCGCGCATCCTCAAGCTGCGGGCAGACATTCCCGAAGCGGAGTTGATCCGCAAGGCACTGGAGTCGCATCTTTGCGCGGCGAACGTGGAAGCGGAAGTCGCGTACTTTCGAAGGCCGGAAAGCCGTGCCTTCGAGCGCAGCTACGGCTGGGCGTGGCTTCTGAAGCTCGCGGCGGAGCTCGCGAGCTGGGACGATGCCGGCGCGAAACGGCGGTCGCGCGATCTCGCGCCGCTCGCTTATGCGGTCAGTGAGCGCTTTGTCGAATGGCTCGCCGATGCCAACTACCCGATCCGCCACGGCGTGCACACGAACACGGCTTTCGCGCTTGCTTTCGCGCTCGACTATGCGCGCGATTGCGATTCGGAAGTGCTGGGCGCGGCGGCCGAAGCGAAGGCGCGCGCGTGGTACGTCGCCGATGTCGAAGCGCCGGCAGAATGGGAACCTTCGGGAGCGGATTTCCTCTCGCCCGTGCTGATCGAGGCCGATCTGATGCGGCGCATCCTCGATGCCAGCGAATTTCGAGATTGGCTTGCGCGCTTCCTGCCCGGAATCGAGAGATGCGAACCGGCAACCTTGTTCGATCCCGCCGTCGTCAGCAACCGCGGCGATCCTTATATCGTGCATCTCGACGGGCTCAATCTGTCGCGCGCCTGGTGCTGGCGTGCGATCGCCCGCGCGCTGCCGCCCGACGATCCGCGCGCGATGATCGCGACCGCCGCAGCCGACGCGCATCGCGAGGCCGGCATGGCCGGAGTCTCGAGCGGAGAATACGTCGGCGATCATTGGCTCGCGACCTTTGCCGTCCTTGCACTGACGACGTAAACTCCGCCGCGTGGAATCGTCCTGGCTGATTACCGCCCTTGGCGTCGGGCTCGGAGTGCTCGTGATACTGCTCGCCGTCGCACTGGCCAGGCTCGGTACGCTCATCCGCCGTGCGAACGAGAACGCCGAGCTCAAGGGGCGACTCGAAGCGATCGGCGCGCAAAACGAGCGACTGGAGCGCGAGCTTCGCACCGAGCTCGCGCGATCCAGGGTCGAGACCAACCAGAATGCCAAGATCGCTCGTGAAGAGCTTACGGGCAACTTGAGCCATTTCGCGCAGACGCTGCAGAGCCAGCTTGCCAGCGGCGCGAATCTGCAGAACGACCGCCTGTCGACGCTGACGCAGAGCAACGAGCAGCGGCTCGAAGCGGTGCGCGCGACGGTCGAACAGCGCCTGGAACTGCTGCGCACCGACAACGCGCAGAAGCTGGAGCAGATGCGTACGACGGTCGACGAGAAGCTGCATGCGACACTCGAGCAACGCCTCGGCGAATCGTTCAAGCTGGTCTCCGATCGCCTCGAGCAGGTGCACAAGGGCCTCGGTGAAATGCAGACGCTGGCGACCGGCGTCGGTGACCTCAAGCGCGTGCTGACCAACATCAAGACTCGCGGCACGTGGGGCGAGGTGCAGCTGGAGAACCTTCTCGAGCAGATGCTGACGTCCGGTCAATACGAAAAGAACGTGGTGACGCGACCGGGGCGCTCCGAACGTGTCGAGTTCGCGATTCGCTTGCCCGGACGCGGTGAGACCAGAGCTCCGTGCTGGCTTCCGATCGACGCGAAGTTTCCGCTCGAGGATTTTCAGCGACTGCAGGACGCGCAGGATCGAAGCGATGCCGTGGCTGTCGAACTGTTCGGGAAGGCGCTCGAGGATCGGGTCAAGAAACAGGCAAGGGACATCCGTGAGAAGTATGTCGAGTCGCCGCATACCACCGATTTCGCATTGTTGTATCTCCCCGTGGAAAGTCTGTACGCCGAGGTCCTGCGCCGACCGGGCCTCGCCGACCTGATTCAGCGCGAATCCCAGGTTACGCTGGCGGGGCCCACGACGCTCGCGGCCATACTCAACAGCCTGCAAATGGGCTTCCGGACGCTGGCCATCGAACAACGCTCGGAAGAGGTGTGGCGTTTGCTCGGCGCGATCAAGACCGACTTCGTCACCTTTGGCGACCTGCTCGCGAAGACGAAGAAGCAGCTCGACACGGTCAGCAATACGCTCGGCGACGCGGAAGTGCGGACGCGCGCGATCGAGCGGAAGCTCCGAGGGGTCGAGGCGCTGCCCGAGGCGGAAGCTGCGCAGCTTCTCTCCCACGACAAAGGTTTCGTAATCGATATCGATTCGGAGCCGGAGCCGGATATCGAGATGCCGCCTGCTGAGCATTGAGTCGCGAGTAGGTCGACACCCGTCCGGCAATGTTCGAAACGATCCGCAGATGGAGAGAGAACCGGATCCTCGCAACGTCGGCGATTCCCGAAACGCTGTGGCGGGAGGCCTTGGAAGCGCTGCCGTTTCTTGCGATCTATACCGAAGCGGAGCTTGCACGCCTGCGCCGGCGCGTCGTGCTGTTCCTGTCCGAAAAGAGCATCGTCCCCGCGCGGGGCTTCGAGGTCACTCCGCTGATGCGCGCCATGATCGCGCTCCAGGCATGCGCGCTGACGCTCAATCTCGATCCCCGCTATTACAGCGGTTGGGAAAACGTCATCGTCTATCCCGACGAATTCGTCACCGGCCTCGAGTACGAGGACGAAGCCGGAGTCGTGCACCGACGCGATGAGCCGCTCGCGGGCGAGGCGGTTCCCGGCGGCCCGGTGATCCTGTCGTGGCCGGACGTCGCGGCGAGCGCGGACTGGTCGAGCACCGGTATGAATCTCGTCATCCACGAGTTCGCGCACAAGATCGACATGAGAAGCGGCGAGGCGAACGGCTCCCCTCCGCTGCATGCTGAAATGTCGCGGCGCGCGTGGCAAAAGGCGATGACCGCCGCGTACGAGAATTTCCGGACCCGCGTCCACGACGGCGAGAACACCGAGATCGATCCCTATGCGGCAGAGAGCCCGGCAGAGTTCTTCGCCGTTCTCTCGGAGGTATTCTTTGCCGAACCGACGCTGCTGCGGGTGGAATACCCGACCGTGTACCGGCTGTTTACTCAATTCTATCGCCAGGATCCGGCTAGCCGGACCGAATTGCTCCTGGAAGAATGAGGGGGAAATTCGGCCGGAGGCGATGAGTGACCGTCGCGGCGGAACGCTTGCAATTACCGCACGCTTCGATATGCTAGCCGCCGTCGGCTGGTCCGGAGGCCGGCCTACGTTTTTGAACGTTCAAAGGAGAAGGAAAACCATGAAGATTCGTAGCGCTCTGTTTGCCGCCACGCTGCTCTTCGCCGGCAGCGCGTTCGCGTTTCACTGTCCGGCGGACATGAAGAAAATCGACGAGGCACTCGCCAAGAACCCGAAGCTCACTACGGCGCAGATGGATGAAGTGAAAAAGTATCGCGCCGACGGCGAAAAGCTGCACAAGGACGGTAAGCATCAGGAATCGATCGACACGCTCGCGAAGGCCCAGAAGATCCTGGACACCCCCGCGAAGTAACGCAGGTCGCAGTTACCAACCGCAGTTACCAACAACACCGGCGCGGGCAACCGCGTCGGTGTTTTGTTTTTCAGACGGCCAACCTGCGGGAGATGATCGCCGCCGGGTCGACGCTCGCCGGCAGCTCGCCGAACGCGCCGGCAGAGCCGCCGTCGAGGCGCGACGCGCAGTAGGCTTCGCCGATCGGTGGCGGCGCGTGCCGCAGCAGCAGCGCCGCCGCGAGAGCGACCGCGATGCCGCCGGCGACGCGCCGGGCGTCGCGGTCGCCGGATCCTGGCTCGCGAAGTGCTTCCTTGAGCGCCGCGACATGCCGATCGAGTCTCGAGTCGGCACTGCGTGCGGCGCCGAGTTCAGACAGCAATGCCTCGACGGCCGCAGGCTCGCGGCGCGCCGCGCGCAGGACGTCGAGGCACATTACATTCCCCGAACCTTCCCAGATCGAGTTGAGCGGTGCTTCCCGATACAGTCGCGGCAGCACGCACTCCTCGACGTAACCGTTGCCGCCGATGACTTCCATCGCCTCGGCGGTAACCTGAGGCGCGCGCTTGCACACCCAATACTTCACCGCCGGTGTGACGAGCCGCGCGAGCGCGGTTTCGACGTCCGGCGCATCGGCTTCGAAGGCGCGCGCGAGGCGAAGCGCAAGCGCAGTGGCCGCTTCGCTTTCGAGCACGAGGTCGGCCAGGACGTTTTGCATCAGCGGCTGCTCGACGAGCCGTCTTCCGAAGGCGCGGCGGTGCGCGGCGTGATGCAGCGCTTGCGCCGTCGCGGCGCGGATCAGGCCCGCGCTGCCGATGGCGCAGTCGAGCCGCGTGTGTTGAACCATCTCGATGATCACGGGAATGCCGCGGCCTTCGTCGCCGAGCAGCCATGCACAGGCGCCATCGAACTCCACTTCGGAAGATGCGTTCGAGCGGTTGCCGAGCTTGTCCTTCAGGCGCTCGATGCGCACCGCGTTGCGGCTCCCGTCGGGAAGAAGCCGCGGCAGGAAAAAACATGACAGACCGCCCTCGGCCTGCGCCAGCACGAGGTGGGCATCGCACATCGGCGCCGAGAAGAACCACTTATGACCCGTCAGCCGGTACGAGCCGTCACCGGCACGCTCGGCGCGCGTGATGTTCGCGCGGACATCGGAGCCGCCCTGACGCTCGGTCATGCCCATGCCGATCAGCGCGGACGTCTTCGCAACGACGGGCTGCGACCGCGGGTCGTACTCGCGTCCGGCGATTTTCGGCAGCCAGGTGGCCGACAGCAGCGGAAACGCGGCGGCGTGGCGCCGCAGCACCGGCACCGAGGCATAGGTCATCGTCAGCGGGCACTGCGTTCCGTTCTCGATCTGGGCATGCAGGAGATACGCTGCGGCGCGCGCCACCTGCGCGCCGACGCGTGCTTCCACCCACGGCGCGCAATGCTCGCCTTCGCGCATCGCCAGCGTCATCAGTTCGTGCCATGCCGGATCGAACGCTACTTCGTCGATGCGATTGCCGAAGCGGTCGTGCGTGTGAAGCTCGGGAGCGCAGCGGTTGGCGCGCGCGGCGAGTTCATGGGTCTCGCTGCGGCCGAGGAGCTCGCCCCAGGCGCAGAGCCGCTCGTGCGCCCAGCCCGCACCTTCGCGGGCGACGGCGTCCTGCAGCGAAGCGTCGGTGAGGAAGAGATTCCGTCCCTCGTACGGCGGCGGCTGATTGGCGTCAGCGGTGCGCACGCGCCGATTCTACGCCACTACTGCGACGGTGCTGCCCTTGCCAGAAGCACGACTGCGGTGAGGATCAATGCGTTGCAAGGGTAGCGTCGATGTCAACCCTTGATCGCGGATTTCGGCCGGAACACCTTGCAGACCTCGTCGTGCGTTTCCACATACGGCCCGCCGATGAGATCGAGGCAGTACGGCACCGCGGGAAACACGCCGTCGAGCGTTTCCTTGATCGCCTTGGGTTGACCGGGAAGATTGAGGATCAGCGCGCGGCCGCGGATGACGCCGACCTGCCGCGAAAGGATGGCGGTAGGGACGTACTTGAGGCTTACCTGACGCATCTGCTCGCCGAATCCCGGCAACAGCTTGTGCGCAACCGCAAGCGTCGCCTCGGGCGTGACGTCGCGCGGCGCGGGGCCGGTGCCACCGGTCGTCAATACCAGGTCGCAGCCGACCGTGTCGACGAGCTCGATCAAGGTGCGTTCGATAACCGGCTGCTCGTCGGGAATGAGCCGCGTTTCCATGCGCCATGACGTCGTCAGCGCCGCGGTGAACCATTCCCTGAGTCCCGGGATTCCCTTGTCCTCGTACACGCCCGCCGAGGCGCGATCGCTGATCGAGACCAATCCGATCAACAGTTCTTGCGATTCACTCATGCGATTCACTCAGCGCTGTCGGTCTGGATCGCGGCGCCGCGGTTGAGCCGGTGCCCGGGCATCATTACGCGGCGCCAAGAACCACGTGAGAGCTCGAAACAACTCCCGATACGCGCGCGGCGGTTGGCCGTGTGCCCGCTCGGCATGAACGGCGTCGACCAGAGCAGCAAGGCGTGCTCGATCTGCGTCAGGGTGCTCGGCGCACAGCCGGTCGAGCGCGTCGCCTTCGGCCAGCAAGCGTTCTCGCCAGCGCTCGAGGGCGTGCAGCCGCGCCTTCTCGGCGTTGGGCGCATCGGCCCATTGCGCGAGTCGCGCCCGGATCGGCACCGCGTCGATATCGCGCATCAGGCGCCCGATGAATTGCAGCTGCCTGCGGCGCGCCTCTCGTTGTGTAATCCGCTGTGCAGCGTCGAGCGCTTCGACGAGGCGTTCGGGCAGATCGAGCTCGGCGCGCCGTGCGGATCCGACGTTGAGCAGCGCTTCGCCCAGGGCCTGCAATGCATCCATCTCCGCCTTGCGTTGGGTTTTTGATCTCTGCTCGGCCACCGGTACTGCCTGCGGGGGTGTTTCGTCGGGTCGGCGCATTTGCGAGCGGTCGAGGGCGAGAGCGTTTGCTATGATACTAGGAACCTCTGAATGGCCCCCTTCAGAGATTCCATAGATCGCCCTGCGAAGCGACGACCAGACTCCGTCGATGACCGATACTGCCGCCGTCACGCTTGCGTCTCCCGCTACCCGTTTCCCGCTCACGACCGACGCCTTGTCCGACGTCGCCGGCCAGGTCCTCAAGGTGGCGCAAGCGGGCGGCGCCACCGCGGCCGAAACTGAAGTCTCGCAGGCGTTCGGCTTGAGCGTAACGGTGCGCAAGGGCGATGTGGAGACGATCGCCTACAATCGCGACAAGGGCATCGGCGTCACCGTCTACGTCGGCGCGCGACGCGGGCACGCGAGCACGGCCGACTTCGCGCCCGCGGCAATCGAGGACACCGTCGCCAAGGCATTGACGATCGCGCGCTATACCGCCGAGGACGACTGTGCCGGCCTCGCCGATCCGGCGCTGCTTGCGAGGAGCTGGGCCGACCTCGATCTGTATCATCCGTGGGATCTGACGGTCGAGGAGGCGATCGAGCTGGGACGAGAGTGTGAGGCTGCGGCGCTGGCGGTCGACCGGCGGCTGACGAATTCCGAGGGCGCGACGGTTTCGCTGCACGAAGGGGAGTTCGTTTACGCGAATACGCTGGGCTTTTTCGGCGGCTACGCCAGCTCCCGGCACAGCATCTATTGCGCGGTTATCGGCGACGACGACGGCGCCATGCAGCGCGACGATTGGTTCACCTCGGCGCGATCACCGCGCGATCTGGAAGCCGCGGCGCGCGTGGGCCGCCTCGCCGGTGAGCGCACCGCCCGCAGGCTCGGAGCGCGCCAGCTGGCGACGCTCGAGTGTCCGGTGCTGTACGAAGCGCCGATCGCCACCGGCTTGATCGGCCATTATGTCAACGCGACCAGCGGAGGCAGCCTCTACCGCAAGTCATCGTTTCTCATCGACAGCCTGGGCCGGCAGGTATTTGCGCCGCAGATCAGCATCCGCGAGGAACCGCATCTTCCGCGCGGCCAGGCGTCGGAGCCGTTCGACGACGAGGGCGTCGCGACACGGCCGCGCGATGTCGTGCGCGCTGGCGTGGTGCAGGGCTATTTCCTCGGCAGTTACTCGGCGCGGAAACTCGGGCTTGTATCGACCGGCAACGCCGGTGGCAACCACAACCTGGTCGTCGCCCACGGCACCGAAGATCTTCCCGCACTGCTGCGTCGGATGGGGCGCGGTGTGCTCGTGACAGAGTTGCTCGGCCAGGGAGTCAATGCGGTCACGGGCGACTATTCACGCGGTGCCGCAGGCTACTGGATCGAAGGCGGCGAGATCGCGTACCCGGTCGAGGAAATCACGATCGCCGGCAATCTCACTCGTATGTATCGCGACATTGTCGCGATCGGCAACGACGTGGATCGCCGCGGCTCGCGCCACTGTGGTTCGGTGCTCATAGGCGCCATGACAATTGCAGGTAACTAGCCACCGCGTCGGCGCCATGGCCTCCCAGCGGCCGTTGCGGGAACGATTTCGGACATGGCGACGCTCGCTGGGGGATCCGTTGCGCGGTGGCAACGCCGCTGCGCGCTGGATCGCGTCGTTGCCGACAGCCGATCCCCTGCAGCTGCAGCGCGAGGTGCTCGACCTGGTCGCGTCGTTCCCCGGAGGGCGGCGCCGGATCGGGCCCACGCAGGTGGACGCGCTGCTTCGCGTCGACGCCCGATGCGAGCCGATCATAAGCCAGTTGACTGCGCAATACACCGCCAACTATCAGCGTTCGAGCAATGTGGAGACGCGGCTCTGGCACGGCGTGTTCGATCTGGTCAAGGCCTTTACCGCCTCGTACCAGGCGGTGTTGAAGGCAGGATACGCGACGGGCGAGCAGAAACGCTGGAAAACGGTCCTGCCTCGGGTATTGATCAGGCTTGCGCACTATAAGGCCATCGACGGCAAGTTCCGGCTGTTCCGTTACGGCCACTGGATACCCGCGCAATGGCGCGAGCTGCACGAGCTCTATGAGTTCGCGCGCATGCGCGGCTGGCAGCGCGAGCCGCTTGCTTTCGGGGCCGCCGCGTTCAGCCAGCCCGGAGAGTCGCTGGAACAGGAGTACATTCGTTCTCTCCTGCTCATGCGCCTGGACAGCGGCAACTTCACGCCGGATCAGGTCGAGTGGGTGGCGCGCTCACTCGAGGAATGGACACCCTCGCTGACGCTGACGCCGCCGCCGGGCAGCGGGGCGAATTTCTACGTCGATCTCTCGGCCACTCAGGGCCTCAAGCGCCAAGACGGGGCGCGCACCGGCGGCCGCCTGATGTACCTCGACGCCACCGCGGTCTATGCTCGCGTCGTCGAACGCATGCGCTTACTGCCGGAACAGGATGCCGATCCGCATTTGCCCGGCGCGCTACCCCCGCGCGAGCAGAAGTTGCTCCTGATGCGACTCGCCGCCTTGTACGGACCGGATGCGCTCGCGTTTTCGCCGCGGGCGCCGCGCAAATCGGCCGATACCGAGATGCGTGTCGTCGTCGGCCTGCAGGCGCTGACGCGCGCCGTCGCCGAGGTGGAACACCTCTCGGCGGAAGCGAAGCTGTCGGGTGCGAGGCACAGCTACGACGAAATCACCCAGCTCGTGAATCCACACGCGAATCCGGAGTCGATCGCACGGCGGATCCGCGGCTCGCAGTGGAAGATGGTCAACCGCAGCGAAAGCGGCTGCCGTATGATCGCCCCCGCGAGAGACGCGCCGACCAAGCTCGGCGAGATCATCGCGATCCAGGATGGCGACCGCTGGGAGCTCGCCGTCGTCCGGCGCATGCAGCGGCAACAGGTCGAGGAGGTAATCTGCGGCGTCGAGATCATTGCCCGCCGGATGGTGCGCGTGCTTTTACGCAGCTGGGTCGCTCCGCTCGACGCCACTCGCGCGGGCGTCGACCGGCCGTTCTTCGGCATCTATCTGCCCGCTCATGCGGACAATCGTCAGGCGGCGCAACGGAGTCTTATCGGCCCGGACGACCGTTTTGTGCCTGGAGGCATGGTCGAGCTCGACACCGGCAACGCGCGCTATCTGATCCGGTTCAACCAGACGCTGGAGCGGCAAGCCGGCTGGGCCTGGGCGCTGTTCAACGCGGTGCGTAAGCTCTCACCCTAGCATCCCGCGGCACACGTGCCGATTTGAGTTAGAATCGCCGGCGGACGATGCGCCGGGCGCGGTGCCCATGAACCAATCGAAGCTTTTCCGCCGCGAGCTGGTTGTAGACGACCGCGGGCCGCCGCCGGGACCGTCTCGCAATCGTGATTTCATTCGAAGGAGGAGCAATCGTATGCAACGTCGATCATTCCTGAAAAAAGCGGGCGCCGGCTTGGCAGCGGGCGCGGTGGCCGCGCCGGCCATCGGACAGGGGGCGCAACCCGAGGTGAAATGGCGACTGGCTGCGAGCTGGCCGAAGAGCCTCGATACGCTCTACGGCGGCGCCGAGCACATTTCCAAGCGTTGCGCTTCCGCGACCAACGGCAAGTTCCAGATCCAGGTGTTTGCGGCCGGCGAAATCGTTCCCGGGCTGCAGGTGCTCGACGCGGTGCAGAATGCGACGGTGCAGTGCGCGCACACGGCACCTTACTATTTCTTCGGCAAGGATCCGACGTTCGCGTTCGCCTGCGCGATTCCGTTCGGGTTGAACGCACGCCAGCAGAATGCCTGGATGTATCACGGCGGTGGGCTCGAGCTGATGCGCGAGTTCATGAAGGACTACAACGTCTACAACATCCCGGCCGGCAATACGGGCGCGCAAATGGGTGGCTTCTTCCGCAAGGAGCTCAAGACCGTCGCCGACATGAAGGGCCTGAAGATGCGCATCGGGGGCTCGGCCGGCGTCGTGATGCAGAAGCTCGGCCTGGTGCCGCAGCAGATCGCCGGCGGCGATATCTATCCGGCGCTGGAGAAAGGCACGATCGACGCCGCGGAATGGGTCGGTCCGTACGACGACGAGAAGCTCGGCCTCTACAAGGTCGCGAAGTATTACTACTACCCCGGCTGGTGGGAAGGCGGCCCCGAGCTCGACCTGTTCGTCAACACCAAGGCGTGGTCCGAGCTGCCCAAGGATTACCAGTCGATCCTCGAAGCGGCATGCGCCGAGGCGAATGTCGACATGATGGCGAAGTACGATGCGTTGAATCCCCCGGCGCTGCGCCGGCTGGTTGCAGCGGGCGTGCAACTACGTCCGTTCCCGCGCGAGATCATGCAGGCATGCCATAAGGCGGCGGTGGAAGTTTACGACGAGTTCGCCGCCACGAATCCGAAGTTCAAGAAAGTCTACGAGCCCTGGAAGAAGTTCCGCGACGAGGACATCCTGTGGTTCCGCGTCGCCGAGCAGAATTTCGACCAGTTCATGGCGACGGCGAGCCAGCAGAGCGCCGCACCGGCGAAGAAGTAGCACGCCGGAGCGCGG